>ERZ1370068.6524-contig-5501_pt1 | contig 51074 bp, 53 predicted proteins | sample MGYA00561227_ERZ1370068 | MGnify/ENA primary metagenome ERZ1370068 (study PRJEB38410, sample SAMEA6850437) | metagenome | study: Metagenomic assessment of the ecological functions of the soil: analysis of the soil microbiota associated with the... | reverse complement strand
GTTACGTATTGCTGGCAGCAGGTGAAGACGAGCTCGAGCCGCTCGTCGGGAATCGTCGTCTCGTCCATCGTCGTCCTCCACGGCCTCCGGCACGTCGAGCAGGCGCGTCTTCGCGGCGAGCGTGCGATCGCGGCGGATGCGATCGATCGCGCGGTTGCGCGCCGTCGTCACGCAGCCATGCGCCGCGGGTTGGCGGGCGTGCCCGTCGCGTGGCCAGCGCTCGGCGGCGATCGCGAACGCCTCCTGCGCGGCTTCCTCGGCGAGGTCGAAGTCGCCGAGGAAGCCGATCAGGCCTGCGAGCGACGCGGCCCCACTCGTCGCGGAAGACCTGCTCGAGGATCGCTAGTACTCCACGATCGGGCGCACCTCGACCGCGCCGCCCATGCGCGCCGCCGGGATCCGCGACGCGAGCTCGATCGCCGCGTCGAGGTCGTCGGCCTCGAAGATGCAGCCAGCCGCCGAGCGCCTCCTTGACGGCGACGAACGGCCCGTCGGTGGTCAGCGTCTTGCCGTCCTGCACGCGGACGGTGGTCGCCGCCTCGGGCGGCTGCAGCTGCAAGCCCGGGGCTGACGCCGGGCGTCTCGTTGATCGCCTTGTAGGCGGCGGTACACCTCGGTTCTGTTCGTCCTCGGAGAGGCGCCCCCAGGCCTCCGGGTCGTACGGGGTGGGTCGTGTCACCTTGCTGGATGAGCAGCAGGTGCTTCATCGTGCATCTCCTCTCGTCGTGAAGTGGTCGTCCCTAAAGACGAACGGGCGAGGAGAAGAGGACACTCAGGGCAGGCACCGATTCCAGTTCGGGCGAGCCGTCGCGAAAACCGATCGTCGGCATGCGTGCCGTCGCAGAACGGCTTGTTGCGGACCGGCCGCAGCGGCGGAGGCGTGAGGCGGTTGCGGGCTCGTAGACGTGGCCGTCGGCGCCCGACTCGATCGGGATGCCGCCCCGGACCCACAGCGGACACTGCTGATGCCGAGCGCGGGGGCCTCGACGACCGCGATCGACGGCTGGAACTCGGGCTCGAAGGCTTCGGCGGTGCCCCGGCTCCAGCGCGATGAGCCGGCCGGAGGTGCAGTTCCCGACCATGTGGTCGAAAAGGCGCTCGAACCGGTTCCTGGTCCGTCTCCTCGACGAGCTTCCAGACGCGTCCCGAACGGATTGCAGAACCGCGCGTGCACGCACAGAGGGCGGGCGTCGGTCAGCAGTCGTCGTCGGGCCGTCGAACTCCGCGCGAGGTCGGCGTAGCGACGCGCGCGCTTCGGAGGAGACTCGGACCCGTCGGAAGCCCACACGCAGGTGGCTGTCGTCGCAGAACGGCTTGTTCTTCGAGCTGCCGCACCGACAGAGGAGATAGTCGTGCGGATGTGCTCGTAGGCGTGCGTCTCGACGCCACTCGCGAGCGTTGCCGCCTATCGTCGACGTCGATCACCTGGCGGCTGATCGGCACGCCGCCTGTGACGACGTAAGGCCCGTTGAGGGAAACCTTGATCCTGGGCTCGCCGCTCGCGGTCACCGGCGGAGTGTCGCTACCCGGAGCCGGCGGGTCTGCTGCGTTGTTCGTCAAGAATCGCGGGAGGCGTGCCCAGCATCGCCCCCGGCAGCATCTCGTCGAAGCAGGCGGGTCGAGCGGCCGCGTCCACGTCCCGGCACGCGAGGCAACGCAGCGATCCGAGGACATATCAGCGACTTCTCGACCGGACAGATTGCACGCGAGGCAGCGCAAGTGGCGCTCCAACGACGCGAGCTCGTGTCGCACGGGACGCCGCAGTCCAGTCCGCCACGTTCATGGTTTACGCGCATTCGCCGTCGCGTGCACTGGACTTTCCGGCCGCATCTCGACTCGACCTATGTCTTGCTGCGCGCGACGTGTGCGGATGGCGTACCAGTGGCGACGCACTCGGCGCGTGCCAAGGCTTCGCGCGAATCTCGCGGTAGAGGTGCTCGCGCTTGTCGGCGTCCATCGAGATAGTGTCCGGGAGAACGTCTCCGCGCAGCGCTGATGTACTCGTCGGCGCTGTAGTTTCGCTCCCAGACGTAGCGCCGCACGCGCACGTCCTGGAACAGCCCGCTTCGCTCGATCTCGTCTGCGAAGTCCGGCGTCCTGTCTCGGGCGGCGCCGGCGGCCAGTCACCGCCGTAGCTCTCGCCGATCGTGTCGTACACCTCCTGGATCTCGGTGAAGAACGGATCGAAGTCTTCGGGGAACGCGTGTAGCGCGCTCCCAGAACGCGAGGTGGCCGCCGGCGCGCAGCAGGTCGTGTGCCTTCTCGGTAGCGGATGCTCCGGATCGACCCAGTGCTGCACGCCGTCGCGGCGTAGACGAGGTCGAAGCGCCGGCTTCGCCCTGCCAGCGTCTTCGGAACGGCTGCACGTGAATCTCGGAACGGGCAACCCGGCGAGATTGTGCGCGCGCCTTCTCGGCGAGCTGCGCTCCCAGCTCGACGCACGACGACCGAGAACCCGCGCAACGAGCAGCGGCCGCGTCGCCTTGCCGGTTCGCGCAGTCCGATCTCCAGCAGACGCGCGCCTGGGTCGAGCGCCGCAAGCTCGACAGAGGTCGTCGAACAGCTGCTCGGGATAGTCGGGTCGCGCGGCGTCGTACAGGTCCGCGGCCGGGAGTCGAACGTGCGACGGAGAGGCTCTGCGCGTCTCCTCGCTCGGAACCCACGTCGAGCGTCTCGGGCGTGGAGCGAGGTGCTTCAGGAGCGTGCGCCGTTTCCGGCCCGTCGCGCAGCCAAGACGATTCGCGAACAGGCGCGCTCGCTTCCCGAGGCGTACGAGGACGCGCCGCTGGGGATTCCCGGTCTGTCAGGTCGCGGACAACCGCTCTCTTCGCGATGCTCGTGGAGAACGATCCGGTCGAGCTGACCGTCAAGCTCTCGACCGAGGAGCGCGAGATTGCGCACCTCCATCCGTGGTGCGCACGCGCGTAGCCATGCGGCCGCTACGGCGTGGATCACCGCGACGGTCGAGGATGCGGACGCGCTCAGACCGCGCTCGAGTGGCTGCGTGAGTCGTACTACCTGAAGGCGCCCGCGAAGCTGCGCGACGCAGCGTTCGCCGAGTGACGGCGGAGGGCCGCGCCGCTCGCGGCCCTCCGCCTTCATTCCGCCTTTACTTCCGCGCGAAGAAGATGCGCCTGCGCGAACCTCCGTCCGCCTGCGGTCCGCGGGCTGAAACTCGCGCATGTCTGTCCACGTCGACGTTTGCGTGGCCGTCGCTTCCGTAGCTGATGTTGATGTAGTCGCCGTGGAACGTCGCGCACTTGGTCGCAACTCCGGCGTTTCGCGCCTGGAAGTAGATCGAGTGCGCCGGATTCGACGGCGCCGTGTTCATCGTCGTCTTGACGAGACGGATCCCGGCGTGCCCTCCGCGATGCGCCGTCGTGTAGCAAGCGCGCTGTTCGAGGCGCCGCGGTCGTGGTAGACGATCGCCGATCGCTGCCGCTGGCTGGGTTGACCTCGCACCCACGGGAACCATCGTCGGCCGCCCGGCGCCGATCGACGAGTGACGGCGCCGACCAGAGCTTGCCGCCGTCGTCGAGAGCTCATCACGAAGACGTCGATGTTCGTCGACTGGGTTCGCCGACGTCGTGGATGCCGTTCGCGGTTGTCCGTCGAACGACGAGTAGAGCGTCCCCGTCGTTCGGCTCGCGACGATGTTGCCGGCCGAGTTCACGCCGCACCTGGTAGCCGGTGAGCGTCTGCCGGCCGTCGGCACGTTGATCGGGTAGTCGTTCGAGCCGTCCTCGAGGCCGACGACGAACGACGGATTCGACCAGTGCTCGCCGCCGTCCGTCGACTTGACGAGCAGGTACTGGTTGTCGAAGAACTCGCCCGGCTCCCAGAGCGCCGTGTTCTGGCTCGTTCTGGAAGGCGACGTAGACGGTGCCGTTCGGGGCCACCGGTCGGCACTGGAGAACTGGTCCTCGTCGCATCGCGCCGCCGGCCCACCTCCGTCTGGAACGTAGCAGAGCGCGGCGTTCGAGCCCGAGATCTCCTGCGGCCTCGGACCAGTGAGCGCTGCCGCCGCCGTCGTCGTGCGACTCCGCAGATCGCCGACGACTCGTAATCGCCGTTGTGCGCGACGAACGCGCGTCCACGTCACGTAGGTCCGGCCGTAGAACTGCGAGATCGGGTTGTTGTCGGTGACGATCCACTCCTTGTCGTTGAAGATCTGCGTCTTGCTCGAGGTCGCGCAGCCGATGCCGTCGTCGACGACGACCGGCTGATCAGCCAGGTGAGCCCGCCGTCCTGTCGAGGGGGACACGACGACGTCGCCGTCACATCGTCCCGGCTGCAGTCGTCGGCTGGAAGAAGTTCAGCGACGCGTGGAGCGTCGTCCTGTGTGCTTCACTGTCGAAGACCGTGACGGGATCGCTGCCGATCGCCTCAGAGGCCCGTCTCGATCGACATGTTGCCCGGTCGACCACGCCGTCCCGCCGTTGAACGTCGTGTAGTACTGGTCGCAGCAGAGCCGTAGTCGTTCGAGCTCGCGACCATGTGCAGCGGGTTCGCGGGATCGACCTCGATGTCCGGCTCGTTGTTCGGAAACGGGCCGTCGCAGTCGAGGTTCGTGTTCGCGCCGCCGCTCGGTCGCCGTGCAGTCGAACGCTCGGACGGCTCGCTGCGCTTGTGCTTGTCCTTCCGCGTGAGCGAATCCGCGATCGACCGTGCCGCTTGTGCCGAGGATGCCGAGATCTCGTCGTCGTCGGCCGCACTGCCGGTCACGTACATGACCGCCGCGAACCGCACACTGCCGCGGCGAGCAGCAGTACGCCGCTCTTCCGTACTCGCATTCGTGCCTCCCTTGAGTTGATGCGCAGCGAGACGCTATCGAACATCGGTATCATCGCCGCCGTCGGCGACAATTCGCGGATGGAGATCCGGCGGCTGCAGGCCGGGGAGACGAGCATGTCGTGGCTCGCGCCTGCCGAGGACGAGCGAGCCGCAGACCGCGCTGCTGCACGACGAGAACACGATCTTCCTCGTGGCCTTCGACGACGACGGCGCGCCGATGGGATTCGTCGTTCGGCTACGAGCTGCCGCGCCGCCGCGGCGACCCGTCGATCCTCTTCGTCTACGAGGTGGACGTCCGATGCCGCGCTAGCAGGCGGCAGGGGGTCGCGTCAGGGTTGTTGCTGCGCAGAGCTCGCGCGAGATCGCCCGGCGCGCGGGGATCGCGACCGGCTTCGTGCTGACGAGCGCGGCGAACGCGGCGGCGATGCGCCTCTACGAGTCCGTCGGCGGCACGCGACCGGCCGACGACGACGTGATGTGGGACTTCGAATGGTCCGCGGTGCGCTGACGACGGTACGCCCGGCGACCGACGCGGACGCCGACCTGCTCGTCGAGTGGCACGCCGATCCCGACGTGTCCCGCTACTGGGACGACGAGACGTTCACGCACGCGAGGAGATGCTCGAGCGGCTGAGCGCGATCGGACGTCGAGGCGTTCGTCGTCGAGGCGGCCGGACGGCCCGGTCGGCTACCTGCAGGCATGGCGCGGATGGAGAGGAAGGCGGGCTCGACATGTTCCTCGTCCCCGGCGAGCGCGGCGCGGGCTCGGCCCCGGACGCTGCCCGCTGCGCTCGCGCGTCACCTCCGCGACGAGCGCGGTTGGCCCGCAGGTGACGGTCGATCCGTACACGTGGAACGAGGCGGACGATTCGTGCGCGTGGCGGAAGGCGGGCTTCGGTCGACTTGGAGCTGCGGCCCGCGGGCGACGGGCATTCCGCGCCGATGGCTCCTGATGGTCTGGCGCGGCTAGTCCGTAGTCGGACACCGGGCGTCAACCCAACCCGTCTCAGGCAGGCACGCCTCCAGCGGCTCCGCCTTGCCCTTGACGCTCAGCGGCGGGAGGCGCTCGGCGACGGTGTCGGGCGGGAGGCGTGATTGCGTATCGACTCCGATCACGACGGTCGCCGGCGCCGCGGCGGCGCTTCGAGCCGCGCGGCGATGTTGACGGCGTCGCCGACGATGCCGTGCTTGCGGTGGCCGGTCGCGCCGCCGACGACCGCGGCGACTGCGGTGCCGCTGTTGACGCCGACACGGAAGCGCGGCCATTGCCTGGCGTGCCGACCTGATCCGCCGTGCGCACTGAGCGTCAGCGCAGCGCGCGCTGCGCGCAGCGGGTGATCCGGCGTGTCGCCCTGCTTGTTGAAGATCACCATCAGCTCGTCGCCGACGATCTGGTGGACTTCGCCGCGCTCGCCTCCATCAGCGGCACGATCGCGCCGAAGTACGCGTTCAGCATCGCCGTGACGTCCTCCGGATCGTGCCGCTCCGAGAACGACGTGAAGCCGCTCAGGTCTGGCGAGCAGCGACGCTGACGTCGCGGGCGCCGGCGAGCGTCTGGTCGAGGTAGAGCGCGCTGAAGCGCTCTTCGTGCCACTCGCGTGCGCGCCGTCTCGGCGATGAGGAGGAACGACGCGAGCATCAGCAGGTGCCATTCCCACCACGACGCGTGCCAGTTGCGCGCCCACGCGATCACGATCATCGCCTCGGCGAGCAGCGCGAACGCGACCGTGACCGCGATCACGAACCGGGCATTGCGCCGCCGGTAGAGGCGGAGGTAGCCGAGCGCCGCGAGCGACGTAGAACGCGATCCCGACGCCGGCGAGAGCCAGCTGCCAGCCGTCGAGCTGCTCTTGCGCGAGCGGCGCGTCGAGCGGCGGCAGCTTCGCCAGCGAGACGACGCCCCACGCGAGGAAGATCGCAGCGACCGCGCCGAGCGCGAACGGCGCGATGCGGAGAATCCGGGTCGACGCGAGCGGCCCGAACTCGATCGCCGACAGTGCCGCGAACGCCGAGGCGATGATGAGGCCGACCGGTGTCGCGAGCTCGAAGCCGGCGTTCTTGCCAAGGAGCACTCCGGGGGTGGCGAGGGCGTGCAGGCCGAGGAACCCGGCGCTCACCAGGCACGCGAGCGAGACGAGGAAGAGGCGGGCGTCGCGGCGCCGGCGGCCGCGCGCTGCTGACGGCCCAGCCGACGCGCGACGCTTGCGGCCGCCGCGGTCAGCACCGTCCAGAAGTGCGCGGGGTGGCTCTCCCAGACCTTGTCGATGTTCGGCCGCGCGAGCAGGGCGGCAAAAGCGGCGACCGGGACGGCGACCGCGGCGATCCACGCTGGGCGGACGGCCATTGGCCTTGTATCTACAAGGCCGACCTGGCACGCGCAACTCGCACCCGCTACGCTGGGCTCGTGATGTTCCGGGACACGCGCCGCTGAACGCCACCGCTCTCGCGCCCGTCGCGGCGCGCTTCCGCGTCCCAACTATCCTCCTACAGCCGTGAACGTCCTCCTGCCCGACGGGTCGAGGCTCGAGCTGCCGGACGGCGCCACCGGCCTCGACGCCGCGCGCGCGATCGGGCCGAAGCTCGCCGAGCAGGCCGTGCTCGCTCCGCTCGAACGGCGCAGGTGCAGGACCTGCGCGCTGCCGCTCGCGGACGGCGAGCAGATCCAGATCCTGACCACGCGCGACAAGGACGACCCCGACGCGCTCGCCGTCCTGCGCCACTCGTCCGCGCATCTGCTCGCCGAGGCCGTGCGCCGCCTGTACCCGGGCGTGAAGATCGCGATCGGCCCGCCGATCGAGAACGGCTTCTACTACGACTTCGAGTTTCCCGAGCCGATCCACGAGGCGGACCTCGGAGCGGATCGAGGACGAGATCAGGCGCGAGCTGAAGGAGGGCCGCGCTGTGGAGCCGCGAGGAGATCGGCGCCGACGAGGCGAAGCGAGGTTCGCGGAGGAGGACGAGCCGTACAAGGTCGAGCTCGTCGACACCGCCGAGGGCGCAGATCAGCCTCTACACGCAGGGCGACTTCACCGACCTCTGCCGCGGCCCGCACCTGCAGGACTCGAAGCCGATCAAGGCGCTCAAGCTGACCGTCGCTCGCCGGCGCGTACTGGCGCGGCGACGAGAAGAACAAGCAGCTGACGCGGATCTACGGCACCGCGTTCTACTCGCAGGACGACCTCGACGCGCATCTCGAGCGCGCTCGAGGAGCGCGCAGCAGCGCGACCACCGCCGGCTCGGCGTGCAGCTCGACCTCTTCCACCTCGACGGAGTACTCGCCCGGGCTCGCCGTTCTGGCACCCGAAGGGGATGGTGATCTGGAACGCGCTCGAGGACCTGCGCCGCCGCGAGAACGCGAGGCGCGGCTACCTCGAGGTGAAGACGCCGCTGATCTACGACATCGACGCTCTGGGAGCGTCAGCGGCCACTGGGAGAAGTTCCGCGAGAACATGTTCCTGATCCCGTACGGCGACGAGCAGCTCGTACGGCGCTGAAGCCGATGAACTGCCCGGGCCACATGCTGCTGTTCGCGTCGCAGCTGCGCAGCTACCGCGAGCTGCCGTTCGCGCTACGCCGGAGCCGACCGCGCTGCACCGCAACGAGCTCGCCGGCGCGCTGCACGGTCTGCTGCGCGTCGCGCCACGTCACGCAGGACGACGCGCACATCTTCTGCACGCCGGAGCAGATCGAGGACGAGATCGACGCGCTGTTCGACTATCGCGACGTACCTCTACGACCTATTCGGCGTGCGCGAGTCGCAAGCGCGGAGCTGTGCGACCCGGCCCGACAACAAGCTCGGCACCGACGAGGAGTGGGACTACACCGAGGGCGTGCTGCGGAGCGGCGCTCGACCGCACGGGACTCGCGTACTGCGATCGCGCGAGGGCGAGGGCGCGTTCTACGGGCCGAAGATCGACTCTGCACATCGACGGACGCGCTCGGGCGCCCGTGGCAGATGGGGACGATCCAGCTCGACGGCCAGCATGCCGGCGCGGCTCGGCCTGCACGCTACGTCGGCGCCGACAACGCCGAGCACACGCCGTACGTCATCCACCGCGCGCTCTTCGGCTCGTTCGAGCGCTTCATCGGCATCCTGATCGAGCACTACGGGGGCGCCTTCCCGTTCTGGCTCGCGCCGGTGCAGATCCGGATCCTGCCCGTCGGCGAAGCCCACCGCGAGGCGGCGGAGGCGCTCGCGGCGAAGCTCGCGGGCTACCGCGTCGAGGTCGACGGCTCGGACGACACGCGTCGGCAAGCGGATCCGCAACGCCGAGGTGGAGAAGATCCCCTACGTGATCGTCTACGGCGACAAGGAGTCCGACGACTCGCTCGCCGTCCGCGAGCACGGCGGCAAGCAGCGCACGATCTCGCTTTCGGAGCTTCAGAGCGGAACTTGCTACTCTCACGGTCTGAAAGCAGGGAGCGGACCGCGTCCTCACCTCCGGGGCACGAGGCCTATCGGAGGTTCAACCGAGTCGTGACGACGAGGAAACGCGGCCGCTGCTTGCAGCGGTTTTCGTCGTCGAAAGAGGAGGATAGGCACGACTTGGTGAGAGCTTCTTGAGGCCCAGACGTCGCGCCCCGGAGCCGGCGCGTCCGGTCGTTCAGCAGGCGAGGATCAACGAAGGCATTCGCGCCCCGAAGGTCAGGCTGGTCGACGAGGACGGCGCGCAGATCGGGATCAAGACGACGAAGGAGCGCCATGGACTACGCCTTCTCGAAGAACCTCGACCTCGTCGAGGTCGCCGCGCAGGCGGATCCGCCGGTCGCGCAGGGTCATGGACTACGGCAAGTACCGCTACGAGCAGGAGCAGAAGGCCAAGCTCGCGCGGAAGCACCAGATCCAGATCAACATCAAGGAGATCAAGCTCAGGCCGAAGATCGGGATCCACGACTACAACACCAAGAAGGGCCACGTCGTGCGCTTCCTCAACCAGCGCGCGAAGGTCAAGGTCACGATCATGTTCCGCGGGCGCGAGCAGTACCACCCGGAGCGTGGTCGCGACCTGCTGATGCGGCTCGCCGAGGACGTCGAAGGAGATCGGGCAGATCGAGTCTCCGCCGCTGCAGGACGGACGCAACATGGTGATGGTGCTGGGCCCAACGAAGAACGCAGGAGTTGCAAAAGACGATGCCAAAGATGAAGACACACAGCGGAGCGAAGAAGCGGTTCAAGGTGACGGGGACGGGCAAGCTGCTGCTGCGCCGGCGTCACCGGACGACGCCTCCCGGCCACCTGATGAAGAAGTCGCCCAGGAAGCGGAAGCGCGGCTTCGGCAAGGACGCGCCGGTCGCATCTGCGCGACGTCAGAAGACGCGTCAAGAAGCTGCTCGGGGAGGGAGCTGACCGATGCCACGCGTCAAGCGTTCGGTTCACGCGCGCAAGAAGCGCCGCAAGGTTCTCGGCCGAGGCGAAGGGCTACTGGGGGCTCAAGAAGTCCTCGTACCGCTACGCGAAGGAGCAGGTCGAGCACTCGCTCGCTCTACGCCTACCGCGACCGCAAGAACAAGAAGCGGACGTTCCGGCGGCTCTGGATCATCCGCATCAACGCTGCGGCGCGGCAGAACGGCCTGTCGTACAACCAGTTCATGTCCGGGCTGCGCGAGGCGGAGATTCCGCTCGACCGCAAGGTGCTCGCCGAGCTCGCGGTGAACGACCCGCAGGCGTTCGGCGCGATCGCGCAGCAGGCGAAGTCCGCGCTCGAAGCCAAAGCCTGAGCCAACGCGACGTCTTCGAGGAGCAGGCCCGGCAGTGCGAGGGCCGCTCGCCGCTGTACGCGCAACTCTGTCAGGCGCTTTGCCGACGATCCGGCCGTGGCCGCGATCGTCGGCGACGAGCCCGAGTGGGATGTGCCGCTGCGGCTGCTCGGCGGGCTGCACTTCCTCGTGCTCGCGGGCGACGCGTCGTGGGACGATCCGGTCGAGCAGCACGCCGAGTTCCTGCGCGGCTTCGTCCGCGAGCAGTCGGTGCAGACGAACGAGGTGCAGCGCTCGTGGATGCTGCTGCCGTGCTTCCTGCGCGCCGCGCAGCTGCTCGACAGTCGACGAGCTGGACGTCGTCGAGCTCGGACCGAGCGCCGGGCTGAACCTCGTCTGGGATCGGCTACCGCTACTCGTACGCGGCGGGTGAGTGGGGGCCGGACCGATGCGGCGCTCACGTTGTCAGGCGACGAGCGCTCGCACGTTCCCGACGCGTTGCTCCACGTCGTGCCGCGCGTCTCGCGTCGGGTCGGCATCGACCTGGCGCCGATCGACGTCACGACCGACGAGGGCGCGCGCCTCCTGGAGTGCTTCGTGTGGGCGGGTCAGGACGAGCGGCTCGACCGCTTGCAGCGCGCGATCGACGTCGTGCGCGGCCAACCCGCCGGAGCTCGTGCGCGGCGACTTCGCGCGCGAGCTGCCGAACGTGCTGCGCGATCGGCCGACGCTCGTCTTCGAGACGGCGGCGTTTCCCTACGTCCCGGACGAGACCCGCACGGTCAGTGCGGGAGACGCTCTCGCAGCGCGACGGCGCCCGTCGCCTTCGTCACTGGCCGGGAGGCCGCGCGACGGCGAGCAGGGTGGGGCATGCGTATCGCGCGTTATCCCGGCGGGGAGCGCGAGTTCGTCGGTCATGCCGACTTCCACGGCGCGTGGCTGGACTACGACGCTGTGATCACGTCGGCGCACAACCCGAAGCTGAAGCTGATCCGACGACTGCTCGAGTCGCGGCGGCAGCGCGACAAGGAGGGGCTCTTCGTCTGCGAGGGCGAGGACCTCGTCGACGCGGCCGCGCGCTGCCGGCATCGAGCCGGTCGAGCTGCTCGTCGCGGGCGAGGACGTGGAGCCTGCGCTCGTCTCGCGAGCTGTCGACGCTCGGCCATCCGCCGCGCGTGATCGGCGATCTACCGGCGTGACGACCTGCCGCAGCGGGACGCGTGCCGCTGACGCTCGCGCTCTGGCACGTCGGCGATCCGGGCAACGTCGGCACGCTGCTGCGAACCGCGGACGCGTTCGGGCCGGGATCGCCGCTCTCCGCCGGCTGCGCCGATCCGACCGGGCCGAAGGCGCTGCGTGCGTCGGCGGGCGCGATCTTCCGCGTGCCGGTCGATCGCTGTTCGACGATGCGCCACGTCCGTGGACCGCCTCAGTGGCTCATGGAGGCACGTCCCTGTCCAGGACTCGGGACATGCTCTGGCTCGTTCGTGCTCGGCGCGGAACGAGACGGTCTTGCCGGACGACGTCGTCGCGAGATGCGACGCGCGCGTGACGATCCCGCTGCGAGCCGGGCGCCGAGTCGCTCAACGTCGCAGCGGCAGGCGCGATCGCGCTGTACGTAACACGACGGCGCTAAGGGCGATCGCGGCTGCGGCGTGGCGAGCGTCAACGGCCACCACTCGCGCGGTCGTCGCCGCGCCGCTCGTCGAGAATCGTCGCTCTCCCAAACGGGCACGCGCAGGTCGACGACGTCCAGTGCACGCTGCGTCCCAGAAGAGGCGCGCCGAGGCTCTCGGTGAGCTTCGCCGCGGCGGATGCGGGGCAGCGCGCGGGCGAACAGGCCGACGACTATCCCGCGACGCGCGTGACCCAGATCGTGTCCTCTCCGCCGGAGTACGGCCGCCTGTCGAACCAGCCGTAGCACGCGTCGATCGCAAAGCCCGTCGTCCTCGAGCAGCGCGGGCCATTCGTCCGGCGTCGAGCCACGCGAGCCGCATCGTCGATCGGTGTTCCATGCTGCGCACCGACAGCGTCAGCGTCCGCGCATGCTCGTCCCAGTCCGGCGCGCTCGTAGATCTCCGGCTCGCGCTCGAGCCAGCGGCCGTTCGTCTCCTCGATGTCGTCGCGCGATGGCGCGAAGACGTCGAAGACGAAATGGCCGTCCGGCGCGAGCATGCCGCGCACGGCGCGCAGCGCCTCGCGCCGGTCGTCGTCCGTGTCGAGGTGGAGCAGCGAGCGGAACGGGCAGATGACGAGCGGCACTCGCTCGTCCACCGGCGGCTCGCGCAGGTCGCCGAGGCGGAGATCCAGCGCGCGCCGGCGAGCTCTGGCGCGCTCCGCGCAGACCTCGAGCATCCCGCGCGAGGAGTCGACGCCGATCACCGGGATGCCGTCGGCACGCGATCGGCACCGCGATCCGGCCCGTTCCGACCCCGAGCTCGACGACCGGGCCGCGCGCCGCCCCAGCGCCGCGCCTCCTCGAGGTAGAACGGCACGTCCTCGGTGACGCTGCGACTCCACGGGTCGTAGATCCGGGCGATGGCGTCGTATCTCGCTCACGCGAATCACGCTATCGTTACCGCGTGGCCGCGACGCGCAGCGCCTTCCTGTTTCTCCGGCCCCGGCTCATCGCCGGGGACGGACGCTCAGCGCGCCCGATCCTTCCGACGAGCCGGGGCGATACCGCTTCGGATGAACGTGGACCAACAGGGAGAATCAACCACCGTGGACTGGCAGCAATACGAGAGTGATGCGCAGCAGGCGATCGCCGCCGCCTCGACGGCCGGCGAGCTCGACGACGCTCGCGTGCACTACCTCGGCCGCAAGGGCGACCTCGCCCAGGCGCTGCGCGCCGTGCGCGACCGCGAAGCGGGATGCTGCTGAACGGGATCCGTGCGCGGCTCGAGTCGGCCGTCGACGCGCGACGCGCCGCGATCGAGAACGAGGAGCTCGGAGCGGCTCTACGCGCAGAGCTCGTTCGACGTCACGCTGCCCGGCGAAACGCCGCAGCGGGGCGCCTGCACATCCTCACGCAGGTCAAGCGCGAGATCGAGGACGTCTTCCTCGGCATGGGATTCGAGGTCTACGAGGGCGACGAGGTGACCGACACCTGGCACAACTTCGACGCTCACGACCGATCCGGGCCATCCGTCGCGCTCGCCGACCGACACGTTCTATCTCAGCGACGACGTGCTGCTGCGGACGCACACGTCGCCGGACCAGATCCGCCTGATGGAGTCGCGGCAGCCGCCGATCTACGCGATCATGCCCGGCCGCTGCTACCGCCGCGACACGCCGGACGCGACGCACTCGCCGACGTTCCTGCAGGTCGAGAGCCTCGTCGTCGACCGCGGGATCACGCTCGCCGGATCTGAAAGGCGTCGTGCTGCACTTCTTCCGCGCGCTCTTCGGCCCCGAGCGCGAGGTGCGCATGCGGACGAGCTACTTCCCGTTCACCGAGCCGTCGGTCGAGTTCGACGTGACGTGTTTTCTGTGCAACGGCGCAGGGCTGCTGCCGTGTGCAAGCACTCCGGCTGGATCGAGATGGGCGGAGCCGGGGTGGGTCGACCCCGACGTCTTCCGCAACGTCGGCTACGACCCGAAGTGCTGGTCCGGCTTCGCGTTCGGGCTCGGCATCGAGCGCATCGCGATGCTGCGTCACGGCCTTCGGCGACCTGCGCCTCTTCTGGGAGAACGACGTGCGGATGCTGGAGCAGTTCTGAGATGAAGGTCCCCGTCTCCTGGCTGCGCGAGTACGTCGAGTTCGACCTGCCCGTCGAGGAGCTCGCGCGACGGCTCGTCTTCACGAGCTGCGAGGTCGACCGCGTCGTGCGCCGCGGCGTCGCGGACGGGAACGGCAACCTCGAGCTCTTCCTCGTCGGCAAGGTGCTCGAGGCGGAGAAGCACCCGAATGCCGACCGGCTCCAGCTGACGAAGGTCGACGTCGGCGAGGAGCGAGCCGCGCTCGATCGTCTGCGGCGCGTGGAACTTCGGCGCCGGCGCGACCGTCGCCGTCGCGCTGCCGGGCGCCGTGCTCCCGAACGGCCTGACGCTCGAGCGCCGCAAGCTGCGCGGCGAGGTCTCCGACGGGATGATCCTCGCCGAGGACGAGGTCGACCTCGGCACCGACCACAGCGGGATCATGCGTCCTCGACGCCGAGCACGAGCCGGGCACGCCGCTCGCCGACGTGCCTGCCCGCTCGGCGACACGGTGCTCGAGATCGAGACGAGCTGCAACCGGCCCGACCTGCCGTCGATCTACGGCATCGCCCGCGAGGTCTCGGCCCTTCTCGACGTGCCGCTCGCGCCCATGCCCGGAGTCAGGACCCGGGACCTGTCCCGAACGACGAGCCGGTGGACATCCGGATCGAGGACTTCGAGCGGCTGCCCGCGCTACATCGGGCGGCTCTTCCGCGACGTCGCGGTCGGCGACTCGCCGCAGTGGCTGAAGGCGCGCCTGCTCGGCCGCCGGGATGCGGCCGATCTCGAACGTCGTCGACGTGACGAACTACGTCATGCTCGCGCTCGGCAACCCGCTGCACGCGTTCGACCACGCCAAGCTCGCCGGCGGCCGGATCGTCGTCCGCCGCGCGCGCGAGGGCGAGGACGATCCGCACGCTCGACGGGACCGAGCGCAGGCTCGACGTCCGAGGAGCTCTCGTGATCGCCGACGCCGAGCGGCCCGTCGCGATCGCCGGGATCATGGGCGGCGAGGAGAGCGAGGTCGTCGGCCGACGACGACGACCGTGCTGCTCGAGGCCGCGAACTTCGAGCAGCTCGGCGTCCTGCGCAGCGGCGAGCGCCTGCACATGCGCTCGAGTGCGCAGAACCGCTGGGAGAAGGGCGTCGCGCCCGAGCTCGCCGAGCCGGCGGCGAACTACGCGACGCAACTGCTCGTCGAGCTCGCCGGCGCGCGCTGGACCGGCCACGCCGACGTGCAAGGCGGACTTCCCGGAGCGGCCGTGATCCGGCTTCGTCCCGGCGCGCGCCGAGGAGGTCGTCGGCATCCGATCGCGGAGGCCGACCAGCGCGAGCGCCTCGATCCGCCTCGGCTTCGACGTCGATGCAGCAATGGAACTGTCGACGCGCCGTACTGGCGCGCGCGACGTGCGCGCGCGAGATCGACCTCGTCGAGGAGGTCGCGCGCTTCCGACCTCGAGCGAGGTGCCGCCGACGCTGCCGACGCGCGAAGAGCTCTTCAGGCCGGCTGACGCGCGAGCAGCGCCTGCGCGCGCCGCGTCGCGGACGTCGCTCGTCGGCTGCGGCTTCTGCCGAGGCGTACACGTACTCGCTCAGGCCGACGATCCCGCATCCGCGACGCGCTCTGCCTGCCCGAGCCGCTCTCGGAGCTTCAACGCGTCCTGCGCACGACGCTGCTGTACGGCCTGTCGGCGGCGCCACAACGTCAACGCGGGAATCGAGGACGTCGCGCTGTTCGAGATCGCGCACGTCTACCTCGCCGACCGGCGAGGCGCTGCCGGACGAGCGCTGGCAGCGTCGGCGGCGATCGTCCGCGGGTGGCTTCTCACCGCGCCAAGGGCGCGTCAGAGCAAGTCTTCTCGGCGCTCAAGGCTCGAGCCGCCCTTCGAACGCGCCGCGCATCCGTTCGTGCCGCCGCCGGCTTGCGCGTCGGAGGGCGGCTGGGTCGCGCAGCTCGATCCGCGGCTGCTCGAGGGCGAGTGGGGTCGCGTTCGAGCTCGACCTGCGCGAGCTGTTCGCGCGCGTGCCCGGAGCGCGTGCTGTACGAGGACGTGATCACGTACCCGCCGGTCGCGGCAGGACGCTCGCGTTCAGCGTGCCGGAGGAGCGTCACCGCGGCGAGCTCGTCGCGGCCGCCGCGAGGCCGCGCGGCCCGAGCTGCGCGAGATGCGCGCGTTCGACGTCTACCGCGGCGAGCAGGTCAGGCCCAGGCGCGGAAGTCGATCGCGTTCTGCCGTGACGTTCCAGTCCCCGGAGCGCACGCTCTCTCGGACGAGGACGCGACTACGGCTCCGCACGGCCGTCGTCGAGCGCTCTGGGCGGCTCGTTTCGGCGCGGAGCTCAGGGCGTGAGAATCCCGATCGCGGACTAGGCCGCAGTGCGTCCTCGAATGCGTCGTTTCGGGGTCCCCCTTGCTCCTGCTCGCCGTCGTCAGTCGCCCTCGCGGGCCAGCGGCGGCAGGCAATCCGCACGCTCCAGGCGGGCGTGCGGTCCGGGCTTCACGCATCTCACTGCAGGACGCCTCCGGTGCGGGTGACGCACCTCGATCCGGGCACGTACGCGATCCACGTCGTCGACCAGTCAGACATGCACAACTTCGATCTCACCGGTCCGGGCGTGAGCAAGTCGACGGAAGTCGCGGAAGTCGGCGCAGCAGGACTGGACGGTCACTTTCACCGACGGCACGTACCGCTACCGTCTGCGACGTGCATGCCACGAGCATGAAGGGCTCGTTCACGGTCGGAACAGTGCCGACGACCACGGTGGCCAAGATGTCCGCATCGGTCGGCCCCGGAGCGAAGATCGCGTTCGCGCGCACGGCGAAGGCCGGCAAGACGACGATCACGATCCGCGACCTGACGGCCAAGGACAACTTCCACCTCACCGGCCCGGGCGTCAACAAGAAGACCGGCGTCGCGTTCAAGGGCACCGTCAAGTGGACGGTGACGCTGAAGGCCGGTACCTACACGTATCCGCTCCGACGCCCACAAGGGGCTGAAGGGCACGTTGAAGGTCGCAAGCCTGCCGCCTGACCTGCGCGTTGAGCTCGGCTCCGTAGAGGATCGCCCAGGCGGTGTAGTTCAGCCAGAGCAGCAGGATGATGCCGGTCGCCAAGCGCGCCGTACGTTCGCGAGTACGAGCCGGCGAACGTCACGTAGAGCGCGAACAGCGCCGACAGCGCGAGCCAGAGCAACGACCGACGACGGCGCCCGGCGTGATCCACTTCCAGCTGCGCGCTTCGATGTTCGGCGCGAGGTAGTAGACGAGCGCGAAGAACGTCAGCAGCGCGGTCAGCGTCACCGGCCAGCGGAGAATCGCCCAGGAGACGTCCACGCGGAGCCGAGGTGCGCCTTGTGTCGCAATCGCCTCGCCGAGCGGCGCGCCGAAGACGATCAGCACGACGGTCGCCGCGGTCGTCACCCCGGTCAGGACGACGAGCACGACGGCGATCACGCGCACGCTGCCAGACGGTCGCGTCTCCACGCAGCCGTAAGCCGCGGTTCACCGCCTTGATCATCGAGCCCGCAGCGCCGCTCGCCGCCCAGAGCGCGACGACGAGGCCGACGCCGAACGCTACGGCCGACGCACTCGGCGTCGAGTCCTCCTGAAGCCCGTGCGATGAAGCGGATCGACGCCGTCCGGCGCCACGCTCGCGAGGAGGCTTTCGACGTCGCCGTAGAGGTGGACGGTTCCGAGCAGGCTCAGCATGAACGCGACCGGCTGGGAAGAACGCCAGCAGCGAGCTGTACGCGACCTGTTGCGCCAGCCCCATGCAGTCGTCGGCCATGAACTGCTGCCCAGCCTGCTTGAGGGTCGCGATCGAGCTGCGCAGGGTCAACGCTCGCGAGCGCGGCGGAACAGCAGCCTCGCCGTTGCTCCGATCCCGCCCGCGAGCACGAAGCCGATGCCGACCGCCGTCGCCGCGGCGAGCGGCAGCCGCGCGACGGTCAGCTTCTCCGGAGCGACCCGACCGCCGACGCGAGCTGCTCCCGCTCGAGGTCGATCTCGCGGCGAACCTGCTCCGTCGTGCGCACTTCAACCTTTGCCATTCTTCAGCGCCTCCGACGTCAGCTTGGCTTCGAGCAGGGCGAGCTCCGGGACGAGGCGGCGACGCCTTCTTGACGCTCCTCACGCCGAGCGCGGCGAGCGTTCCCGCGAGCAGGACGAGCACGGCTGCGACGATCAGCAGCGCTCCCCAGACGGGCATGAACGTGGCGAGGCCCGCCGCCGGCGCCGGCGAGGACGAAGCCGAGCGCAAAGAAGGCGAACAGCGCGCACGCGATGAGCAGGCCGAGGCCGACCCGAGCGAGGCCATCTTCTGCTTGACCTCGAGGGCCGCGAGCTCCAGCTCGAGCTCGACGACGCGCCGTGCGTGTTCTCTCACGCGGTCAGCGGCGCGGGTGAGCGTGGCCCTCGCAATCGATCCACTTCGCCAGAGCGACGCCTGCGGCGAAAGCAATTGCCACGACGGCGAGCGGGCTCCGTTGGAGACTCCATCGGTGGGATGGTTGCACGTCGGCGGCGTCCGGAAACGTCGCGGGTGACTCTCAGGCCTTTCTTAGATCGTTCGTGCAAGCTCCTGCGGGTGAGGCGACTCCTCTCCTGGCGGCGGTTCTTGCGTGCCTGGGCTTTGCCTCGACCGCGTCCGCGCAACACCGGAGTTCAGAGACATCGTGGGCTCGGCCACGACGACAAGCGCTCTAGCTGCGAGTGGGGAGGCTCGACGGTCTGCGACGGACGGCGAGATCGTGACGATCTACCTCTCGTCGACGTATCCGGTCGATCCCGCGCTCGCCAAGCAGTGGGCGGACTTCATGACGACCTTGATTCACGGGCCGGAGCTTGCGACCGTGTCGATCCATCTGGCGCCACTGGACGAGGTCCAGAGGACGTGCGGGGGACAGGCGCTTGCGTGTTACTTCCCGCGCGAGGCGGCGATCTACGCACCCGCCGAAGATCCCAAGGCCGGTATCTCGGCAGTGAGTGCTTACGCGCATCGAGTTCGGTCACCACATCGCCGCGAGTCGCCACGATCCGCCGTTCTCCAGCGTCGACTACGGCACGAAGCGTTGGGCGACATACGAGGACGTTTGCGCTAAGGCGTCCGCGGGCGACCTCTATCCGGGTGCGGAGGATTTCCGTCATTACATGCTCAATCCCGGTGAGGCGTTCGCCGAGAGTTACCGCGTGTGCTCAACGAGCAGCGGCTCGTGCTTCCGCAGGAGTCGTGGGACATCGTCACGCAGTCGCTCTTCCCCGATGCCGCCGCGCTGAGTCTCATCGAGCAGGACATCCTCACGCCGTGGACCGCGAACACAACTCGGCGCATTACCGCGAGGCTGACGCGGAAGAGTTCGCACCTTGAACTTCGCGCTCAGCACGCCGTACGACGGCACGCTGACGATCGCGCCGCGGCAGTCAGGTCATGTAAAGGTCGGCGTGTCGCTCCTCGCCGAGCGGCAGCAAGTCGACGGAAGCAGCTTCACGCGCGCGTCGGGCGCGTCGCTCTCGACGACGGTTGCGGGGAGCGCGCGTACAGGCTGCGCGTGACCCTTCCAGGCAAGGTCAACAAGAAGACGAGCGACGACCGTGACGCTCTCGATGTCGACGGCGTAGCCTGCTAAACGTCGTCCTTCGTCAGCGTGAGCTGAACGCGTCCTCAACGATCTCGCCGACCGCCTCGGCCGGCACGTAGGTCTTCGTGCCGATCGCTCCCGTGAGGATGTTGAGGCCGTTGAAGATGTCGGCCTCCTCCTCGCCGAGGACTTCGTCGATCCGTCCGACGTCGTCTCCTTTCGAGTCGACCACGGCTAGCCTCTGCTCGATCACCATCCAGCTGACCAGGTCCGGCACTAGACCGCTCTTGCCGCCGACGCGCCAGACGGGGCCTTGCGTCGCGACGCCGTCGGTGTCGGAGAGCACGCGCAACACTCTGAGCTCGCCGCCGACCTCTTCCTCGTCGAGCCGTTCGAGACAACGCCGCGCCATCCCCGGCGACACGCCGTAGCCGAAACGACGAGCGGCGCGGAACTGAAGCACGAGCGCCCTGCCCGGACGCGTCGGGTTCGTCGGCGCGCATGAGGAGCGCGGCGTACTCGAGGTGGTCGCTCGACGCGCAGAGCGGATCTCGGCGAGCATGTCGGACCAGTCCGGAGGCAGGGTTGCGACACGCCTCGTCCCACTGCTGCGGCGAGCGTCCTGCGCTCTTCCTCGGGTGGACGCTCGGCCTCTTCGACCCCGGTGAGCTCCAGTGTTCCTGCGATGTCCTTCCGGTCGAGGCGAAGCAGCGCGCGCTTGAGCGCCTCCGGCCCCAGGCCGCCCGTGCGCGATCACGAACAGCCGAATCGACTCTTTGCCCCGCAGCGGGTTGGCACCTCCGAGGAGCGCTGCAGCTTGGGCGACGTCCTGCTCGCGAACCTTGAGCATGAGCTGCACGTCCGACCAGTCCGGCGGCAGGTCGCGCTCGAGTGTTACCCACTGCCAGACGAGCCTCATGCGGCCAGAGGATACGTAAGATCAAGGCGTGGCCAAGGCCGTAGACAGGGCCGACCTTTCGCAGGAGCAGCTGACGGAATTCCTCCGCGACATGCTGCTCATCCGCCGTTTCGAGGAGAAGGTGGAGGAGCGCTTCCGCGCGGGTGAGCTTCCGCGGGTTCCTGCACGTGGCGATCGGCCAGGAGGCCGTGTGCGTCGGCGTCTGTCGCGCGATGGAGGACGGCGACGTCTTCGCCTCGACTCACCGCGCGCACGGGCACACGCTTGCGCGCGGCACGAGCCCGAACGCGCTCATGGCCGAGCTCTACGGCAAGCTCGAGGGCTGCTCGCACGGGTACGGCGGCTCGATGCACCTGTACGACGTCGAGCGCGGGAACCTGGGCGCGAACGCCGTCGTCGGCGGCGGGCTGCCGGCGATCACCGGCGCCGCGCTCGCGTTCCAGATGCGCGGCGAGCCGCGCGTCGCGCTCGCGTTCTTCGGCGACGGCGCGACGAACATCGGCACGTTCCACGAGTCGCTGAACCTCGCCCAGCTCTGGCGCGTGCCCGCCGTGTTCGTCTGCGAGAACAACCACTGGGCCGAGTCGACGCCCGCGTCGCAGCATCTTCCGATCGAGGATCTCGCGCTCGCGCGCGGAGGCGTACGGCATGCACTCGATCACGGTCGACGGGCCAGGACGTCGAGGAGGTCTGGAGCGGCGCGCGCGACGCGCTCGAGCACGCGCGCTCCGGCGCAGGGCCCGTCTTCCTGCTCGCGAACACGTACCGCCTCACGGGCCACTACGTCGGCGACCCGCAGGTCTACCGCGACAAGGAAGAGTTCCGCGAGACGCGCGAGACGCAGGATCCGCTCGACAAGCTGCGCGACAGGCTCGAGCTCTCGAGCGAGGAGTGGGAGCGGCTCGACGCCGAGGTGACGAAGGTCGTCGAGGAGTCGGTCGAGTTCGCGAAGAACGGAACCGACCCCGCAGCCGGAAGACGCCTTGAAGAACGTCTATGCCTGAGCTTTCCTACCGCGAGGCCGTGCGCGACGCGCTCGTGCGCGCGATGCGCGACGACGACGACGTCTTCATCATGGGCGAGGACATCGCGGAGATGGGCGGCTCGATGGGCGTCACGCAGGGGATGCTCGACGAGTTCGGGCCGACGCGCGTGCGCAACACGCCGATCTCCGAGATGGCGCTCGTCGGCACGGGCATCGGCGCGGCGATGCAGGGCATGCGCCCGGTCGTCGAGGTCATGTACGAGGACTTCCTCACGCTCGCGACCGAGCAGATCATCAACCAGGCGGCGAAGCACCGCTACATGTCGGGCGGGCAGCTCAAGGTTCCGCTCACCGTGCGCACGCAGGGCGGCGCGGGCTGGAGCCCCGGCGCGCAGCACGCGCAGCAGCTCGAGGCGTGGTTCGTCCACATCCCCGGGCTGAAGGTCGTGTTCCCGTCGACGCCGACGGACGTGCGCGGGCTGCTCTGGTCGTCGATCTACGACGACAACCCGGTCGTCTTCTTCGAGCACCGCACGCTGTACGGGATCAAGGAGGAGGTGCCTGACGAGCTGGAGCCGATCCCGCTCGGCAAGGCGCGCGTGCATCGCGAGGGCGAGGACGTGACGGTGATCGCGACCGGGCGGCTCGTGCACGAGGCGCTCGCGGCCGCGCAGCAGGCGGAGGAGCAGGGCGTCTCGGTCGAGGTCGTCGACCCGCGCACGCTGCAGCCGCTCGACGAGGAGCGCTCGTCGAGTCCGTGAAGAAGACGAACCGCTGCGTCGTCGCGCACGAGGCGGTGACGCGGATGGGCTTCGGCGCGGAGGTCGCGGCGGTCGTCCAGCACAGCGCGTTCGACTGGCTCGATGCGCCGGTCGAGCGCGTCGGCGCGAAGTTCACGCCGCTGCCGTTCGCGCCCGTGATGGAGGAGTGGTGCGTGCCGCACGCCGACGACGTGCTCGAGGCGGTCATGCGAACCGTCGGGCGGAATGGCAACTGAGATCAAGCTCCCGCGGCTCGGGCAGGGCATGGAGTCGGGGACGATCGTCAAGTGGCTCAAGTCCGAGGGCGAGCCGGTCGAGAAGGGCGAGCCGCTCTACGAGCTCGACACCGACAAGGTCACGCAGGAGGTCGAGGCCGACGCGTCAGGCGTCCTGCTGAAGATCGCCGTCGCCGGAGGGCGAGGTCGAGGTCGGCAAGACGATCGCGGTGATCGGCGAGCAGGGCGAAGAGGTCTCGATCTCCGACAATGGCGCGCAAGGCACCCTGACGGGCCGACCGAGGCGCCCGCACCGGCCGTGTCCCCAGTCCAGGACTCCGGGACCTGTCCGAGCAGGAACGACGGCGATCGGATCAAGGCGTCGCCGCTCGCGCGCCGGATCGCGCGACGCGAGCGCGGGCTCGACCTGGCGCAGCTGCGCGGGACAGGCCCGGACGGGCATCGTCGCCGAGGACGTGGAACGGTCGGCACGGCCGTGTCCGCCGACGTCCGAGGACTGCTGGGACAGGTCGAGGTGAGACAGCTCTCGAAGGTGCGCCAGACGATCGCGCGGCGGCTCACGAGGCGTGGGAGGCGCCCGTCTTCCAGCTCGTCGTCTCGGCCGACATGACGCAGTCGCTCGCGCTCGTCGAGCGGCTGCGCGAGCTGCACCCGGACGAGCGCCCAACGGTGACGGACGTGCTCACGCGCGTCACGGCCGCGCGCGCTGATGCGACACCGCGACGTGAACGCGCACTTCGTCGACGGCGAGATCCACATCCACCCGAGCGCGAACGTCGGCATCGCCGTCGCCGCGCCGCAGGGTCTCGATCGTTCCGGTGATCCGAAGCGCCGAGCGCCTCACGCATCGCCGAGATCGCGCGCGCCCGCGCCGACCTCGTGCAGCGCACGCGCGACAACAAGCTGAAGCAGGAGCGACCTCGACGGCGGCACGTTCACGATCTCGAACCTCGGCATGTTCGGCATCGAGCAGTTCGTCGCCGTGCTCAACCCGCCGCAGGTCGCGATCCTCGCGGTCGGCGCGAGCGAGGACCGCGTCGTCGTCGAGGACGGCGAGTTCGTCGCGCTCCCGACGATGACGATGACGCTGACGTGCGATCACCGCGCAATCGACGGCGCCGTCGGCGCGGACTTCCTCCGCACGCTGAAGCAACTCGTCGAAAGCCCCAGCCGCTCGCCCTGTGACCGTCTGGTACGCGCGTCCGCGGACTTCGACGCGGGCGCGCGTTCTACCGCGAGCTGCTCGGCTTCGAGGAGACGTACGTCGACTGGCAGGAGCGCTGGGCGAGGCTGAAGCGCGGCGAGATGGAGATCGCGATCGCCGAGGGCGAGCCTCAGGACGGCGGCGTCGGGCCACGTCGACGTGCAGGACGTGAAGGCCGAAGCCGATCGCCTGCGAGCAGAGGGCGTCAACGTCGGCACCGTGTTCGAGCTGCACGGGCGCGTTCGCATCGCTCGACGTCTACGACCCCGACGGAAACCGGATCCAGCTCGCGCAGGACCTCGTCCCATGATCCGCCCCGGCAGCAGGCACGACGCACGCTTCCTCCGCGACATGCTCCACCACGCGTACTACTGGCGCGAGCGCGCGCCGCAGGATCCGATGGAAGGCTCCGTGCAGCGCTACGTCATGAGCTGGGGCCGCCCGGGCGACGCCGCCGTGGTCGCGCTACAGCGACTCGGGCAACGTCGGCGCGGCGTGGTACCGGCTCTTCAAGGAACGCGAGCCGGGCTACGGCTTCGTCGACGAGCAGACGCCCGAGCTGTCGATCGCCGTTGTCCCGTCCTGCCGCGGCAGGGGCTACGGCGAGGAGCTGCTCGCGGCGCTGCTCGCGCAGCGCGAAGAAGGACGGCTTCGCGCAGATCTCGCTGAGCGTCGAGCCGCGACAACCCGGCCCTGCGCCTGTACGAGCGCTACGGCTTCCGCAAGGTCGGCGAAAGCGGCGGCTCCTGGACGATGTTGGCGCGGTTGAACGACAAGCCCGACTAGCATCAGAGCCATGGAAGTCGACGTCGCAGTTCTCGGCGGAGGCCCGGTGGCTACACCGCCGCGATCCGCGCTGCGCAGCTCGGGCGCGAGACCGCGTGCATCGAGAAGGAATCGGAGCTCGGCGGCACCTGCCTGCGCGTCGGGTGCATCCCGACGAAGGCCTGGGTGCAGACCGCGCACTCGATCAAGGAGGCGGCGGAGACCTTCGCGAAGCTCGGCGTCATCGTCGGCGAGCCGCAGCTCGACTTCGGCTACGGCGAACGAGTGGAAGTCCGGCGTCGTCGAAGCAGATGACGAGCGGCGTCGCGAGCCTCTTCAAGGCGAACGGCGTCGAGTGGGTGAAGGGCACCGGCGCGTTCAAGGACGCGAACACGATCGCGGTCGAGGGCGGCGAGGACGTCACGTTCAAGTCCGCGATCGTCGCGACCGGCTCGTTCCCGATCCGGCCGCCGATCGAGGGCCTCGACAGCTCGCGCTGCGTCGACTCGACCGGCCTGCTCGCCCAGGACCGAGGTGCCGCGCCGGCTCGTCGTGCTCGGCGGCGGCATCATCGGCTGCGAGTTCGCGTCGATCCTCAAGCGCTTCGGCTCCGAGGTGACGATCATCGAGATGCTCGACGCGCTGATTCCGCAGGAGGACGCGGACGCGTCGAAGGAGCTCGCGAAGCAGTTCGGGCGCCGCGGCATCACGCTCCATCTCGGCAAGCAGTGCACGAAGGTCGAAGACTCGGGCAGCGAGCTGACCGTCCACTTCGGCGACGGCGAGACCGTGCAAGCCGACCTGATGCTCGTGTCCGTCGGCCGCGGCGCCGCTCGTCGAGGGGCTCGGGCTCGAGGACGATCGGCGTCGAGCTCGACAGGCGCAAGGGCATCGCCGCCGACGAGCACCGCCGCACGACCGTCCCGCACATCTACGCGGTCGGCGACTGCGCCGGCTACTGGCAGCTCGCGCACACGGCCTTCCGCGAGGGCGAGGTCGCCGCGGAGAACGCGATGGGTCACGACGCGGTCGTCGACAACCGCGGCGTCCCGCGGCCGATCTACACCGATCCGGAGATCGCGAGGCGTCGGCCTGACCGAGGCCGAGGCGCGCGAGCAGCACGGCGACGACGTCGCGGTCGGCACGTTCCCGTGGATCGCCAACGCGCGCGCAGTGATGCAGAACGAGACCGTCGGCTGGGTGAAGTCGATCCACGAGACGCGCTACGGCGAGCTGCTCGGGATCGTGATGGTCGGGCCGCACGTCACCGACCTGATCGAGGCCGGCGTCGTCGCGCTCGACGCGGAGTCGACGGTCGAGACCGTCGCCGACGGCATGGCCGCGCATCCGACGCTTTCGAGGCCATCAAGGAGGCCGGGCTGGTCGCGCTCGGCCGGCCGATTCATGTGCCGCCGAAGCGGAAAGCCACAGCCAGGGCCTAGCGAAACGGAAGGAGCGGCAATGGGAATCGTCAACAGGCGCAACGCGATGCTCGGCTGGGCGGTCTGGCAGGTCGGCAAGCGGGTCGCGGAGCAGAAGGCGAAGAGCTGCCGTGCTCGGCCGTGCAGGACGGCAAGAAGCAGGCGGCTGAGCAAGGCTGCGCTCATCGCCGGGGTCGCGGCGGTCGGCGGGCGCTGGTGTTCTGGCGGAAGAAGAGCTCCGACGACGAGCTCCCGCCCGTGTGAGCGACGCGCGATTCTTCCGCCGCTCGATCGCCGAGCTCGTCCCGTACGAGCCGGGAAAGCCGATCGAGGAGGTGCAGCGCGAGCTCGGCCTCGACCGCGTCGTCAAGCTCGCGTCGAACGAGGGGACGTTCGGGCCGTTCCCGGCGGCGCTCGAGGCGCTCGAGCGGCAGGCGCACGAGCTGAACCGCTACCCCGACGGCGGTGCGCTACGCGCTTCGCGCCGCGCTCGCCGAGCGCCACGGCGTCGCGCTTCGAGCAGGTCGCCGATCGGGTCGGGCGCCGACGGCGTCATCGACTGCCTGAGCCAGGCGGTGCTCGATGACGGCGACGAGATCGTGTGCGGCTGGCCGTCGTTCCCGAGCTACGTGCATCGACGCGATCAAGCTCGGCGCGCGCGTCCGGTCCGCGTCCCGCTGCGCGAGCACCGCTACGACCTCGACGCGCTGCTCGACGCGATCACGCCGAGCGGACGAAGCTCGTCTACGTCTGCGTCCCGAACAACCCGACCGGGACGACGAACGGCCGCGCGGAGCTGACGCGCTTTCTGGACCAGGTCCCTGGACACGTCCTGACCGTCCTCGACCAGGCGTACGCCGAGTACATCGACGATCCCGACTATCCCGACGGCGTCGAGGAGTACTTCAAGGCCGGCCGGCGTGTGATCGTCCTGCGCACGTTCTCGAAGATCTACGGCCTCGCCGGGCTGCGCGTCGGCTACGGCATCGCGCCCGAGGACGTGGTGCCCGAGATCGGCAAGGTGCGCCGCGCGTTCGACGTCACGCTCGGCCGGCGCAGGTCGCGGCGCTCGCGAGCCTCGGCGACGAGCAGGAGCTCGCGCGCCGGCGCGCGGCGAGTGCGGCGGCGACGCGCGCAGCCGTCGTCGAGGTTCTCGCGCGACGCCGGGTTCGACGTCGCCGGTCCGGCGGTCGCCAACTTCGTCTACGCAGATACCGGAAGCGATGCCCGGCGCGCTCTTCGACGCGCTTCTGCGCGAGGGCGTGATCGTGCGGCCGCTGAACGCCTTCGGATCGGACACGCGCCATTCGCGTCACGGTCGGAACTGGCCGAGGGGACGGACTTTCCTCGAAGCTGGCTCTGGAAAGAGTCGCCAGCCGCACTGCAATGAAATAGGTCGCACCGTGGGCCACGCCGAGCTCCTTCGCCGGAACAAGAGCTCTCCGTCTTCTCTTCCTGGCGACCGCTCGGGTCGCTCGTCGGGACGTGGCTCGCGACCATCGCGCTGACGGTCGAGATCTACGACCGTACGCACTCGGGCGGCTGGGTCAGCGCGCTTCTCATCGCGGTCTTCCTGCCGACGGTGATCGTCGGTGTCGCGGTCAGGCCGCTCCTCGACCGGCTGTCGCGACGCGGCCTGATGATCGCGTCCGACCTCCTCCGCGCGGGGCGTCTTCGTCGCGCTGCCCTTTGTCGACCGCCCCGTCTGGATCGTCGCGCTCGCCGGCCTGAGCGGGCTCGGCAACGCCGTCTACCGGCCGACCGTCAACGCCGCGCTGCCGAACCTCCTCGAGGAGGACGAGCTGGAGAAGGGCAACGCGCTCTTCATGACCGTCGAGAACATGGCGTGGGCGGTCGGGCCGCTGATCGGCGGCGCGATCGTCGCCACGTCCGGGACGCACGCGGCGTACTGGATCAACGCCGTCTCGTTCGTGTTCTCTGCGGCGCTGATCCGTGCGATTCCGGCGCGGCCGCCTGCAGTCGGAGTGTCCGTGAGCCGCGGGCACTGGCGGGACATCGTCGACGGCCTGGCGCTCGCGAAGCGCTCGCCGGCCGTGCAGACCGTCGTCGCCGCGTGGAGCGTGACGATGCTGCGGCGTCGCCTGCATCAACGTCGGCGAGGTCGTGATCGCGAAGTCGTCGTTCAACGCCGGCGACTTCGGCTTCGGTCTGCTCTTCGGCGCGTCGGGCGTCGGCCTCGCGATCGGCAGCTTCGCTGGCGGCATGCTCGCGGAGCGCCGTCCGATCGGACGCTCTACGGCCCGGCGATCATCCTCGCCGGTCTCGGCTACGGGATCGCCGCCGTCTGCCCCGAACGTCTGGCTCGCCGCGCCGGCGGTGGTGATCGCGGGCATCGGGAACGGCGCGGCGGCGCTGTACAACGTCCTCCTGATCCAGCGCGGCGTTCCCCGACGCGTATCGCGGTCGCGCGTTCACGATCACGATGAGCGTGACGTACGCGATCCTCGGGCCGGCGATGGCGCATCGCAGGTCCGTGACGACGGCGCTGGGCGGCCGCTGGATCTGGGCGATCGGCGCCGGCTTCTTCGGTGCTCTCGGGTCTCGTCGCGATCGCACTCTCGCCGCGCCTCCGCGACTCGGGTCCCGTGACCCGAGGCGGAGGTGGAGGAAGCCGAGGCCGCCGAGGGCGCCCCCGCCTCGAGACGACACCGCACTAGCAGGGCGCTCAGCATTGCCGCAATGGCCGGCGCGGCGGACTGGACGCGCGAAACGCTCGCCGACGGCGTGCGCGCCGGACGACAAGCCGGGCGCTCGCACGGGCGATCACGCTCGTCGAGAACGGCGAGCCGCTCGCGCTACGACGCTCGTCCGCGACATCTACCCGACACCGGCCGCAGCTACGCCGTCGGCGTCACCGGCCCGCCGGGCGTCGGCAAGTCGTCGCTGATCAGCGCGCTCGTCCGCCACGTCCGCGGCCGCGGAGCAGAGCGTCGGCGTCGATCTCGGTCGACCCGTCGAGCGCCGTTCTCGCAGGGCGCGCTGCTCGGCGACCGCATCCGCCTCAGCGACCACTTCCTCGACCCGGGCGTCTTCATCCGCTCGATGGGCACGCGCGGGCATCTCGGCGGGCTCGCCGAGGCGACGCTGCAGGCGCTGCTCGCTGCTCGACGCGTCGGGCAAGGACGTCGTGTTCCTCGAGACGGTCGGCGCCGGCCAGGGCGAGGTCGAGGTGATCGGCATCGCCGACACCGTCGCTGCTCGTGCTGATGCCCGGCTCCGGGCGACTCCGATGCAGGCGCTGAAGGCCGGGATCATGGAGATCCCCGACGTGATCGCCGTCAACAAGATGGATCATCCGGCGGCGAAGACGATGGTCAACGAGGTGCGCTCGATCCTCGACGCTCGACAAGGAGCGCGAGTGGAAGCCGCCGATCGTCCTCACCGAGGCGACGCGCGGCAGAGAACGTCGACGTGCTCTGGGAGAAGCTCGCGGCGCATCGCGCCTCCTCGAGGAGCGACGGCGGGCTCGAGCAGCGGCGGCGGCGGAACCTCGCCGGCGAGGTGTTCGCGCGTCGCGTCGTCGCGTGCGAAGCGCGCATCTGCGAGCACGCGGTCGCGGACGATCCCGAGCTGCGGCGGCTGCTCGACGAGGTGCAGCGGCGCGAGCTCGACCCGCTGACGCGCGGTGCGCGAGATCATGGAGAAGGTGTTTCGGATTGGCGATACGAACGGCTCCCGACGTTCGCTGACATCGACGAGGCGCGCGCGCGCGTCTCGACGGCGTCGCGCGCGTCGACGCCGCGTCTACGGCTCCGAGACGCTGTCGCGCCTCGCCGGGCCGCGAGGTGCTGCTGAAGGCCGAGAACCTCCAGCGGACGGGCTCGTTCAAGATGCCGCGGCGCGTACAACACGATCGCGACAGCTCTGACGACGAGGAGCGCGCCGCCGGCGTCGTCGCCGCGAGCGCCGGCAACCACGGCCAGGCGGTCGCGTGGGCTGCGCGCGAGGCCGGCGTCCGCGCGCGCATCTACGTGCCCGCTCGACGCGCCGATGGCGAAGGTCGAGGCGCGCGCAGGACTACGGCGGCGCGAGCTCGAGCTCGCGGGCGAGATGCTTCGAGGACGCGCTCACGCGGCGCAGCGCGTACGCCGAGCGAGACGGGAGCGACGTTCGTCCATCGCGTTCGAGGACCCGGTCGTCATCGCCGGCCAGGGCACGATCGGGCTCGAGCTCGCGGAGCAGCTGCCGCAGGCGTCGACACGTGCTCGATCCCCGTCGGCGGCGGCGGGCTCGCGGCGGGCATCGCGCACGGCGCTGCAGGGCGGCGAAGCCGGACGTGCGGATCGTCGGCGTGCAGCGCCGGCAAGTCCGGGTATCACGATCGCGGACGGGATCGCCGTCAAGCACCCGGGCGAGCTGACGACGAGCGATGCTCGACACGCTGCTCGACGACATGGTTCGACGTCGCCGACGAGGAGATCACCGAGGCGATCGTGCCTGCTGCTCGAGCGGTCGAAGCTCGTCGTCGAGGGCGCGCGGCGCCGTCGGCGTCGCGGCGCTGCTTGCGTCGGCAAGGCCGGCGGCGACGGGCCCGGCCGTCGCCGTCCTCTCGGGCGGCAACATCGACCCGACGCTGCTCATCTCCGTCATGCGCCACGGCGCTGACGGTCGCGGGCCGCTACCTCGTCGTGCGCACGCGATCCCCGACCGGCCGGGCGAGCTGATCAAGCTCCTCGCAGCTGTGCGCAGAGCAGCGCGTGAACGTCGTCTCCGTCGAGCATCACCGCGAGGGCATGCACATCTCGGTGGCGGAGACCGAGGTCGAGCTGACCGTCGGGACGCGCAACCTCGCGCACTGCGAAGAGGTCATCGCCGCGCTCGAGGCGCACGGCTATCCCACCCAACGCGTTCGGTGAGACGCGAGCGGAAGGTCGTAACCGTGCTCTTCGCCGACCTCGTCGGCTTCACCGCGCGCTCCGAGTCGCTCGACCCGGAGGACGTCGAGGCGATTCTCGCGCCCGTATCACGAGCGCCTGCGCGCCGAGCTCGAGCAGCGCGGCGGCACGGTCGAGAAGTTCGTCGGCGACGCGGTGATGGCGGTCTTCGGCGCGCCGCTCGCGCACGAGGACGACCCCCGAGCGCGCCGTGCGCGCGGCGCTCGCGATCCGCGACGGCGATCGCCGAGGACGGCAGGTCTCGAGGTTCGGATCGCCGGTCAACACCGGCGAGGCGCTGGTCAGCGTCGACGCGCGCCCCGAGCGGGCGAGAGGCATGGTCGCGGGCGACGTCGTCAACACGGCGCTCGCGCCTGCAGTCCGCTGCGCCCGCGAACGGCATCCTTGTCGGCGAGACGACCTACCGCGCGACGCGGCACGTGATCGACTACAGCGAGCACGCGCCGGTCGAGGCGAAGGGCAAGGTCAGAGCCGGTGCCCGGTCTGGGAGGTCGCGGAGGCGAAGGCGCGCGTCGGCGTCGAGATGCGCGGGCCCGCGACACCGCTCGTCGGGCGCGAGCGCGAGCGCGATCTCGCTGCTGTCGACGTTCGACCGCGTTCGCCGCGAGTCGCTCGACGCAGCTCGTCACGCATCGCCGGCGTTCCCGGGATCGGGAAGAGCCGTCTCGTCGCCGAGCTGCCTACGGCGAGCTCGACGCGCGAGGCGGAGCTGACGAACTGGCGCCGCGGTCGCGTCGCTCCCGTACGGCGAGGGCGGCACGCTCTGGGCGTTCGCCGAGATGGTCAAGGCGCAGGCAGGCATCCTCGAGAGCGACGGCGCGTCCGGACGCCGAGCGGAAGCTCAGCGAAGCGGTCGACGCAGCCGTCCCCGAGGACGACGTCGCGTGGGTCGGAGGCGCCGGCTTGCGCCCGCTCGTCGGGCTGAGCGCGGAGACCCGGCGAGCGCGCGACGAGAGCTTCGCCGCGTGGCGGCGCTTCGTCGAAGGCGCTCGCCGAACAGCGGCCGACCGTGCTCGTCTTCGAGGACCTCCACTGGGCCGACGACGAGCTGCTCGACTTCGTGGACGAGCTCGTCGATCTGGGTCGAGCACGTGCCGCTGCTCGTCGTCGCGACGGCGCGGCCCGAGCTGTTCGAACGGCAGGCCGGACTGGGGCGGCGGCAAGCGCGAACGCGCTCACCGTCTCGCTCGCGCCGCTCGACGACGGCGACACGGCACGGCTGCTCGCGGCGCTGCTCGACTCGCCAGCGTGCTCCCGGCCGGAGCAGCAGCAGGAGCTGCTCGCTCGCGCAGGCGGCAACCCGCTTTACGCGCGAGCAGTTCGCGCGGATGTTCGCCGAGCGCGGTGACGTCGGGCGGCGGCGCTGCCCGAGACCGTCCAGGGGATCATCACGGCGCGGCCTCGACTCGCTTCCGCCGGACGAGAAGGAGCTGTTGCTCGACGCCGCCGTGCTCGGCAAGACGTTCTGGCGCGGCGCGCTCGGCGGCGACGACGTCGAGCCGCGCCTGCGCTCGCTGCAGCGCGAGGAGTTCATCCGCGCGCGAGCGGCACAGCGCGGTCGCGCGCGAGAGCGAGTTCGCGTTCGCGCACCTGCTCATCCGTGATGTCGCGTACGCACGCAGCTCTCCGCGCGCCGAACGCGCGGAGAAGCACGTGCGCGCGGCGCGCTGGATCGACTCGCTCTCGGGCGACCGTGGCGACGGATCTCGCCGAGCTGCGCGCCCACCATTACGCGTCGGCGCTCGAGCTGGTCGAGGCTTCCGGCGGCGACTCGGCGGAGCTCGTCGGCCCTGCGGTCGACGCTGCTGATCGGCGGCGGCGCAGCGCGCCGATGAAGCTCTTCGCCTTCGCACAGGTCGAGCGGTACGCGTCGCGCGCGCTCGACGCTCGCTTCCGGAAGGCGACCCGCGGCGGACCGCAGGCGCTGCTCGCGCTCGCCGCCGCCGAGGCGGAGCTCGGCAACGCGGAGTTCCACGAGCATGCGACTGAGGCTGCGGCCGCCTTCTGCGCGCTGGACGATCGTCGCCTCCGCCGCCGCAGCGGAGCGCTTGTCGGCGAGCTGGCTGTGGAACTTCGGTCGCCGCGACGAGCGCACGCGCGGCAGCCGAACGCGCGCCTCGCACTCGTCGGCGACGCCGGCGTCTCGAGGGAGCAGGTCGCGCGGCGCTTGCAGTCCACTCGCGGCTGCTGATGCTCGGCTCGGAGTACCAGGAGTCGGTCGAGGTCGGAACCGCCGGCCTCGAAGCGGCGAGGGGCAGCTCGGCGAGGAAGCCATCGAGGCGAGACCTGTTGATCACGATGGGGACAGCGCGTAACCGACTCGGTCGGGACGGCATGACCGGATCTCGAGCGCGGCGCGGCGATGGCCGACCGCCTCAACCTTCCGCGCGAGTACACGCGCGCGCACAACAACATCGCCGAGCAGCTCGATCGTCGACGCGGCGACTTCAGCGGCGCCGAGCGGCGTTTCCAGCTCGCGCTCGAGCGTATGGAGCGGCTGGGAATCGTCCAGAGCGTCGTGTGGTTGCTCCGCAGCTCGCCGATCTCGCGTACATTCGCGGCGATTGGGCCGAAGCGGAGCAGCAACTCGGCGCGCTTCGACGGCATCCTCGAGACGACTTTCGGGCACTACCTCGAGACGTCAGGCGCGCGGCATTCGCGCGGGATATGGCGCGCCGCTCGCGGCGATGCTGCCGCCGCGCGCCATTTGGGAGGCGACGCTCGACAGCGCTCGTCTCGGTGAAGGATCCGCAGGCGCTCGGCTCCGGCGCTCACCGGCCGGGCGCGCTTTCGCTCGAGCGAAGGGCAGGTCGACGCCGCAGCACGCCCTCGTGGACGAGTTGATGACGCTCCCGGAGCTCGTACCACATGGCGCTGCTCGACCTCGGGTGGCTGTCGCACGATCTCGAGCGGCGACGTGATGATGAGCGACCCGAGCGGCGTCTCCGGCGTCTGGGCCGAGTGCCATGCTCGATCGCCCAGCGGCGAGCTCGGGCGCGGCGGCGAGATCTCCTCGCCGCGAAGGGCATGCGCACCGCGCGAGGCCTACGCGCGACTCCGCGCCGCCGGGCAGCTCGCGTCGGCGGGCGCGGCGCCGAGGCGCAGCCGCACCTCGGACGCGCCGCGCGTTCTACCGTGTCCGTCGGCGCGAGCCGGGTGCCGTGCTGCCGGGGACAGCAGCTGTGCTGCCGGCCTCCGCCTGACGCCGCTCCGGCCGCGCGCCGGAATGCGGCGCATCCCGCCGCGGCAAAACGGCCCGACAGGCGCGCCGCGCGCTGTCCATGCCGCGCCTGCCGCGAGGTCGTGCTGGTAGCTGCGCGCGACGTGCTGCAGTGAGCAGTGGCAGCTCAAGTCCGCCGGCCGCGAGCGCCGAGGACTATCTTCCGTCCCCTCTAGTTTCCGCAGCGGCGGAGCTCGACCGTGTGGCCGCCGCGCTCCTCCCGCGTGTGAACGCCGCCGTGCAGGACGGGGCGCGCGCGTCGATCCCGCTGCGCGGCGAGCACGCTCGCCGCGATCGCCGCGCGCGCGCCCGTGTTGCAGATCGTGACGACCGGCTTCTCGCCGAGCGGATGCCCACACGCGCAGCAGGCGGTACGGGATGTTGCGCGTGCCCGCGATGTAGCCGCCGTCGCGCTCGTCCTTCTCGCGCACGTCGAGCACCTCGATCTCGCCCGCGGCGAGCAGCTCTCGACCTCGTCGAGCTCGATCGGCGTCGAGCCGCTCGTCGTGCGGCGGATCCGAGCACGTAGCCCGCGATGTCCAGCAGCGCGACGGCGCGCAGCCCGCGCGCGGCGCGCTCGACCTCGTCGTCCGTTGCGGCGTGGACGACGATCGCCTCGCCGGGCTCGAGGCAGGAACGCGCTCTTCGTCGAGAACGACGATCCGTCGACCGGAATGTTGATCGCGCCGTGCGCGTGCCCGGACGAGAACGCGTCGACGTCGCGCACGTCGACGATCGTCGCGCCGTCGGCGCTCGGTCAGACGCTCGAGCGCTTGCGGCGCCCCGACGAACGGACCGCGGTTGAGCGCGACGATGCGCTCCATGTTCGGCGGACGCAGCTGCGAGCCGCCCGGCGGACTCGTCGACGAACGTCCGTCCTCGTCGGCAATCGTCAGCGCGTGGTTGAAGCGGCGCTCGAAGCCGATCGTCGTCGACGCCTTCGAGCTCATCGCCTGCGCCGCAGAGCGAGCCTGCGACGTGGCCCGGGTAGACCTCGACGCCGTCGGGCAGCTCGACGCAGGCGTCGCAGCGAGTGGAACAGGCCCTCGGCGCCCTCGCGTGCCTCGACCGCGAGGTCGGGCCGCGCCGCGTCGCCGACGAAGAGCGAGTCGCCGGTGAGCACGACCCACGGCTCGTCGGCCGCGCGTTGCGGTCGGACACGGCGAGGCAGCAGTGCTCCGGCCGGTGGCCGGGCGTGTGGATCGTGCGGATCGACGACCGCGCCGAGCTCGATGCTCGCCGCCGTCCGCGCAGCGGCTCGATGCGGGTACTCGACTTCCGCCGCTGGATGCACGTGGACGGTGACAGCCGTGGTCGAGCGCGAGCCGGCCGTGGCCGGAGAGATGGTCGGCGTGCGTGTGCGTCTCGAGCACGCCGATCGAGCCGCACGTCGTGTCGCGCGGCCTCGTCGAGGTACTGCTCGATCGCGTAGCGCCGGGTCGACGACCACGGCTGCCCCTCGTGCTCGTCGCCGACCAGGTACGACGCGCAGCCGAGGCCGTCGTCGACGAACTGGTGGAAGATCACGAACTCGCACGTTAACACCTACCTCAGACCGTGATCATTCGACCCGTGCAGCGCGCCGCCAGGCCTGATCGCGTCTCGCCGCGTGCGCGGCGCTCGCGTTGCCTGCGGCTGCTCGGCGCACGCGAACCTCGTGAGCATCACTCCGGCCGATCGCGCGGTGCTCACGCAGGCTCCGGAGCGTGTCGTGGTGCGCTTCGACGACGACGTTCGCGTCGCTCCGGGCAACGCTGCGGTGCGAAACGGCGACGGCTCGATCCTCGGAGGCAAGCCGGCCGCGCACGGGAAGACGCTCGTCCTGCCGCTGCGCGCGAACCTCGGTCGAGGCGACTACAGCGTCCGCTGGAGCGCCGTCTCCGACGACGGGCACGTCGTCCAGGGCGTGATCGCGTTCGGCGTCGGCCTCGGCCGGCCGCCGCCGGTGGCCGACGCTCCGCCCGACGGTCGAGGTCGGCTTCGGGACCGTGCTCTCGGCGCTGGGTCTTCTTCGCGGGGCTGCTCGTCGCATCGGGCCTTGCGCTGTTCGATCTGCTCGTGTGGCGGCCGATCGCGAAGAGCGATCTGCGTACGGGAGTGGATCGCGATCGGGCTCGCGGCGATGTTCGTCTCCTCGCACGGCCTCGTCCACGCGAGTCACGGCGGCGCCTCGACGCGCTTCGGCCTGGCGATCTACATCGGCTCCGCGGTCGCGGCGACCGGCGCCGCGGCGGCGGCGATCGGGTCACCGACCGATCGGCGGCGCCGTTCGCTGTTGTCGCTCGCGGTCGCCGGTTCTGCCGGTGCCGACCGTTGCGGGTCACGCGCTCGACCCGGGCCGCTCGTGGCTCGAGGTGCCCGTCGATCTCCTGCACGTGATCGCGGCCGTCGGTCTGGATCGGCGGCCTCTTCGCGCTGGCGTTCGTCGCGCCGCGCGAGGGCGCGTCGTCCGAGGTGGTCGGTGCCGCCACGCGCCGCTTCTCGAAGCCTGGCGCTCGCATCGGTGGTCGTGCTCAGCCCTCACCGGCGTGGTGCGCGCGCTCGCGGAGCTGTCCGCAGTGTCACAGCTGTGGACGACCGGGCTACGGGAGAGCAATTCTCGTCAAGACCGGCCTTTTCGCGGTGCTGCTCGGCCTCGGCTCGCTGTCGCGTTCGCGCGTCGCCGCGGGAGTCCGAGCGGCTGCGGAGCGTCGTCCTGCGCGCGAGGTGCACGATCCTGTTGCTGGGCGTCGTCGTGGCGGTCGCGCTGCTCACGTCGCTGCCGGCCCGGTCGTCGCTAGACCCGCACTCGGGTGGATGCATAAGGCTGAGTGAGGTGCGCCGACTTCGCTGGGGGTCTGATCCTGCCGCTGCTTGTCCTCGGCGCCGCCGATCAAGAAGGGCGGCGTCGGACCACCCGATTCCCACGCCGCGGCCGACCGTTCCCGAGGCGCGGTTTCTGTCGGTCTCCACCGACCATCCGTTTCTGCGCGACCGGCCGCTTCTCGCGACGGTCAGCCCGAACGGCGACGGGCTACCGCGACTTCGTCGACTTCCGCTTCTTCCTGACCGCGCGCTGCGTCGCATCAAGGTCAGGCGCAGGCGACGCGCCGCACGTTCCAGCGAGTCGCTCAGCCTGACAGTGGTGCGTGCAGCGGAAGGCGACGCGCGGCTGGCAGACCGTCCGCTGGCGGCCGTCGCGTCGATCTCGATCCGACGACTCTACGCCATCGTCCTGACGGTCTCGTCGGGAAGACAAAGCCTCCGCTACGGACGCGTGACACGCGGCTCCGGCGACGCACTCGGGCCGATCGTGCGCGTGCTCGGGATCAGCGCGGCCTTCGACAAGTCGTCGTACGCGCCAGGTGAGACCGCTCAGCTGACGGTGTCCAGCGACGCCGTCGGCCTGACGGTTCGCATCGTCGACGTGGCCGGGTCGGAGGTGCAGCCGACCGTGAATCGCCTCGACGGCCCGGACGTCGTCGAGCCCAGTCACTACCCGTGGGAGGCGAACCGCGACAACTCGGTGACGGTGCCGCGTCCCGATCGGCGCCTGGAAGCCGGGCGTCTACTTCGCCGCGCTCTCGAACGACGCCGGGGACGTCGGCTACGCGCCGCTGATCGTTCGGGCGCCGAGCTCCGCACAGCCGCGTCGCGGTGCTCGTCCCCGACCAGACGTGGTCTGCGTACAACTTCTACGACGACGATCGCGACGGCTTCCCCGACACGTGGTACGCGGGCGGCTCCGACGTCGCTCACGCTCGGCGCGGCCGTTCGAGCATTCAGGGCGTGCCGTGGCAGTTCGGCACGCCAGATGTGGCCGTTCCTCCGCTGGGCGCGCCTGCACGCGGGTCGATGTCGACTTCCTCGCGGAGGCCGACGCGGTCGAAGCTCGGCGCTGTCGCTTCCCGCGCGACTACGACCTGATCGTCGTGCCGACGCACCTCGAGTACGTGACCGAGGCGGAGTACGACGTCGCTCCAGAACTATCCGCGACCAGGGCGGCGACCTGATCTTCCTCGCGTCGAACGACCTCTACTGGAAGGTCGACATCGACGGCGTCGATGCATCGCGGTCGCGCGGTGGCGCGAGCTCGGCCGTCAGAGTCGGCGCTCGTCGGCGCGCAGTACGCCGGCTCGAAGACCGGCGACGCCGCTCCGTACGTCGTCGCCGACTCGACCGCGGCCGCGCTGGGCGTTCGCGGGAACGGGCCTCATCGCCGGCGGCGCTCTTCAGCTTCGCGGGAAGCGAGTTCGACGTCACGACCGCCGCGTCGCCGCCGGGTACGCAGGTGCTGCGCGACCGTGTGCGAACCGCGACCATCGCGGTGAGATGACGTACTACGAGCTCGGCGCCGCGAAGGTGTTCGCGCCCGGGACGTTCTTCTCGGCGCGCCTGCTCCGGGCGCCGGAGTCGCGGCTGCTGGAGAACGTGTGGAACCGCTCGGACGCGCCCGACCTGCCGGCTGCTGCCTCTGTAAGTTCCATCGATCTTCCATCGCCCGCCCATGGATCGGCCGGGCCGATCGCGCGGAGGCTCGTCGGAAGTCGACGACGCCGGAGAGGAGATCGACATGAACGGCTTCGCACCAACCAAGAATGCGACTCCGGCTGTGCGTCCTGGCTCTCATCGGCGCGGGGCTCATGCTCCCCGTCGGCGGAGCGCAGGCGAGCCGTCGGGGACCGTGGTCTGCCGTGGGGTTGCGGCTGTGGACTGGACTGTCGGGCAGTGCAACGCTCCCGGCGTGATCTCGTCGAGCGTGCTCCGCGGTCGCCGCACGGCGACTTTCACAGCCTCGCCGTGAAACGCGACGGCACCGTGGCGTCGCGTCGGGGCTGCGTCGTTGCGACATCGGGCAATGCAGCGTCGCCCGGAACGTGGCTCTCCGAGCGTGACCGGCGGATCGCAGCCGGGTCGGCTATCACAGCCTCGCGCTGAGAGGTGACGGCAGCGGTCGTCAGCGTGGGGTTGCGGCAGCTCGACAATTCCGGCAATGCAGCGTGCCCGGCGGCCTCGACCGGCGTCGCGGCGATCGCCGCCGGCACGGACACAGCCTCGCCCTGAGGCGTGACGGAACCGTCGTCGCGTGGGGCTGCGGCTTCGGGGCGGACTTCGGGCAGTGCAGCGTGCCGAGCGGCCTCGCCGGCGTCACTGCGATCTGCGGCCGGCGGTTCCAGCAGCCTCGCGCTGAAGGCAGGACGGCAGCGTTGGTCAGAATGGGGGTGCAGCGACGTCGTTCGGCTGGCGCGTGGTGCGGCGCGCCGAGCGGTCTGCCGGCGTGACGGCTGATCGCGGCGGGCGGCCTTCACGGTCTCGCCGTGAAAACGGACGGCACGATCGCGGCGTGGGGATGCAATCCGTATCCGGTCGGACAGTGCCTGGTGCCGAGCGGCCTCACGAACGTCATCGCAGTCGCAGGCGGTCTCTCACACAGCCTCGCGTTGAGAACGATGGCAGCGTGGTCGCGTGGGGTTGTGGCTCGGAGGACGTTAGGCCAGTGCAGCGTTCCGGGCGGGTCTTTCCGGCGCGACCGCGATCGCCGCGGTCGAGATCACAGCCTCGCGCTTATCGGTCGAACTTGCCGACGTCGAAAGAGCAGTGCAAGCATGGCGGGCTGGCGCGACTTTCGACGTCTTCGAGAGCGAAGGCGAGTGCGTCCAGGTACGTCGCCGCGCTGGCGAAGAACAAGCACTGAGCACTCACGGTCGCGGGAGGGGGCGGCGCGAGTCGGCCCTCCCTGCGTCAGAGAGCCCGAGATGCCGCGCGATGACCATGCGCTGCACCTCGTTCGTGCCCTCGCCGATCTCGAGGATCTTCTGGTCGCGGTAGAGCCGCGAGATCGCGGACTCCTCCATGTAGCCGTAGCCGCCGTGGATCTGGAGCGCCGCGTTCGCGACGCGGTTCGACAGCTCGCCGGTGTAGAGCTTCGCCATCGCCGCCTCGCGCGCGAACGTCGCGGCCCTCGATCCTTCAGCCACGCCGCCTTGTAGACGAGCGCGCGGCCGGCCTCGATCTCCGTCGCCATGTCGGCGAGCTTGAACTGCACGGCCTGGAACTTCGCGATCGGCTTGCCGAACTGCTCGCGCTCCTGCGCGTACGCGTACGCGAGGTCGTACGCGCCCTGCGCGAGGCCGACGCCCATCGCCGCGACCGAGATCCGGCCGCCGTCGAGGATCTCGCAGGAACTGCTGGAAGCCCTCGCCGCGCGGGCCGAGCAGGTTCTCCTCGGGGACGGCGCAGTCCTCGAACGAGAGCTCGCGCGTGTCGGACGCGCGCCAGCCGAGCTTGTGCATCGGCGGCGAGATCGTGTAGCCGGGCGTGCCGTTCGGGACGATGATGTTCGAGATCTCGTCGTCGCCCGTGCGCGCGGTGATCGTCACGCACGCACGTGATGTCGGTGCCGGCGTTCGTGATGAAGATCTTCGAGCCGTTCGACGATCCACTGCCGTCGCGCAGCTCCGCGGTCGTGCGCGTCGCGCCCGCGTCGGAGCCGGCGTCCGGGCTCCGTCAGGCCGAACGCGGCGAGCTTGCGTCCCGACGCGAGGTCGGGCAGCCACTGCGCGCTTCTGCTCCTCGGTGCCGAAGTAGTAGATCGGCAGCGTGCCGAGCGAGTGGTGCGCCGCGACCGTGATCGCGACGGACGAGTCGATCCGCGTCAGCTCCTCGATCGCGATCGCGTACGAGAGCGTGTCGGCGCCGCGCGCCGCCGTACTCCTCGGGGATCGTCATCCCCATCAGGCCGAGCTCCGCCGAGCTCGCGCGACGAGCTCGTACGGGAAGCGCTGCTCGCGGTCGAGCTCCGCCGCGACCGGCGCGACGCGCTCGCGCGCGAACTCGCGCACGGTGTCGCGGACGAGCTCCTGCTCTCGGTGAGGTCGAAGTTCAAGCCGGCGAGTCGCGTTGCGAGCTCCGGCGATCAGCCGCACGCCGTAGCCGCTGCCGCCCGGCTGCCACAGGTAGTCGCCGCGCGACCGGTCGAGGAACGCAGGCCCGGCGATGTCGAGGTGCGCCCACGGCCCGTCGCCGGTGAACTCCTTGAGGAACTCCGCGGCGAGCACGGCGCCGGCCTTCGCGCAGGTCGGACGAGTTCTTCATGTCCGGCGTACCTCGAGTCGACGTAGCGGCGGTAGCGCGGATGGAGCGGGAAGCGCCACGAGATGGTCGCCGCTCGCGCTGGCCGCTGACGAGCATCTGCGTCCGGCCCACGCGTCGTCGTTGGCGAACAAGCCTGCGTAGAAGTCGCCGAGCGCGACCGCCATCGCGCCGGTCAGCGTCGCGAGGTCGATCACGTGCGTCGCGCCCTGCTCGCGCGCGTACCAGAGCGCGTCCGCGAGCACGAGCCGTCCCTCGGCGTCGGTGTTCGTGATCTCGATCGTCTTGCCGTTCGTCGCGTGAGGATGTCGCCGGGGCGATACGCGTCGCCGCTCGGCATGTTCTCCGACGCGGCGACGACGGCGAGCGCGCGCAGCGGCAGCCCGAGGTCGGCGATCGCGCACATGCCGCGCGATGCACCGCCGCGCCGCCGGACATGTCGCCCTTCATGTTCTCCATGCTCAGCGACGGCTTGCAGCGAGATGCCGCCCGTGTCGAACGTGATCGCCCTTGCCGACGAGCCCGAGCGTGACGTCTGCCGTCTGCGCCCGCCGGCTCGTAGCGCATCACGATCAGGCGCGGATCGTTGTGCGAGCCCTGCGCGACGCCGGCGAAGGCGCCCCATCCCGAGCTCGACGATCTGCTCGCGGCCAGAGCGCCTCGACCTGCGACGCCCTCCGGCGCGAGCTCCGACGCGCGTTCGGCGAGCCGCTCCGGCGTCAGCCTCGTTCGGCGGCGCGTTCGAGAGATCGCGGGCGCGGTTCGCCCACTCGGCGACGCTGTGCCGCGCGCGGCCGCCTGCGTCGCGGCGTCGTCCGCGCCGACGATCACGAGGCGCTCGAAGTTCCTTCGGTCGCCCTGCGTCGCGCGAGCGCCACTTGCGCGTGGGTCATAGGCTGCCGAGAACGAGCCCGTCCGCCGCGGCGCGCGCCTGCTCGCTGCGCGTCGAGCGGCGAGCGCCGGATTGACGAGGTACGCGAGCGTCCCGCCGACCCGCCGCGTCTGGCGGACTGCGCCGGCCACCGCGGTGCGCACTGCGTCGGCGTCCGACGAGCTTGCCGAGCCCGGCGATCGCGAGCCGCGTGCCGCCCGTGCGGACGATCGTCGTGTGCGCGAACTCCGTGCTCGCCTCGCCGCTCGAGATCAGCTCGGCGACGCGTCGTTCAGGCGCCGGGCGGGCGGGTCGCCTCCCTCCGCGCACGGGGACGACGAGGACGTCGGCGTCGACGGTTCCGCGCTCTGTCCCTCGACTTGCATCGCGGCGCGATGCTAGCTGGCAGCGTATGGAATCATGCGTGCGGGGATCCACAGGCGCGCGATGTCGGCGCTCGCCGCCGGGCATCTCGGCACGGACTTCTGCGAACGGTGCGCTGCCCGCGCTGCTGCCGTTCCTCGACCGACCGCTTTTCGACTCGTCGTACACGCTCGCCGCGGGGCTGATGCTCGCCTCGGCGGCTTCCGTCGTCGCTCATCCAGCCGCTCTTCGGCCTCTGGTCCGACCGGCACGGCGCGATCTGGCTGCTGCCGGCCGGCGTCGCGATCGCCGGCGTCGGGATCGCGCTCGCCGCCGCACGCGCCGTCGTACTGGCTCGTCGTCGTGTTCGTCGTCGTCTCGGGTCTCGGCGTCGCCGCCTACCACCCGGAAGGCTCGAAGTTCGCCGCCTACGCGCAGCGGCAGCAGAGCGCGCGAGCGGGATGAGCGCGTTCGCGATCGGCGGCAACATCGGCTTCGCGCTCGGCCCGATCGTCGCCACGCCGCTCGTGCTCTGGCTCGGGCACTGCGCGGCGGACTGCTGCTCGCGCGTGCCGCCGCCTCGCGATCGCCGTGACGCTCTTCGCGCTGCTGCCGTTCCTGCGCGCGTTCGTCGCCGGACCGCTCCGTCGTGCGTCGCGCGCGGCGGGCGACGGACCGCCGGTGCGCTGACGATCCTGCTCGCGGTGATCGGCTTCCGCAGCCTCGCGTGGTGGGGCCTGCTCGACGTTCGTCCCGCTGTGGGAGGTGTCGCTCGGGCACTCGAAGGCGCACGGCAACCACCTGCTGGCGTTGATGCTGCTCGTCGGCGGGCTCGGCACGATCGTCGTCGGGCCCGCTCGCGGACCGCTTCGGCAGGCGGCCGGTGCTCGTCGCGTCGCTCGCGGCGGCCGGCGCCGCTGATCTTCGTCTTCGTCGTCGTCGGCGGCGCGATCGGCGCGGCTCGCGCTCGCGCGTCGTCGGGCATCACGCGTCGTCGGCACGTTCGGCGTGACGATGGTGATGGCGCAGGAGTACCTGCCGCAGCACATCGGGCTGGCCTCCGGGCTGTCGATCGGGCTCTCGATCGGCCTCGGCGGCGTCGCGCGCCGCTCGGCCTCGGCGCGCTTGCCGATGCGGTCGACCTGCAGGCGGCGCTCTACGTGAGCGCGGCGCGCGCCGCTCGCCGGCGCTCGCGTTCGACGCTGCTGCTCCCGTCGACGCGACGCGACGGCAGTTCGAGCCCGAGATCGCAGTCCGTAGTAGGGTCCGCGCGATGGCCGAGTCGACACGCGAGTTCTTCGAGGACTGCCCGCGCGCGCCGACGCAGTCAAGCTCGGCCGGGATGAACAACAGCGTACGTCTTCGAGATCGAAGGCACCGGAACGTGGTTCGTCGTCGCGTCGAGGACGGTGCGATCACCGTGCCGCGAGCGGCGAAGGCGAGGCGGACTGCACGATCTCGACGCACCGAGGAGAACTTCCAGAAGATCGTCAGCGGCGAGCAGAACGCCGACGACCGCCTACATGACGGGCAAGCTGAAGATCAAGGGCGACATGGGCGCCGCCATGAAGCTCAGAAACTCTTCTGAGAGCGCTCCTCGAGCTCGACAAGGACTGCGCCGCCGGCGACTCGATCGCCCTCGGCGACGTTGACGTGTTCGGACGACTGCGTCGTACGGCGCGGTCGAGCGGCGTCTCCATCTTCATCGCTTCGAGGACGAGCAGCGGCTGGCGCGCCTCGACCTGGTCGCCCGGGCGCGACGAGCACCTTGATCACCGTGCCGGGCATCGGCGCGGTCAGCGTCGCTCTCGCCGTGCGCGCCGGCCTGCGTCGTGCGCGAGCGCGTCGACGTCGGGCGGCGGGCGCGGGCGGCGGAGCGGGCAGGTTGAGGCGCCATGCGCCCGTGCCACTGCGGGCGCGCACGGCGGGCGGCGGCGCGCGACAGCGGCGGGTGCTCGACGAGGAACGCGGTCGTGGTGCGCCCCGCGCGGACGTCCGGGTGCGCGACGAGCCAGCGCAGGAACGGGAGGTTCGTCGTCACGCCCTCGACGACCGTCTCGCGCGAGCGCGTCCTCGAGCCGGTCGAGCGCCTCGTCGCGCGTCGGCGCCGTGCGCGATCAGCTTCGCGATCATCGGGTCGTAGGCGAGCGCCGACCTCGTCGCCCTCCGCGACGCCCGCGTCGACGCGGATCGCCGGTCGGCAGCACGAGCCGCGTCGATCCGGCCCGGCCTGCGGCAGGAACGTGCGCGGATCCTCGGCGTAGAGCCGCACCTCGACCGCGTGGCCTCGTCGCCGCGGCTGGACGTCGAGACTGGCTCGCCGTCGGCGATCGCGCAGCTGCTCCGCGACGAGGTCGACGCCCGTGACGAGCTCGGTCACCGGATGCTCGACCTGGATGCGGCCGTTCAGCTCGAGGAAGTAGAAGTCGCGGCCGTCGAGCATGAACTCGGCCGTGCCGGCGCTGCGGTAGCCGATCGCGCGGCGCGAAGCGCGACCGCGGCGTCGCTCATCGCGCGCGCAGCGTCGGGTCGAGCGCGGGCGACGGCGACTCCTCGAGCACCTTCTGGTGGCGGCGCTGGATCGAGCACTCGCGCTCGCCGAGCGCGAGACGCGTTCCGTGCTCGTCGCGCGAGGAGCTGGATCTCGACGTGACGCGGCCGCTCGACGTAGCGCTCGCAGAAGACGCGGTCGTCGCCGAACGCGGCCTTCGCCTCGCGCCGCGCGGCCGCGACCGCGTCCTCGAGCTCGGTCGCGCGCGCGGACGACCCGCATGCCGCGGCCGCCGCCGCCGGCCGCCGCCTTGACCAGCGAGCGGGAAGCCGATGCTCGTCCGGCTCGCCGCGCTGGACGACCGGCACGCCGGCCTCGCGCGCGATCCGCTTCGCCTCGAGCTTGTCGCCGCCCGCGCGCAGCGCCTCCGGCGGCGGGCCGACCAAGACGAGCCCGGCCGCGCTCGACCGCCTCCGCGAAGTCGGCGTTCTCGGCCAGGAAGCCGTAGCCCGGATGGATCGCGTCGGCGCCCGGCTGCTTCGCGGCGCGCGGATGTGCTCCTCGGAGTAGAGGTAGCTCGCGATCTCGACCGTCTCGTCCGCGTCGCGCGCGTGGAAGCGACCGCGGTCGTCGGGCGCGACGACGGCGACGGTCGCGATCCCGAGCCGTCGCGGCAGGTGCGGAAGACGCGCAGCCGCGATCTCGCCGCGGTTGGCTACGAGGAGCTTGCGGATCGCCACAGCGCGGCAAGCGTAAGCGGTGAACAGCGCGCGCGAGCGTCGAGGTAGACGACCGTGTCCGAGGTCGACGTCGGCCAGCGCGGCCGCCTCCGACGCTGCCGGCGACCTGCGACGGCGCCCAGGCGAGGTTGATGAGCGCGAAGCCAGTATGCGTAGTCGAGCCCGAGCACCTCGGCCTCGTCCGACGCCAGCGACATCGCCGGCGCCCAGAACGCGCCGAGCGCGAAGCTGCAGAGCGACGATCACCGCCGCGTAACGTCCACCAGCCGCGCGTCGAGAACCGCGCAAGACGGACGAAGCACGCTGCGGCGGCCGCCGCTCGAACAGGAGCGGCAAGATCCGCCCACGGCGGTCCGAGATCGTAACCGACCAGCGGCGCCGCGGTCGCCTCGAACGAGGCCGCGACGAGCCAGACCACCGCTGATCGCGACCGCGCCGAGCCCGAGCGCGTCCGAGGTGGAGCGGGCAAGGACGCCGAGCGCGCCGAACGAGATCGCGGGCAGCGCGACGAAGCCAGCACTGGTGAGCATCGAGACTTCGTCAGCGCGGACGCAGAAGGAGCGACACAGGCTGGCCGCTCGGCTCGTGCTGCGGACGAGCGTCGCGCACGCCCAGACGGCGAGGCCCGAGGCCGATGCAGCGCGACGCCGCCGAACGTCGCCTCGATGCTCGTCGACGGACGCGATGCCGCCGATCACCGGGCCGAGCATCGCGCCGAAGATCGCGACGCCCATCGCGCTGCCGATCAGACGGCCGCGCGCGTTCGGCGGCGCGTCCGCGACGAGCCAGCGCGAGGCCCGCCGTCCACGAGCACGGAGCTCGCCGCTGCCCTGGAGGAAGCGCGCGAGCACGAGCACGCGATTCGCTGTGCGCGAAGCCGAAGAGCGCCGTCGTGATCGATCATGCCGCCGAGCCCCGATGAGCCGTCGGCTTGACGCCGAGCGCGCGTCGCGAGATGCCCGCCGGGATCCCCGCCAGCAGCGCACCGAGCGCGTACGAGCCGGCGAGAACGCCCGCGCCGGTCTTCGACAGGCCGAGCTCGTCCGCGTAGTGCGGGCAGCAGCGGCGTCAGCGCCGCGTAGAACATCGTGTCGACGAGGACGACCGCGCCGACGAGGAAGAGACAGGCGCTTCAGGCCGACCAGCCCGGCTTGCGCTTGTCGAGGAACGCGCGCAGGCCCTCCTGCCCTCGTCGCTCGCCGTGCGCGAGGCCCGGCGAGCGATCCGCGCCAGCTCTCGCCGTCGGACGGGTGCTCGCGCGCGAGCCGTTTCGCCGCGCGAGTCGCCTCCGGCCCGGACTGCAGGAGTCTCGCCGACCAGGCGTTCGACCGCGCCATCGAGGTCGTCCGTCGACCTCGTGGACGAGCCCGATGCGCAGCGCGGTCTGACGCGTCGAAGCGCTCGCCGGTGAGCGAAGTAGCGGCGCGCCGAGCCGCGCGCCGATCTTTGCGAGCACGAACGGCGAGATCACGGCCGGGATGATCCCGAGCTGCACCTCTGTGAAGCCGAACGTCGCGTCCCGTGCCGCGATCGCGATGTCCGCGCACGCCGACAGACCGGAGCCGCCGCCGAGCGCGATAGCCCTGGATCCGCGCGACGACCGGCGCCGGGCAGGCGTCGACGGCGTGCGCATCATGCGGTACGAGCCGCAGCGCGTCGCGCGACGTTCTCCTCGAAGCTGAGATCGATCGGCGCGTCGCTGCCACTCGACGTCCGCGCCCGCGCAGAAGCTCGGCCCGTCACCGGCGAGGACGACTGCGCGGGCGTCGCCGACGTCCTGAGAACGCCTCGTGCAGCTCCGGCGATCAGCGCCGGCGTCGAAGGCGTTGCGCCGTTCCGGGCTTCGCGAGTCGTGACGCGCAGGACGTGTCCGTCGCGCTCGACCCGCAGCGCAGGCATGGCGTTGCAGCTTAAGGTCTGGCGCATGGCGCAGAGCGTACGCAGCCGCGCTGACGCCCGCTCCGGAGACGGCGGCGATCGAGCTCGACGAGGACGCGATTCGCCGCCGTACCTCGACTTCCTCGGGCGGCGGCAGGCCTGGACGGGATCCTCGCGCTCGGGACGACCGGCGAGGGGATCCTGCTCTCCGTCGAGGAGCGGATGCGCGCGGCCGGAGCTGTTCCGTCGGCGGCCGGACGTCGACGTCGTCGTCCACTGCGGCGCGCAGACGACGCGCGACACCGTCGGCGCTCGCGGACGCACGCCGCGAAGCAGGACGCGGCCACGGCGTCGCCGGTGATCGGCCCGCCGTACTTCACGCTCGACGAGCCGGCGCTGCTCTGCGCACTTCGACGCCGCGGCGCGAACGCGTGCGCGCCGGCTGCCGTTCTACGTCTACGAGTTCGCGTGCGCGAGCGGGTACGTCGATCGCCGCCCGACCGTCGATCGAGGGCGCTGCGCGACCGCGCGCCGAACCTCGCCGGGCTGAAGGTCTCGAACCGCGCCCTGGGACTGCGTTCCGGCCGTACCTGCTCGAGGGGCCTCGACGTCTTCGTCGGCGCCGGAGGCGCTCGTCGCGCAGGGGCTCGAGCGTGGCGCAGCGGGCGCCGTGTCGGCGCTCGCGAGCGTCTTCCCGGAGAGGTCGCGGCGCCGTCGACCCGCGGCTTGCACGCAGATCTCGCTGCGCGCACGCTCGAGCGCTTCCCGTTCGGCATGCGGCGCGCGAAGTCGCATCGCTGCCGGCGCGGGCGTGCCGATCCGCGAGGACGTGCGCGCGGCCGCTGCGGACGCTCACCGCCGAAGAGCGAGACGGAGCTCGACGCAGTGGCTCGACGTCAGAATCGTCGTAGCCGGCGCCGGTGCGATCGGGCGTCGGTCGCGTATCACCTCGCGCTGCTCGGCGCGGACGACGTCGTCCTCGCCGACGTCGCGCGAGATCGCGTCGCGGGCGCGACGGGCAGGCGATGGGCGGCGTGCGGCAGCAGTTCTCGACGGCGGCCGAGGTGCCTGGCTCGCGCAGGCGTCGATCGACGTTCTTCCAGCGAGCTGGGAACGCCGTTCTTCCGACCAGGTCGGCTACCTCTTCCTCGCGACGACCAGAGGCGGGGCTCGACGCGGCTGCGCAGCGCGCCGAGCTGCAGCGGCGGGCTCGGCGTGCCCGTCGAGGACGGTCGACGCCGGCGCGAGGTTCGAGGGACCTGCGCGCGGACGACGTGCTCGGCGCGGTCGATCTGTCGCGAGGACGGCGTCGCCGATCCGCCGGCGCGTCACGCGCGAGGTCGTGCGTCGCGCGGCCGAGCGCGGGGTGCGACGTGCGCGAGCACGAACCGGACGCGCGCGACGCTCGACGCGCGACAGTGCTCGTCGATCGCGTGCGGCTGGCAGTCGGCGCGAGCTGCTGCGCGGAGCTGCCGATCCGGCCGCTCGTGCGCCAGCTCGTCGACGTCGGGCCGTGTCGACGCGCTCGCCGCAGACGCTGCCGATGGTCGTCGAAGAGGAGACCGGCGTTCCACTTCCGCCGCCGCGACGCGTGCCTGCGGCTCGCGTATCGCGAGCCGACGCCGCGGTGGTCGAGCCGATCAAGTGGTGGACGACGCGCTCGTCGACGGATGTGGCGCGAGCGCCTCGCGTATCGCTACCCGCCCGCCGCCGGCGCGCCGGTCGAGCGCGCGTGGGCCGGCCTCTACGACATGACGCCGGACGCCGCACCCGATCATCGGCCCGCTGTCGGCGACGGCGTGTACGTCGCGCGCGGGTTTCAGCGGCCACGGCTTCATGCAGTCGCCGGCGGTCAGGCCGCGCCGTCGCGGCGGAGCTGCTCGGCTCTGCGAGCCGACGTTCGACCTCGAGCCGTACCGCCTCAAGCGCTTCCTCGGGCGACGACGGTTTTTCCAGAGAAATTCGTCTCGTAGGCCGGACGAGGCGCCGCTGGGCAGCTTTCGCGATCAGTTGCTTGATCGCTGGCGCAGGAATCTGCCTCGCTCGTGCCCGAAGTCGTCGAGGTACGAATGGAGCGCGGCTTGCAAGAACCGGAGCTCTTCGTCAGTCAGCTCGATGATGTGCATTGGCGCAGCCTAACCCCAAGACGGGCGGCTCGTACGGCGCGTCGAGCGGCGCGCCGAAGGCGGTAGAGACTCGAGCCCATCGGGTCGCCGGCAGGCGGCATCGCGCGTCAGGATCGACACGAACGAAGCGGCCCGGCTTCGTAGCTCGACCTCCTCGCCATCGATCCGCATCGACGCCGGAGCCCCTTACGACGAAGTAGACCTCCTCCTGATTCGATTCTCTCGTGGCTGTGCTCTCGTCCCGACTGTCCGGCGGCGACGCGAAGTAGTTGAACCCGAAACGCCTTGGCGCCGAGCGCGCGTGCGCGCCTTCCGGACTGCCCGCCGGGCTCTCGCCCTCGAGGTTGTCGACGTCTACGTACGACGAAGACCGCTCCGGCACAATCTAGTCCCATCCGCCGCGCCGGTCCGCTCCAGCCGTCGAGGAACGCTCGCCTGCAGCGCTCCCCGGCGCTCGAGCACCTCCGGTTCGCGCGGCCGCCGCGGCGGCAGCTTGACGCACCTTCACGTCCGCCGCACGGTCGCCGTACGAGCGGTCGACGTACGCCTCGCCTCCCCGATCGGCTCCGGCGGTGCCGCTTCCGGCGCCAGGGAAGAGGCGCAGTTACATCCGGAAGACGCCGAACGTCGTCTCGGGGATCGGCGCGTTGAGCGCCGCGGCGAGTGCCGAGCGCGAGACACGCCGCGTGTCGAGCGGGTCGATGATGCCGTCGTCCCAGAGCCGCGCGGTCGAGTAGTACGGGCTGCCCTCCGCCTCGTACTTCGCGCGGATCTCGTCCGGGTCGGCGTCGCCGACCATCGTCAGCACGGTCGCGGCCTGCTCGCCGCCCATCACCGAGATGCGCGCGTTCGGCCACATCCACAGCTGGCGCGGCTCGTACGCGCGGCCGCACATCGCGTAGTTGCCCGCGCCGAACGAGCCGCCGATCGACGACCGTGAACTTCGGCACCTGCGCGTTCGCGACCGCCATGCACGAGCTTGGCGCCGTCGCGCGCGATGCCGCCCGCCTCGTACTCCTGCCCGACCATGAAGCCGGTGATGTTCTGGAGGAAGACGAGCGGCACGCGTGCGCTTGCACGCGAGCTCGATGAAGTGCGCGCCCTTCTGCGCCGACTCGGCGAAGAGGACGCCGTTGTTGGCGAGGATCCCGACCGGATAGCCCTCGATCCGCGCCCAGCCGCAGACGAGCGTCTCGCCGTAGAGCGCCTTGAACTCGTCGAAGCGCGAGCCGTCGACGATGCGCGCGATCAGCTCGCGAGGTCGACCTGATGGCGAAGTCCTCGAGACGAAAGATAATACAATGGACAGGTCCGCAAGCGGCGATTCAGCAATACGTAACCT
>ERZ1370068.6976-contig-5923_pt1 | contig 51079 bp, 74 predicted proteins | sample MGYA00561227_ERZ1370068 | MGnify/ENA primary metagenome ERZ1370068 (study PRJEB38410, sample SAMEA6850437) | metagenome | study: Metagenomic assessment of the ecological functions of the soil: analysis of the soil microbiota associated with the... | reverse complement strand
TGTACTTCGTTCGGTTACGTATTGCTCTCGATACGACGCTGCCGTGGGCGCAGCGTGATTTCGCCGGGCAGTGCGCATCGTCGCCGAATGCGAAGTGGATGCCGTCCGGGCGCGGAGCGGGCCCGCAGCGCGTTGTCGACGCGCGAGGCGGCATTTCCCGACGACCGGCGGGTCGCCATCCGCGCCGCACGTTCGTACTGTCCGCCGGGGCGATTGCGTCGAGCTACCTGCTGTTACGAAGCGGGCTGGGGCGCGACCTCCCGATCGGGCGACACCTGCTGCTTCAACACGTGGGCTCGCCACGCACCGCCGGGTTTGACGACGTGATGAATGCCTACGACGGGCTGCAGATCTCGCATTTCGGGCGCCCGCGCCCTGAGCGCGGCTTTGTATACGAGATGTGGTGGAATCCCGGTGGTCCAGGCCATCAACATGCCGGGATGGTTCGACGACCATTTCCAGAACATGCTGCGCTACAACCGGCTGATGGCAATCGGCGCCCTGGTCCGGTACCGCAGGGCAATGGTCAGGTGCGAAACAGGCGTTGACCGGCGGACCGGACATCGCGTACACGCAGAGCCGGCCGACCTGCGCACGCTGGCGGACGCACTCAAGAGCTGGGAAGATCCTGTTCGCGGGCGGCGCGCGGCGCATCATGGCCAACACCTGGGGCTACGATGTGTTTCGGAGTCCGGCAAGCTCGAGCGGCTCGATCAGATCGTGCTCGACCCGAGCTACATCGCGCTTGGCACGCGGGCACCCGCAGGGCGGCAACGCGCTCGGCGCCGACCCCCGGCGCCCGGAGTGGTCGGCCCCGACCAAATCGGTGATCGGCCTCGTAGATGTGAAAAGTGCGCCAAAGGCTTTCTTCACCGCGTACGATTGGGTGCAGCGACTTTGCGGCCGCGCGGTCGTAGCTGCTGCGGCGCATCGATAGTCATAGATAGCAGAAATTGACAGTCGGTTCTAAACTCCACGTCACCCAACTTCCATAGCCTCGAACCATTTTCTTCACGCCACTTCGATCTTGACCAATCCCAGTTGGGAGTCGCACCACTTCCGCCAGCGCCGGATGAACCACGAGATGACCGGAATCCGCCGAGCCATTTGGTGCCATCCTCTTGCTGGCTCCGTTGGCGCAAAGGTAAACATCGGCGTTCGCTGGCCCGTTTCTAATTGATAGAGCAACTGAATGCCCTGGTGGAGATAATTTCTGCGATGCGTCTTCCGCCTCGAATACCGGCGAAGCGCCCGGATCAAACCCTTAAGTGAGGCTCAAGCAGTCCATCAACCACCGTTGTCAGGACGGCGTCTTGTGCGAGGCTGCTTCCTCAACACTCGCATCTCATCATTGATAGATTCTGTGCCGGCTTTCGCATCTTTTCGAAATCATATGACGGCCTACCCACCATCCTGTAGTAACTGTGCGGGTAGCAGACGATAACCAGAACTTCACGCTTGAAGAGCTGTGGCGGCTTTCTATTTCCTCCCACGGAAATGGGTCTTGCACACCATCGAGCACTTTCCCTCCGACAATGTGAAAAACGCACGATGACATTCTCCGTCAACCACGCACATTGAAACGGCGCCTATTTGAGCAAGGCCGGATCGGAACTGGGTAACCTCGGGGGCTCTCACCCGCTATGGTTTCACCAACGTCCTTGCCATCAATGCGTGAACCGGGCGACCCGGCCATTCGCCAACCGCCCAATCGATCGGACGGGCTAATGTTATCGCTTTCCACCTGTCGCGGTCAAACTTCGTAGAAGATTTTGAGGGTTAAGCGGCGGCTCGCCGTCAGCGGTCGGCTCATCTTCAGAGGCGGTTGCCGGATCATAGATCATCGAGGGCGGGAAACATCCACCGTAATTTGTACGAAGTCAAGAGCCATGGCTCCATCCCTATGCCTTAAGTGACGGTTTCACTAACTACAGAACTCTCCAACAGCCCGAGGGTGGTTAACCACCCATCTCATCGCTTCCGGACACTAAAAACTCTGTAGCCAGTCGCCGGTGTCAAACACGCGGTCTCTTGCTGAAGCAGAGGCTGAATTCCTCAACCAATGTCCGACAACTTGCAGGCTGGCATAAGTAATTCCGCCGCGAACTGATTCGCCTCGTTCCATTTGTTGGATATTGATCGAAAGCTCGCGCTCTCCAGAATAGCGTCACGCGCGTCAAGAGGCTGACCGAAGGGGATACCCTCTTCCTCTTCCGAGTCGGCGTTGTAACTAAGCCCTTCAGTCAAAACAAGCGCCTCTGATGAAGAACGACGGCCCCGCGCAAGCAACGGAAGAAAGTGCAAAATGTAGTGACCCAGTTCGTAGGCGGCTGAAAAGCGGCACGAGCGATGCGTTCGCCTCGCAGGATGCACAACCAAAAGCAACTTCGATATTCATGTAGACGTAAAAGGAACCCTGCGAGAGCTTTCCTTCAATCGAAAGGCAATGGCATTGCCTGTCTTCGCCCCTTGCGAGAAAATGAATCGCGCTTTCGTATGTAAGATTAGGAATCTCAGTGGATCGGATTGGATAAGCTTCAATGAAGCTGCTGAGTGGCGCTATGCGCGGGCAGAATCTTCCGTTACAAGCCCCGCGTTGCTATATACGAGCCGTGCCGCATCCACGATCTCTGCATCTCGGTGTTCGCGATCAAGAATCATCTATTCCTCGTGCTCAGTATCTGTTTCTGATGATTGGGAAGACTTGCTCCGTAAGCCGGTCGAATGTCTACGTTCACGTTGTTCGCGTGCAGCGAGTAATTGGGACTCACGACCGCGACCCATGCTTTCAGTAATTGCTGCATCTCGAAACGCGCGCCAATATCGATCGCTCGCCACCGCTAGCTGCAGATCCACGCCTAATAGTCTGGTAGCTTCAAGACTCAACAAAGCGGGTAGAGGTTTGTTGGTTGTTCAGAATCAAATTGTTACGCTTCCTCTCATCGGTGAAGGGTACACGACAGCTCGGATTTCAATTTCGCTGCAAACTTCGCCGACGGTCAAGGCGCAGATCCTTAGTTTCGGTGATATCTCTGGCACTGTGAAGATGGCATGTATCAACATTCTTACGATCTCAGCATCGGCGCAAGGCTGAGCTGCATCTCCTCCTGAATGAAGTTTACTTCTGTAATCGCCTGATTGAGTTCGATCATCGACTGCAAGATTCAGGACCGCCGCGATGGTATCAAGTTCTCACTTTGTCCAAAGCCTCAACGTAGCGGTAAATCGCTTTCTCGCGAATTGCAGCCTTCTCGTTGTCGTTCAGTCTCTGCATATTAGTTCTTCTTCCCTTTTTCTAATGCGGTTTCAAGTATAGGCCTTTCGAAGGCGCCTAGTGCTCTGCTCGTTCTCGTCAGGCCGCTCCTTAAGCTATCCCCAGCTTGGCGGCGAGGTCTTTACCGCGAGCCTTCAATGAAAGCCAGTTGCAGTATCTGTCGATCATCTTCATTCACGGGCGATAGAATCTCGTTGACCCTAAGTTGGATTTGGGCCGGTAGCGGGCGTTAGCCCGCGCAGGTAAGCAAGTCAAAAATCTCGTCGGTGGACAACGATCTGATATTTTCTTCCCCGCTGGAACTGAGCCGTAAATTCAGCAGCCGGTACGACTCTTGACTCGATGACCAGCTCTTCGGCGATAGCGAATATGATTGATGGCACCCCCAAGAGCCACTGAGCGCAAGTCGTTGGTCTGGTGCCGCTGCCCGAGCCGTTACAACGGTTTCCTGGAGGATCTCGCGAGCTACCGTGTCAACGGTCGAGGCGTCGGCAGCAAGTCAAACCTGCTGACGTAAATACGAATGCCTGTCAGCAATTGCTGCCATTCCTGCTCAATCGCCATCATGAGCAATTCTCGATTGCGGTGGGCTCAGTCGGCTGGAGATGGGCTCGTTGCCTCTGGCTAATTGATTCACTCTCCATAGTCTCTGCTCACACTTAATTGCCGGCCAGGTGATAGATCCTTACAGCCATTACATAACTCCTTCCAAGCATTGGATGGCGCCATAATCTAATTGCCCAGCAAACGTCAAAACCTTACAGATGAGAGTTGAAATTAAGCAAAAGAGTGCATTTATGAAGTATCGCTTCGATCCGCTTCGCAATGGTAAAAAGAAAGGCTGCAAAAACCTCTATAGCGAGCAGTTGCAGTTTCCGCGCGTATCGCGCACCACCCAATCGAATCGCCTCACGTTGCTCGGGCGAGATGCTCATGATTTCGTTCTAAAGTTAGGCCTCGCCTTGCATTCCGCTTCGCTCCATTCCAGCCGAGAAATCTAATTTAGTTTCCCCCTTCTGCGCTCTCGATTGTGCCACGGGAGCCGCCCGACAACTCTCCGCAAAGCCTCCGAGTCCTCCACTCCGTTCCGGCCCTGCCGGTGTGCGGTTCGGGCACCCACTCGTGTCCCAACGTCGCTACGAAGGGGGAAAACTCTGTTTTAAGACCCCAGACCAAAACCACGCGCAGCGAAAGGAGCACCGAACCAATGCAACATCATTCCAAACCAGCGCCCGACGTTCCCAAGTGGTCAGCCTTGTTAGTTGAAGCAGTCAACAAGCCAGGTCTGATCATGGAAGCTTACTCCGCTTTTCACAACTACTCGATCGGAAATCAAATCCTTGCCCTCGTGCAATGCCAATTGCGCGGACTTGAACCCGGCCCGATCAATACCTTTCCCGGATGGCAAGCACTAGGCCGAACCGTCAAACGCGGCGAGCGAGCCTTGATCCTTTGCATGCCGATCACTCGCAAGGTTCGCGACGAAGAAGCGCCGGAGAGCGAACGGCGAGAACGGCGAGCGCAGATTTACCAGCTTTATGCATAAGGCGCGATGGTTCGCCATTAGCCAGACCGTCGGCGACGAATTCACACCGCCACGCTTGCCGGAGTGGGAAGCCGAGCGAGCACTAGCCGCCCTCGACATTGAACAGATCGCATTCACCGACACGGACGGCAACTGTCAGGGATACGCGCGGAAGCGACAGATCGCGATCAATCCCGTGGCCCAACTTCCGCACAAGACGCTATTTCACGAAACGGCCCACGTCATTCTAGGCCACACCAGCGAAGCCGATTTTACCGACACCGAACGGACGCCGAAGAACTTGCGCGAAGTCGAAGCCGAAGCAGTCGCGTTGCTTTGCTGCGAAGCGCTTGAACCTCGAAGGCGCGGACTATTGCCGAGGCTATATCCAGAACTGGCTTATGCCCCGCCATTGGCTACAACGGCGACGCCATCCCCGAGAAAAGCGCACAGAAGATTTTCCGCGCCGCAGATCAAATCCTGCGAGCCGGACGACTACAAGCAAGCGAGAACGAACACAGAGCAGTGAGAGAACGAGAAGGGGCTAGGAAAGCGCGTCAACGCTCGCCTAGCCCAGGCACCAACTTTTCACCCGCTAAAGGAGAAATGATCGATGCGACGAAACCATAACACAACCACGCAAACCAGCGTGACGCGCTTTGCGCTAGGCCAAACCTTCATCACGCCCGGAGCCGAAGAAGCGCTCCAGATCGCCGGACAGACAGCGATTGAGTTTTTGCGCCGTCACATGTCCTGCGATTGGGGAGAGCTTTCCAGAGGACGACGTTCAGCGAGAACGAGCTTTCACTGAGCAGGGCTTCCGACTGTTGAGCAACTACCAAACCGGAAAGGGCCAACAGCTTTGGATCATCACCGAGGCAGACCGAAGCGCGACCACGGTCTTGCTTCCGTCTGAGTACTAAGCCGACAGACCGAAAGAAACGAGCAGCGCGGGTGTTGTTACCACCCGCGCCGCTTACACCGTGACTTTGCCCAACTTCAAGGAGAAAGCCAGATGCCAGATCAGAGTACAGGTGTTTGCGCGGCCAGAACAAACGCGCTTGTCTTGCAATATCCACGAACTGATCACCGAGTTAGAAGAACGGATCGAGGACGGAGAACCGTTCGACAATCCGAAGCTAACCAGAACCGCAGAACGAGTATTCGGCGGCAGTAGAGCGCAAGGCAGATACACGCCGCGCGATGCTTACGACGCCGTAGAAATCGCCGTCAATAACTATCTATTAGAGAAACACGCCGCAGAGCTAATGCAGAATGGACGTGACCGAAGCGCTTGCTTCTGTTCTGCGTCCATTGATGCAGCGACTACCGCGACAAACGGATCGCACGTTAGAGCAGACCGAGCTACAGCAATTCTCCGACACCGCCGACGCTCGCTTACCTCGCGCGCGCGATTACTTGATCCAAAGCCGACCGATATCGTTTTAGAGCCGTCAGCCGGAACCGGAAGCCTCGCGATCTGGCCTCGCGCAGTTGGCGCGAAGGTTATCTGTAACGAGACGAGCTTGCGCCGATTCTCTTTGCTTCGCTGTGTGCTCAACTTCGATCCGTTTCCGCTTGATGCCGAGTTCATCGACGACCTGCTACCCGCCGAGATTCAACCGACCGCCGTCTTGATGAATCCGCCGTTTAGCTCCACCAGCGGCAGAGTCACGAAAACACAATCCAGTTTACGGAGCGTCGACACGTAGCCAGCGCCTTGCGACGACTTGAAAGACGGTGGACGCTTAGTCGCGATCGTCAGCGAGGCGATGAGCTTTCACCATCCGAGCTTTAGCGAATGGTGGCAACGGATCGCTTGTCTCTGCAATGTCCGCGCAAACCTCACCCTCGACGGCAAGGAGTATGCGAAATACGGAGCCGCGCCCGACGTGCAGATCCTCGTCATTGATAAGACCGGAGCAACACCCGGCCAGAACTGGCAAGAGCAGCTAAAGCAAATCAGTTGGGGAAGCGCGGCCACGCTTGAGGATGCCTGGGAAGCGCTCAAAGCATTTGGTTGAGCCGTCGCCCACTGAGCCGACGACGATCCCGACGATTCAGAACCGAGCGGCAGTCTGTTTGTCCCCTACGTGCCAGCGAAGCTAAGAGGCGGCAGACCTCACCCGGCCGTAATCGTTGAGTCAGCATCAATGGCAGCAGTCACGCCGCCTGACATTACCTACAAGCCACACCTCGCGCCTGAGATTGTCAGCGAAGGCCGATTGTCAGACATTCAGCTTGAGCGCGTTATCTATGCCGGACAGCGACACGAGCAAAGACTACCGGACGGATCACGCGCAGGGTTCTTTGTTGGCGACGGCACCGGAGTAGGCAAAGGCCGCGTACTGGCCGGCATCATCGCCGACAACTGGAATCAGAACCGCCAACGCGCGATCTGGCTTTCCGTCAATAATGACTTACTCGAATCAGCGCGACGCGATCTCACTGACTTAGGGTTAGAGAGCATCACGCTCGCGCGAATCAATGACTATCCACCAGCCGGAGAGATCAGCCTTACCTCGCGGCGTGATCTTTAGCTCTTATTCATCCTGATCGCCGCAGCCAAGACGGGAGAGAAGCGCCTAGACCAAATCCAAAGATGGCTTGGCAGTGATGGCGTAGTCATCTTTGATGAGGCGCACAAGGCCAAGAATGCCCTCGCAGGTGGACGCGGCGAACCGACCCTCACCGGACAAGCGGTCATTGACCTACAAGACCCGGAGCGTAATGCAGATTATCGCGTGGTCTATTCATCAGCCACCGGAGCAACCGACGTTCGCAACATGGCCTATATGACGAGGCTTGGACTCTGGGGAATCGGCACCAGCTTTCCCGGAGGCTTTCAAGAGTTCATGCAGGAGATTGAATCCGGCGGAGTTGGCGCCATGGAAATGGTCAGCCGCGATATGAAGGCCCTTGGCATGTATCTATCCGGTTCGATCTCGTTTGGCGTGTGCCCTCAGAGCGGCAAAGCCGTTGAGTACCGCGAGCGGATTCACCTACTAACGCCGCAGCAGCGCGAAATGTACAACCGCGCCGCCGATGCTTGGCAGAGCGTGTTACGAAACATCGACGCGGCGTTAGAAGTCACCAACGGCGGGCCCCGCGCTCGCGCCGTCGCCCTCAATAAGTTTTGGGGAGATCATCAGCGATTCTTCCGGCAAGTGATCTGCGCTTTCAAAGTGCCGAGCGTGATACGCCGAAACCGAAGCCGCCTTGAGCGAAGGCAAGTCAGTTGTGATCTCGCTGGTAGGAACTGGCGAGGCGCGAACGAAGGAGCAGGTTGCAAAGGCCACGGCGAACGGCGGGATGCTTGAGGACTTGGACTTCTCACCGCGCGAAGTGATCGCCGCCATGGTCGATCGCGGCTTTCCGACGACGCTCTATCAGGACGTAACCGACCCAGGCACCGGCAAGACAATACAAGTACCCGTAAGAGACGGCCAGAGGCAACACGGTACAGAGCAAAGAAGCCTTGCGCATGAAGCAGGAAGTAATCGACGGCTTGTCAGCCTTGGAGCTGCCGGAGAACCCGCTTGACCAACTTGTCAATCACTTTGGCGAGCGCAACGTTGCCGAGCTTACCGGAAGAACGCGCCGCCTGATTCGCGATTCACGCGGACGAGTCGAATACAAGAAGCGAGCGCCGGAAGGTGTCGCCATGCACCGAACCAACGTTCACGAAATGGCACAGTTTCAATCAGGCAAGAAGCGCGTTGCGATTATCAGCGATGCCGCCGCTATGGGAATCTCGCTTCATGCTTCCAACCGCGCGGAGAACCGGCAGCGCCGCGTACACGTCACGCTTGAGCTTGGTTGGAGTGCTGACAAGCAGATGCAGACCTTTGGCCGGACGCACCGATCAGATCAAGCTGTGCCGCCTGAGTACGTCCTACTCTCAACCGAGTTAGGCGGCGAGAAGCGCTTTAGCTCAACCATCGCGCGACGGCTTGGCAGTCTGGGAGCGTTGACCAAAGGCGACCGCCGCAGCGCTGACAGCGGCGACCTCGCCGAAGTACAACTTTGAGACGGAAGAAGGCCGAGCGGCTTTGTGCCTCATGCTTCGACGCATTGTCGAAAGCGGCAATGTCCCAGGAATCGGGAACCCACGTCAGACCTTGCGCGATATTGGCTTTACTTGTCCGGAACCGCGACGGCTGCGAAGAAGTACGTAAAGAGGATCTCTACAACGTGCCGCGATTCCTTAACCGCGTATTGGCGCTCGACGTTGACCACCAGAACGCACTGTTTGACCACTTCGTTGACTTGTTCGATCAGACTGTGCGGTATGCGAAGGCTAACGGCACCTTTGACGAGGAGTGACCGATATCAAAGCGCTGGCGATTCGGATCGCCAAGCCGCCGCGCGTAGTGCATACCGACGAAATCACCAACGCCCAAACGACTCACTACACCTTAGAGATTGACGTGCCCTCGAAGGCAGTCAGCTTCGACGAAGCCGAGCGAGTCAGGAAGCGCAAGACGGGAGCATTCTTTCGCCATCGCAAGAATGGTCACTTCATTCTCGCAATCGAATCTGGACTCCACACGAACGCCGAGAACGGAAACAGCTATCGCACGTTCGCGGTCTGGAAACCGGAAGCAGCGCGAAGTAGCTACATTCACGACGACGAGCTAAGCGAGAAGTACCGCGCCGTGATTCCATCGAAAGCCCGTGACTGGTGGATCAAGAAGCACGCGAGCGTACCGCCGATTGAAACGCACGAAACGCACATCATAGGCGGGGCGATCATCCCTCTATGGCAGCGATTCAAAACCCACGAAGAAGCCCGGCTGCGAGTTGTGCGAGTGACCACGGACGACGGGCAGCGAATTGTCGGCATTCGAATACCGCCAGAGCAGGTTGGCCCGATTGTCGCGGCGCTTGGCGCGACTCGCGACCTGCGCGAGCCGGAAGAAATCTTTACCGGCATCCTGGACGAAGGCGAAGAAGTCACGCTCGTTTCCGGTTTGAAGCTCTGCAGAAAAGTGGTTCACCGAGAGCCGGTCATAGAGCTAATCGGAGTCGATCCATACAAGTTTGCCGAGATTCGCAGCCTTGGCCTGATCAACGAAACAGATCGATTGGAAACAGCGATTCTTTGTTCCGACCGATGAGGAACCCGGTGTCGCTGTGCTTGACTGACTTACTATCGCGCTATCCGGTACTGGCAAGCGACGTTTTGACCGACGACGAACCACCGATCGCTGAGATTGAACCGCAGGAATTGTCACCGACCAAGGTCGTTAATCTCGACGACTGGTTTGTACCCGTTGCAGAAGTCGAGCCCATTGCCGAGGCCGAGTCGTCACCCTCTGAGGAAGCGCAACGGATTGAACGAGCCGAAGCGACGTTGTACTTTACCGGCCTTCTACTTTGTCCGTTCGGCACAACCTGGCCAAGACATTGAGGAAGTACAACTCGCCCTCGATTTCGAATGAGGTGAACCTATGCAATCCTTTCCCATGGTCAGTTGCATTGAGGAGATCTCGTCCCGCGCTGCGGCCCGGACGGCGACCATTCGTTGTTACCTGCATCCCGCCTTAACAGCTAATTCGCGGCGACCGTCATTAAGTGCTGACCGTGAACTGGCAGCCCAGGCCATGACTCTGTTAATGCGCCTCGACAATGGACTCCGCGAGGCTCGTGCGGACTGGAACCAAGACCGCTTCCGGCGGCTCATGCGCTTGCGGCCAAAAGCTCTGACGCGCCTGCGTCGACGATGGATATAAAGCTCAACCCACCGCCTCGAACAATACCTGCTACTGGCAGAGCGAACAGCAAGAGTGACTTGCCGTACATTAACTCGAAGAGTCATTTAATAAACTCTTGCCCGTTGTCTAATTCACGCCCGATGCTTTCAATGATTGACTCTGGATTTGCGGAGTCTTGCTGTTGCCAGTTCTGCAGAGCAATGCCGGCTTGCTTGATTACGTCGCGAGTTCGGTTGACGTAGCGATGAGTGGTTTTGGGATCGCGCTGTGTCCGGAGAACTTGGCCGACCAGGGCGAGTTGCATCGTCTGTGCTAATCGAGTCGGCGGCAGTGTGGCGCAGATCGTGAAAACGAACGTGCTCTAAGTTCGCGTCTTTTCTGGCTGCCCGCCAGCTGTTCTGCACGTTGTTGGTGACGCCGAACACAAGCGCGTTGTCCGGCTTATTTCCAGATGTGCGGCCTCGTTTGAAAGTAGCCGCCCCGCGCTTTTGTTTTAGATCAAGCAAGGCTGCTCTGAGACGCTTCCGGTAAGCGGCACTTCGCGCCGTTGGACGGTCTTACCCTTATAGCTGGTAACGTTCTTAATTACGCCCTCATCGAAGGCGATGTCTGACCAACGAAGCTTCAGCAGTTCACCTTGACGAGCGCCGGTGTCTAACGCTGCGATGACTAATACCCTCAGATGTCGCCGCCAGTGGGTGGCGGCAGGCTGCGAGCAACACCTTCTCCTCGGCGGGTGTGAGGATGGTTTCCGCGCTTACGCTCGTCCGGCGATGCTGATCAATTCACCGGGACGCACCTTTTGAAAGGATTCACCAGAATCCAGTCGTTAACCATTGCCTCGTTCAGCATCGCGCGCATGGTGGACAACTCACGGTTGACGGTAGCTACACTCAGCCGCTTACCGCTGTCGATTCTTGCAGAACAGGCGGTGCTTTCCGATAAGCGCGCAGATTGGCGACCCGGATGTCTCGCAGCTTTGTCTGAGCCGAAATACGTCTTCCAACGCCTTGATGTGCGAGTCGATCGTGTCTTTGCCTCTAACGCCAATGATCTTGCGGCCTTCGCTATCAAACTGAGCCTCGCAATAACGGGTCTCTTTGCAATGCTTCGCGAGTTCGGCGAAGGTCATGCTGGTCAGACTCAACCGCTCGTCTGTCCTCCAGGCTTCGAACTTCATCTTCCAGGTCCTTTAGGCATCGCTTTGCTTCGGAGATGGAAGGGGCACTTTTCGAGACTTTCTTTTTCTCGCTCCGGTCTCCACGCATCGTGGTACCTCAGGCGGGCTAGGTACTCGACCTTTTGGTGTCGTCGTCTCTTCGACTAATGGCGGTGGTGTAATCCATGGCGGCGGCGTATGTGCAAAGGGCGCGCCAAAACTCGACAAAAATTAGTCGATTTTAGAATCCGAGTTGCGGGGACGTTTTGCGGGGACGGTCGTGATTTTGGCTCGTTAAGCGATCAGACTTTGCGAATTTACTGAGGAAAAATGGAGCGGGCGACGAGGATCGAACCCGCAACATCCAGCTTGGGAAGCTGACACTCTACCATTGAGTTACGCCCGCTCGAATTACTAACTATAACACTTGCAACATTTCCTGAGACGACTTTTCGTCAATCGCCGTTGTCCCACCAAAGGTCCCACTAAATGGCTGGTCACGTCCTCAGTCTAACAGGCTTGTCAAACTCGCCGGTTCCAGAGTTGAGTGACACCATCCGAGAGACTTTGAAGTATCACTGGCTCCCGCAGCATGCCAGTATTTGCCGTTTGGTAGTGACCTAATTTCATCGCGGGTTTTTCTACCCAGGCGTTTACGCCTGGGTGAGCTACAGGAGGCGCTACTAAAGTCATTAATGGGGCTTTGAAACTAACCCCTCTGCCATTCCCAGGCGTAAACGCCTGGGCTATGGAAAAGGTCATTCGAATTGGAGCACTACCCCGGAATCGCAAATCGCAGGCCTGACCTAGTTTGTTTCCTCGCCGCCTCAGATTTCTCTGAGACAGATCCCAGCTCAACTGGCGCCTGGGTTCTTCATCCTAGAGATCGACGATGTTAATTATCAGATTGGCGGCTTTTTGAGTCGCGCCGGACGCGTTGAAAAGCCGAATGTCGTCAGGCGCAAAGTTGCCCACGTAAATTGATCGTAACGCAACCACATTGCCGACATCTGCCTTGTCATCTCTCTCGAAACTATTTGCCGTGAGCGCCAAATGCTCCATCACAAAGTCATTGTTACCGCCGGCGAATTCGTTATCGGGGAAGAAAGATCTGCGGAAAAGTCCGCTGAGCGAAATCTTGACGCTGGGCACGATGGTCTTGAGCTTGCTCATCAAGGCTGCCGAGATGTCGATGCGATAGAGGTTGTTACCTCCGATGTGCAACTGCGACTGAGACTCCACAAAATCCACCATCTGCCCTTTTAGCGCCGCGCCGATATTCTTCATGTTAGCGTCCGTCAGATTCTGCTCGCCGGGCTCGCCGTAGAGACTGACGACGCCGTGAATCTCATTGTCTTCAATCCAGGTGTTAGCTTCGGCATCCATTATCACCAGCGCAACTCCGGGCGTTGCGCGAAAAGCACTGGCCCTCACAGCACTCAGACTTGCCTGAAGCGTGCGGGCATCGACCTCGTCCGCGGTTAGGCTGCGCGCAAAAGTTTGATAGCTGTTCGCCTCGGCCGCGCTCAGTTCCGCGGAACTCAGCGCGCTTCGAATCTGGGCCGCCAGGCTCTTTCGTTTGGCGGCAGATTGGCGCGCTAAATCCGCCGCCACGTCGGCAGATTTCTGATCAAAATCCCCGCCGGATAATCTGAAAAGGTCAGCCACCTGGGGAATCGTCTGAAATGAATTGGCCGGCGAAACACGCAACTCGGGCAATCGGCAACCATGCGTCGACCGTGTTTTGTTGAAACCTTATCGAACTGCGGGCGGCGAGGTTGATAAAGGGATCAGTCTGGTTTTCCTGTGTCAGGAAGCAGCCCATGAACGTAATCTCGTCACAGTCTTTGACTTCGATTCGAAGATTGTTCCCGGACACTTCGACATCTCTCAGGATAAATGAGGTCAGGTCCCTGGCCGTGAAGATTGAGCCCGCAGCAGTTGTCGGAAAAATCAGGCGCGTGCCCCGGCCACAGCCGACGATCTTGACTCGCTCTTTTTGCTGACCGGAGATAACCAGCGGCTCAGGCAACAGATGGTCCCCGGCCATCAGGCAGATGCAAATATCGCCCTGCTTTTGCTCGAGCAACTTCTTGATCGCTTCGTCCAGCCGTTCGAATTGCCCACCCTTTCCCACCGTCACATCGCAACCGCCACCCTGATGAGCCTCACACAGATGGTCTATGGCGTCCTGCACATTGTTAACGTTGTCAGCTTTCAACGCCGGGCATTTTTCAGGATCATAAAGAACATTCTTCGCGGTGTTCAGAGTGCAGGTGAAGCGGACCGTGCTGGGGGAAGTCTCAGGCCGGGTCGCATCGTCGACCAGACTGGCTTCGACTTCCTGATTGATTTCGGTGGGCCCGGGCTGCCAGGTACAGGAGGCCCGGCCGTTCACATCGGTTAACCCGCCGTTGAGCGGAGTGACCGTGCCGCCGCCGGAGATGACCGTAAACTGCACCTGCGTCTTCTTGTCAGTGATTGGTCCGCAACGGTTGGCCGCCAGCACGACAAGTGGTTGCTGCAACGAACCCGGAAGAATGATCTCCTGATTGTTGCCGCTGACTTCGTAAAGGCTGATTAAGTGCGACACCCGATCGAGGGCCTTTTGCACCGTCCGGTCCTCTTTGAACGGTTGGCAATCGCCGGGATCATAAGCAACCTGGCTGGCGACACTCAGGTTGGCGGTGAAGATGACGGGAAGATGCACGGGCTTATCCGTGGTGTCGTTGAGATCCGTGACTGCCTGCAGAGTAGCTTTCAGTTGCTGGACTTGAGTGATTGAATCGATCTGCCAGGTACATCGCGCAAGTCCATTTTGATCGGTCAAGACGTCGAGGGTTTGGCATCGACTTGCTTGAATGTGCCGGGACCTCCGAGCGGCAAAACCTGTCCGTTGCCGGTATTCACATGAAAACGCACTTCGGCATTCGGTACGGGTACGGTCCCATTAGCGACGCCGACGATCAAGGGTTGAGTGAGCTGTAGCAAGGCGGCCGGTTGAGCCGGATCAGGCATTGCTTCCTGGTTCTCACCGCTCAGATAAAACAGGCTGGTCAATTCGGTAATCGGCGGAAACAGGTTGCGGCAGTCTTGAATGATATCGAACGCCGCGCCGGTCCAGTGCAGAATCGCGAGGCGGCAGTAGTCGTGCCTGATGCCGAAAGGCAGCTGGGCAACCGGTTGACTATTCTTCGTGGGCCACTCGATGTTTCCCGATTGCGTGTCCGCCGTCGCGGAGCGTGCCGGAAAGTTCCAAAAGTCCCCGGTCTTGAAGGCGCCGTTGAAGAAGCGCACTTGCACGCCGCTCTCCAGATCCAGAAAGTGATCGACGGCATTGTTGGGGTGAAACTTAACGGCGCCGGCGCCGTCCCAACGACGCAGCTTGGGATGAAACTTGCTGTCAACAACCAGGGAAGGCGCGATGTTGAGAGTGATCAGATTCAGAGCGGAGTCTATGTCGGTGATCTGCGCTAATTGTCCGGGCAACCCATTGAGTTCCAGACGATCGTCACTGATTTCCACCAATTGACCAATGTTGAAGCCCAGGACTTCGTCCCGTCCCAGGTCGTGAACGGTCACTTCATTTCCTTTGACGGCCAGAATAGAAGTTACGACGCTTCCGTTGTCGCGCGACCATTTGAAAGTTGCTTTGATTGGTCTGACACGTAATTCGTCGAGGGTGATCCTCGAGACGTCGATATCCAGTGTCAGGATTTTCTTCCCGCCATCAACGACCGGGGTTCCGTGATGTAAGCCAGCGTGCCGTTCATGGGATCGTCGCCGGCTTTGTTCGAATAGATCTCGATCGCCTGGCCCTTGTTCCACGTGCCGGTGATTGAGATCTGGTTGTTTTTGTTCTGAACCCTGGTGGCCAGTGTGCCTGCGCCGCCGGTGGTGACATCCAGCGCCGCGCCGCCGTCATGAATCTCAATCCGGTAAAACTGATTCTCGAGTCCCGTGTAACCGGCGCCGGGAGGCACGATGCAGGATCGCTACTGGTCTGCGAAGGCTTGCTGCGCGCGCTCATCGAGCCGTCGCTCGGCGCGATTAGTTTCTTGAAATCTTCAAACTGTGTTCCGCAATTAACCGGGTTAGCTCCCACCGGTAAATATTTGATCTGCCAGACAGTCTTTTCCCGGGTGGTGGTATCCGGTCCACCAAGGGCGACTTCACGAATCGACGCATCATCGAGCGTCGTGAGCAGCCGCCGCCAGACATCGACGTACACCAGGTACCAACCCGCGTCTTTGATCGCGGTGGCGTTGGGCAAATCAGGCTGGTTGAGGTACGAGGTCAGGATTTCGTTCTCGCACAAAATCCCATCAACGTAATAACGGCCGGCGCTGATCAGAAAATCCGGAATCTGAACCCGGCCGGCAAGTCTTTGTTTTCCGGCAGGGCTTTTTCCTCGGCCGACAATTGGCTGAGATCTGCGACTATATGAAACGCCGGATGGTGCAGGGGCGCCCCGCAAACGCCGATCACATCATAGCTTTCGGTTTCGATCCGATGATTGACAATGTCGATCTCCTCGTTCGAATCAGCGTCAAGCTGAACCCGGCCCTGCTGCGTGCGGACGCTGCTGAAGTGTTTACGAGGATCGAAGGTGACACGACTATAATCGCTTTTCATTACGGAGGACTCCTTCCCTTCTCTTTCAGGTTGCGTAAAGAATTCCGACTTCCAGACCGAAGCGCAGATATTCGTTCAGTCGCGTGCGCAAATGCGCTTCGCGCTGCGGCTCGTATAGATCGTGGAATGCGCCCATCTCTGCTTCGTCATCGGCGCCCTGGCGGATCTCGCAAGGGCCAAACGCGCTGAGCTGACAATATGCCGGATCGTTGAAATGAGTTGAGCCAAAACGTGGCCGGATCAACGAAGCATCCGACTCGGGTTGGCAATGATAGCGAACCGGGACCCGGGCCCCCGGTGACAGATATGAGAAACGCGCACAGCCTTCCTGTCGCCGCTCGGCCAATACCGGCGCGATTAGCTTTGCTTGTCAGCCTGGCTGTCAAACGACGCCAGAAAGATCGTGTTGGACGCCAGGCGCAGGATGCTGGTCCGCACTTGCCCGATGACGGTGCTGTTCGTGATCTGTAATGGAGCGCCGAAATCCGTGGTGCTGCTGGTGCCTCGATAGGCAATGTTCGTTTGATCGGTCGCATCGACGATGCTGTCGCTGATCTTTATTTCGGCGTCGACGGTCGCGTGAATGGCGCCGAGAATGCAATGATCGATTTCAACTCGCGCCTCAGGCGACTTGATTATCAAGCTCGACGACTTTGGCTTCACAGGTTTGCCGTCATCCAAAAGCGAACGACCGGGGACCAGGGTGCAATGACGCAATTCCAGACGGCCCAGATTACCGGTGGACTTTGACTCGTCCACCGGCTATCAGCAAACCATCGAGAATGATCTCGTCATCTTTTTCGCCGGTAATCTCAAAGTCTCCGGACAGAACCAGGGTCGGGCGGCATTTGTCGGCGGCGCGCACCACAACGCGTTTACCCTGGGCATTGATCGTCAGGCTTTCAGCGTAACGTCCGCTGTTAAGAATCTCGACGGCCCCGCCCTTCGGACTTAGATTCGACAACCCATCAGAGATCGTTGACTTAACGTCGGGCGGCGGGTCCTCGATATAACTGTTCACAACGTACTTCACAATCGGCGCGCCCTGATTGTCGAGAACCTCGGTGCGGCGCGTGTTGAAGGCCCCGAGCCGGTTATATTCGCCGCCGCCCGTGGGCGCGCTGAAACCATAATAGAAACTAGCCAGCGGAGGCTCGGTCTGAGCGTCCGCGAAGGCGATGCGCCCGAGCACCGGATCGATCGCCACTTTGTGATTGGCGGGCAGGTTAATCCAGTCCGTTAGATCGCAGACGACGATGTCACCGGGATTAACTTCAGTCGGCGGCGTGCTCGGGTCGGGATCCGGAAGCTCGAGCAGAATGCTCTTGCCCGCTCCATAATAGTTTTTGAAATCTCGTCTCAGGACCCGGCGGCGAATTCGATCGGTTACGTTCAGCGGCTCGGCGATATGCGTGACTTGTGCTTCAGTCGCCTCCAAATTGAAGAGCGGCAGATCGCAACCAAGGGGATTAAGAAAGAAGAGACGCTGCGGATCTTTGCCGGCCGGAACGGCGGGGAACGAGTCAACGGAAACTCGCGCAAACGCCAGAGGAAGATGCCGACGTTGGGAATGTTGTAACGTCCGCGCCGGCTGGCAATGCGCCGCACCTCGATCGTGTGGGTCAGGTCAGGCTCGCCGGCGGCCGTGTGCTCGAAAGCACCACCGAGGTATTCGAGGCGTTCAGCCCCGCGAATAGAGATGAAACTCTGGTTTTCGGGACGCAGGTGATTCAGGTACTGCGTGGTCGCCAATAACTGAAAGAATTCGACGGCCCGGGCCGGCCAGAGGGTGACGTCGCGCGCCAACTGCTCGAGCATGGCCACGGTGCCTTTGCGACGGCGATAGCCGATGGTGCGGCCGACCTCGGCGCGGGGATTCAGCGCCTCTAAGCCGACGCTGGGCAATCCCTTGATGCCGATTAAATCCCCGATGTATGGCAGCACCCAGGGCGCGCAAGTTTCCACGAACTGATCGTCGTAAAGCTGCGCCAGATTTTCTTCGATCACGCGCGCCTGTTGCGCGAGTATCCTCACCAGCGCTTGCAGCGGCGGCACGTCAGCGGGCGTTCCCACGCGCTGGGCGTCGCGAATGCGATAGATCGCCGGCAGTAATTCGTAGAGTTTCTTTTCGTCGAAGGTCACGGCATTATCCCCAGGGAAAGCGGCGCGGGATCCAGGGTCAACAATTCAGCAGCGGGTACGCTCGAGTCGTCGCCGGCTCGCGGCGCCGCCGCCGGCAAAAGCGCATTCCAACTCTGATTCTGGCCGCTGCGAAACAGGGCGTTAACGTCCACCGCCACCACCCCGGCGACGTTCTGGATTGATGAGATCACCTCGCTCAAGGTTACCGGCTGGCCGAAGGTGCGGGCCGCGAAAGAGAAATCGGAGCGCAACGAACTCTCGACTGCAGCCAGAACTTTGTCCTGCTCGTAAACCGGATCGATCTTCACATCGGCAACAAGTTTGAAGGTGACCGGTCGATAGGATTTGATCGTCAGGGGCACTCGTGTATCGGATGCGTTGAGCGTCGCCGCGAGCAGGGTGTCGTGCAGCTTCTGATCGACCGCGGCCCCGTCGATGCCGGCCACGGTAATAAAGACGCCGCGCGTGTGTAGATTCCAGGTCCAGTTGACGAGCGCCTTGGCGATGCCTGAGAAAGAGCGGGCGAAATCTTCGTAATCAACCAGAGACACGACGCGATCGAGCGTCAGGACGGTCAGCGGCGAGTTCGCGCGCGCGTCCGCCAGGTTTTGTGGATCCTGCGCGCCCGTGGCCGCGAGGGGATTGATCACGCTTTTCACGCCCAGCGGCCGGGTCATTAACAGACTCAGTTGGCCGGCCTTAGCCAACCCTTCAAGACCGATGCCCTTGCGATAGGTGGCCTTTATGTTCTCGCTGCCCATCGGCAGGCGCGCGCCGGTATTTCCATCACCAAATTCCACGGTGGTGTTCTGAGCATCGTCCATCTGCGTAATGTAGATATGTTCACGCGGGCCATGGCCGAACAGTGTTTCGACCTCTTGCCATTTCAGATCGTTGACGCGAACTTCGAGGGTGCTCTCGCCCCGCTGGGCGTATCGGCGCTGGTGTAAGTAAGCGGAGCATTTCTTAACGCGAAAGTCTGATATGGCAGCCCGGCGTTCCCGCTGCCCAGAACTTCGTTGGCCACAGTCTCGCCATGTGTGGCCAAAGCTACGTTGGCATTAATCGTGACCGTCGTGCGATCGAATACGTTGCTGAGAGGCGTCGACAAATAAAGTTTCGAATGAGTCAGATCATCCGATCCAGTTCGCTTGACTGTCGCCGCCTCGCTCACCAGCGAATCTTTTTCATCGGCAGCGATGAGGGTAACTTTGCCGTCAGGAGCATCGACGTAACCCTCGAGCCCGCCGAGGTCCATGAGCTGCCAGCGCTTCATGCCCGGACCCTTCGGAGAGTCCGTCGGCAGAGCCAGCACAATCAATTCATCACCCGGCTCGAGTTGACTGGGATCCAGAAGTTCATCGGAAGGCGCCAGCGACACTTTGCTTTTCATCTTTTCGATCCGCGCGCGCAAGCGCCGTCCGGTGACTACGATCTTTCGGCCTTCCGCCAGCGGAGTGATTAAGTTATCGAGCGCGATTTCGTCCTTCCACACGGGATCGGTGATCGGTGTCTCAGCCAGCGGCAGTTCTTCGCTCTGCGCGTCGACCGTCGTATCGCGCGGGCCAAACTTGTTGATGTTCTCGCCGGAGATTTCTATCCGCGTGGTCTTCGCGCTGATATTGAAATCAGCTTTCGCTTCATCACCGACATTCTTGACCTTGTAGAGCTCGGCGTAAGGTGGATGCGTGGTGTTGCCGTCATCTGATACGCTCTGAGGTTTCACCAAAACGATCCAGCTATTAACAGTCACCGCGCTGTAAACGGAATCAAGATTGATCACCTTTGCCTTTTCATCGAACCGCGCATCGGCCCATGATGCCTGGCGAGTGGAATAAGCACCGGGCAGAAATGTGGAACTGCCGCTGCCGGCGGGGGCGGGGTCTCCTACCCGCAGGGCTACGGGCAGTTGTTGCCCACAGGGGCGCATTGAAGCCGAAAATCGACGCGCGCAATCGCAGCGCAAAAACTTTCGGTCCATCTTTCGGCGGATCGACGTGCGGGATGTGGCTGCCCAGCGGTTCTGACCAGTGCACCAGCGTGCGATTATGGTCCGCGTCAGATTCGACTCTTGAAACACGGCGAATTTCCCAGTTTTCGTTGTCGATATTCGCGGCCCGTTCAGCTCCCACCACGAGCAGCGGATCGCCGGGCTTGAGATTCGTGGTCACGCCCTCGAGATAAGTGTAGGTATCGCCAAAGACCGGATAGACAAGTCGGCCCAACCGCGGCCGAATCTCATTCCATTCGCCGCGCGTCTCGATCTGTTCGACGGTTTCAAAGGTCTGCGGCTTTTCGCCGGGCCCGGGAATGGTCTGCACTTTGGCGCGCGTATCCACGGTCACCGACGGAGGCGAACCCACGCCCGTCTCGAGCGTAAATGCCAGGTAGGTACTGGCCGCAACCCCGGGGCGAAGTTGATAACCAATCAAACGAGCCAGATTGATAATCGAGGCGCGTTCGGTCGCGGTCAGCAAATAAGATTCGTTCGCGATCCGCTCCTGGTAAAAAGACAGCACGTCGCAAACCAGGGCCCATGAATCCAGCAGCGCGATCGTGAAATCATCGTCGGCGCGCGTCCTCAGCTTGCGCAACTCCGGAAGCCCGGACTCTGAAAGCTGCGCGATCATGCTGGCCTTGAATTGCGTCTGGGTGCCGGCGCGATAGGCGATCGCCGACAGGCCGGGCCGATTATTAATCGCCACCGGAGTTTCGACCGCGAGACCTTCGCAGCAGCCGCAGTCGTTGAGCGCTATCACAGGTTGTGCCGGCGCAGTCATTTGCCGCCCTCCATCGTCAATCGAAATACGCCCCGCTCGGCAAAGTTCGGATCGTTGTCGAGTCGCGCGACTTCCAAAGCTCCCAGCTTGAGAACGCCGTCGTCCAGTTCCTGCCGGCTCTTCGTGCCCAGCCGGCGAAACGTCGTCACGGTAACAAAGCGAACCCCTTCAACTCTTTGGGCGGCCGCATACAGCGTGCTGAGATAAACCGGCTGGCCGAAACTGAAATTGTCAGGATGAAAAATCCCACGTTGGCCGTCCGGCTGAGTCTGGTTGCTGAAGACGCGCAACAGCGCTGCTTTCACATCACCGCGAAAGTATTCAGGCTTGACACAAACCGTCATCTCGACTTCCAGCGAGACGAATTGCGGACTGTCGATCTCGATGTCGTGGCCGGCCATCCGGTATCGTTCCAGGTGCCGGCGCATGTCCGCTTCGAAATCAGGATCGACCGGACGACCTCCCAATCTGTCGATCGTCAGAAAGATCGTTCGCCAGCTGCCGGTCCAACGCACGGTGGCCGCCGCGTTCTGCACCTCGCGATGGCGACGCGCGACTTCCGCATAGTCGTCGGAGGTCACGGCGCGTTCCTGAATGCGAAATGCCTGCGGCGCCATGCGGCGAACGTGCTCGATGGTCTCAGGGTCGGCGCCGCCCTGCGCGGGCATCGGATTACTCACGCTGTCGATGCCGGGAATAGGAACGTTGCTGATCACATGGACCAGAGCTTCGGCGCCGACGTTCCCCGCTTTGCCATTGCCGACCCGGTAGGTCGCGTTCATTTCAACTCCGGGCGCCGGCCGCAAGCCGCGCTGATCGTCGCCGAAACGCAGGGTCGCACGACCATCGTCGTCGACCTCAGCGACAAACTCCTTGGCGAATTCGTCGCTCGAGAGAAGATCGCGCTGCGGCTGCCACGGCCGGCCCGCGCCATCCAGCAGCTTGATCGAGGGCAACACGTCGCGCATTTCCCAGCGATAGACTGCCGAGGCTGAAGCGCTCGAGTCGCGACCGAGTTTGGTGGGGGACTCGCTCTCGGGCTTTAAATTGAGCGGCGCTGTCTGAGTCAGCGGTCGCTCGCTGAGCTGTGGCCGAAAAGGCGGTAGCGTCGGCGTAGCGTCCTGCGGGTCGCAGCAGTCCGCAGAGGTGGACGACACGGCGGCCAAAGCTTCATCAGGCGGCAAGGGCGCGCCCAATTCTTCGGTCACCGTAAAGCCGTGGTCGGCGAGCACGACGTTCCCGCGGGCCACGCTGATCTTCTCCTCGTATCCGGCATCGGTGAGCGCGGAAATACAAAGAGCGAACGGCAACGCGTCGTCGTTGTGCCATTCAATCTCGGTAACTGGCTGCCCGGTCAACGGGTCCGTGAGCGGTTTGGGCGGGGCATTCTTCACGGCCACTTCGCGATTGATTTTTGTCAGCCGCGCCGCGTGACGATGGGCTGGGTCGGCGTCGGCCGGGTCACCCGTTTCAGGCCCGGCGGTCTCTTCAAAGATGAGCACGTCGCCGACCTTCAGGTCTGGCAGTGCTCCTTTCAGCGTGGCCATGGTCGCCCCCACCGGCAAACAGCAGCGCTCTTCGGCCCAGGTATAAAACTCGATGAGGTTATGCGCCGTGAAGAAGATCGCGTCGTGCATCGTCTCAAAACTTTCGGTGCTCGCGGCGCTGATCAGCCTCATTTGATCGCTGTCGGTCTGGCTGTTGACGACGGCCCGCACGCCGGGAACATTGGTTATCAAACGCGTTCCCTGCTTTAACTTGATGTTGTCCGAACTAACCTGAACCTGAACCCACGTGCGCGCATTGCAACCGTCATGCATGGAGTAATCGACCAATAACGCGTGACGGCGGACCGATACGCGGCGGCGCGCTGTGTCCAGGTAGGCCTCCGTGGCGATCGCGTCCTGTTCGTAACTGAGGTGATCGCCTACGTATGCCAGCAGTTCTACCAGGGCTATGCCCTGATCTGCGGCGTTACGTTCTGTCCATTCCGGCATGAGGACGGACATGCGATCCAGCATCAACTGGCGAAAGCTGTTGTAATCTTTCGCGAGATAATCGATTTCAGGTTCGGCTTTTGCTTCCGGCGGGCAGACGCGCTCAGGCGCGCAATCAAAATCGCTCGGGCACTCGACTTTGAACGAAAACGAAACCAGCGAGAGCACCGGGTCCATTCCGGCCGGCGGTTCACCGGCTCCGCTGGCGCCGGCGGCGTGCAGGGCATCCTCAACCAGACGCAGCCGGTAGATTGAATAATCGCTCGGCTGATCTACTTCGATGGTCAGCACGTTGTTCGGCTGAGTTCCGCCGATCACGACCGGGGGCACGACCTGAATGCCGCGGATGCGCTCGCCGCCTTCGATCAGGATGTTGTTCGCGTCCAGTTGATTGGGCGTGAGATCTTTGAGGAAGTGCACATAGAGGAAGCGCTGGCGGTCGCTCTCATTGGCAGCCTCCTGGTCGAGCACTTCGAGGAAGTCGATGCCGTTAAGCCCGCTCGCGGGATCGCGAACCAATTTACGGCGTCTTTCATCGCAGCAAAAATAGATCATTGAATCAATCCTTCACGCTCGAACTGCGCGACTTGCCGCTGCTGATTGCGGCGTACCGTGTACTGGACCGTCACCTGAAGCGTCGAGTCCTGGCTCTGGACATCGACCGCTTCAACCTGAATCAAATCACCCAGCCATTGTTGCAGCGCGCCTTGCACTGTCATTTGCGTCGCCGAGGCCAGCGCCTCGCTGTTCGGCGCAAAAATCAATTGCAGGACACCGCTGCCAAACGTCGGCCGGTTTACCCGTTCGCCTGGCGTAGTAAAGAGCACCTCTTCAATCAGGTCGCGGATGTGCTCGTCTTCAGTCGTGTCGGCCGTGCGGCCGCGACTATCAAAGTCGTATGGGTAATCAAGCTGCATCGCAATCTCCTTAAGTTCCTTTCACGCGCACTTGCGTCACCGCGATCGTGAGCGGCGTGCCGGTCGGAACACATGTCGCCATGCTGTCTTGCAGCAGAACCGGTTGACCTCCGGCCATGACCCGGGTGGCCGCGGTCATGAACTGCGCGGTAACGCAGGGTCCATTGCCGGCGGGCGGCGGCGGCATGGCGCATCCCGCGACTGTGTAAACAGTCGGCAAGGTCACCACCGGCTGGCCGCCGACCTTCACGCGCGGGGTTGGGCGCAGTTGGTTGCGCCTGGCCCGCATGAGCGCAGAGCACGGTCGCTCCCATGTGCAAAAGAAATCCCGGCATTTTCAAATCACGTCCAGAGCGCCATCGTTAACTGAAACCTGCGGTCCCGTCATCTTGATCTTCCCGCCCATTCCATTATCGATTTCGATTCCGGTGGCATTCATCACAATCTTTTGCCCGCCCGAGGTTTGCAGCGTGATGCCGCCAATTCCCGGCGTGTCGTCGAGGACGATGCTGTGGCCGCCTTCGGTCTTGAGCATCACTTTCTTGTACGGCGGCGTCAAAAGATCGGGTGGTATCTCAGCCGCGGAGCCAGAACCAGCAACCGGTCCAGATCGGATAATCGGGATCGCCGTGCTCAAATTCGATCCAGACGCCCGCACCGACTTTCGGCAGCGCGAAAAACCCATGCCGCTGCCGCCGAAGGGCGCGCAGGGCATGGCCCAGCCGCTTTCCTGATCGCCCATCACGTCCGGGACCCTGGCGCGAATGCGACCGATCATCAAAGGGTCCTGAATGTCGCTCACGGTCCCGCGATACTTTCCAAAGAACTGGTTGCTCATGGCGCGACCACGGGCAAGATCGAGCCCGTTCCTTCCCTGCTCACTGCGAAACTTTGTTTGTAATCGCCGCGCGTGATCGTATGAGTCACGCTTTTCACATAGAAGGTCCCGTCGTAAGACAAGCCTGCGCCACGAATATTGACGAGCTTGCGCGCGCGCAGCACGTTTCCGTAGCGGACCGAATCGATCTCTCCTGAGCCGTTGACGGAATCAGGAGCGTTGGTCGCCTGGGCCAGCGCGGACGTCGCCGCCTGGGCCGGATTCTGGTTCGAAGTGTCGCGCAACAGCACCTTGCGCAGCGCCGCGGTCGGCGACAACGCCAGCGGCGGGATGCGCAGCGACGGCAATGGCGGAATCGGAATCGCGGTTTTGGTAATCGGCTCGACGAAAGTGCCGCTCGTGCTGACGGGGGCCAGCGCATCCTGAGTGAAATGGAGCGACTTGAGATTTCCCGACGGCCCCTGCCCCAGAGTTAGTCGCGGCTGGGGCACGCCGAGTCGATTCTCGGGGCCCCAGTAAGCCGTGTTGACTCCGAATGTCAGCGGCTCGACATAGAAAACAAAGCCGTTGCGTTGGGCCATTCGCTGAATGAACTTGAGATCGGTTTCCTGTTGCCGCGGAATGCGCTGAATCATGATCGGCACATCGGTGGTCGGCGTGACCGTCGGCACCAGGCCGTACTGCGCATAACTGGCGATCAGCTGGGTCGCGATCAGAAAGTCCGGCTGGTTTTCGTATTTCTCATTCTTCTCTTCCAGATCGAGCATGATACCGACGTCTTTGCCGGTCACGGTCAGCGTGCTCTGGCCGGGATCGGCGCTGGGCGCATGCTGGTGATGCGTGATGATGCCGTCGATCAAAACCTCGGGCGTTGACGCCGAGCACGACCCGATGATTACTCGCGTTGAAGGACTGAGCGCACCGCTTTGCAACAGGTTGTAATCGACCGGCTGGTTCTTGCTGAGCATGAACGTGATTTGAAATCCATCGCCGTTCTGCGCGTCGTTGGTGACCTGCACGCTGCTGAGCGCGTCGAGCACTTCGCGCGGCGCCGGCAAAGGCACCGCCTGGCCCAGCAAGAGGATCATTCGAATTCCCAATTGACTTGTCAGCATGTTTCTCTTTCGCTTTTGCCGCCGGCCGGCGAGATGAAGCGCTAAACGTTGGGCATCGCGATCTCGATCACGCGCCCCGTAACTTCGAGCTCTTCAGGTTGCAGGACGTTATTCGCATCGCAGACTCGCCAAAACTGCGTCGGGTCTCCGAGATATCTCGCGGTGATCAAGTCCAGCCGCTCGCCCTGCAAAAAGTATGTTCCACCAGCGTCGTCATGCTGCCGGAAGGAATGATGCGCCGCTTGATGTAACGCAACTCGCGCGTGCCGCCGTCCGGGTCGGGCACGGTGATGGTTGCCGTCGGGATCGTGAAGTACCTGCTGGTGGGATCGAACATTGTCTCCTCCTCAACCAATCTTGAAAGAACCGGAAACTGCCGAGGCGACGTTGCCGACGCCGTTTATCGTCGCCATCACTTCCTTGATTATCTGGTGGGCCATGAATAGCGCGCCGCCGACGCTGAGCAATCCGAGATCCTGATAATTGAGCACGCGCAGGCCGAGATTTACCTTGGCCCGAATCGGATTCAGGTTCGGATCGAAGGCCTCTTCGGTGATGCTGAAGGTCGTCAGACGGACCGGCACAACCCGCTTGATGCCCCAGATGAAAAGAGTAAGCGGCGCCTCGGGCGGAATGATTTCGATAACTCCGACGTTCGCCAGCACTTCGTTGGCGATGACCAGCGCCGATTTTGGATACAGCAGCATTTCGAGTGATGAGAGAGTCGGATACAGACCCATCGAGGTGGCGATACCATCCGCCTTTTCGAGCTGGTCGGCCGCATCGATCTCGACATTGACGGTGATGTTTTCCTGCGGCGGTCCTTTCAGGCGCAGCGCTTCGCCCTGCGCCGCGTTGCCGCCCACGGTCTGGGCCGTGAGCGTGCGCGTCAGCGTGTCCGGGTTGTACTGAAACACGATCACGCTGGCCAGCGGATTGAAAGGATCGAGCCCAACGATCGCGCCTTTTTGAGTTTTTGGTGAACCGGGAAATGTGCTCATAGCCGTACCAAAATCCTCCTGGATTAACCGACAGTTGCTTCGACTATTACTCGCCGCAATCCTTAATAATTTCCGACGAAGGATGATTGCCTATGTCTTTCATCAAAAACGGATTGAGAATGTAAGTAACCGCGCTACAGTCCGGGGCATAAAACCGGTCGTCGGCCGAAGTGTTATGCCAGCTGTTGGGAGGATCGTCTCGAAGTTTGGACTTGTTGTGCAGACAACCTGAGACTGTCTGTTGATCGTTGAAGTCGATTCCAGTTCGATCCTTAAAGCGTTGCGCAAATTCCTCTGCGCATTTAGGCGCCTGTCCTGCAGGCGTGTCCGGGCAATAGGTGCCCTCGAGGTCTTTGATGGCCTGGTTGTATTTCGCTGTGCTCTTTGCGAATGCAAGCTTGCTATCTTTGCAGTGCTCAACTTCGCCCGCCTTAAGCATCTGCGCCATACTCGGCGTGACCCGAAGTCTCTTAGTCAGAGTTTTTCCGGAACAGGAATGGCGCGGCGGTCCGGCCTCTGTCCCATCATCGTAGTCTCCCGCCTTAACAAACATGAAAGGGTTGAAACTGAGAGCTTCCTGTTCGACGATCGTCGCCTTGCACAGACTGCCCCTCAACTCCTGGTATTCAATTTTTGGTGTCCAGTCACCGGACCGGTTACCCCGAGAATCTCACTCGGCACGGCCGCGGCGGCTCGTACAGTGTCGAGTGTTTCACCACTTGGATTGCAGGGAACATTTGGCTCCTGGGCCAATAAAGGACCGGTGACTATTGTGTCGTCGGCTTTCTTGCATCTTTGCCGCTGTAAGCTGCGCTGCGCCCGATGATTGGCCAGCGCTGGCGCCGCATGAAAGGCTGCGGCGGAAGGCGACATCACGTGAGCAGCCAGCGCGTCCGCGTGTCTTTCAAATGAATCATCCGGCTGAGCCAGCGAGAGTGTTTGGAATCCACCCTGGTAGTCTGTGCCTTGCTGGATGGTGTGGGCCAATTCGTGCAGCCAGCAAGGATCGACCCGCCGCAGATCCCGGCTGATATTCGCCGGCGCCAAAACCACGTCCGCTCCTACAGTGTAGGCGACCGCATTGACCTGCGCGGCCGATAGTGCGGCTTGTTGATTTGCATGCACCCGTACGTTACTGAAATCATGCCCGAAGCGCGGCTCAAAAAATGCGCGCGTTTCCCGGCTAAGCGGCTGACCCCTTGAACTCAGGACTTCATGTACGATTCGCGGCACGCCGTATGAGATCTGAGTTTCGGCTTCGGCTTTTCGAGTTGAACGCTGAGGCGAAAGCTGGTTTCTGTTGCGATCCTCGAACTCGCTCGTGACGCCCGCCGATCCGCCGCAGGCGCACTTGCGCTGCAACACGCCGCCAACGACTGGCGCGAAGAATGAAGGCGATGCGGCCTTTGTTTGAGCGGGCAATCTCGTTTTCATCATCAATGCCTGATCACTTCCTCATCCTGTCTCTCGGTCCATTTCGCTATCCTTACGGCTTTCGGTTAACCGGACAATTGTTTCCGTTATTCGGAACCCAGTATCGGTTATAGATCTCCCAGCCGAGATCGTTGAACGGGACAACATCACTCCAGTAATGCGACCATGCCGCGCCGAGACCCGGGGCACCCGGAGTGACTGTTCCCGTAATTGCTGCGAGCTTTCCGCAGGCGCTTGCACGATATCCGGAGTACCGGCTCCCGCACCTTCGGTTATCAGTAAGCCTGCGGAATCGTAGCAACACTGCTGACCGTGATTTGTGCCGGGCACTGATGCATAGCCGCTCGTCGATCGATATCCCGTGGCCGCGCCTATGTGGTATGGCGGCTCGCACGCTCCAGGGCCCGCCCAGGCAGACGACGACCGCGCCTGAGCATCTGTACAGGGCAATTTGGCAACACGCTGAGCCATCCGGGGTAGAGCGTCGCCAGCGAGCGAGCAAAGATCAACGAACTGGACGGCATCTGGGGAGGATTTCGGCATTGCTCGTCGCTCGGCGTGAGATCAGGTCCGCTGTAGCTCGTCTCGCCGCCGGCAGGTGACGTTATAGTTTGCAATTTCCTGCGGCGTCGGCAAACCGCCGCTTCGCGCCGACGCGCAACCTCCCAGCCTACTAACGCAGAGAAGCTGACCCACCTCGGGCGCATCGCCCGGTTCGTCCGCGGGATACCGCGCGAATGAAATCGTGGACTGTTTCGAGACTGCCGGTAATGTCATACCGCTGGTGAACGCAGACGCGATCTGATCCGCCTCAACCTCTGCAGCAGGCGGCGCAGCGGCTATCGCAGGACCAGCAATGGAATCGCGCTGCTGAACCACATGGGCAAGTTCATGTGCCAGAAGCATCTGACCCGTCACAGTTCCGGGTGCAAACCGCCCACTCGCGAAACCGATCTCGTTGCCGACTGTGAAAGCGAGCCGCCCTGGTGGCTTTCGCGGCTCGATCGGCGCTGGAATCAGCGTGAATCCGCACCCGACCGAAATCGTGACCAAAAGCGCGGCTCCATGTAAGCGCGCGTTTCTGAATCAAGCGGTTGGCCCGGCGAACGCAGCACTTCATGCACGATCGGCGGCGCGCCGTCTGATTTCTCAGTTGCGAATTCCGAGGTTAGACTTGAACGCTGGATCGAGAGCTTCTGATTGCCGCAACCATCGCACTCGCCGAGAACACCCAGCCGATCCGCCGCAGCCGCACTTGCGCTGCAACACACCGCCCGCGACTGGCACGAAAGATGAAGCCGGTGGCGCCTTTGGTTGAGCGTGCGATCTTGTTTCCATCATCTCAATTCGGTGCTCAATGCGTTTCACGATCATTTCTAACGACTGCATTGCTTCGTCTCACAACCCCAGAGCGTGCTGTCGGGCAGAAGGCGCAAACGTCCCCGCTGGCGGCGGACTCGCACCAATCCCGGGATTCCACCCGGGCGGATCCGGATTAGTGATCCCGCAATTCCCGGCAATATGCCCGACGAACGTGTTGCTGTTCGGACCCCAGGTACAGTAGTGGCCGATCGGATAAGCAGCATATTGCGCGTCAGGCATGACAACGCGATTGAGGTCCGTTCGCAGTTGGCATCGGCGTTAACATCGGCCGCGAAGTCGCGTTTGGGTTGGCCTTGCCAGCAATCTGAACCGCGGTCTTCAGGCTCGAGGCTATAAGTAGGATTGCCCGTCCCACTCCCACCGACTCCGGAAGAATGCATGCGTTCCTACCGGAGAACGCTCCAGCGATTTCGAACACATGAACACGGTGTCGGGCGTGACTGGTGCCGGCTGTGGCCCTGAACTACGGCACTCTTCGTCAGTCGGAGTTACGTCCGGACCGGTGTAACCCGTTTCCCGCCGGCATTCCGCGTTATATCTTTCAATCTCTTCAGGTGTTGGCAGCCCGCCGGGACGCGTACTCGCGCACTCCGCCCAGCTCTTTCACGCATTCAACCTGCTGCGCACGAATTCCGTCGGCGCCAGGCGTCGTCTTGACGAGCTATGGTCGGAGCTAACCGTACGCTGGTTGAGACTGGGACGTGCTCACTAATCCGTTCGGAAATGAGTCCGCCTCTCGTTCGGCTGAATCGTTCGGGTCGGTGATTGCCAGATCTTGTGAGGCTGCTTGCGCGCCAGCACGTTGTTTGCACCACTGCGCCAATTCATGTGCCAGGAGCTTACGGCCGGGAGTGAGTTGGGATCGCATACTGGCCGGCCGCAAAGGTAACGTCGCGCCCGACCTGTATGCCAACGCATTCACCGCCCGCGCCGATGCTGCCGCGTTCGCATCCGCGTGCACGCGCACGCGACTGAAGTCATGACCAAACCGCGGCTCGAAGAAGTTGCGCGTTTTAGCGTCAAGTGGCTCACCGGCTGAACGCAGCACTTCATGAACGATTGACGGCACACCATAGTTGTAACTTCGGCCAGATTCCTGACTCGAGCGCTGAAGCGAGAGCTTCTTCTGGTCGCAACTCTCGCACTCGCCGCTGACGCCCGCGGAGCCGCCGCACCCGCACTTGCGTTGCAAAGGCGGACCGCTGGACACCAACGCGCTGGGCGCTGGAATCTTCGCCGCATTTTGTAAACACGTCGTGGTCATATAATCTGACGCGCGCTCTGCATCGCGCGCACATCGTCACGTCCTCGACCAGCGATCTAACAGCGCCGGAACTGTCACTCGATGATTCTTGTCTGACTGCACGTGATCGATTCCGTCTTCTCAAATAGTCCTGGCCAAAGTGCCGTTGCGCGAAAACGCATTAAGGTCCGAATGGATTATCCGGGCACTCGGTCAGCGTCACTGTCCCGGCGGCGACTGTGGTAGTCCCTCTGGCGCCTGCCTTTGCAGAAGTTAATGTCGATGCATCAGCCTCCAGGGTGCTCACCATGATCCACAGTCGCGAATTTGTGAAAACCAAGGTTGCCGACCTGATATTCATAAGGGATTGAAATCGTGATCGCCCCTGGCCTAAACGGCGCGGTTTGCTGGCAGTCGCCGGAATAGACACAGTCAAGGAAACTCCCTCGGTCCCTTTTTCGCGACCACGTTGTCAGTCATGAACAGCTCGGGACACACGCCTCCGGCTTTTCTCTTGCAATGTCCAAATCCTGAAAGACACGAATAAGCACCCGGATTCGAAACCACCGCGCCGGTGTTCAGCTCGTGATACGAGACGTTGTTGAAGTTCACGTTGTCGGGCAAAAGAAACGGTTGCGTCGCGATTCCTGAGTCGGCATGGCCCACCTGGTGTTTGATGTTCGTATTGAGCAGATCCATGTGGACGTCGTTGGGAGCGACCACGTTGAAATCAAGCGTCGCCGCTCCGGCCGTCACCGTAACCTTCTGCGCGATGTCCGGCGCAGTTAGCCGGACCTTGTCGCCGTTTGTGCGATCGAGAGTTCCCGCTGTTTTCGACCAGGTCGCGCTGCCCGGCGTGTGCGTGAGATCGATCTTCTCTCCCACGCCGACATCGGTGCGCGTGCGCGCTCCGGGAGCAGTGGCCACGGTCTCGCTGGTGATGCTTTCACCCGTAGGAGCTGGCGCCGGCCCAGGCGGTGCCGGTTGGGTTGGCGTCGGGCCGGGCGTTGGTACGGGCTGTGCCGGCTGAGTCGGCGCCGATCCTGGCGCCGGAGCTCCGCCGGCAAATTGCGCATCCAGTTCGCCCATCGTGATCGGTCCCACGATGCCATCCGGGCTCAGGCCGTGCGCGCGCTGGTATCGTTGCACCGCGCCCTGTGTCTCTGATTCAAAGATGCCGTCAACTCGAACTCGGGCAGCGGAAAGCCGGCATCGATTAGAGCTTGCTGAATTTTCTTGACGGCTTCACCGCGACTGCCGAATCGCAAAAGCTTTTCGTTGTCGAAGCAGGCCTCGAGGTCCGGATCGCCGGCGAATCGTGCCGCTTGCAGGTCGTGTCCGTCGCCGATCGTCCTTTGCAGGCGCGCGGCGGGCGCGGGCGCGCTCCCGGATTGCTGAATCGTGTGCGCCAGCTCGTGGGCCAGCAGTTTTCGTCCTTCGCTGGTGTGCGGCGCGTACTGTCCGCTGCCGAAAACAATGTCGCGGCCCAGAGTGTAGGCCAGCGCGCCGACCGCCTGCGCGGACTGGGCTGCGCGCGCGTCTGCATGAACCCGCACCTGACTGAAGTCAAAGGCGGACGGCGCCGCCGCGGCGGTTTCGGCTCGCCCAGGACTGTGTCGGCCACTTGATCCGCTTCTTGTTCGTAGGAGTCGGCCGCTGGCCCGATTCGCCAGCCGTCCGGCGCGGCATTCATCGGATGGACGGCAACCTGGCTGAACTTGTGCCCGAAGCGCGGCTCCATGAACGCGCGCGTTTCGTCATCGAGCGGATGACCTGGCGATCGCAACACCTCGTGCACTATGGACGGCACGCCGTCGGAGTTCCGAACTCCGGGTTTTGAGTTTTGAGTTGAGCGCTGCAGCAAAAGCTTCTGGTTGTTACAATCGCCGCATTCATTCATCGCGCCTGCCGACCCGCCGCAGGCGCACTTGCGCTGCAACACTCTCGCACCTGCAACCGCAAGTGGAGGAGCAGTTTTCGATTGAACGTGTGCCCTCATTTCCGATCATCGCAACTTTGCCGTTCGTGCGTCTTCTCTCATCGACAGTTCTCAAAGTGCCACTTATCGCCTTGCGAAAAACGATCAGCCAGCAGGTCACGGAATCACTACTGTGTCGATGATGCTCCACCAATGCTCGCTCACTAGCGTGCCGTCACGGTGCTGAATAACGCCATGGAAGCGCGTCTCCCAATCAAAAACGTCTCCAGTATCAAGTGGACCAGCGGGTATCGGACCCAACTCAGGCACATCAAAACCTTCGTAGGTGCAACCCGTTGCCCGGTCAGGCAGATACCTATCGCGACGGTCCGTCAGGTGCGGCCGCGCCGAACGATGCCCGTAATGCCGGCCCGCGATGTTCGCCCCGATGGACGTGTCGCCGTCTTCTTGCATGTTGGCCGTTAGTCGTCCGGCGGGAAGGTTGCCGAAGCACCCATCCATGCTCCAAACGACCATGCCGGGCGGCGTCGCAGTGCGCACGGCACAGCCGGAAGTTGCCGGTGCGACCCGGCCCGCAGCCAGAGGCTCAGTTAGTTCTACGTGTCCGGCAATAAACTGCCGGTACTCGAAATCGCTGCAGTCGCAGCGCGGATCAAACCGAGCATGAATATCAAAACCCGTCTGTATGGTCCCCGAAGTGGCGTTGATGCGGAAAAAAGCCAACGGTTGGGGGCCAACCATCTGAAACAGTGTTATGCAGTCGGTAGGCGGAGCGCCGCCAGCCTGCAATTCGCGTATGAGGAAATCGTAAGTGTTGGGCCCAACCTTGCCGTCGGCCGGCACCAGACCATACTGTCGCTGAATCAGAGCAATCAAACGAATCGTTTCCTCTTCAAAGCGGCCAGTCACTGGCCCGCCAACAATGTCCTGAATCTCGCGGGTTGACTCTTCGTTGTAGCTGGCGCGGTTGTAATTAAGTGCTCTTTGAATTTGAGCCGGCGTCAGTTCACGTTGCTCGGGAACATCCTCGGGAGGCTCCGTGACCAGGTCACGTTGAATCGCCGGAGCCGGCAATGATAGGGGCGCAAATGATCTGAACGTTTGATCGTCAATCGCGTTGGCCATTTGATCGGCCTGTGCTTCACGCGGGTCGGAAGCGGAAGCAACGCTGAGGGACGAAGGCACCGACGCGCTGTTCTGCTGCACCACGTGCATTAGCTCATGCGCCAGCAACCGTCGCCCAGCCGACGTTTGCGGCGAGTATTAGCGCGGCGCCGAAAACCAGGTCGGCGCCAACGGTGTAAGCCTTTGCCGCGACGGCCGCAGCCGACTCTGCCGCCTGCGCATCCGCATGTACTCTGACGCGACTGAAGTCCTGCCCAAACCGCGGCTCGAAAAAAGCCCGCGCCTGCAAATCAAGCGGCTGACCCGGCGAACGCAGGACTTCATGCACCATCCGCGGCACGCCGTCTGAGTTTCGAGTTCCGAGTTCCGAGTTTTCAATTGAGCGTTGCAGCGACAACTTTTTACCCTGACAGTCATCACATTCACTCATCACGCCGGCCGAACCGCCGCACCCGCACTTTCGCTGCAAGGCCAGGCCACTAAATCCAGTCGCGCCAGGCGTGGAGACCCTTGTTCCATTTTGTAAACGCGTCGTGGCCATAAAAAGTGTGCTTGAGCTCGCGCTCACTTTCCCTGTTTTGGCGGCACCGGCGATTTGACGCCGCTGCCGATCTTCTTGTCGCTGACTGTGATCGTGTTGACCGGATCGATCTGGCCAAAATAAGTCTTCGAAATCTCCACGTGATACGAGATGCTCGCCAGGATATTCATGTTCAAAGGATCGAAAGCATAAAGGCTGAAGTCTCCGGTATAAGTAACCGGAAAATCGGCTTCCGTGCCCCGCGAGCAAAAGCCGGGAGCATCGCCAATTACCACCTTGTCCCTGGTCGTGACGATTTCATGACTCGGCGGGCCGTCCCAGCCCGTTTTGACATCCGGCTTTGGCTTTGAGGCCACCGTAGCGGTGCGATTCACCTGCCGGTTCACCCGCACATCCCCCGGCCAACCCTGTGACAGATGGAAATGGACCTGTTGCACGTTCGCGACTGCTCCCTTGTCCCAATGATCGTTATAAGGGCCGGGTTGGTTCAGACTGGCGTCGCACGTTATGGCGTCGAAGCCGCCCACCGCGCCGCTCGATGAAGTCACCATCTCGACCGAATCAATTACCGGAGTGCCGGAACTCGTTTTAGTTCCCGGATCAAGTTCGGTCGTGGGTTCCATGGTCGATGCGGCCGGCACATCCTTGATGAGTGCTTCATCGAGACCTCCCGATTGAGTTGGAGTCTGGTCCTGAACTGCGGCAGCTCCGCTGTCGCCGGCAAAGACTCTGATCCTGTTGAAATCGTGACCGAATCCGGCGGCTTGTGATGGCTGGGGCATCAAATCGTCCACACGAGTTTGATCGCTGCACTTCGCGCACGTTCCGCCGCACGCGCACTTGCGCTGGAGTCCTCCGAGGGTATCGGCATCGACCGAGCCGGGATCAGGGCCTTTTGCCATTTTCTGGTCATGTTTGAACTCGCGCTAACTTTCCGATCGTTGGGTCAAGCACTCCGCGGTTGGAATCTCGCAAGGCTGTCCTTGCCGCTGTTGTCGCTTCCGGAATTGCGCAGGCGCCGGCAGTGGTCCGATTGATCAGTGACAATCGAAGCTCATGCGTCGCTCGTTGTTAGCTGAACTCTTCGCCCTTTCCGGTGCCCCATTTCAGAAAAGCGGAACTCTGTTTCGCGCACGATAAGCTCGTAAACACCCGCGTGCAGTGGTCCAAGATCCATTCTGATCAAAGCAATCCAGGGATCGTTTGCGCGAATGGGTCCGTCGAACCGACGAATCTCAACCTCAATTTCAAACGTGACGTCATCGCGCCGGCCGCCGGTCGCGCTTACGTGATCAGGGGTGTTCAATATCGCGGTGGAAACAATCGCCGCGACGTCCTCTCCCGCCCGGCACGCGTTAGAAACTCCGCCGAACCGTCGATACAGGTCCACGGCACTATCACCCGCTTCGATCGGAACCACCTGCACCACGGAATCAGAAGTTATGGCCGCATCGAAAGGGATACGTTCGATCTTGGGTTCCAGCGTCTCGATCATGTATCTGTTTGCCTGAAAGTATCGATGAAAAGAGGCGTCCCGTGCCTGGGTCGATTGTCAACATCCACACCTGCTATCATCCCGCTTCTGTTAACCGAAACTCCGCTAAGCGTGACGCGGCTCCCAACGGGCAACGCCGTATCAAAGGTCCCGTCCGCCATGAAGTTCCAATGTACATGGTTCAAATGGCGAAAGGCGCCGGCGCCGGTCCCATCCGGAATATGACGAGCGCTCAGCGTGGAAACGAATCCCATTCCGTAGTTGAACCAGCCTCTCGTACCCCTCGCCCCACTATCGGATTAGTCCAGGGAATCGCACCGGAGTTTGGCGTATCAGCCATCACCGGAGATCTGACGTCGCCGTTTGCCGCGAAGCCCTGCGCGCGCCAGTCCGAGTACCACGTGTTACCGGCGGCGGTTGCGTCGCGTAGTGGCAGCCCGCCGGGCACGGTTTCGTGGCGATGGGTCCGATCTGCACCGGTGCCCCAATACACGTTGAACCAATCACTCTTAACTACCTGGTGATGGGCGACCTCCCAATCGGTAAAGACGTCAGCGGGATCAGCCGGGTCGCCATGTATGGTCGCGTCCGGCACCCATTGAAACGTCGGAGTCGGAGAGCCTACGTTGAAATCCGCCGCGCTCTCGTTGGCCACGGGGTCGTTGGTCGTGAACGCACCTACTGCTGTGGTGAAAGAAATCACGCGCTGAAGTCGCGCGACGCGCATATCACCAGCGGCGCGTTTTGCCTCGGGACCCTGGTTCTCTTCACCGTCATTGGCCGACCCCGGTCTGGCGGTTGCATAACCGAGTCGGCGATCTCCTCGGCTTGGCGTTCGTGAAAATCGCTCGGTGAGGAAACCTCAAGCTTGTCCAGGGAGGGCATCGTCGCATCACGTTGTTGGACGGTATGCGCCAGTTCGTGGGCCAGCACTCGTCGCCCCGGCTCGCTGTGTGGGGCGAATTGACCTTCGCCAAAAACCACGTCCTGCCCAACCGTATACGCCAGGGCGTTAACCGCGCGCGCCGAAGCCACCGCTTTTGTGTCCGTATGCACTCTAATCTTGCTGAAGTCATGTCCGAACCGGGGCTCGAAGAAGGCGCGGCTGCCGGCGTCGAGTTTTCGCCGGGCGAGTCCAGGACCTCTCGCACAATCGCAGGCACCTGCGCGCTTTCAGCCTGAGGGCGGCCTGACGCTGCATGCTCAGTTTCTTATTGCTGCAACCTTCGCAAGTTCCAGTCACGCCAGAGGATCCGCCGCACGCGCACGCGCTCCCGAAAAGCCCAGCCGGAACACTGCTAAAGGAAGGCGCCACGGGAGCTTTGACCTGGATTTGCGATCCTGCCTTCATTGCTTTAGCCCTCCATATACTGCTTTCCGCTAATTCGATACCTATCTCCGTTGCACCGAAACTTTTCCCAGCTCAACGGCACCGCCATCCAGGTGCTCGATTTCAATTTCCTGCAACACCGTAGATGGCGTGCCCCGCCTCGTTCATGAGTCGTGTCAGTTCACGTTCGACGGCTTCACGGATCGCGTACCGATCAGCCGGAGAAAAACCGTCGAGCAGCAGTTCCTCAATGTGGAGATCAACTGAGGTCCGCGGAGTATTCACCGGAGAGATGAATCTCGCCGTCTCGTGCTGAAAACTGATCGGCGAAGCGCCGGGCGACACTGTCTGGCTCGCAGGTTCAGTTAGTCGCGAAGAAGGTTCGAGCGTGTTTTCGCGGTTCATACCCACCCCCTTACTTCCGCGTCGGTCAGAGACTTCTCGAGCTTGGCGTATTCGCTTTGGGCCGCCCGCAGCAGATGCGTCATGCGCACCGGCTCGCCGGCGTCGGCGGCCAGAACGCGGCACTCAAAGCAATGTTGCGGATGTTGCCGCCCGCGATATTCAACCGCGCGAGTTTGGCCACGTCGAGATTGTCAGTCGGCGTTTGCGCGGGAAAGATTCGTCGCCAGATTTCCGCGCGCAAGGCGGCATCGGGAAACGGAAACTCGACCATGAAACGAATGCGCCGCAGGAACGCCGTATCGAGGGCGCTCTTCAAATTGGTCGTCAGAATCGCCAGCCCGCGATAAGCCTCCATGCGCTGCAACAGATAACCGACCTCGATATTCGCGTAGCGATCGTGACTGTCTTTGACTTCGCTGCGCTTGCCAAACAGCGCATCGGCTTCATCGAACAGCAGGATCGCTCCGCCTTCTTCGGCCGCGTCGAAGACCCGGCGCAGGTTCTTTCCGTCTCGCCGATGTACTTGCTGACCACCGCGCTGAGGTCGATGCGGTGAAGATCCAGGCGCAGTTCACTTGCCAGCACTTCGGCCGCCATTGTCTTGCCGGTGCCGCTGACTCCGGAAAACAACGCGCTGATGCCGAGGCCGCGCAGCCCTTTCGACACGAAGCCCCACGTCTCATAGACCTTGTGGCGCCGGCGGACGTGGACCGCGATTTCATGCAGCGTTTCCAGTCCGAACCTGGGCAAAACCAGATCGTCCCAGGTAGCGGCCGGTTCGATGCGTTGGGCCAAATCATCAAGCTTCGGGCGCGCTTGCGTGCGGCAGGCATCCCATAACGCCTCGCCAAAATCGAACGACGCGTCGTTCGCCTTGCTTTCGTGCAGTAATTTCTGGCCCATCACTTCGGCGCGCGCCGATTCGATTTTCTCGACGTTGAGATTGAACTGGGCGACAAACTGATCGACGTGGCCGTTAAGGTTGGTCCCCATCGTACTAAGCACCTGGCGCCAAATCTCCTTTTGCTCGCCCGCGGTCGGGTTGACCACCTCAAAGGTCAGCGTGCCTCGCTGCGCAGTCCGGCGCGATTCGATGCTGCTGATAATCAGCGGTCCGCCTAACCGTTGAATGAGTTTCTGGATGGCGCCGGCTCTGGCCATATCGGACGAATCAACGTCATGACACTCGAGCAGCAACGCCGCATGCGTGAGGCATGGCCTCGCGTTCCCACAGTCGCATCAGACCATCCAACTCGTTGGCGCCGGTGGGTAGCGCCTGCGCCGGCAGGGCTGAAACTCTCAAGCCAACCCCGGCACAGGCCGCCAGGGCGACTGAACGCACGTCGCCAACATTACTTCCGCAGAGCTGCACTACCGGTCGTGTGCCGTTACGGATTCTTTGCGACCATAAGGCCGCCACGCGTTCCGCCAGCGCAGTATGAGAAGGCGCCAGCTCACCGCTGAGCGAGAGTTGCTCAACGAACCCCGCGAGCCGCTCATCCGGATGCTGGACGCCGGCAAGGTAATCGAAGAATGCGTTCGTCGATGCGCAACGAACCAAGAGTCAGCACCGGGCCACTGCCAACCCCGATCAGACGCCAACGACGCAGCGGGGCCGCAGGTGTTAGCGCGCTCCAGTGCGCGTCGGGCAAGACCGCGAGCGCCAGGCTCAATGTCGGTTGCGTCCGGTCGGGTCAGCTTGCGTTTCAGCGCAAGCGGAGGCGAAGCTCGAATCCAGCTCCACGCCGGCGCAGAGCAGCAGCAAATCGCGCTCAAACGTGGAAAGGTTGAATGTCTTAGATAAAATCTCCAGCGCGGATGGCGACGGCATCGCGGCGGCGGCCTCTTGCAATGCCCGTTGGGCCTCATGGAAATCTTCCGGCTGATCTTCGCCCGGCGATTTATCAGGCGAACGCGAGCGTTGGTGCTTGAGTCGTTCGCGCACGACATTAATCGCCGCCATCAGGTAGCGTTGATTCGCCTGGCCCCAGTTGTGCTTCACTGATTCACTCACGGGATCGTCATCTTTGACCAACGTAAACCGGATCATTCGGATCGGGATCCTGTTCCAGCGCAGTGTCGGCTCCGTCGATCTGCACGCGCGCCAGGTAAACCCCGTCCCGCACTCCGTGGATCGGAAAAACCAAAGTGTCCGTCTCTGCCGGGTCGCCCGTTTTGTTGTGCGGCGACGAATCGAAACTGCATGCTCGCGCCGCGCGATTGCCGGGCGGATTGAACTCATTCATGAACAGCACGGCGCGTTGTGGCTGGCTGACGTTCGGGCTTAGTTTGATCGTCACGTTCGCGGAACGTGTGCCATCGCCGGCGATAACGGGCGCCGGTACAGTGATGTCGGGAATGTCGCCCGGCAACTTTTTGATCTTTGGATGAAGCACGAATGCCGCGAGATTTGATTCCGTGCCGCGGTGGGGCGCCAGGGGCGTTCCCATCATTGATGGTTGAATCACCTGCAAGCCTTGCACGCCCGCCCGCAATCCCGCCGGCAACGTTAACTGGATTTCCGTGTCGCTGACCGAAGAGATCAGAGCGGTCGCATCAACACCGGCGACGGAGACTTGAGTTATATCGCCGCGCAATCGCTTTCCCTGATGACTATGGGCGATTCAGAGGTGATGGGAGCGTTGCTGCCAGCCGCCGAGACGACCTCTTCTATTAATGGCTGGCGAAACGGAACGGCGTAGATATTTCGCGCACTGACCGGCAACGCCGTGTGCGTCGATTCTTCGCTTTCGATCAGGACCACCGTGGCCTGGTAAGCAATCGACAGACTGTACGGTGTCTGAAAATAGACCGACCAGAGTTTCGACAACTCTTCGAGCTGCAAAGGCACGGGCGTGAACCTTACCAGTTCGACCGCGTCGGCCAGATTCGACTGCGCCAGATATGAAAACAGCGGCTTCGCGATCGTCTGCTTGATACTGTCGCGAGTCAGCACCGGTCTTGAGTGCAACGCCCGCACCGTGCTCCCGAGCAGACGCTGCGGCTCGAGCTGTGCCTCCGATCCGAAAAACGTCAGCAAATATTGAAGATCGAGCGCCGCAACCGGACGCTGCACGAGCTGTCCGTCCCCGCGCCGCGTCGGCAGATCCGCATTACTGAGCGCAGCGTTCGGCGTCACCTGATAAAGATAGATGTTGATGCTGGTAGCCGGCGTGCCGGATCCGTTGGGCCGCAACGTCGTGACGTCTGCGCCCGGAACATCCGGACTCACAGCCGCCAGCAAAAGCTCGCGCAGGGCGGCGGTGACCGTAGCTACTGCCAGGAAATTACTCATCTACGTCTCTCGTTGTGTTGGCGCAGAAATTCTGCCAGAGACAACTTCGGAGACGGCGGCGCGGACCGGCTGGACCACAGCCGGCGGTGGCGCGCTCCGAACTTCAACTCGTCCGATCGTTACTCGGATCGTGGGTTCACCTTTTCCTTCCTGCTCATAGTTGGAATTGTCGACTCTGGCCGTCGCCGGCCGGATAAAATCGGCAGAGATCGCGCCACGAGCATCCCGCGGATCCACTGCCGCCGCCGGCTGGCGATCATCCGCGACAGCCACGTCACGCGGAGCTGTTCCAGTCCGGATTGATTCAACCGCAACACCCAACTTCGTTTCCGTGTTGCGATCTTTCGTCACGGGTCCCGAGACTGCTCGAGCTTCGTTCTCTTCGCGAGACTGAGCCGCTTCTGCTGACTTTGAAGCGTAACCATCGGAGCTCCGGCGACTGAGCTCCTCACCCGGAAGCGGGCCCGATGCAAAATCGGAAGCACGATCGTCGTCAGCAATCATCGAAGGCTCAGCAGCGATGATCGCGCGCCAGGGATCAACAGATGGTCGATCGGGGATGGGATCGAGATCCAGTTGTTCCGCGCCCCACCTTTCCCGCCGCAATCGATCCGGGTTCCGTTTCAGCCGGCTGAGTTCTTTGCGCAATCGATTTCGACTGCAACTCAAGGGGCTGCGTTCCCTGCGCATTCGATCTCGATTGCGGCTCAAGTGGTCGTGCGGGAGCTTGTAACTCTAGCGGCGCACCATCCGAATTCAGCGCCGGCACAGGCCCGGGTTCGGTTGCGACTGCGTCTTCCGTCAACGGCATGACCATGGGCGGACGCGACAACTGCCGCGGCGCCGGTTGCTCATAAGAATCGAGCGACGGTGCTATCGGAGCCGCATCGGAAACTGCCGCCTTTGTCGTCTCCGGCAAAGGTGATTCCGGGAAAGGCAATCGCGAAGGCGAGTAACGAGACGCTGATTGCGGATCGATCCGCGGCGCTGTTCCCAACGCCCGCTCGGCACACGTGTAAGAAAGTCACTCATCGATCCAGCTGGTCCAGATAAGACTGGCGACGAATTGCGCTCATCCCCAGGATGTCGGCCTCGGGCCAACCATAACTGAGCGCGAGCGTGTGAACTTCCCGCAAGAGTCGTCGGGCCTCGGCCTCAATTTCCGAAGAGAAAATGAAGCGACATCGAACGGCAGTTGAAGCTCCGAGGTTGCAGGACGGACACGACAGATTTATTAATGCCTCGGCCTCCGGATCACATTCCGGAAGCCGCGCAACTAACTCCGCAATGACCGAATCCGGCAACTCTTCGGCAGTCACAACTCGGTTCAGGTGGCGCGCGTGCGACGATGCAACGCTTAACCAGTAGCCGGCGCGCGGATGTTACGTCGCCAACAGCGCCAGCCAGAGTTGAGATCTTCAATGTTGAGTAAGCGAAAGCGTACCCAATACCGATCACTCTCAAGCTCGAACTCGCGGTCTAAAGCCTCAGCCTTGGGCGCGCGGGGAACGCCCGGGTATTCAAATTGAATTCAAGACGCACGCCGCAGTTTGGACAGTCGGAAGAGGCATTCAGCTGCGAGCCGAACACCTGCTCCCGCAAGTCGAGCGGCCGAGAGTTACACTCCCCCAGCGTCAGCTGGTGCAACTCGTCCCGCGCTGGCTTCCGGTAACACCGCCGCCAGCGCCGCAACTGCCCGTTCTGCAGGTGGCCGGCGGTGGGACGATTCCCAAATCCGAATAGCGTCAGCGGCGGTTAGATACATGAATTACGCCGGCGGCTCGGTAAAGGTCGGCTCCTGACGGCTCGGGTACTTCATAGTCTCGCTCCCAGCCCTCGTTCTCCAGCTTGATATGCTGGATCGCGACCGCATTAGCATTGGCATCAAGATCAGGCATCGCTTGATATTCCGAGACCCAACAACGAAAAACTTTGTAAGCCAAAACCAACTGGCCGGCTTCGTTGTAGAGCTCGATATAAATATCCTTCCGAAAGTCTTTGAGCGAGACTTCGCTGCCCGAGGCCGGAACCGAAATTCCAGACCTTGTTGGCCCACTTCTCGAACTCAGTGTCGTGAGTTACGCCGCGGTCCAGCGTGATGGCGTCGTACTCGGTCCGGCCGGGTGACTTGCGACTGCTGCTCGGATCGCCGCCTTCGCGATGTTTGACAACTTCAGTAGTTCTCTTCGAGGCCAGCCGACCCTTGCTGATGCTGACGACGTAGCGTCCGTCCCACTTGACACGGAATTTGAAATTCTTGTAGGGGTCGAAACGTGCGCATTGACGCTGAATTGGGCCATGGCTTCGCTCCTTGATCAGGTTTCAGATCTGGCCGGCCATCTGTTGAATCTTGATGACGACGAACTCGGCCGGCTTCAGCGGCGCGAATCCGACCAGCGATGTTGACGACGCCTCAGATTGATGTCGTCTCTGCGTGGTGGTTTCCTTGTCGCACTTGACGAAGTAGGCGTCCTGCGGCGTCGAGCCCTGGAAGGCCCCTTGCCGAAACAGACTGTTGCATGAACGCGCCGACGTTCAGGCGAATCTGCGCCCACAGCGGCTCGTCATTGGGCTCGAAGACAATCCACTTCGAGCCGTCGTAAAGGCTTTCTTCGATGAACAGCGCCAGGCGACGAACCGGAATGTATTTCCACTCGCTGGCTTGCTGGTCAGCGCCATCGAGGGTTCGCTCCCCAACCAACGTTGCCGAACACGGGAAAATTGCGGAGCGCGTTTATCCCGAGGATTAAGCCGCACCGTTCTCGCCGTCATCCATCTTCAGCGCCAGGCTCGCGCCGCGTAGATCCGCATCGGTGCCGGCCGGCGCTTCAAATGCCCCGCGTCGCATCTGTGCGGGCATAAACTCCAGCGAGTGTTCCACTGGCAGCGACATTTCGCGAACGGTTTTCATTGAGCAGGTCAGGGAATCAACAGGCGCGGAAAATAAACTGCCGCGTTCGTGTGACGCAGACCGTCGTTGGTTCCCATCCACGCGAGGCATGTCGTCCCCTCGTGTCCACATTCGAGGGGATATCGACAATCAGGAACGCGCGTTTATCGAGGCAGTAACTTTCGGCCTGCGGTGATGACCGCGGTAAAGCCGCCCTGGTCGAGCGCTCGGCCGCGGCAGGAATGCGGAGAATATTGAAAACAAAAGGCGCGATCCGGTCGAGCGCAAACATTCCAGTCTTCAAGTTCGAACTTCCGTTAATCGCCGCCGGCGCGTTGGTAGTCCAGCCCGCGGTGCCCGGAATATCCCGCCGTCGTTCGCCGACCCACCCAGCGCGGTGAAATTGCTATCGTCCGGAACTGACCGATCATCGGCGCCGGTCGAAGCGGGCCGGTTTCCCAAACCCTGATCCGTTAATTGAATCAGCGCCGAAGCCTCATTGACCACCGTGACCGCGTAGCGCGAACTGGTCTTGTCCATGCTGAGATTCCGGTAAACCTCAGAATTCACCACCTGCCGCTTGCCCTTGACCGCTCACTACTTCGCGCACGACCAGGTTGAATTGAGTCGTCGGCTCGGCAGTCTTATAGTCGACGGCGACCTGCAAATTATTCGCCCAAACGCCCGGACTGGCCGCCTGTACCTCGCAGCGTGTCCTGCAAGGGCGAGCCGCCTTGCAGCATCAGAACCGCAGAATCGAAGCCGCCGGCCGCCAATGCGTACGACCCAGGCCACGCTTCCGCCATTAAGAAAAAACTGTTGAATCGCGTAACTGGCCTCGCTGCGTACATCAAGGCCTCGAAGACACGTTCGAAGTCTCGAAGCTGGAAACACGAACTGCTTTATCGAGGGGCCCTCGCACAAAAATCGATGAAGGCCGTATCTGAAGTGCTTACCCCAGTGATGGTATGAACCCCGCTGGGAATCTCCTCAACGTAAACACCTGGATAAGTGTAAGTAGCCGGCATGGATTCCTCCTTCTTCTGTTTTATCCTTCCAGTGATTGCCAGAGCGCCACGTGACGCTCAGCGATGCGGTGCCAACTGTGTGCTTCACAATAATTGAGCCCCGGACGTCAACTGTTTTCGCAGCCCGGTATCTTCCAGCAGTTGTCGGACCCCGTCAGTTAATCCGCGCGGCTGAAAGGTTACGCCGCACAGATCCGCAAACCATTTCGTCGGAGAAGTCAGCACCGGAACTCCGGCGGCCAGGCCCACGCGCACTGCGCCGCTCACTGCGCTCTGATTTGTCTCGTCATACCAAAGGCCAGAACGTCAGCTTCGGCAGCGAGCAAGCGGGCCGCTTCTTCGACGGGTAAAAAATCTCGGTAATGTCGCACGGGCAATCCCGCGGCGTCGCTTAACCAGCGCTGCTCATCCTGTGCGTGCTTGGCATGGCTTACCAGAAGCAGTTCTGTATCCGGCAGCGCCCGCAGCACATCGAGCAATTTCCAGAAGCCCTTGTGCGGATGCAGAAAACCGAAGGCGCCGATCACCCGGCCGCGTTTCCGCTTGCGCTCGGAAACCATTCGGGACATCCGTGCGGAATGTGAATTACGCGTTTCTTTGGCCAGCGCTCCTGCAGAATCTGCCTACCGCTTTCGGTGAGGGCCACCAGGGCATCAGCTTCGCGCTCCCAGGCCGTCGCCTCACGCTGGACATTGTGTTCGGTGATCACCACCGGCACGCGATAAGCGCGCGCTTTATGTACGTGGAGAGTCAGATCAACGCCGGCGTAAAGCGAGGGCTCGTGCTGGACATGCATTAATCTGACGCGCTTGAGATCCAAATCGCTCGCCGCCGGCTGTGCGCCTGGAATATGTTCGCAGAGGTGCCTGGTGTGCTCAGCGATGCCACACGCTGTCTGCCAGGACGGCACCAGCACCGTATAAGATCTTATGAGGGCGCGAGGTGGGCTAAGATGACGCTCCAGGATATCGACGACTGCCGGGCCCGCGGTCCAAAATATTGCGATGATTGACGGCCCAGTCACTGGCTCTCCGTCCCATCTCTCGAGCTTCCTGGCGATGATTTCTAATCCAACGCAAGCGCTCGGCAATGGACTCCACGCCAGGTACCCGCGGATTCCGCATTTACCAAACGGCGCTTCGTTGCATTCTTCCCAGCGCTCGGGATCGATGGGCAGCAATCGATCCGGGCCGGCGTCCTCACAAACGTCACGCTGGCCCTCGGACCTCAGCGCAATAACCGGAAGACCGCTGGCCATTGCTTCAACCAGCGGCAGCCCAAAACTTCACTGCCAACCGCCAGCAGCACATCGGCTTCATGATACCAATGAGCGATGCCCCGCGTCGGCTCGTTCGAATCAACGAATTGTATTCGCGAATCGTCCGGTACAAAGTTGCCATAGCTGAAACGCGATTTAATAATCAGGCGCGCCTCAGGGCAATCGGCAAACGCGAGCTTCCAGGCAGCTCATCGCTTCGCGGACGCTTACGTCTGCACCATAGTGCCGACGATCAGAGTGGTCAGATGCTCTCGCTCAGGCCGTTCGTGGAAGCGATAGATGTTGGGATCGACTCCCAGCGGCACAACTTCAACCGGGACCCTCACACCGCTCCGCTGACAGACTTCGGCGCAGAATCTGGTAGGCACCACGGACCGCTCGCATTTGATTGAGCTAGGCGCGCCCAATCAGCAGGAAAGCAGCGGCTGCTTTCCCACATGGTGTAAACAAAAGGTCAAGGGCGCCGCGGAATCTTTCGAGATCGGCGCGCGGCCAGCAAAAATAAAGAGTTGGACCTGACTTCTGCGGTTTGGATTGCGAGAGGATCTTCTTGAATTCATCGGAAACCCCGTTAACATCCAAATCACAAGGGTATGACGTCCATCGTGGCTGCCGCGCGCGCTGCATGCCCAGCGTCACCAACTCAGCCATGCTGCCGTAACCGTCGTAGACCATGAACGGAGCTGCGACGGTGATCGTCTCGATGGCCCGCGCGCCGCGAGGTTTCCGTCGCGATGATGATTGCCGTTGCAGGCCAATGTAGAAATTACGATCAAAAAGGCGATTAGACGGCTGACATCATCCAACGAACGGCGCTGCCAGCAGCCCGATCGGTCAAAACGCTTGGCGGCGGTGTTTCCGCCATGAATGAGTGCGACATATAAACGAGTAGTCGGGAACCGGGATCGACATTTTCCGCCGGCTGTCGCCAAACGAACTCGGTATCTTCGCCGATGTTGATTTCGGGAAACGGGTTGCAGGCCCAGAGCCTCGCGGCGATACAAAAGCGTACCGCCCGCTACCCACGGCCGGTCTTCCGGGGATGATTGATAAAGCCAGGCTTCGCCGGCTTCGGGCCGGTAATGCAACAGTTCCCGGAGGCCGCAGACCTGGGCCTGATGTCGATTCAGTTCGCGAACCTGCACCGTCAGACGATCTGCGCCTATCCAATCATCATCATCCCAGTGAGCGATCAATTCGCCCGAGCTTTTTCGCAGCCGAGGTTACGCTGGCCCCCAGCGGAAGGGGCGCATCAAGACGCAGGTAACGAATTCTTTCGTCATTCGGAATCAGATCGGCAATGCTATCCTTGCCATCATCGAGAATGATCAGTTCTTTGCGCGGATAATCCTGTCGCAGAAAATATGAGATTGATTGGCCGACAAACGCGCGACGGTTGCGAGTCGGCATAATGCAGCTGACAAGCGGTGCCGGATCCGTCGCTGATTCCGTAGACATGACGTTACCGTGGTGAGTCGTTCACCGGAGGATGACGGGGGGGAAAGTTTTGGGAAGTCCACGAAGCTTCCGGAAAGAGGCTCACTCGCCTCGTTCAGACTCATGGCACGTTAAGCGTTCACGCAACCTCGAGCTTGAGACGCGATACGCCAGTTTTGCGAGGGTGCACACAATATAGTGAGAATATCTTTTAGTCAACTTAAATTTAGATGACAGTAAACACGATCGATAGGCAAGTTTGATAAGAACTAGGCTGCCTTTCAGTTCGACCGCAAAAAGCGTTTGAGACAATAAAAACTTCGGCGATTTCCGCAACGGGTTTGGTCTTATTCCACGCCGCACCGAACTCGAAATAGAGTGGCTCCTTTTTCTAACTCTCGGTCTTCTAATCAAGCGACATCTGAATAGTCCGCCCAATCCGTTGGTCGTCACGAATTTGCGCTTCAAGCCTCGGCTTTCAAGCCGGGAGAACGTGGACAAACGACCATTCAGAGGAGCGTGAGGTCAGTTCCTTGTACAGCGGACGGCTCAGTTTTCGTCATATCTTTTGGCACTTTCGCGCGATGGTTTTCAAACACTCTCATGGCTCAAAAATGAGCCCAGGCTGTGGCAGTTAGAAATGAATTATCAATTTCTAACATTAATAGTTGAGATGCCTGGATATGAGTAGTTTCGTTGGAGTCGGAAGCATTTGGCATCAAGCAATGCGCCCATGACACGGAACCGTGCGCCCGATGCAAATTTTGCCCCAGGCATCGTCGTCGTCGCCGGCACTTTGCCAATCTACGGTGGATATGTAAGCGACAAGAATATGAATTGAGGGAGGCCACATGCGTTTCTTAGCTAAAATTAGTTGTCCAATAGTCACTGTACTCGTCTGCTTCGGCATTCTGCTGTCGTGATTCTCACGCCCGCCCCGGCGTTGGACCTTCAGCGCCTGCGGAATGGTCAACGCCGGGGCCCGGAGCGTGAGAATCACGACAGCAGAATGCGAAACAGACGAGTACAGTGACTGAACAACTGAACACAGCCGCCTCTCATGTTCTTGTCGCTTATCCTTCCACCGTAGTAACTGGCAGTATTGGCTGGCGTGGGCGCGCGGTTCCCTTGTCGTGACGTACTTGATGCTTTCCGACTATCGTATCGAGCATCTGTAATGTGTTAGGAATTGATAATTCATTTCTAACTGCTGCAGCTTTAGGCTCGGCCCTGTGCATGGTAACCATCGCGCGAAAGTAATATGACGAAGCTGAGCCGTCGACCTCACGTTCTCTGAATGTCGTTTCGCATTCTCCCGGCTTGGAAGAAGCCGAGACGGCACTGGATGTAACGAGACGGGCGGATATTCTGTCGTGATTAAGATTAGGATGAACCGCTCTTCAGTTCGGTTAGCGGCGTGAAATTAGGCCCGTTGCGCGAATCGCTCTGAACTGAGTTCTTATCGACGGCTATCGATGTGTTGCTGTCAAATCTAAATTTAAGTTGACTAAAAATTCTCACTGTGTGCGCCTCAGGCTGGCGTAATCGTCTCGAAACCGGATTGCGCAACCGTAAGTCTGAACAGGCAGTGAGATCGTGGACTTCCAGGCTACATAAATCTCTGGGGAGCGACTCACCCCGCGGCAACGTCATGTCTGAATCGGCACGGATCGCAGCGTATAAAACAAGCAGGCTCGCTGTCGACGATAAATCTCATCTGACCACTGCTGCGACGGGGGTCATCGCCAGGCGAGCATTCGATGATGGCGGGACAATATGCGTCTGTCCGGGCTGACAACTTCGTGCAACCGATCTTCGCCTCGGCTGCGAAAACTCGGGCAAGTATTCGCGTTGTGTTGGATATAGACTGGATCTGACGGTGCGAATTCACGAACTGATCGGGCCAGTCGGCGATTCTACCCAGCTGGCGGCACGGCTTTATCAATCATCCCCGGAGAACCGGCCGTGGGTGGCAGGCGGTACTGTATCGCTGCGAACCTGGGCTGAACCACCAGATCAACATCGGCGAGATACCATTCGTTGGCGACGACGGAAAATGTCGTCCCGACTGCTCGTTTTTATGTCGCATCATCGCCAGCGGAAACTTTTACCGCCGTAAGCGACTGACCGATGGGCGGCGCTCGTTCGTGGATGATGTCGGCACCGATCTAATCTTAGCGCGATCGTGAGCTCTACGTTGGCCTGCGCGGCGACGTCATCATCGCGTGGCATCGCGGCATGTCGCGCCATCAGACGATCACTGTCGCGGCTCAAATTCATGATGCTACGACGGTACGGCATGGCGCTGGTTGTGACGCTGTAATACGCGCCGTACATGAACGTCGCTATACGCACGATTTGGATGTTGGCGGGGTTTCCGGTAGGGGCAGAAGATCTGCTCGCGTCAAACCGCAGAAATCAGGTCAATTCTTTATTTTGCTGGCCGCGCGCCGATCTCGAAATTCCGCGGCGCCCCTTGTGCTATTACGCCATGTGGGAAAGCAGCCGCCTTCCTACTGATGGCGGCCCGGCTCAATCAATGCGGAAGCGACCTCCTTACCGAATTCTGCGCCGAAATCGTAGACCCGGTAGCGCTGAATCGCTCCACGGGCACGGCGAAGGCAGCTACATGGCATATGGTGCAGCGCCAGCATCCGCGAAAACAGCCTGGAAGCTATTGCCAATCAGCAGGAAGGCGGCTGCACCACATGGTGTAAATAAAGGTCAAGGGCGCCGCGGAATCTTTCGAGATCGGCGCGCGGCCAGCAAAGGAAATAAAGAGTTGGACCTGACTTCTGCGGTTTGGATTGCGAGAGGATCTTCTTAAATTCATCGGAAACTCCGTTAACATCCAAATCAAAGGGTATGACGTCCACTGTGGCGCCGGCGCGCTGCATGCCCAGCGTCACCAGCTCAGCCATGCTGCCGTAACCGTCGTAGACCATGAACCTGCGACGGTGATCGTCTCGATGGCCCGCGCCGCGAGGTTTCGTCGCGATGATTGCCGTTGCGCGAGCCAATGTAGAAATTACGATCAAAGGCGATTAGACGGCTGACATCATCAACGAACGGCGCTGCCAGCGCCATCAGTCAAGCAACTTGGCGGCGGTGTTTCCGCTATGAATGAGTGCGACATAAAACGAGTAGTCAACTGA
>ERZ1370068.5003-contig-4047_pt1 | contig 51086 bp, 66 predicted proteins | sample MGYA00561227_ERZ1370068 | MGnify/ENA primary metagenome ERZ1370068 (study PRJEB38410, sample SAMEA6850437) | metagenome | study: Metagenomic assessment of the ecological functions of the soil: analysis of the soil microbiota associated with the... | reverse complement strand
TACGTACTACCGTGGGTCCGCCTGCTTCCCCTCTCCTTCCCCAGCTTCTGGACCGGAGGCCGCTCTGACTTCCCGTGGCCCATCATCCCTCCTCGGCGAGGGAGCACCAGCTGCCCGCCCCTCGACCTGGGGACGTCACAGCGCCGCCGGTCGTCACAGACGCTCCGGCGAGGTCATGTTGGCGCCGGGTCGAGATCGAAGCCGACCTCGTGACAGGGGCGAGACCACCAGGTTGCCCACCACGCCCTCCGGAGATAGCGGTGACAGCCGGCGTGGTTGCACCGGTCGTCCAGGGCCTTGTATCGCCCCTTCACCCGGGCGACACACACCGCACGCTTTCCCAGGGTCGTATCCCCGCAGCTCGCCCTCCCCAGTCGGCTGCTCCAAGCTCGATTCGCATCCGCCGGATGCGCACATTAACAAGCAGAACGCAACCCCGATCCGGCCCCATGGGATACCACGAGCATCGCCCGCGAAGCCCGCGCGAGGTGTCGCAGGGTACCAGCCGTAGCGGCGACGATTTCAAGTCGCGCGCCTATGACCTCGGCCGACCGCCGGCCGGTTTCAGTGTAATCTGACGCGCTGGTGAGCGAGGGAAGCTCACGTCGGAGCTGCCGGGAAACAATGGGGCGGGCCCTGGCAGAGAAGATCGCCGAGTTAAAATTCACCGTACCGGCACCTCACCTTGCTGAGCAGCCCGCGCCGAGTATCCGCCCCGGATCCCGAGAATTGCCCGCCCCGACCTGGGGAAAGCCAAAGAAGGCCGCGGCGCCTCTTCAAGGCGCTGGGCGTAGTGGCATCGCCCTCGCTGGAGGCACCTGCCGTGGGAGGGAAAGGTCAAGGGCCTGAAGCGGTCAGAGAAGAGAGCAGAAGATCCTCGCCAGCATCGAGCGCCACTGCACACTGCCCACACCCAGCACCGGCTGGGGGAGTCCGCCCGGTCGCCATGCATTGGTCGAGATGGTAAAGTGAACGCCCGGGTGACCGCGCCGAGGTCGCGCCGGAAGCGTCCGCCGCTGGTGCGAGCCAAGCCCTCCGACGTGGACCTGGTGGCTCGCGCCTGATGCCGAGCCAGTCCGAGGTGCTGGCCCGGCGGCGAGCTGACGCCGGGGCGAGAGCAAGTCTCGGTCCGGCTGGAGGACGGGCTCAGGTGGACCTCCGCGTGCCGGACGCGGACTACGCGACCGCGCTCCCACTTCACCGGGTCGAAGGCCCACCACGTCCCGCGCTCCGCGGACGCGCCCGGGACCTCAGGGCTCACCATCAGCGAGTGGGGCGTCTTCCGCGGGTGAGGAAGGGAAGCTCCCCGCCATGGGTCCCCATCTCGAGCAGGCGCTTCCATGCCCTCCTCGGCATGTCCTACGTCCCACCGGAGCTGCGCGAGGACCTGGGCGAGGTTCGGGCCGCGCTCGCCGGCACCCTGCCCGGCGGACCTCCTGCGCCCCCGGCGACGTCCAGGGGCGATCGTCCGCAGCCACGGCACCCCGGAGCGACGGCAGGCCTCAGCCTGGAGGATACGGTAGCCCGCCGCCGCAGCGCCCCTGGGCCTCCGCCATCTCACTCGTCACCGGCCATCAGCGCCGCCGCGCGCCTACGCCGGCGGCCTGGACAGACGCGTGGTCCGCGCGCAGTGAGGAGATCGCCCGGGTCCAGGCAGCCGATTCCGGCGGTCCGCCTCTTCCAGCGGCACTCGAGGTGGACATCCTCGGAGGATCGGAGCCCTGGACACTCGTCGGACCGCCGCCTCCTCGCCGAGCTCGACGTGAGCCATCGCCTCGGTGCACGTCCGTCACGGGCGGCAGGACCAGGCGGCGATGACCGCCCGTCCTCCGCGCCCTGCGGACCATCCTGCACCGACGACGCTCGGCCAATTCCCATCACTGGTCCGGCTCCTCCAGAGGCGCGAGCCCGTCCCCGCTCGGACATGCCCGCGGTGCTCGAGCGCGCCGCCCGCCGCGCGGGCGTCCTGCCGCGAGGTCAGCGGCAGCCCCGACCGCCTTCGACCTCTCGGCCGAGCACGTCGCGGCTGGCGCTCCGGGCCGGCGCTGCGGCTGGTGGTCTCGGCCGACGCCCACAGCACCGACTGTGCCCTGCACAACGTGGCGCTGGCGCGTGGCTCACACCGCCCGCGAGCGTGCGGCGCCCGGACGTCCGGCGTACCCGAACACGCGCGGGCCCGACGAGTTCCTCGGCCGCGATCCGCCGGCGACGGTCCGGCGCCCGCGCCGGTTGACCCAGAGACAACTCGCTTCGGCGCTTTGCACCTGGCGTCCGGGCGTGGCTGATTCGCAGTCGCCCTGGCGATGGACTCTCCACCGCCCGCTGCCCCATGCCGTCCGATCCGCCCTGGGGACCACCGTGGGCAGCTTCCGCCTCGTCACGGCTGCATCCGGCCAGGCGGGATGGGCTCGGTCTACCTCGGTGAGCAGACGCTCATCGGGAGCCGGGTGGCGGTGAAGGATGCTCCACGAGCTACCTCGCCTCCGATCGCCTCGCTGGTGCAGCGGCTCTACGCCGAGCCCTGGGCGGTCAACCCCATCGGCCATCCCGACAACATCGTCAACATCTTCTCGACACGTGAACGTGGCGCCGCCCCGCGCGGTACTACCTGATCATGCGGTAAAGGCACCGAGGGCGACGCCGCTCCGCCGCCGCCTCGCGGGCCCGATGCCGCCCTGGCGCGGCGCTGCCCGTCCTCATCCCAGGCCCGTCAGGCGCTCCGAGGCCGCGCACGCCTGGGAGGCGTGGTGCACCCGCGACCTCAAGCCGGAGAACATCTTCCTCTGCCGCCGCGACGGTCCGCCGTTCGCGAAGATCCTCGACTTCTGGCATCGCCAAGCTGTTCGGCGGCGAGATGCAGGAGGGCAGCCCATCGCCGGGTGGATCGTCGGTGTCGCCGGAGTACTATGGCCCCGAGCAAGGCGCTCGGGCGGCGTCCGCTGGATTTCGGCCGCGCCGACCTCTACGCCCTGGGCGCGTCATCGCTCACCGGCTGGCCACCGGCCGGTCTGCCCTTCAGCTATGCGGCGGCGCGGTGCACCGAGTCCTCCTCGCCCGCCGCTGACACGCACCCCGGTGCCATCCCCGCGGGAGCTGAATCCCAGGCAGTGAGCGGGGCGTGGTCCGAGGCCATCCTCGGAGCGCTGGCCATGGCAGCGCGAGCGACGTGCAACGCCGCCGACGCCGACGCCTTCCGTGGCTGCGCTCGAGCGCGCGCTTGACTCTGCACCGCCGCCGGGAGCGCGCCTGCCGCCGCGCCCGGGGCCGCCGCGCCGATCCGCCACCACCACCCACGCGTGCCCAGCGCCGCATCTCACTGCGCGCGCCTGCCCTCCAGCCCGGCGCCGGCGTGCCGGCCAGCCTGGGGCACGCTGCTCCTCGACGGCGCCCCGCGGCGGTCGACCTGCCGGCACCTCTCGCGCGCCGGGGTGTACGCCCGCCACGGCGCCCGGAGCCGCTGTCCGGCGCTCTTCACCGGGTGCAGCTGGCTCGCTGGAGGCACCCGCCGGGCGCGCATGACCAAGGCCGAGGTGGTGCGCCAGGTTCCCGAGCTCAGGCCGGGCGTGGGGCTTCCCCCCGGGGTGGCCCTGCAGTTCCTCGAGCCGCCCGAGCAGTTCCGGGAGGCGGTGTCGCGGCAGTGCGGGGGCTGCCACCGGTCAAGACGCCGACCGGCTCGAAGCCCGACCTCGAGGCGGAGAAGGTGTCTCGCCACGGGCGCCGCGCCGCCACGATCCCTACGCCCGGGTGGCGCTCCCCAAGGACGCCGAGTTCGACGAGATCCGCGCCCGCTGGCGTGAGCTGCGGGCCGAGCTGGAGGCGTGCGGCACCGGCGCATGACCCTCGCCAGCTGGCGAGGAGGGCGAGCGGCTTCGCTCAGCCGAACTGACGGACGCTGGAGCGCATCGCCGACGCCGCCCGCCGAGGTGGAGACCGACGCCGAGGCGGGGAACTTCCGCGGGGTGGCCCGCTGCATCTCCGCCGGCCTCACCGTCACCGCGCTGGAGGAGTACCGGGCCCGCTTCCTCGCCCGCCACCCGGGGCCGACGCCAAGGCCCACGTCCACGCGGTGGGGCCCGTTCCTCGAGTCGAGTCGGCCGGGAAGCGTCCGGGCCCTCGAGTCGTACGAGCGGGCGCTGGAGCTCGGACCGCTCAGGCCTGCACTCCCAGCAGCGCTTCTGGGCTCTCCTGCAGCGCGAGGAGCTGACCCGATGAAGAGCTTCCTCCTCTCCACGCTGCTCCCCGAGTCTGGACCTGCGCGACGAGGCGGCCTTCTCCCGCGCCAATCCCCACCCCTGGCTGCTCCGCGAGCCCACCGCCTGTGCACCCACCCATCCCGCCGGCGGACGCACCCTGCTCGCGCCTCCCACCGCCGCGGCGCTGGCCGAGGGCTCGGCGCTGGCCATCGCGCTCGAGCCGGTGGTGCGCGACGCGCCCGGAGGTCACCCTGGGCCGTAGCCCGAGCTGCGATCTCCAGATCGAGGAGGGCACCATCTCCCAGCTCCACCTGGTCTTCCGCCGGGAAGGCGAGGGCTGGACGGTGCGGGACGTGGGCTCGACCAACGGAACCTGGCTGGAGGGCACGCGGCTGGAGAAGGACGCGCCGGTGCAGGTTGGCGACGGGGGCCCGGCTCCAGGCAGCGCAGGTGCTCTTCACCTTCACCTCCTCGAGGGGTTGTGGCGGCGGCTGGAGGCCGAGGCCTCAGGCATTGAGCGAATCCTGCCCTGCCTCGCCCCTGGCAGGCTCGTGGCCTCGGGCTCCTGCGAGCCCGCCCGCGCCGAGCGCCCAGCCCTGAGCCGCCCTCCTCGAGCGCCCTCAAGCGGGCCGCCGAGGCCGGTGGGCGGGCCTGGGGTCCGGGTGGAAGCCACTGCCTCGGGCCGGGGTGCTGCGGTCGGCGCCGACGGTCAGGTGCTCACCGTCGGTTATCTCCTGACCGGCGACTCGGCGCTGGTGAAGGTCGCCGGCGCCCAGCGCCCCGCCCGCCTGCTGCAGCGGCTTCGCCCGCTCTCGGCCTGGTGCTCCTCGGCGTCGAGGGTGAGGGCCCCTTCGAGCCGCCGGCGGCGCGACTCGAGCCGCCGTCGGCCGGCGAGTGGGTGGTCTCGGTGGGGGGCAGGCCGGCAGCGCCCCGGCGTTGGGCCGCGTGACCCGCGGCCCGAGCGGACCGTGGTTCGAGGTGTCGCTGCGCCTGGTCCCCGGGAGCCCGGTGCTCGATGGCAGGACAGCTCCTCGGCATCGCCACCGTGCGCGGCGCCGGAGCAGGACCCGGGTGGCGGCGCTCCCGGCGGTGCGGATGGGCAGCTGCAGGGCGGAGGGCGCCGGCCGGTGAATCGCCGGCAGCTCCTCACCCGGGTGCTCACCCTGTGGGCGGTGGCGTTCGGCGCCATCCTGGCCGCCTTCCTCGCTCTACCCGCCCGCGGCGAAGCTGATCTCGGTGGCGGCGTTCCTCTACCTGCCGCTCTGGTCGATGCGACGCAGCGGAGAGGACCCCGCCGACATCGGGCTGACCTCTCTCAACTGGCGCGCCGACGTGCTGTGGGCCGCGGGCTCTTCCGGGGTCATCGCCGTGGGCTACTTCTTCCGCCTTCCAGGGTGGGATGGCCTGGGACCAGCCCACGGTCCGGGGAGGTCCACCGCCGGGCCTGGCCTTCCCCGCCGCGCTCCTCGCTTCTGGGACACGCCATCGACCAGCCCTTCGTGGTGGCCCTGCCCGAGGAGTTCTTCTTCCGCGGCTGGATGCAGACCCGGCTCAAGCGGGTCTTCCCGAGGCAAAGCAGGTCTTCCGGGGTCACCGTCGGTCCGGCGCTGCTCCTCACCGCGGCGCTCTTCGCCCTGGTACACCTGACCATCTTCCAGCGCCTACCGGCTGGCGGTGTTCTTCCCCGCCCTCCTCTTCGGCTGGCTGCGGGAGCGGACCGGGACGGTGTTGGGTAGCACGCTGCTGCATGCCGCCTGCAACCTGTATCAGACGTTCCTCTCTCGCCTCGTTCACGCCGCTCTGGGACGTGCGCGGCGCTGAGACCATCTCCAGCTCGAGCGTCGGTCCGACCCCCCAGCGCACCGTCCGGGAGGCCGAGCCAGTGCGTGCCGGGGTGAGCGGGAACGGAGGTGACGGCCACGGCGCGGGCGCGGAGGTGACCCCGGACCCTGGACGTCCATCTTCGAGCCGCCCTGGATCCTGCGCAGCACGCGGGAGCCGTGCCCTCGAGGAGCGCGACCTGCGTCGGGACGTCTCCCACCCAGGCGGCGAGCAGGACACGCCGACCGATCGGTGGCGAGGCAGCAGGCGCGCTGCGCGGGCGGGCCCCTCGCTCGCGGCTCGGACGGGGCCAGCACCCGCCCCACCTGGGCGAGCCGCCGGCGCCGTCGCGGGAGGCTCAGCGGGCGGTCGGTCGGTGTTGCCGGAGCGAGGCCGGGAAGAGCGCGAACGCCGAGGTCGCCACCGTGCGGCTGCCGATGGCGCGAAGTAGATGGGGCGGCAGCTCCGGACTCGATCCAGGCCTGTACCCGGGGGAAGGTCTCCGAGATCACCCTCGGTGGGAAAACAGCCAGCTGCCGTAGCGGAAGGGCTGGCATGTCCTCGTCCATCGAGGCCGAGTGGCCGAGGATTCGGCGCAGTAGAGGAGGGCCGAGGCCGGCGCGGCGAGTCTCGAGTCGGCGAGGTGCGGTGCGGGGCGATGCGGGCCGCCCAGCGGCGGAGCAGCGCCTCCCAGCCAGCGTTCCAGCCCGACCGGTGGTGGTCGGGTGTGCGCCATCGGCGAGCTGCACCTGCCCATCCAGCCGGACCAGCTGACATCCCAGCAGATCCGGGTGCGAGGTGAGAGGTTCCCTGGGAGTCCCGTGAGTGAGCGTTGGTCGACCTCCGTCAGCAGAAGGTAACATCTGGGGCTGCCGCTTCCGACCCCGGGGTTCTCCGCCCGTTCCTCCGCACGGCCGGGCGCGTCACCGAGCTGGCACTGGGAGAGTGCATGGCGGATGACATCGCGATCGGCATCGACCTGGGCACCTCCTACTCGTGCGTGTCGATCGTCGAGGAGGGCCAGCCGGTGGTGCATCCCCAACGAGTGGGGCGAGCTGACGCACGCCTCGGTCGTCTCGTTCCTCGAGGACGGAACCGTGCTGGTCGGCAACAGCGGCCAAGCGGAACATCATCACCCGCGCCGAGACACCGTGTATTCGGCCAAGCGCCTGATCGGCCGCTACTTCTTCTCCGACGAGGTGAAGAAGGCGCATGGCGGTGATGCCGTACAAGATCGTCGAGGGCGACGAACAACTCGGTCCGCATCGAGGTGCGCGACGAGCATGTACTCGCTGCCGGAGATCTCCGCGCTGGTGCTGAAGGAGATGAAGGCCATCGCCGAGAGCTACGCTCGGCCAGCCGGTGACGCAGGCGGTCGATCACCGTCCCCGCCTACTTCAACGACAACCAGCGCCAGGCCACCAAGGACGCCGGCCGCATCGCCGGCCTCGACGTGCTGCGGCATCCTCAACGAGCCCACCGCCGCGGCGCTGGCCTACGGCTTCGGCCGCGGACGTCACGCCAGCGGGTGGTGATCTACGACCTCGGCGGCGGCACCTTCGACGTCTCGATCCTCGAGATCGGCAAGGACGTCTTCGAGGTGCTCTCGACCGCCGGCGACACCTACCTCGGCGGCGACGACTTCGACGACCGGATCATGACCTGGCTGGCCGAGGACTTCCTGGCCCGGACCCGGCTCGATCTGCGCCAGAACAAGTACTGCCTGCAGATGCTCGAAGGAGGCCGCGGAGCAGGCGAAGATCGACGTGCGGCCAGAACGGCACCGCGGAGATCCTCTGCGAGAGAGCATCTGCCAGGACGCCAACGGCAAGGTGATGGACCTCGCCGGCACGCCTCGAGCACCGACCAGTTCAACCGGATGGTGATGGACCTGGTGCAGCGCACCTTCAAGGTCTGCGACGAGGCGCTGCAGAGCGCGCGGCATGACCGCCGCCGACGTCGACGCGGTGATCCTGGTGGGCGGCCCCACCCGGCTGCCCATCATCCGCAACTCGGTGAAGCACTACTTCCAGCAAGAGCCGCTGGAGGGCGTCAACCCCGACCAGGTGGTGGCGATGGGCGCGGCGCTGCAGGCGCACGCGCCTGCTGGACGCGCGGACCGAGACCTTCCTGGTCGACGTCACGCCGCTCAGCGCTGCGGATCGGCACCGTGGGCGGCTTCACCGAGAAGATCATCGACGAAGAACACCCCGGTCCCCATCGACCGGGTCGAAGACCTTCACCACCAGCCGCGACGGCCAGGAGCGGGTGAAGATCCGCGTCTACCAGGGCGAGTCGAACAAGGCCGACGAGTGCGAGATGCTCGGCGAGTTCGAGTTCGCCGGCTTCCGCGTGGGCTACCGCGGCGAGGTGAAGATCGAGGTGACGTTCGAGATCAACACCGACGGCATCGTCAACGTCTCCGCCGCCGACATGGAAGACCGGGCAGAAGACCTCCACCACCATCTCCTCAGCTCTCGGGCCTCAGTCGAGGCCGACATCCAGCGCTCGATGCAGGCCAACCGCCAGACCCGGCTGGCGCGGGGAGCGATGGTCCACCAGGTGCCCAAAGGGGACCTCGCGGGAGATTCTCCCCGAGCTGCCGGGCGTCCGAGACTGATGACCGGCGGCGTGGACAGCGGGAATCCCCTGACGGCAAGGGCCCCGCCTCCCGAGCCGCGCAAACCCTTCCCAAGCTCGACGCGCCCTTCCCCACCGCACCCACGGCGAGCCGGGCATGCCGCAGCCCACGCCCGACCGGCGAGATCCGCCCCATCGACCATCCCGCTCTCCGCCGCAGTTCGCAGCGGCTGGTGCTCGACGCCCTCCGACCCCGCGGCGCGCCGCCGGCTCTGGCGCCACCGTCGATCGCGCCGCCGGCCCCGCCGCCTGCGCCTGTCAGCGCCGCCAGGCCGCGCCGGGCGTTCCGGCGCGCGAAGCCAGGCGCTCCGGCCCGGACCGCGACCCTGCTGGTCGCAACCCGGTCCGCTACTGGCGTCCCGCCGCCCGCCGCTCCGGTCACCTCCCGGAGCCCCTGGCGCCCAGGAGCCTGCCGGGCGACGGCGCCTACGTCCTCCCGCGTCCCGGCATGCGCCCGCCCCGGACCGGTCCAGCCGGCTCCGCCCCGGGCTGCGCCATGGGCTCGCCTCCGCCGCTCTCCGTGGCAACCCGGCAGCGGTCCCCGCCGCGGCTCCGTCCAGCCGGGCCGGTTCCGGCAGGCCCGCTGCCTGCTCGCCTCGCCCACTCCGGTCCCCCGCCGCTCCCGCCGGATGACCGAGACCCAGCCCTCGGTCATCCCGGTGATGCCGCATGGAGCACCTGAGGAGGCCCGCGCCACCGTGCCTGGGCATCGTAGCATCCTCGCCCCGGTCAGCGACCCCGGCGGCCACTCCCGGCGTCTCCGCCGATCCGACCGCCCCGGACGGTGCCGACTGGGACCGCGTGGCCTGGAAGGCCGAGCGCGCTCGGACACGCTCGACTACTTCGAGCTGCTGGGCATCTCCACCGACCGCCAGCGCCGCGACGGCGAAGCGCGCCTTCTACACGCGAGAGCCGCGCCTACCACCCCGACCGCTTCTTCCATCTCACCGACGAGGCCGTTCAAGGCCACGCGTGCACGAGCGTCTACAAGCGGGTCACCGAGGCCTACCGCGCCCGTGACGACACCCGCCGGCGAAAATACCTCGCCGACGTCACTGGGCCCGAGCCGCGCCTGCAAGCTGCCTTCGACGAGCTGTCGGAGAGAACCCGGCGCGGCGCAAGCAGCATGGCTTGGGCGATCGGCACCCGCCCCTGCAAGGGCCGCCAGCTCTTCCAGGCCGGCATCGCCGAGCTGGAGCGGGGCCAGCTCGCCGCCGCCGAGCGCAGCCTGAAGATGGCGCTCACCTACGAGCCGCAGAACGCCCTCTACAAGGAGAAGCTGACGCCAGGTGCAGGACACTGCTCCACGAGGAGTCCCGCCGCGAGGGGAAGGCCGTTCAAGATCACATGACCCTGACCTGATCGTCCTCGCCCTGGTGGCGCTGGGGGGTGTCTTCGGCGCCCGGTCCGGTGCCTCGCGCCAGACTCGCCAGCTGGGGCGCGCTGATCGCTCGCAGCGCTGGTCGCCCGGTCCGGGGGCAGTCCCTCCTCGGGCCTGACGTTCGCGCGGGCTCTTCCACACCTCGTCCAGCCTGGCGCGCGGTCGCCGCCGGCTTCGCCACCTTCATCGTCGTGGCGGTGGCGGTCCGCGCCCGGTGGCCACCGGCGTCCTCCGCGGCGTGCTGGCGCGGGCGGGACCCGGCCGACCGCGGCACCGACCGGGCCCTGGGCTTCCTCCTCGGGGCGGGCAAGGTGCTGGCCGTCGCCTGGGTGGCCGCTCTCCGCGCCTGGCCTTCGTGGAGGACAACGTCCAGGTGGCCGGCAAGGGGCTGGGCATCTCGCCGAGGACTCCACCGCCTTCGCCGCGCACGGAAGTGGAACCTCGTTCTGGCTGCCCCTCGCCTTCGCCAGCCGCGGATCTGGTCGAAGGCCCAGGAGGTCTTCCGCTGCCGGAGCTGCTTCCCGGGTGGCCTCCGACCCGGCCGGTGGCCGCGCTCCAGAAGAAACGCACCACTTCCGCGCCGTGTTCGCCGACCCCGAGGTGCAGGCAGGCCCTGGAGCGCGGCGACACCCGCCTCGGCTCGCTGAAGCTCGACTCTCGGTCCACCGGCTGCTCCAGGACCCCGAGGCCCTCGGTCAGCTGGCAGCCCTCCGGACGGCGCTGACCGGAGCACCACCCGGCGAAGGAACACGCTGCGCCCGCCCCTCACCTTGAAAGATGAGGAGTGACGCATGGCGATGCCCGAGGTCGGAGCAGAAGGCCCCCGCGTTCACCCTCGCCCGACCAGTCCGGGCAGTCGGTGAAGCTGTCCGGACTTCCCCAAGGGAAGGCGGTCGGTCCTGTACTTCTATCCGCAAGGACGACACCTTGGGCTGTACCCGTGAGGCCGTGTGCCTTCCGCGACGAGCACTCGGCGCTGCTGAAGGCCGGAGCGGTGGTCCTGGGGTGAGCCCCGACGACACCTCCAGCCACGCGAAGTTCGCCGGCAAGTACAAGCTCCCTTTCCGCTGCTCGGCCGACAAGGAGCACGCGGTGTCGGAGGAGTACGGCGCCTGGGGGAGAAGGCACCTCTACGGGCGGAAGTTCACTGGGCATCACCCGCTCCACGCTTCCTCATCGACGGATCGGGCAAGGTGGCCCGGGTGTGGCCCCGGGTGAAGGTGGACGGACACGTGGGAGCAGGTGCGCGAGCGCGCTGGCGCGCGCTGTGAGCGCCGCGCCGTGAGGTGGTTGTTGACGGTGGGCGGCCCCTTTTCTCTATTGTGCGCGGGCAAGTCGCGACGACCTCGGCGCGATGAGCCGCTCTGGAGGTCCTGACGTTCCTGATGCCCACCTCACCGCCGCATCCCTGGTCCACTGGCCGATGCCTTCGAGACGTACGGCGTCGCGCACGCTGGGGCGCGGGCTACTTCGGACATCAACGACAAGGGCAACGCGTCACCGTCCACGCGCCGACGGCAACGGCCAGCGCGATGGACCTCTAAGGAGCTGGTGGACGAGGTCCGCCGCCGGGAATCAGCCTCTCCTCCTGATCCGCTTCACCGACGTGCTCGCGCAGCCGGGTCGGTCGCACCTCAACGAGGCGTTCCGGCGCGCCATCGCCGAGCACGGGCTACCGGGGCCGGCTACCGCGGCGTCTACCCGATCAAGGTGAACCAGCACCGCTACGTGGTCGAGAGACCATCGTCCAGGCTGGCGGGCCCTACGACTACGGCCTCGAGGCGGGCAGCAAGCCCGAGCTGCTGGCGGTGATGGCGCTGCTCGACGACGACGAGTGCGCTGATCATCTGCAACGGCTACAAGGACGAGGAGTACATCGAGACCGCGCCTCTACGCCTCGCGGCTCGGCCGCAAGGTGGTCCTGGTGGTCGAGAAGCCCAGCGAGATTCCCGCTGATCGCCGAGGTGTCCCGCCGGATGGGCATCCGTCCCCGCATCGGCATCCGGGTGAAGCTCAGCACCAGAGGAGCCGGCAAGTGGGAGGCCTCGGGCGGCGACCGCGAGCAAGTTCGGCTCTCCGCGCAGCGAGCTGGTGCGAGTCGATGGAGTTCATGCGCGAGGCGGGCCTCCTCGACTGCTTCGAGCTGCTCCACTTCCACCTCGGCGAGCCAGGTCTCCAACATCCGCAACGTCAAGAACGCGCTGCGCGAGGCGAGCCGCTTCTACGTCGAGGTGGTCGCAGGCCGGGCGCGCCGCTGAAGTACCTCGACGTGGGCGGCGGCCTGGGCGTCGACTACGACGGGTCGCCAGACCAACTTCGCCTCGTCGATGAACTACACCACCCAGGAGTACGCCAACGACGTGGTGTTCAGCGTGCTCGAGGCCTGCGACGGGCCGCAGGTGGACGCACCCCATCCTGGTCTCCGAGTCGGGGCGGGCGGTGGTGGCGCACCACGCGGTGCTGATCACCGAGGTGCTGGGGGTGAGCGAGTTCGACGCCGCACGGCGTCGCCGGACAGCCTGCCCGAGGAGCGCGCCGCCGGTGGTGCAGAAGCTCTGGACCACCTACCGGGACTTGACCCGGAAGAACGTGCTCGAGGCCTACCACGACGCCACCGAGTACAAGGAGGAGTGCCTGACCCTCTTCTCCCTGGGGCACCTGACCCTCGCCGAGCGCGTGTCGGCCGAGAACCTCTTCTGGGCCGATGTGCCAGAAGATCCTCCGCACTCGCGCGCGAGCTGGACGAGATGCCGGAGGAGCTGGAGACGCTGGAGCGCCAGCTCTCCGACACCTACTTCTGCAACTTCTCCGTCTTCCAGTCGCTGCCCGACAGCTGGGCCATCGACCAGCTCTTCCCGATCATGCCCATCCACCGGCTGAACGAGCGAGCCGACGCCGGCGGGCGGTGCTGGCCGACATCACCTGCGACTCGGACGGCAAGATCGAGCACTTCATCGACCGGCGCGACGTGAAGGACGTGCTGGAGCTGCACCCGATCAACCAGGACGACTACTACCTGGGCATCTTCCTGGTCGGCGCCTACCAGGAGATCCTCGGCGACCTGCACAACCTCTTCGGCGACACCAACGCCGTGCAGGTCTCGCTGGCGCCCGCGCGGCGGCTACCTCGATCGACCACGTGGTGTCGGGCGACACGGTCACCGAGGTCCTCAACTACGTGAGCTACTCCAGGGACGACCTGGTGGCCCGGGTGCGGCGCTTCGCCGAGACCGCCCTGCGCAAGGGCACCATGACCCTCGACCAGTCGCGCCAGCTGCTCCGCGCCTACGAGGACGGGCTGGCCGGCTACACCTACCTCGAGCGCGAGGTGGATGCGCCGACCGTCGCTGCCGCCCAGCTCCGGCTGGTGGAGAAGGTCGAGGGGCGGCCGCCCACCGGCACGTGACCTCCGGGCACCCGGTACGTCGAGTCGCGAAGGGCGACGCGGCGGCGGTGAGCCAGGCTCCGCGCGCTGTGCCTGGCGTTCCCGAGGCGAACGAGAAGACCTCTCGCACGGCGAGCCGACCTGGTTCGCCGGCAAGGGCAAGGTGCTTCGCCATGCTCGACAACCACCACCACGGCTCCCCGCACCTCTCGGTCTGGCTGCCCATGCCGCCCGGACTTCAAGACACGCTGGTGGGGGCCGACCCGGAGCGGTGCTTCCGTCCGCCGTACGTCGGACCCGCCGGGTGGATCGGCGTGGTCCTGGATTCCCGGCCAGACTGGGAACTCGTCGGGAAGCTCCTCCCGCGACGCCTACCTCCACGTCGCCGGGGCGAAGTTGCGGGCGAGGCTCTCCTCGGGAGCGCCCGGGGCCCGGATGCTGCACCGGCTCCAGGTTCCCGCGCATCACCCCGGGGACGCCGACCCCGCACCAGCCCGCCGACGCTGATCCAGCGGTCAACTGAACGACCTGACACGCCTCGCACCGGAGGCGTGGAACTGCCGGATGGTCCGGAGACGACCGCCGCCGCCGCCGGACCATGGACGCATCGACGGACCTCACCGAGCTGTTGCACCGCGCCCAGGCGGGGATGGGGCCGCCGCGGAGGCGCTCTTCCAGGCGACCCTACGCCGAGCTGCGACGGGTGGCGCATGCCCGGCTGAGCGGGAATTCTCGCCCCTACCCTCCTCGACACGACTGGCCTGCGCACGAGTAGTCTCGTCCGGTTCGCCCAACCCGGTGCTCTGGGGGTCGAGGACGGGCAGCCTTCCTCCGCTACGCCGCGCGGGCGTTATGCGGAACATCGTGGGTCTGACTTCGCCCGGGCCCGACGGCGGCGCGCCGCGGAGGGGACGGGGCCCGCGAGATGCTCGAGCTGGCCAGCCCGGGGCTGCCCCGACAGGCACCGGAGGAGATCCTCGCCGTGCACCAGGCGCTGGAGGAGCTGGCGGCGCTCGATCCCCGGCATGGCGGGAGGTGGTGGGAGCTGCGATACTGCGGCGGGTTCTCCGACGAGGAGGCCGCGGAGGCGCTGGGAGTGACCGAACCGCACCATCCGGCGAGACTGGGAGAAGGCGCGGGCGTGGCTCCAGCACTGCGCTGGGGTGAACGGGTGGTGCGCTCGACGTCACGCCCGGGACCTGGGCCCACCTGAACCGGCTCCTGGACACCGCGCTCGATCTGCCGACGGCGGAGCGCGCGGCCTGGCTGGAGAGCCTGGAACGCATCGGGCAATCCGCACGCCGGGCGGCTCCGGATGCTGCTCCGTCTCCGCCGATGGCGCCTCGCCGCTCGACGCGCTTCCTCAGGCAGTGACGACGTGACCGTGGCCGGGTCCGAGCGAGCCGCCGCCTCCGCGCGACGTCGGCCCGTACCGGCTGCCCGGGCGGCTCGGCGAGGGCGGGATGGGGCACCGTCTGGCTGGCACAGCGCCGGACGTGATGGTGCACCGGCTGGTGGCGCTCAGCTGCCCTGCGTCTCCTGGCACGGCAGAGCGCTGGCTCCAGCGGCTGGAGCGGGAGCGGGAGGTCCTCGCCACCCCTGGCCCACCCCGCACATCGCGCGGCCGCTCGACGCGGGAGTGACGTCGGAGGGACACCCCTATCTCGCACTGGAGTACGTGGAGGGGCGTCCCATCGACGTCCACGCCCGCGAGGCTGGACTCCTCCGTTCGCCAGGCGGCTGGCCCTCTTCCTCCAGGATCCTGGGCGCCGCTGCCCACGCCCACGGGCGGCTGGTGGTGCACCGCGATCTGAAGCCCTCCAACGTCCTGGTGACCGCCGACGCGACAGGTGCGGCTCCTGGACTTCGGCATCGCCAAGCTGCTGGAGGGTGGTTCGGCCGGCAGACCGAGCTCACCCAGCTCGCTGGCCCCGCCTTCACTCCCAACTACGCCTCGCCGGAGTCAGCTCGCCGGCGACCCCATCGGCGTGGCGAGCGACATCTACTCGCTGGGGGTTCTGCTCTACGAGCTGCTCACCGAGACCCAGCCCTACCGTCTGCGTCGCGAGCCACTCTGGTTCCTCCACGACCGCGCTGCGGGTCCTGGTCTCGATCCCCGCCCCAGCGAGGTAAGCCACCACTCCGGCCGCACGACGCGCGCTGTCCGGCGACCTCGACACGGTGGTGATGAAGGCCCTCCACTTCTGCCCGAGAGCGCTACCCCACCGCCAACGCCTTCGCCGACGACGTGGCGCGTTTTCTCTCCGGCTATCCGGTGCATGCCCGTCCGGACAGCGCCGTGTACCGGCTTCCGCAAGCTGGTCCCTCCGTCACCGGGCCGCTGCGGCGCTGCGGCGGCGGTGCTCCTGGCGGTGGTAGGAGGACCTCGGCGGCGCTGTGGCAGGCGCGCCGGGCGACCGCGGAGCAGCGGCGGGCCGAGGGAGGTGAAGGAGTACCTGAGCGGCATCTTCCGCGACGCCAGCCCTATGCTGCCGAGGGCCGCCCGCTGTCGGCGGTCGAGCTGCTGAAGCGATGCCCATGCGCAGCTGGAATCCATTGGGGAGCGCCGTCCCGAGCTCCGGGTGGAGCTGCTCAATCTCCTCGGCTCGACCCTGCTCGACCTCGGCGACGCGGACTCCGGGGAGCGGGTGGCGCGCCAGGCCCGCGATGAGTCGGAGGGGCTTCCTGAGAACCACCCGCAACGGCTCAAGGCGCGCCTGCTGACCACCGACGTACTCCTCGCGAGGGGACGCGGGGCCGAGCTCCACACCGAGCTCGACAGGCTTCTCCTGCCCTCCAGGCGAGCGCCGCCACCCGCCCGGGCGATCTGGTGCGGGCGCTGGAGAACCGGGCCAAGCTCGCCATCGAGGAAGTGCGCCGCGACGAGGCGATCCGGGACGCCCGCGCCGCCTTCGAGCTGGCCCGGAAGCGGCTGGGCGAGCGGGATCCGCGCACCGTCACCAGCGCGGTCCTCCTCGCCGAGGCACACCAGCATGGCGACCGCGACGTGGCCCAGGCCCTCCGCGAGGCGGAGCGCGGGCTCCAGTTCGCGCTCCAGGCATTTGGCGGCCAGGCCGACCACCCGCACGTCATCTATGCCCGCGACGTCCGCGGCCGGGCGCTCTGCCACGCCGGGGCAAGACCGATCGCTCCTACGCCGAGATGACCGCCGCGCTGGACGACGCCCGCCGGGTGCTGGGGCCCACCAGCCCGCTGGTGGGGATGATCTCCGTCAACCGCGCGTGACCTGCGGCCGGCGCCTCGGCTACCTCCTCGAATCCCTGGAGGACAACACCCGGGGCATCGAGGTCCGCGCCGCATCGATGGAGCGCGACTCACGTGGCTGGGGAAACACGCACCTCTCGCGCGGGATGACCCTGCTCGCCATGCGCCGGCCGAGGCCGCGCGCTGGCCGATCTCTCCCGGCGGTGGAGTCGCTGGAGCGCGCGGTGGGGGCCACCCACCGCTTCACCCTCACTGCCCGGCTGATGCGGATGGTCGCCCTCGCCCAGGTGGGACGCACCGACCAGGCGCTGGCCGAGGCGGCGGCGCTGGCCGCAATGCCCGAGGCGCAGCACCCCAGTCTCTTCTACGACGCGCACGCCGGGACGGTGTACCGGCTCGCCGGCAGGCCGGTCCAGGCGTTCGAGGCACAGCAGCGGGCACTGCACCGCATCCCCGACGATCCCGTCCGCCGCTGGAATCTGATGCGCGTCCTGGTCGAGCGCGGGCTGACCGAGCTCGAGCTCGGCCTGGTGGCGGAGTCACAGGGCTCGCTGGACGAGGCGCTGGCGCTCTCGGCCACCGAGCAGCGCCGGGAGACCCCGATGCGGGCCGACGCCTGGCTGGGCCTGGGGCGCGCCCTCTCGCCGCCCAGCAGCGGTTCGACGAGGCGGCGCAGCCGCTCGAGCGGGCCGACGCCCTTCGGCGCAGCTTCGACGCCGAGAACGCCGCCGGGATCGACGCCGCGGAGTGGCTGGCCCGGGTGGATCGCCGGTTGGGCCATCGACGCGCGGCAGCGGCTGCGACTCGCGCGCGTCGCGCACCTCCGGAGCGTCACCGCGTCGCGTCCGGGTTTCCCGTCGCGCTGAGCGCCGGCCGCGATGCTCGCGCCCTGTCGGCGCGGAGCGCACACCGCCTCCTGAACCTCGGGGCGACCGCGCAAGTGGCTGAGTTGCCATCGCGTGTCCGGAACGCTGGCCCGGCTGCGTCCTCGATCGAAACCCGAGGACCGTGGGCGAGGTCCGTCCGCAGTCCGGAGGCGCCGAGCGAGGAAGCACGTGAACGTCCAGCAAAGGTGGCGCGCGGCGGTCGTTGTGGAACCTCGGATGGCTGCCCCTGGCGCTCGGGCTGATGGGCTTCCCCCGACTGTGACCCTCAGGCCAAGCCCGACAGTGGTCACCCGGTTCTGGTCCTTCACCCGGATCAAGACCAACGGAGAGGAGCCCATCGGCGCCGAACGGGTCCAGCGTGGCGGCACCAGTCAACGAGACGGTCAACTTCGGGGGACCTCGTCCTCTTCCCGCCGCTGGCGGGCCCCAGCGCCAAGGGTGAGGTCTTCTCCAACGAAGGTGGCGCCACCTACTGGGTCTCGGCGCGCAGGCGCCAGCGCCGTGCTCGGTCCGGGCGTGACGATCGGGAACCGCACCGAGCTCGCCAGTACCAACACTTCAAAGACCGATGCCAAAGCCACGCTGACGATGTGGTGGTGACTAAGGCTTTCATGGAGGCAATCGACGAGAATGGGGAGCGCCCACGGCCCTCGAGTGCCCGTGGCACCAACCCGGCGGGAACTTCTTCAACTGTCGGCACGTGATGTGGAGCTGGGTCGACTTCCATCTGGAAGCGTTCTCCTTCGCCACCAACACGACCTTCCTCCAGACCAGCGGCCTTCGCCGGAGCTGGCCGAGCTTTGGTGAGGGATTTCCGTTACGACGCCTACACCCAGACCGGCTCCGCGCGGAGGTTCTGGGGGTCAAAGCGACTTCGGTTTCGAGCCCGATGTGGAAGGGGACGGTGGCGGGCATGCCGTGGCGTACCTCGCGGCTCCGATCACCATCGAGATTCCCCTCTCCACGATCCAGGTGGGCGATACGTTCTCGGTGATGGCCGCGTTGAAAGCCGTGGCGCCGAACCATCGCCAACGAGAGTCGTATCTGTCGGCGTACCTCCGGGACCCTAAGGCGCGAACGGCCTGCAATGGGCGTACTCGGTCTCGAGCCGGTGGAGACGCCCGCGACGAAGCCGACGCCCTCGATTCCCCTCGCCGCGGCCGCGTGTCCGAGTGGCCCGGACCTTCAGGCCGGCCTGCTCGCTTTCGGGAGTCGGCCACCTTCGACGAGCCGGAGCTCGCCGGCGACGGAGCGACGGTGGTGATCACCCGCTCCGGTGGGAGCAAGGGGGCGGTGAGCGCGTTGCTCACCACCGCCGATGGCACGGCACTGGCGGGGACGGACTACCTGTCGGTGAGCACCCCGGTGCTGTTCGCCGATGGTGAGTCCGGGCAGCCGAGGCCATCCGCATCCCGCTGGTGCCGGATGAGGTCGCCGAGCCCGACAAGACGGTCACCTTGACGCTCTCCGACCCGCGGGGGTGCGCAGCGCTCGGGGCCCAGGACCACGCGGAGCTCACCCTCTTCGACGACGACCGGCCGCTGGTGCTCCCGGCGACCTTCGGCATCGGAGGAACGGTCAGCCGGGGCTCCAGGGGACCGGCCTGGTGCTCGAGGAGGTGATCACCGGCTCCAGGTCACCCCGGGGAACGGCGCCTTCGTCTTCGGTCGGCAGAAACCGGACGGCGCCGACTACGAGGTCCGGGTGGTGACGCAACCGACGAACCCACTTCAGATCTGCAGTGTCGCCAATGGCACTGGCACGGTGCACAGCGCGGATGCGAGCGACGTCGCCGTCACCTGCACCACCCCGTCTCCGCCGGAGTGGGCTCGAACGACGGAGTTCGGAACGCACGGTCGGGTCACCGAGGGCGTCCTGGGCGGCGCGTCGGCGATGGCCCTGCAAGCGGATGGAAGATCCTCGTCGTCGGAGGGCTGACCCTCGCCCGCTACACCACCGAGGGAGCCTCGACGGCACGTTCGGGACCGGTGGCAAGGTCACCCTGACCTTCAACGGCGGCGTCCTGGACGAAGCGTTCGGCGTCGCGGTGCGGCCCGACGGGCGCATCGTGGTGGTGGTGGAAGACGCGCGTCAGGACACGGAGCACGACTTCGGCCTCGTGCGGTACGCAGATCACCGGCGTCCCCGACACCAGCCTGGACCGGGGCCTGGTCACCACCGACTTCGCGAGGAATTTCGACAAGGCGGTCGCGGTGGCGGTCAGCCCGACGGCGAGACTGGTGGTGGCCGGGCAGGCCAGCATCGCCTTCGGCGTCGTCGACTTCGCGGTGGCGCGCTACGAGACCAACGGCGTCCCCGACGGAACGTTCGGCACCGCCGGCAGGTGACGACCGACATCGCAGGGAAGACCGACCTGCTCGCCGCGATGGTGCTGCAGCCCGACGGACGCATCGTGGTGGTCGGGCGGGTAGCGCCGGACGGCGGCTCCGATCCCGACACCGGGGTGGTGCGCTACAGGCCAGCGGGCTCCCGGACGGAGAGCTTCGGCACCCACGGGATCCTGCGCCTCCCACTCAGCAGCTGGGATGAAGCCACCGGAGTGGTGCTGCAGCCAGACGGAAAGCTCCTGGTGTCCGTGGAAAGCGTGGTGGGGGTGACCTTCGACTTCGTCGTGGCCCGGCTCACGACCGTCGGGCGCTGGACACCACCTTCGGCTCCGGGGGAATCGCCCTCGACCGACTTCACGGGAGACCACGACGTCGTCAATGGCCTCGCTTCTGCAGGTCGACGGGAGCATCGTCCTCGTCGGCCAGAGCTCCAATATCAACGCCCCGACTTCGGCCTGGTTCGATTCACCTCCACCGGTGCGTTGGACACCGGCTGGGACCGGCGGCAAGTTCACCCCTCGACTTCTTCGGCGTCGACGCAGCCACCTGCGTGGCCATCCAGACCGACGGGCGCATCCTGGTCGGCGGGTTTGCGTGAGGAACGACGACCACCGGCCTCCGGGCTCGTTCGGATCGTCCCATGATCCCGATCAGAGCTCATTGTCAGCGTTCTCCGGGAACCTGCGTCTTCGAATGCATGGAAGCTGCAACTCGAAGCGCGACCTGGATCGGGATCCTAGCCTGCGCGTTGCTGCTCCTCTCGTGCATCTGCGCCTGTTCGGGGTCCGAGGCGGCCGGGAACGCGCCGCCCGGGGCTCCTCCGCCGGCCGGATCAACCGACGAGCGGTTTCTCGCGCGCCCCGACGGCACCGCTCTCGACAGGCGAACCGGAGTGATCTGGCAGCGGTGCCGCTCGGCACTGGTCCTCGATGACGGGTGAAACTGCCGAGGCACTGGAGGACGATCTGATGCCTGCCGTTCACTGGCGCTCCACCGACGCGCTGACCTGGAAGGCGGCGCTCGCCCGGCAGCCCGGGAGCTCGATGAGCGGCGGCTTCGCCGGGCATTCGGACTGGCGCGTCCCTCGACAGGAAGAGCTCCGCTCTCCTTGATCGAGGCCCGCTGGAGGGGAGCCGAGCATCGTCGGAGGGTGTTCCCCATCACCCCTCCCGACCCCTTCCGCTTGCCGCCACCGTCTACTCGGCGGTCGAGACGTTGTCCTGGGAGGCCCATTCCCGTCGCGGCGCGACCCCGCGATCCGGGTGCGGCTGGTGCGGTGAAACTCTGCTCGCGCGCGGATGAGACGCGTCGCCAGACCTTCGTCGCCCGGGTCATCAGGAAGGTCTGCTGGGCGACGTTGTCGGTGAGGTAGGCACTGCACAGCGCCTCCGTCTCGGAGCGGAAGCGCTGCAGCTCCTCCGGCTTCTCCTGAAACGAGGCGACCAGCTTGATGACCGGAGCGACGTTCTTCTCCATCTGGTGCCGGAAGTGCCCCGGGCTGAGCGTGGGGACGCCCATCGTTCCGCGGTCGAAGTGGAGGTCGCGCACCCTGGCCCCCAGCCGCTCGCGAACGATGTTCGGATCGCCCCAGGCCGGGGGCGGCGCCGCGCCGGGAGTGAGGCGGCAAGTACCGCCCGATCAACCCGAAGATCCGTCCCACCAGGTGCTCGGGAGGCCAGGTGGAGAAGGCGATCCGCCCGCCCGGCTTGAGGACCCGCAGCATCTCCTGGATGGCGACGTCCGGGCGCGGGGCGAACATGTGGCCGAACTGGCTGAGAACCAGGTCGAACGTGGCATCGCCGTACGGCATCGCCTCCACGTCGCCCTCGACGTAGTCGATCTCCACCCCGGCAATGCTGGCGTTGAGCTTCCCTCCTGCGAGGAGGACGGGAGAGAAATCGAGGCGCCTTCACCCGGGCGCCCCGGCGCGCCGCAGTGACCGCGACCACGCCCGTTCCGCAGGCCACATCGAGCACCGACTGGCCGGACTTCACCTCCGCGAAGGTGACCGAGCTCCCCGGCGGGGGTGTGGTCCACATCGCCGTCGGCGAGAAGCTTCGACCATCCCTCGCGCTGGATTGCCTTGAACTCCGCAAACGGGTCCGTGGCCATGCACTGACCTCCACTGGCCGAGTGGGCTACTCCAGCTCTCTCGCCGCCCTTCAGCTGCTCGGCGATGGAGCGGGTCTTCTCCATCACCACGTCTCCGGTGTGCTGGGTGGTGACCGTCTCCACCAGGAGCACCAGCGTCTCGTCCCTGGCCAGCGGATTGTGCCGCAGCCCCTTGGGAACGACGAAGAATTCCTGCCGGGTCGAGCTCCACGGTGGGGCGTCCGTCCAGCTCCAGCGTCAGGTGCCCGCTGAGGACGTAGAACAGCTCGTCCTCCTCGGCGTGGGGCGTGCCAGGTCAGGCTGCCCTTCACCTTGGCCACCTTCACGTACTGGTCGTTGACCCGCGCCAGCACCCGCGGGGACCAGAGCTCGGCCAGGCGGGTGGCCTCGGCGAGCGGGTTGATCGATGCCATGCGCGAGTCCTCAGTAGTGGAAGCGGACGTCCAGCTTCACGTCCGGATGAAGGCTTCGGGCCACGGGACAGGTGAGCGCCACCTCCTCCATGCGCTTCCGCTTGTCGGCGGGGAGCTCGGGCGGCATCCACAGCTCGACCACCAGCGTCCCGATGCGCCGCGGCGCCGGATGCATGTGCTTCTCCACTCCGCCCCCGTGCCTTCCCCACGGCACGTCCTCCCGCCGGGCGACGATGGCCATGGTGGTCAGCATGCAGTCGAGCAGACCGGTTGCCATCAGATCGGTGGGAGAGAACCCCGAGGCGTTCCCGCCGTTGTCCTTCTGGGGCGTCGGTGACGATGCTCTGACCGCTCGGCCCGTGGGCGACCCGGAACCTCAGCCCGTCCACCGTCTCGGCGGTGATCTCCACGAAGTGGGGTTGCTCACCCATCGGCGCTGCCTCCGGAGAAACTGTTGCCTGGCGCCGCTGGCGTAACCCGGATCGCGCCGCGGTGCACGCCCCAGCGGACGAAGGTCCGGTGTTTCCCGGCGGCCGCCTCGGCAGACGCCTCCCAGTGGAGCGTGCGAGGAGCGAGGTGCGCCGGCGGTGCCACGTCGCGGTCGAGGAAGGCGATGGCCTCCCTCCATCCGGTCCATCAGGCGCATCGGCGCGCGCTTGGCCTTCCCGGTGGAGAACAGGGCGTGGGTCAGCCAGGGAAGCACCGCGGTGACGTCGGTGTGGACGTAGACCGAGCCCGACTCCACCGCCTCCACCGAGACCTTGCCCCAGGTGTGGCCCTCGCCGGCCGGGCAGCTGGAGAGCGCGCCGTTGTCCACCGGGTCGACGCAGAACTGCACGTCGATGTCGAAGCCGGTGGTGGGCACGGAGAGGATCTGATCCGAGAGCGGCTCGCCCTGCAGCGTGTAGTTCTTGGGCACCCCGCCACCGAGGATCCAGACCGCGAGCTTCTTGCTCCGTGGTGCCGGCAGCAGTGCTGCATCGCCGCCATCGAGTAGACGTCGTCGTTGATGTCCAGCTCGAAGCGGAAGGCGGCGCCGAGGAGGCGCTGCAGCTTCACCACGTTGAGGAAGATGATCCCGTCCTGCACCGCCCCGACGCAGATCGGCACCGCGTGGCGCCAGGCGGTGGCCAGAGCAGCGAGGGCTGCGTCACGCCCAGCTTCCTGCTCGATGCTCGCCGACCGCCTTGCCGAGGAGGAAGTGGAACTCGGGCGTGGTCATCCGCCGCTGGAACTCCGGCTCCCTGGATGATGGCGCTGAGAAGAGCCGGTCGGTGTCGAGCAGCGCCTCCTCCCAGAAGCCGAGGTCGTAGATCCGGATGATGCGGGCCAGGCGGCAGCTGGAGATCGCCGGCGTTGGGGTTCACCTCGCGGATGGCGTGCCCGATGATGCGGTGGGCGTCGTGGTACAGGTTGGCGCCGGTGGTGGTGATGGCGCTGACGATGCCCGCGCTCGATGAGGGGATCGAGGCAGCTCTGGTGGAGACCCGCCGGGGTCATCGCCCCGGACAGGGTGAGGAAGATGCTGCAGTCCTCCTCCAGGCTCCGCTGCATCAGCTCGAAGGCCCTGCCGCTCCTGGCGGCCGACGTAGGCCCCGAAGGCGTGCTCGAGGAGGTCGGCGGGCTTCTCCCGCCCGGTGATGGGGCGCGGGTCGACGGGACGCGATTTGGCGTAGGCCGCGCGCAGCCGCGGCATGCGAGAGCGGGTGGGCATGGCGGGGCCGACTATCACGAATGCCTTTGCCGCGGGTCGACCGATGCGGAAACATCCGGCGTTTCAGGGAGGGGGCGACATGGCGGTGCGAGGACGTGGCTGGGCGATGGTGGTGGGAGGGCTGCTGTGCTGGACGGCCGTCGGTGCGGAGCCGGCCGCTGCGCCGCCGGTCATCGCGCATCAAGGCCGGGGCGCTGATCGACGGAGTCTCCGCGCGCGCGCGCGCGAACCAGGTGATCATCGTCCGGGGCAACCGCATCGAGACCGTCGGGACCGGTGCCATCCCTGCCGGAGCGCGGGTCATCGACCTCTCGGGAATGACGGTGCTGCCGGGATGATCGATGCCCACACCCACGTCTTCCTCCAGGGCGAGGAGCCGTCGGAGGGTGGCTACGACGTGCAACTGCTGAAGTACCCGCTCGCCTACCGCGCCGCCCGGGCCACGGTCGCCGCGCGCCGGGCGCTGGAGCAGGGCTTCACCACCATCCGTGACGTCGAGACCGAGGGCGCGGGCTACGGCGACGTCGGCATCAAGCGGGCCATCGACGAGGGCCACATCCCCGGCCCGCGGATGTTCGTCGTCGACCCGGGCGATCTCCACGACCGGCGGCTACCAACCTCGAGGGCTACGCGCCCGAGGTCGCCGTGCCCGAAGGGGCGCAGCTCGTGGACGGGCCGGTGGAAGCGCGGAAGGCGACGCGCGAGCAGCTCGAGCACGGGGCCGACTGGATCAAGGTCTACATGACCCACCGCTCCTGGGTGGACGCGGCCGGCAAACTCGTCGTCGCAACCCACGCTCACCGTCGAGGAGCTCAAGGCAATCGTGGACGAGGCGCACGGCTGGGGGAAGAAGGTCGCCTGCCACGCGTACACCGATCGCCGGGATGCAGCGGGCGCTCGACGGCGGCTGCGACTCCATCGAGCACGGCCTCGAGCTCGACGACGCCGCGGTGGCGCAGATGGTGAAGCAGGGCACCTGGCTCTGCGCGACGATCAGCCCTCTACTACAACGCACTGGGCGCCCGAGGGCACGCCGGAGGGGCGGCGCGACCAGGCAGCGCGCCGAGGTGCACGGTCCGTCGTTCCGCCGAGGCGGTGAAGGCCGGGGTGAAGATCGCCTTCGGCACGGACGTGGGCGGCTTCCCTGGAGCGAACCGATGGCCCAGGAGTTCCCGCGCATGGTCGAGTTCGGGATGACGCCGATGGCAGGCGATCCAGTCGGCGACCTCGCGTGCCGCGGAGATGCTGGGGCATGAACGGGTCAGCTGGGCGTCATCGCGCCCGGGGCCTACGCCGACATCGTCGCGGTCGAGCGCCGATCCGCTGAAGGACGTCGCACGGTCTCGAGCAGGTGGTCTTCGTGATGAAGGACGGGAAGGTGTTCAGGGACGCGACGGCCGCCCGGTGATGCGGGCTGGGCTGGAGCCGGTCGAGCGCGCCCGTCGGAACGATCGCGGGGCGTGGTTCATCTACCGGTTGATCGACCTCTTCGGTCGGACGTTCCGGTGGACGGACGTGCCATGGCTCAGGGGCCCGCTGGGGCGCCACGATCGGTGACTCGCCCTACCGCGACGTGGCGGCCGCCGAGGGCCTGACCCTGGAGCGCCGGGCTCGGAGCGGCGGGCTGGTCCCCAGCTTCTCCGCGCTTCGCAGCGAGGCCTTCGACCCCATTACGGCTCCATCCCCTGGTCCGGGCGCTTCTACGAGCACACCCGGATTTCGCGATGGATGTTTGGAGCCAGACCTACTTCCCGGCCAGCATCGGACTCACGCTGCTGGTCACGACCATCAGCCGCCAGGTCGATCAGCTCAACTTTCCGCTCTCACCGCTCGATGCCTCGCATGGGATGACGAGCGAGATCATCCTCCTCCGCCGAGCCGTCGATCAGACGATCCGCTACACGGGATGGTTCCGCACCCTCGAGCACACGCAACGGGTCGTCTACACTGGCTTCTACATGACCGAGCAGGCGCCCAACGAGCCTGGGCCGAGCGTCAAGGTCGTGTTCCCGATGCCGAACGGAAATGCGACGGTCATCCCTCCGGCCACGGGCGCATCCCGACGGCTCACTCACGCTCGACTCCAGCGGTCGCGGGATCGGCGACCCCGGCTTCTACCGTCTGCAGTCGCGCGGTCCGGAGCGAGTGCGGGTCTGGTACGTGCGCACGCTCAAGGAATTCTTCCACGTCTACGTGACCCCCGACGGCGTCTTGCGATGCGACCACGCCGTGCGCTTCCTCGGGCTCCCGGTGCTGCGCTTGCACTACAAGATCTTCCGGCGGGCCAACCGACGCAGCCTCGGCGTGAGCCTTCCGCTGCCCACCGCGGGCACGCCTTGACCGGACTGTGCGGGTTCTCGGCCGGAAGGGCACGTCTCGCATGCGCCGCGCACATGTCCAGATCGACGCACTGACACCGGCGGACCGTCTCCAGCGCCGTCCGCATCTGGTCCAGCAGCCGCTCCACCCGCTCCATCTCCGCCAGCTTCAGCTGCGCCAGCGTCTCCCATCGCGCCGAGGGCGGCTGTCCATCGAGCCTGGGGCCGAAGAGCCGCCGCGTCTCCTGAACGGTGAAGCCGCAGGTCTTGGCGAGCAGGAGCAGGCTGACTCGGTCCAGGGCGTCCAGGCCTGTACTCGCGACGCCCCGGAGATGCGCCGCGCGGCGAAGGGAGGAGCCCGGCCTGTTCCCAGAAGCGCAGCGCCGTGGCCGGAACTCCGGACTGTCTCGCCAGCTCGCCGATCCGCATCGGGGCCTCCACTTTGACTTCGAGTGCACTCGAAGTTGCACCCTTTGGGCTCCTCGACGCAACGGAGGTCGATGTCATGAGACGATCGATGAAGGCAGGCCTGCTGGGCGCTTTTGCCCTGGGGAGCACCGGGACTGACCTCGCAGGCGGCCGACACCGAGGGCCGTTTCTACTGTGCCCTGAACGCCCTCTCCCCCAGCGAGCGCCTGCAGCACCTCGCGCTCAGCACCACCCTGCGCGCCGCGGTGACGGCGCGGCATGCCCTCGAGAACGGCTACGCCTTCGAGATCAGGCGAATCGGTGATGGGGTGGGAGGGGCTGACCCGCTGGGTGGGCTTCGAGCGGCGGTGCTGCCCGTTCTTCCACTTCCGGGCGTCGATCACCCCGGCCAGCCGCTCGTCCTGGAATTGACGGGCGCCCCGGGGATCAAGCGGTTCATCGAGACGGAGATGGGGTCAGGCCCGAGCTGACCGTCGCCGGCGCGCCCCGACCCGGAGGCGGATCTCCGGGGGCGCCTGCTCCAGCACCGAGCGGTGGTCGCGGAGCCCGATGCACTCGCGCTGGACCAGCAGCATCCACAGCGCCTCGGCGGCCGCGTCGCGGAGCTCGAGTCGGCGGTCGAGCTGCGCCTGGAGCGAGGAGAGCGGAGGGAGCTGCCCGGACTCCAGGGCCTCCCAGGCAGCCAGCGCGGCATCGAAGCGCGCGGCGATGCGGGCCAGGGTCGCGACTCGCTCGGCGAGCAGCTCCTGCTCGAGCGCGCCCATCGAATCCTTGACCATCGCCTCAGCCTCCGGCGGCGGAGATCTGAGCCGGCTCCGGCATGCGCAGCTCGGCCATCGCCAGCTGGTCGAGGGTCGCGGTCCGGTAGACGTCGAGCATCTGCTCCTGGCCCCGCTTCCACACCCCGTAGAGCGTGCAGGCCCGGGACATCCGACAAGCGTCGTGGCCTTCCTGGCAGAGGTTGACCACCACCGGCCCCTCGACCGCCTCGATGACCTCGAGGAAGGAGATCTCCCGTGCGGGCCGGCCGAGCTGTGTAGCCGCCGCGAGCCCCGCGGGTGCTCGCCACCAGCCGTCGCGTCACGAGCTGCTTGAGGATCTTCGCCAGGAAGTCCTGCGGCACGGTCATGCGCCGGGCGATCTCCCGGAAAGACATCACCCGGCCCTCGGGCTGCGCAGGCAGGCACCATGGCTCGGAGTCCGTACTCGATGCGGCGGGAGATCTGGAGGGGGTGCTGCATGATTCCGCTTGAGAATTCGCTGGTTTGAGTGATTATAGGGTGCCGGCACCCTCAATTCAACGTGATCGACCTCCATTCCCACACGACGGCCAGCGACGGTGAGCTCCCGGCGGAGCAGCTCCTCGCCCTCGCCCGGTCGAAAGGGCGTCACCACCCTCGCGGTGACCGACCACGACACGGTGGATGGGCTCGAGCGCGCGGCGGCGGCAGCGGCGGCCGAGGGGATCCGATTCGTCCCCGGCATCGAGGTCTCGACGCGTACGCCGACGGCCGCGAGGTGCACGTGCTGGGGCACTTCGTCGACCGGACCGAGCCGGGCCTCGCCTCCTTCTCCCACCGTCTGCGCCAGGGCGGCAGAGCGGATGGGCCGGATGGTGGAGCAGATGCGGTCGCTGGGCTTCCCGGTGACCTTCAAGAGTGGAGGCGCATCGCCGCCGGGGCCCACCTCGGCCGGCCGCACCTCGCGCTGGCCCTGGTCGAGCGGGGCTACGTCACCTCGACCCGCGAGGCCTTCGACCGTTTCCTGGGAGACGGCAAGCCGGGTTGGGTGGACCTGCCGCATCCCCGCCGAGGAGGCAGTGGAGATGCTCCGCTGCGCGAGGGACGGCGACCGCGCTCCATCGGCTCGAGCAAGGTCAGTCCGCACACCTCGGAGCGGGCTGGCCCGGGCGGGGCTCGACGGGCTGGAGATCTTTCATCCCGACCGCGTGCCTAGCCAGCGCGAGGCGTTCCTCCGGCAGGCGGACGCCCTGGGGCTGGACTGCCCACCGCGGGCAGCGACTTCCATGGCCCTCGGGTGACGCCCGACCGACAGCCGGGCATGGTGTCGCTCGACCCGGCCACTTCTCGCGCCACGGAAGCGCGGGCCACCCGCCGGCGTTGACACCCCGAGGCCCCCCGTCGTTATCTCCCCCGCGCCGATGAGCCCCGAGTCGATCGCCCTCGCGCCGTACTTGCCGCTGCTGGCGGTGCTGCTGCTGGCCACCGTGCCGGGGGTAGTCGTCAGCTTCACCTCGGCCCTGCTCGGCCCGAAGCGCCCGTCGGAGATCAGAGTCGACGGTGTTCGAGGCCGGGAGCGCGCCCTCGCCGGGCACCGCGCACCAGCGCTTCGCGGTGAAGTTCTACGTGGTCGCCCTGCTTTCTTCATCGTCTTCGACGTGGAGACGGTGTTCCTCTACCCTGGGCGGTGAACTTCAACGAAGCTGGGCTAGGTTCGGGTACGTCGGAGATGCTCGGTCTTCGCGCCTGACCCTGGTCATCGGGCCTGGTCTACGTGTGGAAGAAGGGCGCGCTGGAGTGGGAGAATCGTGAGACGAGATGGCTGAGTCGGAGATTGCACCGGTCATCGCCACCCGCCGGGACGAGGCGATGGGCTTCCTGGAGCGCCTGGTGAGCAAGGGCCTGGGCTGGGCGCGAAGTACTCGCTCTTCACCTACCCTTCGCCACCGCCTGCTGCGGAATGGAATACATGTCCGTGGCCGCGAGCCGCGTACGACATCGCGCCGCTTCGGCGCCGAGTTCCCCGCTTCTCGCCTCGCCAGGCGGATCATGCTGATGGTGGTCGGCACCATCAACATGAAGCCAGGCGCCGATCCTGAAGCGCGTCTACGAGCAGATGGCCGAGCCGAAGTGGGTGGTGGCGTTCGGCGTCTGCGCGTCAGCTCGGGCGGCTTCTACGACAACTACGCGGCGCTCCAGGGCATCGACCGCATCCTCCCGGTGCGACGTCTACATTCCGGGGTGCCCGCCACGCCCCGAGCAGGTGCTCGACGGGCTGATCCTGCGCCAGGACAAAGATCAGGGTCAGGTGCACCGCATCGGCGGCACCGGGCCGTCGGAGCCCAGGTGGGGATGAACCTGATCCAGCTCGCGCACGAGAAGCGCTCCGCGTAGACCGACGCCTGGGTCCCGACATCGGTGCCCGGTGTGGGTCGGCTCGGCGCTGGGCCCCGGTCGGTGGGATCGGCGGACTAGACTTCCGATCGTGGCCGCGCTCTCCGCTCGGCATCGATCGCCGCGCCGCTCTGCCTGTCGCTCCTGGCCTGCAGCACGCCTGGAGCGGCGTCGTCTCCGAGCCCCCTGCCGCACTGCCCAAGATCGATGGGACACCGGCCGATCGCGCGCTGCAGTTCCTGACCGGCCGCTTCGACTCGGCGGACCTGGCCCGGAGCGCCCCGGCGTGTCGGCGCTGGAGGTGACGGCCTGCACCGCCGAGGTCTCGGGCTGCCCCGCTCGCTCTACGTCGAGGAGACGGTGCTCGGTGCGACGGAAGCGCCGCGCCGCCAGCGGGTCTTCGTGCTCGAGCCCGGCGACCGGCCGGAGCCACGGTGCTGTGGCGAACCTTCGACGTGGTCAGCCTCGGGGCGGCCGCCGGCGCCTGTCGCGGGGCGGCCATCCCCGCTTCGCCCGGGACGAGGTGCGAGAGCGCCCAGGCTGCGCGGTCTCGCTGCACTGGGACGGGAACGCGTCTTCCGCGGGGACCAGCGGCCGGAGCTGCCCCAGCACGCTGGCCGGCGCCACCTGGGCCAGCCACGAGACGATGCTCGACGCGATGGGATTCCGGCTCTGGGAGAGGCCTTCGACGCGAATGGCCAGCCGGTGGGCAAGGCCGACGTCAGGACCCGTACGCCTTCGTGCGACGCTCGCCGGTGGTGGCCCGCTAGCGACGCGGGCCCGGCCGGGTCGCTACTCCCGCTTCCAGTGCAGCTCGAGGCGCCGCTCGCCGTCGACCTCGACCACGGTCCAGACCGGCGCCGGGGAGGCTCGTAAATCGCCGTCCGCTCGATCGGGGCGCGCTGGATGTACGGACTGGAGGTCCGAGAAATCACCGCGGCGCGCGCGCTCGCTGCTCGACCCACAGCGCGGTGGCGGTCGCGAGCGCGACGACGACGCAGAATGGGTCCCGCACCGACACCGAAGATGAAGCACCCGACCATCGCCGCAGCGGCGAGCATCATTCCCGGACGGCCGTGATCGGCGTGACGGGGACCAGCGAAACCCATGCTTCGGACATCATCCTCCCTTGGAAAGCCGGCCCGGCTGCCGGCGTTCGTTCAGGGGACTGCATCCAGCGAACCATCGCCGGACCTCGTGATTCTACGGGCTTGGGTGCCTTTTCGTCACCTTTCCGTAACTCGGGCGGCAACGGGCTGTCACCTCACACGCAGCCCCCGGGGAGGCGTACCTCTGCAGCCCCTTTCGCGACAGCGGAAGACCTCACCCGACCGGGGGCGACCGTCGGTCCGGCGGCGGACGCGTCCCGGGGCTCCGACGGTCGAGGCGTGCATCCGCAGGGTTGGAGGGTGCCCGGGCCTTGCAACGCCCGCGCGCGCCGCGGCCATCCCGGCCGGCGTGAGGGGGACCTACCCGATGAACCGCATCACGAGCGGGTCGGCCGCGACCACGAGCCGAGCACCCTGCTGTCGACGAGCCCGTCTCCGTCCCGGTCCAGCACTTCGAGCCGGTGGAGGCGGACCAGTTCGACTCGACGATCTCCAGCCGCGCGGAGGAGGGGCGGCACGCGGGACCGTCGACGTCGAGACCGGCCACCCGACGTCTCCACGGCGGGAAGGTGCTGGCCTCCCGGACGCTCCATCTACGTCGGCGACTACCGGCAGTACGGCGCAGGAAGCGCGACAGGGCCGGAACGACGCGGCGATGGCGGCGCTGGTGAAGGACGCCGGGCAGACGGCGCTCTGGAAGGAGTACGGCGGCGGCGCCGGGACGACGTCGTCCTCGAAGGTCCTCCCTCGGCCCAGGGACGACCGCTTCACCGAGGAGGTCGAGGCACTCGTCGAAAGGGAGTCCGGAGCGGCTGCTTCGACACCTCCGATCGGAGCGGATCTCAGTTCCGGTACTCCCGCCCGGCGCGGTGCTGGAGGACGACGGCGCCAGCTCCGGCACGGCCTCGGCGGATTCCACGGCAACGTCGAGACCACGGACGGGCGGCCCGTCTACTACGCGGTGGTCGTCTACTCGCAGCGCACGTCCGACGGGGTGAACGGGATCGACTTCACCGGGAAGCCCATCGACAACGTCATCCATCACCGAGAGCCACGAGATCACCGAAGTGGTCACCGACCCGGACCATCGGGATGGCGATCGAGAGCGGCGACCCTCGGTTCCTCGCCTGGTACGACGACACCACGCCGATCCTCCGGCGAGACGGCTCGCCGATCCTCGACGACTGGGGCCGTCCGATGCGCGGCAAGGGCGAGATCGGGGACATCCCCGTCCTCAACGCCGAGCTCGAGGGCGACGAGGATCTCAGCTCGGTCTGGGGCCGCGTCGGCGGCTTCGCGTTCCAGACCGAGTGGAGCAACAGCGACGGGAAGGCGGACGCTCGCGCCGGAGGGCTGAGCGGTCGGCGACCGCATCTCCAGCACCCGGGTCGCTGGCTCCCTACGTCGGCTTGGCGAGCATCTGCTTCAGGAACGCCGCACCGGCCGTCACCGCCCCGCCGCCGACGGCTCCGCCGCCGATGCTCCCGAGGATGGCGCCCATGTCCAGCCCGCCAGCGGCTCGCCCGCAGGCCATGCCACCTCGGCGAGCGAGGCGAGCAGCCGACCGCCGAGCCAACCGCCGACCAGACCGGCGATGGTGTTGCGCCGACGGTTCCCAGGCTCAGGATCTTCACCGCGGCGCCCAGGACGTTGCCGCCGACTGCCCTCACTGACTAGCTGAATGATGAGAGGTAGGTAGCTCGCTGCAGACCTCCGGAATGAGGTTGGTCCGTCCGATGACGGCAGCCGAGGCCTCGCCGCGCTCACGGGGGTGCACAGGCGAGGGTATGCCCGGCACGACGTCGGCCTCGGGGCGGAAGGGTAGATCGCTTTGCGCGCGCTCGCTCAAGCTCGCGCCCGCCCGCACGGTGTGACGTAAGCCGCACCGACCTTCTTCCGCTCGACCGAGAGCAGAACTACTGCTCGGGGCGAACACCGGATGCGGTCACCGGTCAGCGCATGTAGGGCGCGACGTTCGCGGCGATCGTCGCAAGCTCATCGGCCGTGAGGGCGTCTTCTCGCGGAATAGAGTCCAGGATTCGCGCGGCGCCGGATTGCCGCCGAACGCGAGATCCGCGCCAAAGAGCACCCGATGAAGGCCGGCCTCGCGGATGCGTTTGGCGATGAGCGCGCATTTTCGGGCGACGTTTCCGCGGTCACGACGGTGGTGATGTCGAAATAGACGTTACTGGACGCCGGTCGCGGGCGGCGATCGCATTCAGAAAAACAGCCATGACCTCGTCGGCGTAATCGGGATAGCCACCGGCGCCAGCAGATGGCAATCTGCGCACTGCGCGGCGCCGCACAAGACCTCGGTTGAGGAAGATCTCCCCATCCTCGCGCCCGTAGGGTGTCCCGCCCCGCGCCCGCATGTGCACGACGATCGGGACCCCTCGCGCGTTTGCGGCGCGGAACACCTCGACGATGCGCGCCCGGTGCTCCCTTGTCGCGCAGGCTGACGCCTGAGTTCACCGAAATGCAGCTTGACGCCGATCATGTGGGTAACCGGCCGCTGCTCAGCTCCTCGAGCGTAGGGCCGCAGAGGGATTCACCGCGCAAAACCCGACGAGCCGAGTGGACCGTCGTGCAACTTCCGCAGCCGTCCAGTCGTTCTCGCGCGCACCTTGGTGTACTCATCGGTCACCTCCGCGGCGGTCGTCGCCGAAGATGTAGGCGATGGACAACACGACCGCGCGGCGAACGCCCGCTTGGTCCAACTGCGCGATGAGTCGTCTGCGTCGAACGGCTCCGGCAACGACCACGGTGCGGCTGCGGCTGGACCCACCAGATGCTGGTGGTAGGAAATTGCAGGGGTCGTCTGCGTCGCGGACGCGCGCCGGTCGCGCGCATCGGCGTTGCGGCCACGCAACCCGCCGAAAGCAGAGCAAGCACGATCGAACGGAATCTCATGGAGGTCTCTCCCTGTTGGCGAGCGCTGAATTCCGGGCTCAATGGCGCGTGCGCGGGCATCTCCAGCACGCGCCGTGTCGCCACGCGGTGATACGCCGGATGCCCCGGCTTCACCGCGACGAACGTGCCCTTGCACGTCGCGCAGACCTTGCCCTCGCAGGTCAGTGTCGCCTCGACCGTTGCCCGGTCGCCGGAGATCTCCACCGCCTTCGGCCCACAGCTGGATCTCCGGGCCCACCGGCGTCGGGCGGCGGAGGGTCACCGCGAAAGTCGCTGACGTCACCGTGCACGGGGCGACTCTCGAGCGACTGCTCCCGCATCAGCGCCACCGTCGCAGCCCAGTTGGAGTGACAGTCGAGCAGCGCGCCGACGATGCCCCCGTTGAGCACGCCGGGAACGCCTGGTGGTACTGCTCGGGCTGCCAGGTGGCGACCAGGTGGTCCCCTTCCTCGAAGCTCCGGATGCGCAGGCCCTTGTCGTTCGCCGGGCCGCAGCCGAAGCGACATGTTCTGCGGAGCGAATCGCTCCTGGACGCTCGGGCCGTTCATGCCCACACCCTACCCTCTCGCGCCCGGCGACGGGGCGCTTCAGGTGCCCTGGTGAGCCCGGTAAGTCCTCTGACTCGCTACGGGTTCTTCCGTTGACGCACCCCGGAGGGGCCAGTAGAACCGCGGCGGCCTTGCGGCACCCGTCCCACGTTCCGGAAAGGCAGCCAGAGACCCACGTGAGCCTCCGAGCCCTGACCCTGGTCCAGGAGAAGTTCCCGACGCGTTCGCCGAGCAGTACACCGATCGGGCCGGAGGCGTCCTGGGCCGTCGTGAAGCCCGACGCGCTCCGCCAGGTGATGGCGCACCTGAAGGACGACCCGCACCTCGACTTCAAGCTCTTCCTCTCCATCGACGCCGTCGACCGGCTCCAGCTCCCGGAGCACGACCCCCGCTTCGAGGTGGTCTATCTTCCTCTACTCCGGTCAGCCGGAACGAGCACGTCCGCCTCAAGGTCCGGGTGGCGGAGAGCGCCCCCGGGTCCCCAGCATCACCTCCATCTTCCAGGGCGCCGACTGGTGGGAGCGCTTCGTCTGGGACTTCTACGGCATCCGCTTCGCCGGCCACCCCGACCTCCGGCGCATCCTCATGTACGAGGAATTCAAGGGGCACCCGCTCCGCATAGGACTACCCCTGCGTGAACGCCAGCCACTCGTTCCCGAGCGACCCATCCGCGACATCTTCCGCGGTCCGGGCACCTCCGGCGTTTCCTGAGACCACTCCATGGTTGACGTCTACGAACCCCACAAGGACGAGAACGCCCCCGAGGAGAGCTCCGAGCTGGAGGCCCACCTCCAGACCAAGCGGATGATCATCAACCTCGGCCCCTCCCACCCGCCATGCACGGCACGGTGCGGATGCGGGTGGAGCTGGAGGGCGAGACCATCATCACCGCCGATCCGGAGATCGGCTTCCTCCATCGCGGGTTCCAGAAGAGCTGCGAGAACGTCACCTGGAACCAGTGCCTGCCCTACACCGATCGCCTCAACTACGTATCGGCGATCATGAACAACTTCGGATTCCTCAAGGCGGTGGAGAAGCTCATCGGCCTGGAGATCCCCGAGCGCGCCCAGTCCATCCGCGTCATCGCCTCCGAGCTGCACCGGATGCACGACCACCTCACCTGCGTCGGCGCCGTCGGCGCTGGAGCTGGGCGGCTTCTCCGTCTTCCTCTACGCCATCGAGGCCCGTGAGCTGATCATGGACCGGGTGGCCGAGCTCACCGGCGCCCGGCTCACCGCCACCTTCGGCCGCGTCGGCGGACTGAACCGCGATCTGCCCGACGGCTGGACCGAGCTGCGTCCTCAAGTCGCCTGGACAAGATCCACGAGCTGCTCGGCGAGGTCGACGGGCTGCTCACCGGCCAACCGGATCTTCGTCGACCGGACCCGACGGCACCGGCGTCATCACCGCCAGGACGCCCTCGACTTCGGCTTCACCGGCCCTTGCCTCCGCGCCAACGGCGTCGCCTACGACGTCCGGAAGGCTCAGCCCTACTGGGTCTACGACCGGATGGAGTTCGACGTCCCGGTCGGCCCAGAACGGCGACAACTACGACCGCTACCTCATGCGGATGGAGGAGATGAAGCAGTCGAGCGCATCGTCCGCCAGGCGCTGAAGCAGATCCCGCCCGGGCCGATCATCGTCGACGATTGGCGCATCGCCCTGCCGCCCAAGGCCGAGGTCTACGGGACCATCGAGGGCGTCATCGCCCACTTCAAGCTGGTGATGGAGGGTGTCCCGGTCCCGCCCGGTGAGCTCTACGACGGCACCGAGGCCGCCAACGGAGAGCTGGGCTGGTACCTGGTGAGCGACGGGTCCGGCCGGCCGTACAAGGTCCACGTCCGCGCGCCGGGCTTCGCCATCCTCTCCGGCGTGCCGCGGATGATCGAGGGGAGGATGCTGGCCGACCTGATTCCCACCTTCGACACCATCAACATGATCGGCGGCGAGGTGGAGCAATGACCGCCCCCAAGGCGCCCCCAAGCACCCCGGGTTCGTGACCGTCACCGTCGACGGCAAAGAGCTGGTGGCCAAGCCCGGCGTCAACATGGTCGACGCGGTGAAGGACGTCGGCGCCGACATCCCTACTACTGCTACCACCACCGGCTCAGCATCGCCGCCAACTGCCGGATGTGCCTGGTGGAGGTCAGCACCTCGCCCAAGCTCGTCCCTGCCTGCTAGACCCCGCTCACCGAGGGGATGGTCATCCACACCAGAACGCCGCGCGTTCAAGAAAGCCAGCGGGCGGTGATGGAGTTCCTCCTCCTCAATCACCCGGTCGACTGCGCCATCTGCGACCAGGCCGGGGAGTGCAAGCTGCAAGATTGCTACCAGCGGCACGACCACCGCTCCTCGCGGCTGGAGGGAGAAGATCCTCAGGGCCAAGCGCAGAGGTGCTCGGGCCCGCTGGTAGTGCTGGACCAGGAGCGCTGCGTCCTCTGCACCCGCTGCGTCCGCTTCATGACCGAGGTGCCGAAGGAGACCCAGCTGGGCGTCTTCAACCGCGGCAGCGCCGAGCTGATCGACACCTTCCCCGGCAAGGAGCTGGACAGCAGCTACTCCGGCAACGTGGTCGACATCTGCCCGGTGGGCGCGCTGCTCAACCGCGACTTCCGCTTCCGCGCCCGGAGCTGGTTCCTCTCCGCCGCTCCCAGCGTCTGCACCGGCTGCTCCCGCGGCTGCAGCACCTTCGTCGACTTCATGGGCCAGGACACCTACCGCTACCGGCCCCGGGAGAACGAGCAGATCAACAAGAGCTGGATGTGCGACCAGGGGCCGGCTCTCCTACAAGTACGTCAACCTCGAGCGGCTGGTGGTGCCGATGCTCGGCCGCGGCGAGGACCGGCGCGAGGCCGGCGTCCAGGAGTCGATCTCGGCGGTCAGCGCCCAGTTCAAGGTGCTCGCCGGCACCGCGGGCCTGGCGGTGCTGGCCTCTCCCGTCGCCTCCAACCAGGACCTGCTCGCCTCGCTGGCCTTCGCCCGCGACGCGCTGGGCATCCGCTCCGGTCTACGTGGGCGGTCGCCCGGAGGGAAAGGGCGATCACTTCCTGATGACCGCGGACAAGAACCCCAACCGCCGCGGCCTGCGGTGGATCGCCCGCGGGCTGGACCTGAGCCTCTTGCCCTTCTCCGAGCTGACCGCGGCGATCAACGCCGGCAGGGTGAAGGCCCCTCTACGCCATCGGCGGAGAGGTGCCGGTGGACGTCGCCCAGGCGGCGCAGACCTTCTCCCGGCTGGAGTACTTCGTGCTCCAGGCCACCAACGAGAGCGCGGTCACCGCCCAGGCCCACGTGCTGCTCCCGCCGCGACCCACGTCGAGAGCGAGGCACCTTCACCAACCAGGACGGCATCACCCAGCGCTTCCGCGAGGCCTACCCGGGCCGGGTGGACATCCGGCCGCACTGGCGGTGGGCGGTGTCCCTGGCCACCGACTTCGGCTTCCCTGGGTCCAGCAGAACGCCCGCGACGTCTTCCGCGAGTGGGCGCCCCAGGTCGCCGAGCTGGCCACCTTCGACTGGGATGGGCAGGCCCCGCCGGCCAAGGTGAAGCGGGGCATCAATCCGCTGCCCACCGGCGCCGACGGGCGGCCCCCGGCTACCGTGAGTTCGGTCCTCCCCGAGTGCGAGGAATCTAGGAGCGACCATGAAGAAGCTCGTCCTCGTCCGGACCACCATCTTCGTCCTCCTGGGAATGATCTTCGCGGTCTCCGCCGCTCGCCTACGCGGTGTCGGATGGATCTGAGTCGGTAGCCCCCGGCTTCTCCTGGGTGAGCAACCTCCTGATCCTCATCCTCGGGTTCGTGATGATCATCGCCACCGTGCTCACGCTCGCCGAGCGCAAGTGGAGCGCGATGATCCAGGACCGGATCGGCCCGAACCGGGCGCGGATCGGGCTCCCGGGCCTGCGGAACAACCCACTGGTGGGCCTGCCCCACGTCATCAGCGATTCGGTGAAGATGCTGACCAAGGAGGACGTCCGGCCGAAGAACGCCGACCCCCTCCTCTTCAACCTGGGGCCGCATCCTCGCCTTCGCCCCGGTGCTGGCGCTGTTCGCGGTCATCCCCGCCGGTCCCAGTCGTCAACGTCGGCGGCTTTCGGGTCGGGCTGCAGATCGCCAACCCCGACTTCGGGATCCTCTTCGGTCTTCGCCATCGCCTCGCTGGCCGTCTACGGGACGGCGCTGGCCGGCTGGGCGAGCAACAACAAGTTCGCCCTCCTCGGCGGCGTGCGCGCCACCTCGCAGATGGTGTCGTACGAGGTGGCGCTGGGCCTCGGGCTGGTGGGGATGATGCTGACCTTCTCCACCGTGCGTCTGCCCGACCATGATCGCCGGCCAGGTGCCCTACCTCTGGGGCACGGCCACCACCGGCTGGGACGACCTGGGGCTCCCGGCCTGGGGCATCATCCTCCAGCCGGTGGGGTTCCTCTGCTTCTTCGCCGCCGCTTTCGCCGAGACCAAGCGGGCCCCCTTCGACGTCCCGGAGGGCGAGCGAGATCATCGGGTACTTCGTCGAGTACTCGGGGATGAAGTTCGGGCCTGTTCATGATCTCGAGTTCGCCGAGGTGGTGATCCTCGCCGCCATCACCACCGCGGTGTTCTTCGGGGGCTGGCACCTGCCGCTCTGGGACAACGCGCTCGGCGCCTGGCTCACCTCGACCTTCCGCGAGTGGCCGCGGCTGATGCCGATCGTCGCCGGGGCGCTCTACTCCACCATCTTCTGGGTCAAGGTCGTCCTGCTCTGCTACGTCCAGCTGGCCATCCGCTGGACGTTCCCCCGCTTCCGCTACGACCAGATCCAGACGCTGGGGTGGAAGATCCTCCCTCCCGCTCGGCCTGGCGAACATCTTCGTCACCGGCGCCCTGGTGCTGCGTCGACCCGACGCTGCGCTGGCTGGCGGTCTTGGGATTGCTGGAGATCGGCTTCCTCCTCGCCCTGACGCTCCGACCGAAGGACATCGCTCGCGCCCACGCCGACGACGCACATGCCGCCTCCGATCACGGAACGCCCGTCGCCGCCGCCTCCTCGCACCACTAGGATCCCCGGACCTCCATGGCCTGCAAGGCGAGCAAGAATCCGACCACCGACCTGCGCGAGCGGCTCTACGTCCCCGAGCTGCTCCGCGGCCTGGCGATCACCACCCGCCACTTCCTCCGGAACCTCTTCAACGCCCGATCGACAAGAACGTCCAGGTGCAGGACCGGAAGGGCGCCAACCTCGTCGCCACGGTCAGCTACCCCGAGGAGAAGACTCCCTACCCGCCGGGGTACCGCGGACTGCACCGGCTGGTGCCGCGCGGAGGACGGCAAGCCGCGCTGCGTGGCTTGCTACATGTGCGCCACCATCTGCCCCGCGCAGTGCATCTACATCGAGGCCGGGGAGTACGAGACCACCGACCCCTCGGCCGACAACCGGGTGATCGAGAAGTACCCCACCCAGTTCGTCATCGACGAGCTGCGCTGCATCGTGTGTGGATTTTGCGTCGACGCCTGCCCCAAGGACGCCATCCGGATGGACACCGGGCTCCACACCCCGTCGGAGTACAACCGGCAGGGCTTCATCTGGGACATCCCCAAGCTCCTCCAGGGACCGCCGGTCAGTCACCCCTCCGACCCGTGGAACAAGCGCGAATCGTCGCGCCCGCCCCCGCACCAGCACCTCGAGCCGCACACCCGCATCGGCGAGGGACTGACTCCCCTCAAGCTGCCCGCGTCTGGCCAGGAGCCGCACGCCCGGGACGGTGGTCACCGGATCAGCCGGTGCCGGTGACGCGCTTTCTGAAGGAGTAGCGCCTCGGGCAGTCTCACCCCGCGCCGATAACGGCGGAGTCCGGGAGGCGTGGCCTCAGGCGCCGAGCGCGCGCGGCGACCTGGTACGTCGTCACCGCGGCCAGGTACGCGAGCGTGGTCATGGAGAGGAAGGCCAGGACCGGCGCCCGGAGCGCTCCCAGTCTCCTTCCGCATCACCGCCAGCGTGGAAGCGCACTGCAGCGACAGCGAGTAGAAGGCGATGAGCGCCAGCGCGCCGGCGAGGCCCATCCCGCCCAGGTGGAGCTGGGTGGAGAGCGCGCCGAGCTGCGTGCCGGCATCCTCCAGGCCGTTGAGCGTCCCCATCGTCCCCACGAAGACCTCGCGGGCGGCGAAGGAGGTGACGATCCCGACGCCCGCCTTCCAGTCCGCCCCCATCGGGCGGAACACCGGCTCGAGCCAGTGTCCCAGCGCGCGCGAGCCAGGACTGGTCGAGGTGCCCGGCTCCCCGGGGAAGTAACCCAGCACCCAGATGCACACCCCGACGGTGAAGATGACCGGCGCCGCGCGCTGCAGGAAGGCCCAGGAGCGGGCGGCCGCGGCGATGACGATCGGCTTCACGCTGGGGAGCCGGTACGGCGGCAGCTCCACCACGAACGGGGCATCGGCGAGAGTTGCCCGGGCGGCGCCGGATGAGCCGATCCAGCACCGCGGCGGCGAGCAGCGCCATCACGATCCCGAAGGCGTAGATGCCGGCGAACACCACGCCCTGGAGGCCGAGGAGACCCCCGATCAGCGTCTTCGCCGGGACGAAGCCGCCGATGAGCAGGGCGTAGATCGGCAGCCGCGCCGAGCAGGAGGTGAAGGGGATCACCAGCACGGTGATCCAGCCGACGCCGGGGCGACTCGATGGTGCGGGCGGCCATCATCGCCGGGATGGCGCAGGCATGGCCGGAGAGCAGGGGAAGGAAGCTGCGGCCCGAAAGTCCGAACCACCCCAGCGGCCGGTGGAGCATCACCGCCGCCCGGGCGAGGCTACCCCGAGTCCTCCAGTGCGCCGATGACCAGGAAGAGGACGAAGATCTGCGGAACGAAGGTGAGGAACGCCCCCAGGCCGGCGAAGACGCCGTCGCGAACGAAGTCCTGCACCAGGCCCGCGGGCAGCAGGCCGCTGACGAAGCCGCCGGTCGCCGCCTACCCCGATGCGGACCGCCGCCATCAGCGGGGTGGCCCAGGTGAAGATGGCCTGGAAGACCACCGCCATCACCGCGAAGAAGAGCGGGAGCCAAAGCGGGTGGAGAGGAAGATGCGGTCCAGCCGCTCCTGGCTCCGAGCAGCGACGTCGCCCCGCGGGCCGTGAGCGCGGTTGAGGCGGTGGGCGGCGAGCTTCTCGCTCCTCGACGGTGGCCCCGGCGCCAGGCGCTCCGTCGTGGGAGCGGTCAACTCCTCGGGACGGGCCAGGGCGGCGCGGAGCTGGTCCAGGCCCTGCCCGGTCTTGGCCGAGACGCCGACGAACTGGCAACCCACCTCGGCGGTGAGGCCCGGCGAGATCGATGTGCGCCCCGGCGCCGACCACCTCGTCGAGGATGTTGACCGCGGCGATGACCGGCACCTGGGCCTTCCGGCGCGCGGGGCAGCAGCTCGAGCAGCAGATACAGGCTCCGCTCCAGCCGGGTGGCGTCGAGCACGCAGACGATGGCCCGGGTGCCCGGATCGCCCAGCGCGAGGTCGAGCCGCTCGATGGCCACCCGCTCGTCGAGGGTCAGCGGCTCCAGCGAGTAGATGCCGGGGAAGTCGTGGATGGTCAGGCCGCCGGCGTGTCCGGAGCGGACCTCCACCGTCACCCCGGGATAGTTGGCGACCTTCTGGGCAATGCCGGTGAGCCGGGTGAAGAGCAGGCTCTGCCGGAGTTGGGATTGCCGACGAGGAGGACGTCGCCCCGCTCAGCGGTGGCCGTCATCGCTGCTGGCGGCGCCCAGTGAGCACCTGGGAGGCCACCTCCGGCTCGGAGCGCGAAGCGCCGCTCCGGAGACGGCGTACACGCGGGGACCGCCGAACGGAGCGCGGCGCACGCAGCGCACCTCGTTGCCGTCGACGAAGCCCAGCTCCCAGCAGCCGCTGGCCCACCTCGGGACGCAGGCCGGGCAGCGAAGCCCGAGATGCGCGCCGTCGCCCCGGGGGCAGGTGGAACAGGTTCGTCACCCCTCCCTATATTGACTTTGATTCGCAAAGTCGAGAGCAGGCGGAACACCGCAGGAACTGGGGCTTCCCTCACCAGGCGGCCAGGCATGAGCCGGACGGTCCGCTTCCGAGGACACGGAGCGACCCGGCCCGGCTCCGATGTCGGTGCTTGCCCGCGCGTCGATGGAATCCGTGCCGGATCGGCCCTCGCCAGCGCCACTCGCCGCGCGCGTGCCGGGTCCGTGGCCTGTGGCTCGTCACTGGACGAACGCGCGTGGCCTCGGTCGTGCTCGACAGAAGCGATGGCTGTCAGCTAATCAACCTCGCATGCCTGGCTCAGGGGCCGGCGCCAGGAGGGCGGATGCCACGGTTCACGTGGGTCGCAGTGGTTGGGGCGAGCGCCGCCGTTGCGCTGGGTCTCGGCGGATGCAGAAGGAAGCTCCTCCGCTGCCGCCCACGACCGTGCTGGTCGCGACCGCGGCTCAGCAGGACCTGAGCATCTCCAGTGAATTCGTGGGCACGGATCGACGGCTACGTGAACGCCGAGATCCGTGCGCGGGTGAAGGGGTTCCCCAAGTCGCAGGACTACCAGGACGGGGCGACGGTCAAGAAGGACCAGCTCCTCTTCACCATCGATCCCGCCGAGTTCAAGGCGGCGCTGGACAAGGCGAAGGGCGACCTCGGCCGGGCCCAGGCCACCTACGGGCGGAGCACAAGGTGACCGTCGACCGCTACCGCCCGCTGGCGGCGAAGCAGGCAGTGAGCCAGCAGGATCTGGACAACGCCGAGGCGGGCCTGCGCGAGGCCGCGGCGGCCGATCGCCTCGGCGAAGGCCACGGTGGAGGAGGCAGCAGCTCAATCTGGGCTACTGCCGCATCACCTCCCCGGTGGAGGGAGTGGCCGGCACTGGCGCAGGTCCGGGTCGGGCAACCTCGTCGGCCAGGACGGGCCCACGCTGCTTGACCACCGTCTCCGATCTCGACCCGATGCGGGTCACCTTCCCCATCAGCGAGGCCGATTACCTCCGCTGTCGCCAGCCGCGCCGCCGAGCTGGAGGGTGTCGACCCGCTCGATGCCGGTCCGGACCGCACGGTCCTCGACCTGGTCCTCGCCGACGGTTCGGCGTACCCCCAGAAGGGATGGTTCATCTCCATCGGCCGCGCGGTGGAGAAGGGCACCGGGACACTGCAAGTCCAGACGCTCTTCCCCAACCCGAGCGTGATCCTGCGCCCTGGCCAGTACGGACGGGTCCGGCGTGCCACGGACGCGATCAGGGCAAGGCCATGGTGGTGGTGCCGGAGAGCGCGGTCAAGGAGCTGCAGGGCACCTACACCATCGGCGGTGTCGTGGGACCGGACGACACGGTCACCATCCGGACCGTCGGAGGTGGGCCCCGCGCCGGGCACCTCTGGGCGGTGACCAAGGGAATCAACGCCGGAGACCGGGTGATCACCCAGGGGCTGCAGAAGGTGTCGGAGGGTTGAAGGTCATCGCCAATCCCGACCCCGCAGCGTCAAGCCCGCGGGCGGCTCCGCTCCCCGCCGGCGACCCCAGGTGGCGCACCGGCGCAGGCGCGCACCAGCGACCGCGAGCGGCGCGGCGCCGGACGCGGGGAGGTAGTTCGTGATCTCCGCATTCTTCGTTCGCCGGCCCATCGTCGCCATCGTCATCGCCATCGTCACCGTGATCGGCGGCGTGGTCGCGATGACCGCGACTGCCGATCGCGCAGTTCCCGGACATCGTTCCGCCGCAGATCCAGCGTGACCACGACGCTACACCGGCGCCGACGCCGTCACCATCGAGCAGTCGGTCGCCACGCCGATCGAGCAGCAGATGAACGGCGTGGACAACATGCTCTACATGCAGTCCACCAACGCCAACGACGGCACGATGACGCTGACGCGTCACCTTCGACGTGGAGACCGACGTCGACATCGACAACGTCTGGTCCAGAACCGCGTGAGCCAGGCGCAGGCCGAGTCTGCCCCAGGACGTGAAGCAACTTCGGGCGTGACGGTCAAGAAGTCCACCTGCGCCTCCCGCTGATCATCCTCGCCCTCTACTCGCCGAACGAGCGCCTACGACGCGCTGTTCCTCGGCAACTACGCGACGATCAACGTCATCGACGCGCTCAAGCGCGTGCCGGGCGTCGGCGACGTGGTCCTGTTCGGCACCACCGACTACGCGATGCGCATCTGGGTGAAGCCCGACACAGCTCACCGGCTCGGCCTGACCGTCGCCGACCTCGCAGAACGCCATCCAGGCAGAACGCGGTGAACCCGTCGGGCAGATCGGCGGCGAGCCGCGCCCGCCGGGACAGGAGTTCACCTACGCGGTGCCGCGCGCAGGGCCGCCTCGTGACCGCCGAGCGAGTTCGGCGACATCGTGGTCCGGCTCGAACCCGACGGCTCGCAGGTCCGGCTCAAGGACGTCGCGCGCATCGAGCTCGGCGCGCTGAACTACCAACCAGCGCGGGCCGCTGCAACGGCCGCCCGCGGCGATCATCGCGCGTCTACCAGACCCCGGGCTCGAACGCGCTCGAGCGTCGGCGACGGGCATGAAGAACACGATGGACGAGCTGAAGGAGCGCTTCCCGCAGGACCTCGACTACGAGTCGCGCTCGACACCACGCTCGCCGTCGTCGGAGGGCATCGTACGAGATCCAGCACACGCTCGTCGAGGCGATGGTCCTGGTGATCCTCGTCGTCTTCATCTTCCTGCAGAGCTGGCGCGCCACGCTGATCCCGCTGCTCGCGGTGCCGGTCTCGCTGGTCGGGCACGTTCGTCGCTCTTCCCGCTGCTCGGCTTCTCGATCAACACGCTCTCGCTGTTCGGTCTGGTGCTGGCGATCGGCCTCGTCGTCGACGACGCGATCGTGGTGGTGGAGGCCGTGCGAGCACCACATCGAGCACGGGCATGTCGCCGCAGCGACGCCACCGCTCAAGGCGATGCAGGAGGTCTCCGGGCCGGTGGTCGCGCATCGCGCTGGTGCTCTCGGCGGTCTTCGTGCCGATCGCCTTCATCCCGGGCATCACCGGGCGGCTGTACCAGCAGTTCGCGTCACCATCGCCGATCTCGGTGATCATCTCGGCGTTCAACGCGCTGACCCTCTCGCCCGGCGCTGTCGGCGATGCTGCTAAGCCGCCGGGCGACGCACCGGGGTCTGCGTGGCCTGCCTCGGCGCCGTTCAACAAGTGCTTCGACCGGATGACCGGCGAGCTACGTCAAGGCCGCACGGAGGACTGCGTCCGGAAGGTGCTGCTGCACGCTGGGCGCTGCTCGCCGGGACGGCGCTGCTGGCTGGACTGGCTGGGCTCGCGGATCCCCACTGGCTTCGTCCTCGAGGAGGACCAGGGCTACGCCTCGGCGATGTTCCAGCTCCCCGACGCCGCCTCGCTCGCAGCGGACGCGAGAGGTGCGTGCAAGCAGGTCGAGGAGGTCCTGGCCAAGCACGCCGGGCGATCCGCAGACTACACCGTGGTCGCCGGGTACAGCCTCCTCACGCAGCACCGCCGCGAGCTACACGGGACGGTGTTCTTCGTGCCTTCCACGACCGTGGGCAGAGCGCAAGGACGCCCGAGAGTCCGCTTCGAGGCGATCCTCCGGAGCCTGAACGTCGCAGTTCTCCAAGCTTCCCGGAGAGCGCGGATCTTCGCCTTCCTGCCGCCGCGCGATCCGGGCATCGGCACCGCCGGCGGCGTGTCATGATGCTCCAGGACCGCTCGCGGCGCAGTCGGTCGACTTCCTGGCGCAGAACGCCAGGCAGCTTCCTGCCGCGGCGCCGGAAGCGGCCCGGAGTTCCAGGCGGTGCCACCAGCCAGCTTCTCGCGCCGCCGTGCCGCAGATCTTCGCCGAGGTGGACCAGCGACAAGGTGCTCAAGCAGGGCGTGGCGCTCGCCGACGTCTACGGGACCCTCCAGGCGTTCCTCGGGCGGCGCGTACGTCAACGACTTCACCCGCTTCGGCCGGCCAATGGAAGGTGTTCATCCAGGCCGAGTCCGCGGCTCCGCAAGGCCGAGGACATCGGCAGCTTCTACGTCCGGAACGCCACCGGCGACATGGTGCCCCGCTGCTCCGACCCTGGTGACGCTGAAGAACATCGCCGGCCCCGAGTACACGCGTGCGCTTCAACCTCTACCGCGCCGCCGAGGTCACCGGGCAGCCTCGCCTCCGGGCTACAGCTCCGGCAGGCGCTGCGCGCGCTTCGAGGAGGTCGCGCACCCAGACCTGCCTCCGGAGATGGGCTACGCCTGGACCAACGCTCTCCTACCAGCGAAGAAGGCGTCCGAGGGCGGCGCCCCGGTGGTGTTCGGCCTGGCCCTGGTCATGGTCTTCCTGATCCTCGCCGCGCCAGTACGAGAGCTGGTCGCTTCCCTTCAGCCGTGCTGCTCAGCACGCCGCATCGCGAGTGCTCGGCGCCCTGGCCGGCGCTGCTGGTCGCGCAACTTCGAGCTTCGACGTCTTACGGGCAGATCGGCCTGCGTGATGCTGATCGGGCTGGCGGCGAAGAACGCCATCCTCGATCGTCGAGTTCGCGAAGTCCTGGAGTAGCGAGTCGAGGCAAGTCGCTGGTCGATGCAGCGCTGGAGGGCGAGCGTCCGCGCCTCCGGCCGATCCTCGATGACCTCCTTCGCCTTCATCCTCGGGTGCGTCCCCTCTGATCGCGGCGGGGGCCGGAGCCGCATCGCGGCGAATCCTGGGCGACGGCGGTCATCGCTGGGATGTCCCTGGTCACTGCGCTGGGCGTCTCTCATCATCCCGGTCCTCTTCGTGGTCATCGAGCGCCTCGCCGGGAAGGAGACCGCCCCGCATCCAGAACCGCCGGTCCCCCACGGCGGCCCATCGACCGCCGTCGCCCGGGGTGAGCCGTGAGGAGAGCGGCCGTCCTCGCCTCAGCTGGACTCGCGCTCGCACGGATGCATGATGGGCCCGGACTACCAGCGGCCGCCCATCGAGTCGCCGGCGAATTTCCCGCGACCAGACCGCCGACCCGGGACACCCAGTCGATCGCCGATCTGCCCTGGTGGAACCTCTTCCAGGACCCGGTGCTGGTCCAGCTCGGTCGGCGAGGGCGGTGCAGAACAACCGCGACCTCCGGGGAGCGGTGGCCCCGGGTGGCGCAGGCCCGCGCCCCGGCCCCGGGTCCAGAAGGCGGCGGATCTGCCCCGCCCTCAGCGCCAACGCCGGGGCGAGCTACGGCCGGGGCAGCGTACCAGCCTCCCCACCGGACGACCCCGCCACCGGCGGCGGTGTTCGAGGTCGTGACGCCCAGATGAGCCGTGGGAGATCGACATTCGGGGGCCGGATATCCGCCGGGGCACGCGAGGCGGCGGTGCGCGGAGTACCTGGCCAGCGAGCAGGGGCGGCGGGCGGCGACGGTGAGCCTGGCGGCCAGCCTCGCGACCGCCTACGTGGAGCTCGAACCAGCTCGACGCGCAGCTGGCGATATCCCGCGGCGCACGGTAGAAGAACCACCAGCCCGGACGCCGCAGAAGCTCTGACGAGGACCAGCCTCCACGGCGGCAGCGGGAAACAGGCTCCCGGTCACCACCCGGTCGCGCCCAGTGTCGCACGAGGCGCGGGCCGAGGCAACCGCGCAGGGACGCCGAGCGGGGACTCATCGTCCGGACAGGAGAACCCTCATCTCCCTGCCCTCGGCCGCCCCCCGGACCGGTCGGCCGGGGCCCTGGAGCACGTGTTCCGCACCGGCACCAGCGCTCATCCCCGCCGGGCTCCCTGCGACGCTGCTCGAGCGCCGGCCCGACGTCCTCTCCGTGGAGCACGCGGCTCGTCGCCGCCAACGCCTCGGCATCGGCGCGGCCGAAGGCGGACTTCTCTTCCCCCGCTTCAGCCTCTGCTCTGGTTCGCGGCTGGCACGCCCCGGACCCGGCCAGCCTCTTCAAGGACACCTCGCTGGTGTGGGGCGTCGGCGGCAGCGTCAATCTGGCTCGCGCCCATCCTCCAGGGCGACGCCCTGCGCGGCGGGCCGAGGCCGCCTCGGCGCAGTGGGAGCGGAGACCAAGAACCTCTACGAGCGGGTCGGAAAGCTCACCGCGTTTCGCGAGGTCGCCGACGCCCCTGGCCGGGACGTCCGGGCTGGAGGGCATCGTCGAGCAGCGGGAGTCTCAGGTGGCCAACCTCACCGAGTCCTGACCCTCGCCACCGACCGCTTCTATGGCGGGGTGTCGAACGACCTCGAGGTGACCACTCACCCAGAACCTCTTGCTCCCCGGCGGGAGCCTTCAACCACGCCCGCTGGTGCGCGCCGCAGCGGACCGACGGCGGTGATCAGACCCTCTACCGCGCCCTGGGTGGCGGCTTGGCATGGTGCCGGGCCCGAGACTCCCCGCCTCCGGGCAGCGAGACCCATCCCCAGCAGCCCAAGGCTCCTCCGCCCACGGCTGACCTGGACAGCCAGCGACCCGGTCGCCAAACAGGCTGGCCCGAAGCCAAGGTAGTCCGCGAGAAGCTCACCGGCTTCCCATGAGGTCGAGGTCGGTCCCGGTCGGCTTCCCGTCCGCTTGAAGCCAGACGCACTGGAGATGAAGCTGGTGGTGAAGGGGGTTGAGCACGGTCACGCGCGGGATGAACACGGTAACTCCCAGCGTGCTCCGGGGAGTCGTGCTCTGCGGTTCCTCGCCCCGCGCCGGAAACGCGGCGAGAACGGTTGCGCAAAGACGATTGTCGTGCCGTTGACGAACCCGCTCGGTCGGCAAATCGTCCCTTCCCCGCGAGCGTCGATCCCTCAGGCCGCTGCGTGTTGCGGCTCAATTCACCGCTGCATGACCATCGCACCGCCGCTCCACCGTGCTGGTCCCCGCGTTGCCGTCCCAAGGGTGGTTGCGCTGGCCGGGGTCACGCGGCTGCCGGGAGGAGGCCATGACACGAGAACACCGTCCGCTCGTCGCGACATGGGTGGGGGCGCTCGGCCTGTATGCGCTGGCTGCCATCCGACGGGCGTGGAGACGGTGTCCGAACCTGAACACCGTCACCACCGCGCACGACTCGACCTTCAACTACGCCACGCCCACCAAAGTACTCGCTCGCCAACCAGGTGAAGGTGATCGGCGTTCCCGACGCAGGGTCCCCGGGGAACATCGACCCCGCGCTGGAGCCAGACCATCCTCCGGCACGATCGACAACGGATGCGAACTCGGCTGCAGAAGGTCAACGTCGGGCAGGCGGATCTGTTCATGACCGCAGCGGTCATGTCGATAACGTCACCTACTATTACAGGTACTGGTGCAGTTACTGGGCGTACTACTACCCCTGCTATCCGTACTATCCGCCGGTCGTGGGCGTGGACGTCTACACCGTCCGGGACGCTGCTCGTCGACATGGCGGTGACAAACACGCCAGCGACCCAGCTCAACGGCGTCTGGGCTGCGGTGATCCGCGCGGCATCAGAGCGGGAGCGCGTCGCAGGACCAGGTTCGCGTCGTCAATGGCATCCAGCCAGGCCTTCTCAGTCGCCGTATCTGGGGCGCCAATGAACCACCGGTCGAGTTCTTCGTCTCGCGGCGTTGCTGCTCGTGCTTGGCGGAACGGAGGCGGGTACCCTGCCCCCACCTTGATCGGCGCCTCGTACCAGCTCTCGGTCCCCATCGGGGGAGACGGCCGATTACACGTCGCCGGTGAGCTGGCGCGGCGTGGGGCTCGACACGATGACCTGGATCCGGCCCGACCCTGGCGGTGGGCCTCGCCTTCGGGTGGAATGTCTTCTTCAACAACACGAACGCGACCCTCCACTTCAAGGGCACGTGGACATCTCGGGGAACCAGGACCGCACGCTCAACGTCTGGCCGACGCTGGTCGGCGCGCCCGGTGGTTCCCTGCCATCTCTTCGAACCGGGACATCCGGCCCTACATCGGGGCCAACATCGGCGGCTATCATCGAGCGCTATCTCAGGGAGTTGGCCTGACCGCCTTCGTGGGCACTACCACTTCAGCCTCGCACCGGAGATTGGCGTCCTGTTCGAGCAGCGCTTCGGGGTCATCTTCCTCAACGCCCGGTACAACATGGCGCGTTTGCTGCCGGCGGAGTCCCCTTCCAGCAGTTCCTCGGCTTCAACCTCGGCTACGCGCGTGGGAATACGGGCGCTGAGTTCGAGGGTCGAGGTGGAGGAACTCGACCGATGCACCGCTCAGAACCGTCGCCGGGAGAAGAACGGCCACTCCGGTAGCCCACGGTCGAGACCTTGCCGGGCATGCGCCTCGGGAGACGATCGCCGCTCTGACGCCACGTCCACCGTCGAGGCACACCCCGAAGCAAACTGGCCCGCGCCGCCGATCGACTCGCCCGGCAGCGCCACGCGGGGTCGCCGTGCGCGACGGCATCGTCGGCTACTTCCACTCGTCCTCGATGGCTCGCTCTTCCTCCTCCTCGCCCAGCCGCCGTGAGCCCAGCGCTATCAGCGCTCGTCGAACCGTACGCGGCCACCCTCCTCACGCCCTACCGCGCCCTCGGCGGGTACATCGCGCTGTGGGTGACCTTCGGCACGGCCCACGCCCTCGCCCGCAGCTACACCCTCGATCCGCCCGCAGCCGGCCTCATCGCCACCGCCTGCTACGTCCTCGAGCAATACGTAACTT
>ERZ1370068.9345-contig-8130_pt1 | contig 51102 bp, 87 predicted proteins | sample MGYA00561227_ERZ1370068 | MGnify/ENA primary metagenome ERZ1370068 (study PRJEB38410, sample SAMEA6850437) | metagenome | study: Metagenomic assessment of the ecological functions of the soil: analysis of the soil microbiota associated with the... | reverse complement strand
TTGTGCTTCGTTCGGTGCGTATTGCTGCCCTGCGCAGCAGTTCGTAACCCAGCGGACTCTGCGTAGTCGAACAGGGCCGCGCTTTCACGGCGCGAATGCCGGTTGATCAGCTTGCGCCACAAGCCAAATGGAAAGTGGTGCGGATCAGGACCACTGCGAGGGGTGCCAGCCATCCAGCTTCCGCGGCGGGAAACGGTGCGGCGGCGCTGAGTGCGGGAATACGGGGTCAGCCAAGTAGCGGCGTAGACGCGAGGCAGATCGGCGTTTCGGCGCCTGCCCGCAGCGCCGCCGAACGCCGCGGATGCAGGAAGGTCTCAGGTGATTCGCGGCAGACGAGAAATTGCCCAGACGCGTGCCGGCGATCCGGGTAGCCCTCCGCCGCCAGTTGCTCAATACGCAGCCGTAACTGTCGTACGCGCCACTAGGAGCCGCCGCCAAATCGCGCGTCCAGGGTACACGCTCGCCTCCTGACGCCCCGTTCAGAATGCCCTGTTTTTATCTTCGTAAATCTGCCGGTGCAAAGGGACACCCGACTCAGGCTTGAGGGCGAACGCGACGCGCATAAGTGGACTGATTCAGAAGTGATGGCTCTTTCTCAGACCACTCTCCCGACAACGTAGAACTACCATGGGTTGCTTTTTCTCCACCAGACGCACCACCGTGCACCGGCTCGCGAAACCTGGGCGTTACGATAAAACCCGGGTATACGCCATCCTCGACGAGGGTTTTATCTGCCACGTCGGTTCGCCATCGACGGGCAGCCGTACGTTGTCCCACCGGCTACGCACGGCTCGGCGATGAAATCTTTCTCCCGGATTCCGCCGCCAGTCGCATGTTGCGCGCCTTAGGCATTGGCTCGACGTGTATTAATGACGGTACGACCTGGTTGACGGTTTCGTGCTTTCGCGATCCGCCTTCCACCCGTTCCATCAGCTACCGCAGTGTGGTGATGCTGGGCCGGGCGCGTGTGCTGGCGGACCCCGGCGGAAAAGATGATCGCGATGCGCTGCCACCGACCACATCCTGCCGGGCCGATATGGGAAGGAGGTCCGCACGCCTTCGGACCACGAACTGAAAAGCACCCTGGCGTTGGCGCTGCCTCTTGGAGGAGTGTTTCCGCCGGGGATCGGCGAGAGTCCGCCAGGTGGAGCGATGGGCGATCCATCGATCGCCCCGCGTGGGCCGGGGTCGTGCCCCTGCACGGTCAGCGACTTGCGGCGCCCGCCCCATGGACGACCTGGTTCCCGAAGCGTCCCGCCGATCGACCGGGCCCAGCTGCACCACGCTTCTGAAGTCGCGCGGACCCGAACAAAGCCGCAGAAGCCAGCCGCAAAGAGCCATTGACAAAATCGACCGGCGTGATTCATACTCGCCCAAGCATCTCTCGCAGCAGTTCAATGGAGTGGTGACCAAATGAGACGAAGCATGCTGGCCTCGTTAGCCGGAGTTGTGTTTCTGTGCGCGCTGTCGCATATGCGCAGACATCGGCAGGTTCGCTGGGTGGAACGATCACGAGATCCGAATGGCGCGGTCGATTCCCGACGCGAAAGTGGTAGCCACGAATGTGGCGACTGGCGCGAAACAGGAAGTACTCAGCACCGATGCAGGCCTGTATCTCTTTCCAGCGCTGCCTGTGTCGCTGTATAGCGTCACGGTGGAGAAGGCGGGCTTCAAGAAGCTCAATCGTCAGAACATCGAAATCCGCGTCGCGCAACGTCTGGACATGGACTTGCGTTTGGAAGTCGGCGAAGTGCAGCAGACGGTGGAAGTGACGTGCGGAAGCGCCGTTGCTCGAAACTTCGGGTCCGGAGCGTGGACAGAGCCTGTCGCAGAAGTTCATGGACAATCTTCCCCTCTTTTCGGGCGGCATCCGCAGTCCACGAGCGTTTGTGAATTACATGCCCGGCGTCACCAATAATGGCGAACAGAGCGTGTCCGGTTCCGGGTGGCCGCGCGCAGGAAGTGCTGATTGACCGGCGGCAGCGCGTTGAACAACGAGTCGAGCGCCGTGTTCAACTTCCCCTCGTCGGAGATGTTCAGCGAATTCAAAGATGCTGCAGAGCAACTACTCGGCCGAGTACGGCCGCGTGGGCGGCGGTATCGAAATCTATGTCGCCAAGAGCGGCACGAACTGGATCCATGGCGCGGCTTTCCACAACATGCGCCGCGACATTTGGAACGCCAACGCATGGGCGCGTAACGCGAACCCCAACCCGGCCGGGAATTTCCGCCCGAAGGAACGGTTCAACGAAACCGGCGGCGTGATCGGCGGACCGGTGTTCATTCCCGAAGATCTACGACGGCCGGAATAAGACATTCTGGTTCTTCGTGATTGACAAAGACATCCGTCCCGCCACTCTGGCTTTCCCGTTCTGACGGTGCCGACTGCCCTCATGAAACGCGGCAACTTTCACGGAAGCCGGCGTGCCGGTTATTTATGACCCGGCGACGACCGCGGGCGATGTCAGCACACCGTTCGCGGGCAATATCATTCCGACCAGCCGCGATTCAGCAAGGTCGCCCAGAACCTGATCCCGCTGATTCCGGATCCGACCCAGGGCAAATTGGCCGGTAACTATGACTTCGTGAACACCACGCTCTATGAAAGGACAATCTGGAGCCTGAAGTTCGATCATGCGTTCACTCCACCAACCGCGTGTCCCTACTTCTATAGCAATGAAAACGAATTGACGGATGCCGTCGCCAATTTCAATGGCCCCCTCGGAGACGGTTTGAGGTCCTACAACAAACCGTTCAACCACCGGATCAACCACGACTTGAACATCAGGCCGAACCTGTTGATGCACACGAACTATTCGTTCTTCGCGGACGCGCGCGCGCCTGGGACAACCCCAACCAGAAGGGCGGCGGCAGCAAGTTAGGATTCAATCTGACGGGCGATTCGGACGCCACGCCGCGAATCGCGTTTTCAGGCGCCGCAGGTCTCACTCCCTACGGCCGCCAGGACGGCAAGGTTGCCAACGGAGGCCAATACAATACACAAAACTCCGGTTCCGCAAGGCTTCATCGGTGCTGAAAGGGAAACACGAGATCAAGTTTGGCTGGGGTTATCGCCGGTTCGAGACGTTCGGATTTGACCTGGCGGGCACCAACGGCCGTTACGTCTTCAACCGCGCCCGAGACTGCTTTGCCGACCGCGCTCACCAGCACCGGCCATGAATTTGCCAGCCTGCTTCTTGGCGGCGCCGACCAGGCCTCGCAGATCGTTCCTCCGGTGCTTTTCTCCACATCCCGTTACCACGATACGTCCGGCTACATCACGGACACCTGGCGCATTCATAAGAAGCTGACGCTGACACTGGGGATTCGATATGAAGTGCCGATCGCATGGCATATCCCGACCCCGGACGGATATTCGCATATCGATCTGAAGACGCCGAATCCGGCGGCGGGCGGCTTGCCTGGCGCATTGGTGTTCTCCGGAACCGGGCCAGGGCGCACCGGCGAAAAGCGCTTCTTCCCGATTGACTTTTCCGATATCGGGCCACGACTGAGGCTTTGCCTATCAAATGACGTCGAAGACAGTGATCCGCGGCGGCTACGCGATTTACTACCAGGGCATTTCGAGCGGCGGCTGCGGTTGCCGCTACGGTTTTGCCGGCAGCAACGATCTGGTGAGCGACGGCCGGAACGCGATCCTCAACTGGGATAATGGCGTGCCCCTCGCCCCAGGTTATCGCCCGCCGCCGATTATCGATCCATCCTATGTCAACTTCCAGACGGTGGCGACGCAGTCGAAGACGTCAGATCAAGCCGGACGCATTCAGAACTTCAGCCTGGACATTCAACATGAATTCAAGAACTTCCTGTTTGATCTCTCCTACCAGCAGAACCGCGGTTCCCGCCTGAATTCCTCCTCGGACTTGAATCAACTGCCCGTCAGCCAATTGCTGAAGGGCAGCTTGTTGGGAAAGCGGATTGATTCGCCAGAAGCCGTCGCCGCCGGCATCAAGGCTCCATTTGCGGCCTTCCCTGCTTCACAGACCGTAGCGCAGGCGCTGCGTAACTACCCGCAGTACCTGGGCTTGTATGCGCTCGGCGCGGCCTACGCCCGGAGCTGGTACGACGCATTGCAGTTCAAGGTAGAGCGCCGGTTTGGTTCTTACCAGACTGCTGGCCAACTACACCTGGTCCAAGAACCTTGGCTACGGCCACTACCGGCAGGTCTTCAACCAGATCGGCGATCCGGGAACTCCGCAGGATTACAACGATCCCCGGGAATCGAAGAGCTACAACAACATGGATATTCCGCATGTCTTCAATATCCTCAGCACCTTCGACCTGCCGTTCGGCAAGGGAAAGAAGTTCCTGAAGTTCGATAACAGGATCGGCGACGCTACTGGTTAGCGGCTGGACCGTCTCGACGGCCACACGTGTATCGGGCCGGCACTTTGATCCGTCTGGTCACACCGGGCAATCCGCTTGGCAACGGCGTCATATTTGCGCACAGCAACGAAGGCCAACCTGACCGGCGCGCCGATCTCCACCGGTGTGGATCGCACCTCGCTTGATCCCAACGATCCGAACTCGCGCTGGATCAATCCCGCCGCGTTCGCAGCCGCTCCGCTCTACATCGCTCGGCACCGCGGCTTTCTACCAGAACAGACTTCCGGAACCCGATGTTCCTGGATGAGCGCCTCTCGATCGTAAAGCGCACCACGCTGCTGGAACAATGACAGGAACCCGGTCGTGTTGACCTACCGGGCCGATGCGTTCAATCTGCTGAACCGGACCGCTTTCGGCGGAATCGTCGGCACGGTTGGCAATGCCAACTTCGGCCGTCCGACAGGGCCGCAGAACGGTTCACGCATCATCACTATGGGGTTGCGCCTGACATTTTAGGACCGCATCGAAACCCGGTGCTGATGCAGATCCGATTCGCTAACGCTCGGGGCTCTGATCGGAGCCCCGACCGTGAGGGAGGGGTTGCACCTACGCCAGCAGTTCCTGGATCACCTGCCCGTGCACGTCCGTCAACCTTCGGTCGATGCCGTTGTGCCGGTAAGTCAGCCGCGTGTGATCGATGCCCAGCAGGCGCAGCAGCGTGGCATGCACGTCGTAGCAGTAAGTCGGCTTCTCGCGCGACTTTGTAAGACCACTCATCGCTCGCGCCGTAGCTGACGCCGCCCTTGATGCCGCCGCCGGCCATCCACACTCGTGAAGGCGAACGGATTGTGGTCCCGCCCCTTGCTGCCCTGACTGCACGGCATGCGGCCAAATTCCGTCGTCCAGAAAACGATCGTGTCTTCCAGCATGCCGCGCGATTTCAGATCGTTGATTAGCGCCGCGGCAGGCTTGTCCATGCCTGCGCGCCATCTCCGCGTGGTCCCGCGCCAGGTCTTCGTGGCTGTCCCAGTTGCGCCGCGGGAAGCCGTTGTCCGCGCCGCTCCACACCTGCACGAAACGAACGCCGCGCTCCAGCATACGGCGCGCGATCAGGCAGTTCGCGCCCGAAATCCTCCGTGATTTTCTCGTCCAGCCCGTACAGCTTTCGAGTCGCTTCCGACTCGCCGGAAATATCCAGCACCTCGGGCGCGCTCAACTGCAGCTTGGCGGCCATCTCATAAGAGGCGATGCGCGCATCCAGCCGCGAATCGCCTGTCGCGCTGCCGCCATGGTCGCGATTGAGATCGCTGCAGCAGATTCCAGGTCGTCCTTCTCGCTTGCCTCGCGTGATGTAGTTCGATTGCTTCGGCGGAAACAGATCGTAGATCGGATTGGTACTGCTGGCGCGGATCATCGTGCCCTGGTGCGACGCGGGCAGAAATCCGGCGCGTCCAGTTGGCCGGCCCGTTCGGTGCGAAGCCGCGCCCGTCCGGCAGCACGATGAACGTCGGCAGATTCTCGTTCATGCTGCCCAGCCCGTACGAGACCCACGACGCCCATGCACGGAAACCCCGGCAATACGAAACCGGTGTTCTGCATGAACGTGGCCGGGCCGTGTACGTTCGATTTCGCCACCATGGAATGGACGAAGGCGATGTCGTCCGCGCAGCCCGCGATGTGCGGCACCAGGTCGCTGATCCATTTTCCGCACTGGCCGCGCTGCTTCCATTCCCACGGGCTCTTCATCACCGCGCCCGGACTGCTCTGGAACAACTCCACCTTGCCGCCGGGATCGAACTTTTCGTCCGTTGCGGCGAATCAGTTCGGGTTTGTAGTCGAACGTATCGCACTGGCTGGCGGCGCCTGACATGAACAGTTGCACCACCCGCTTCGCCTTCGCCGGGAAGTGCGTTTCGCCGGCCATCATCTGGGCCAGCGCGATGCCGCCCAGACCGCCGCCGAAATTCCCACAGAAACTGCCGCCGGTCCATGCGCTCCTCAATCCACAAACAGAAACTCGTTGCTGTTCAAAATCGCCCGGGCCGTGTTTTCCAGACCATTCCTGCGCCGCAAATTGCGCCAGGCGCCGCGCCTCCGTGGGGCCGGGATTGCGCCCCAGCGTCAGCCGGTAGATCCACGCGATCTGCTGGTCCGGCTGCTGCGCCAGCCCCTCGCCCGCGCCGCCAGGTGCTCCGCCTGCCGCACCATGAAGGGGTTATTGAGCAGCGCCAGCGCCTGAATCGCCGTGATGGTGGTGTTGCGCTTCGCCGTGATCAGCGACGCGTCGGGACAATCCAAACGGTCCATGAACGGATCCGGCGCGCTGCGTACGATGAAGCGGTAGACGCTGCGCCGGTAGCTGGCGGCGCTGTCGATGTCGAAGCGCGAGTAATCGTAGACCGGCGAGTGATCGTCCTTGAACCAGAACTGTTCGGCCTGACGGCCCGCCCATCGTCAGATCCAGTTTGACCGCTCGCCGCGAGCACTGCATCGCGCACCGATTCGGCGTCCAGCCGCTGCCGGTTCATGCGCCATAGATAGCGATTGTCGGCATCCTCCGCGGCGTTCGCGGGGATGTTCGCGGACCTCCGGCGGTACGTGGCACTCATCAGGATCAGCTTGTGAAGCTGTTTGAAGGAGCCGCCCTGATCGCGGAACGTCACCGCCAGCCAGTCCAGCAGTTCTGCATGCGTCGGCGCCGAACCCATGTGTCCGAAGTCGTTGGCCGAATCCACCAGTCCCGCGCCGAAATGGAACTGCCACACGCGATTGACGATGGAGCGCCACGTCAACATGTTGTCGCGGGCCGGTGATCCAGTGGGCCAGCGCCGCGCGTCGCGCGCCTTCCGTTTCGCCCTCCTTCAACACAAATCGCGAGGGCAGGGAAGTCACGCAGGAAAGCGCGCCCGGACCAACCGGCTTGCCGGGGCTCTCCACGCTGCCGCGCTGCAACAAGGTAATCGGCCGCGGCCCGATGGCGGAAATTGAACGTCCCCTGCGGGTCGAAGAAATTGGCCGCCGCGTACACGAGTTGCGGCTTGCCCAGTTGCTCCAATTCCTTGTCTACAGCCTGCAGTTCCACGGTGAGTCGTGCGATACCGTCACGCGTCTCCTGTCGCAGGAGCGCTTGTACCATCGCCTTGCGATCCGCCGTAAGCTGGGTGATCCGCGGCTGCAGTTCAGGCTTCTTGACTCGGCGAAATCTACCTTCAACGCGCTCAGCGTCTCGTCAAGCTGCTTCAACTCCGGGCTGCTGGCGCCGGCCACTTCGTCCTGTAGCGGCCGCAATTGCGTCATCACTGCCCGGCGCTTTTCCAGCAGCACGCGGCGCGCCGCGTGGACTCTCGGATCCGCGATCGTACGGCCGGTCGGCGCGGTCCACGCCGGCGAAGACGGCCTGCAGGCTGTAGTAGTCTTCCTGCGGAATCGGGTCGAACTTGTGGTCGTGGCAGCGCGCGCAGTGCGCCGTCATGCTGACGAACGCGGACACGGTAGTCATCACCATGTCGTCGCGATCCAGCAGCCGCGTGATCTCCTTGTCGGTGGTGCCTTCGCGCAGTTCCGCATGGCCGACGAAATCCCACGGTCCGGCGGCGATGAATCCGGTGGCAATGGTCGCCTCCGGGTCGTCCGGCCACAGCACGTCGCCCGCGAGTTGCTCCTCCACGAAGCGCGCGTACGGCTTGTCCTGGTTGAACGCGCGAATCACATAGTCCCGATACGGCCAGGCATTGCGCCGCGGCTTGTCTTTGTCGTAGCCGTGCGATTCGCCGTAGTGCGCCACATCCAGCCAGTGCCGTCCCCAGCGCTCGCCGTAGCGCGGCGAGGCGAGCAGCCGGTCCACCAGCTTCTCATAGGCTTCCGGCGAGTGGTCGGCGGCGAAGCTCTGAATCTCTTCCCACGCAGGCGGCAGGCCGTGCAGATCGTAGGTGAGCCGGCGGATCAAGGTGACCGCATCCGCTTCGGCGGACGGAGTGAGCTTCTTTTCCGCCAGCTTTGCGGCCACGAAGGCATCGATGGGTTGCGTACTGGTTGCGCACCCGGCGCGCATGCAGTCTGTGGGACCTGAGGTTTCCGGAGCGGTTGGAGCGACCAGAGTGGAGCCTTTCCGCTGCCCGCGGCCGGAGCATTCGGCCACGGCGCGCCTTGTTCGATCCAGGTCCGTATCTCCGCCAACTCCGCCGGCGAGAGCGGCGCGCCCTGCATCGGCATCTTCGGTTTTTCGCCTGGTTTTTCGCTGGAGATCATGCGCACCAGCAGGCTCTCGTCCGGCTTACCCGGCACGATGGCCGGCCCGTGCAGCCCGCCCTTTCTTGCATCCGCGGCGGAAGCCAGCGAAAGCCCGCTCATCCTGACCGACGAGTTGTGACACTTGAGGCAGCGCTCCGCCAATATGGCGGCCGCCTTAGGCGGTTCGGCGGCGCCCGCGAGTGCAGCTAGAGCGAGGATGGCAAGAAACCCGAGTCGGGACGAGGACAGCATTACGAAGCTGAGAGCATTGTACATCTAACCTGGACCGCCGACACGCGTAGTACGATGGCTGTGATGAAAATCGAGCTCGCATTTGGGAAGACCGGGATTACCGCCAACCTGCCGTTGGGATTCCGCTATCGCGTTCTGGAGGCCCGTACCGCGAACCCGCTGCCCGACTGGCAAGGTGCTCTCGAATCGGCGCTCGACCGCCCGATCGGCGTGCCCCCATTGGCCGAACTCGCGCGCGGCAAACGCAGTGCGGCGATTTCGGTTTGCGACATCACGCGGCCGGCGCCGAATCGCCTGACGCTTCCTCCGTGCTGCGCCGGCTGGAGCAGGCGGGCATCCCTCGGGAACACATCACGATCCTGATTGCCACCGGCCTGCATCGCGCCGCAACCGATGCCGAGATCCGCGAAATCTGCGGAGAGGAAATCGCGGCGGCATACCGCGTGGTGAACCACGATGCCCGGAATCTCTCGTCCCACCGGCACCTGGGCTCCACGCAATCGGGAACGCCGGTCTACATCGACGAGCGGTTCGCCGCAGCCGATCTACACATCACGCTCGGTTTCATCGAGCCGCACCTCATGCTCGGCTACTCGGGCGGCCGGAAGCTGATTGCTCCCGGTCTGGCCGCTCAGGAAACCATCAAGGTGCTGCACAGTCCGAAATTCATGCGCGATGTCCGCGCCGTGGAAGGCTCGATCGAGGACAACCCGCTGCATCGCGAATTGCTCGAAATCGCGCGCCTGGCACGGCACGATTTTCATCGTCGATGTCGCTCTCGCCCGCGATCGGTCGATCGCCGCCGTGTTCGCCGGAGACGCCGAACTGGCGCACCGCGGCGGAGTCGAGTTCGTTTCGCAGGTGCTGCTACAAACGCTGGAGGAACCGGTGGACGCCGTGATCACCACCTCGGCCGGATACCCGCTCGACCTCACTTATTACCAGTGCATCAAAGGTGTGACCGCGGCTTCCCACATCGTGAAACCGGGAGGATCGATTCTGCTGGTCGCGGCCTGCACCGAAGGCGCCGGCGCGCCGGAGTTCGCGCAGAATGTTGGGCGAGGGCATGTCCGACTGGGAATTCTTGGACACCATCAAAGGCGCTCCGGTAACCGTGGATCAGTGGCAGTTGGAAAAACTCGCCATGGTCACTACGCGGCAGCGCCTTCACTGGTAGTGTTCCCGGCCTTCCGCCGCAGTACCACGCGAGCGTTATGGGGCGAGTCGCATGCCACTAGCGGAATCGGCGATCGCCGCGCTCAGCTGCCACACTCCCGCCGGACGCGGCCATCGCGGTGATTCCCGAGGGCCCGTACGTTCTCGCCAAAGCCAGCGCTCCCGAAATGGCGCATTCGCTGAGTGGTGGCGCGCGCCCACAATCAAACCATCAGGAACCCGCCGTTCACTTCCAGCGCCTGACCCTGCACGAAGCGCGCTCCATCGGAGCAGAGATACACGATGGCGTCCGCCACTTCTTCCGACGTACCGAGGCGTCCCATCGGCGTAGCTGCCTTCACGTTATTCAACATCTGCTCGGTGGAAAACTGGCGGTGGTAATCGGTGTCGATCGTGCCTGGCGACACGGTGTTCACGCGGATTCCCGACGGTCCGAACTCCCGCGCCATATTCTTCGTCATCGCCGACATCGCCGCCTTTGCCGCCGCGTACGCCAGCGCGCCGATGCCGCCGCCCATGCGCGCCGCCACCGAAGAGACGTTGACGATCGTTCCGCGCTTGCGTTCCACCATCCCGGGCAGCACCGCCTGCGCCACGAAAAAGGCGCTGGTGAAATTCAGCGTCATCACCTGCTCCATCAACTCGGGAGTGAACTCCAGCACGCGCGTGCGGCGCACCAGCGACCCGGCGTTGTTGACCAGAACGTCCACCTGCCGTCCCTTCAGCCAGTCCACCAGGCTGCGCACTCCGGCCTGCGCGGCCAGGTCGGCCTGCACGGTCTCCCCGCTGCCGCCCGCCGCCGAGATGCCGGCCACCACCTGTTCGGCGGCCTCGCGCCGGCTGTTGTAATGCACGATGACATGCGCGCCCCTGGTGCCGAAGGCGTGCGCGGCGGCAGCGCCTATGCCGGCGCTCGCGCCGGTGATCAGGACGGTCTGGTTCTTGAACTCTTCAGTCTGATTCATGATAGTTTCTGCAAACGTTTTCTATTCTCAAGGCCGGCCGGCGAATTGTCAACCGCCGCGCGCTAGGATGGACTGAGGAGAAATCCGCGCCACATGTCCAATCAGAACTACGCAAATCACACTCAGATCTGTACCCGCATTCCTCCGCCCTGCTGGGGATCCTGTTCCTGACCGTCATCGGTTCCGGCGTGAACCTCTACCAATCCATGGGCGACCATCAGCGGCTATACAGCGCCGCCCTGATCCTGGTGCTCTCCGTTTGCACCCTGGCACTGGCCCTGCACGCGCGGGCCTTCCCGCTCAAGGCGCAGGATCGAGCCATTCGCGCCGAAGAGAATCTCCGCCACTTCACATTGACCGGCAAACTCTTGGACCCGCGCCTCAAGCCGCTCCAGATCGTCGCTTTGCGCTTCGCTTCCGATGGCGAGTTCGTCGCCCTTGCCATCCGCGCCGCCAAGGAGAACATGGCGCCCAAGGATATCAAGCAGGCCATCAAGACGTGGCGCGCCGACGAGTACCGGGTCTGATGCCATGCGCGTACTGATCGCCGACGAGTTCGAGCAGTCCGGGCGCGACGAACTGCAAGCCCTGGGATGCGAAGTCCGCTTCGCACCCAAACTCAAGGACGAAGCGCTGGTCGCCGACGTGGAGCAGTTCCGTCCCGACGTGCTGGTGGTGCGCGGCACCAAAGTGCCGGAGGCCGTGCTGGCCGCCGGCGCACTCAAGCTGGTAGTGCGCGCCGGAGCGGGCTATAACACCATCGATGTGGCGGCCGCTTCCCGCCGCGGCATCTACGTCTCCAACTGCCCCGGCAAGAACTCCATCGCCGTGGCCGAACTGGCCTTCGGACTGATTCTCGCGCTGGACCGGCAGATCCCCGACAACGTGATCGCTCTGCGCCAGGGCCAGTGGAATAAGAGCGCCTTCTCCAAGGCCCGCGGCCTCTACGGCCGAACGTTGAGGACTGATCGGCCTGGGACAAATCGGCCGCGAAGTCGCCCTGCGCGCCAAAGCCTTCGGCCTGCCCGTAGTGGCGTGGAGCCGCAGCCTGACCGCCGATGCCGCGCCGTCAACTCGGCGTGCAGCGCATGGACTCGCCCGTGGCAGTGGCTTCCGCCTCCGACATCGTCAGCCTCCACGTCGCGCTGAATGCGCAGACCAGGGGACTGATCGATGCGCTCTTCTTCGCCGCCATGCGGCCGGGCGCGTACTTCATCAATACGGCGCGCGCCGAAGTGGTCGATCAGGCGGCGCTGACACGCGCGATAGAGCAAAAGGGCATCCGCGCCGGCCTGGACGTCTTCGCCGCCGGAACCCACGGGCGGCACTGGAGAATTCGCCGACGAGTATCGCTAAGCTGCCCCGCGCGTCTACGGCACGCACCACATCGGCGCATCCACCGAGCAGGCGCAGGAGGCCATCGGCGCCGAAACCGTGCGCATCATTCGCACGTTTCTACAGATCGGCCAGGTGCCGAACGTGGTCAACCTGGCGCGCACCACTCCCGCGACTTGCGCCCTGGTGGTCCGTCACCTCGATCGTCCTGGGGTGCTGGCCGGTGTGCTGGATGCAATCCGCGCGGCCGAAATCAACGTGCAGGAAATGGAAAACATCATCTTCGAAGGCGCCCAGGCCGCGGTGGCGCGGATTCATCTGGAGACCTCACCGGGGCCGGAAGTGCTCGCACGAATTCAGTCGTCGAGCCCGCACATTCTCGAGGTCAGCCTCATCACGCTGTGACGCCGTGATGCGCCTGCGCTACGGGAACCAGGACAGTCAGTTCGTCGATTTCCGCCGCCCCGCGGAAGGCACAGCGAGCCCCTCTGGTCATCATGATTCACGGAGGCTTCTGGCGCGTTCGCTACGACCTCCTGCATGCCGTCCCTGTGTGCGAGGCTCTCGCCGCTGCCGGATTCGCCACCGCCAACATCGAATACCGCCGCGTCGGCGAACCGGGTGGCGGCTGGCCCGGCACATTCGACGACGTGAAACTCGCTGTGACTTCTCGCCCGCGAGTATGCCCCGCAATACGGTGGCGACCCTCGCGCACCATAGTGGTCGGTCATTCCGCCGAGATCATCTCGCCCTATGGGTCGCCGCGGAAATCCCCGATCTCTTCGCCTGCAATCGGCCTCGCCCCAGTCGCAAACATTCATCAGACGCTCAGCGACCACGCCGCGGCGGAGCTTGACGGGTGGCGCTCCCGACGAATTTCCCGATCGCTACACATACGCCGACCCCGCGCGCCCGACACCCGTGCCCCGCGTATTGATCCACGGCACCGCCGACGACACCGTCCCCATCGCATTAAGTCGCGACTATGCCGCGCCCGCCCGATTGATCGAGATCCCCGGCGCCGATCACTTCGCAGTCATCGATCCGAAGCACGCCGCCTGGCACACCGTGCTCCGGAAGTCATGGCGGTGCTGTAATAAGAGGGAATTAACACCGAATGACACGCCGCCTCCCAGCCCTTCTCTATTGACTAAATTCTTGGTAAGAATAAGACTTAACTCTCTATCAGGAGTCAGCTTGGCAGACCAGCAACAACCACCACAGGGTCCACCTCCGCCCCCACCGGACGGGCCATCAATCCTGCCCGGAATGGGCGGCGGCGACGGGGGCAACAAGAACCTGATCCCGGTCAATATCGAAGACGAAATGCAGCGGTCGTACCTGGATTACGCGATGAGCGTGATCATCAGGCCGCGCGCTTCCCGATATCCGCGACGGGCTGAAACCGGTGCACCGGCGCATCCTGTTCGGCATGTCCGAAATGGGGCTCACGCCCAACCGGCCTACCACCAAGTCCGCCAAGATCACGCGGCCAGGTGATGGGCAAGTACCATCCGCACGGCGATTCCGCGATTTACGATTCATTGGTCCGCATGGCCCAGCCTTTCGCCATGCGCTACCCGCTGGTGGATGGCCAGGGAAATTTCGGCTCGGTGGACGGCGACCCGCCGGCGACCATGCGATATACCGAAGCCCGCCTCTCCAGGGTTGCTACCGCCCTGCTGGAAGACATCGACAAGGAAACCGTCGATTTCAAACCCAATTACGACGATAGCGAGCAGGAGCCCGAAGTCCTGCCCACCCGCGTGCCTGAACCTGCTGGTCAACGGGTCGAGCGGCATCGCCGTCGGCATGGCGACGAATTTCCGCCGCACAACCTCACCGAGATCATCAACGCCACCATACACCTGATCCAGCACCCGACCACGCAGCTCGCCAAGATCATGGAGTATGTGCAGGGACCCGATTTCCCGACCGGCGGCTTCATCCTGGGCCGCCAGGGCATTCTGCAGGCCTACATGACGGGCCGCGGCCAGTTGAAGCTGCGCGCGCGGCTTCGATCGAGAAGATGCCGCAAGGACCGCGAGCAGATCGTGGTCACCGAGATCCCCTACCAGGTCAACAAGTCGCGCCTGATCGAGGCGGCGTCGGCGCTGGTCAACGAGAAGAAGATCGAAGGCATCGGCGATATACGCGACGAGAGCGACCGCGACGGCATGCGCATCGTGTTCGAGCTCAAGCGCGGCGAACAGGCCGAGGTGGTGCTCAACAACCTTTATAAGCACACCCAGCTGCAGATCGGCTTCGGCATCATCATGCTGTCGATCGTCAACGGGCAGCCCCGCGAACTCGGGCTGATCGATTGCATCAAGTATCTTCATCGATCACCGCATCGAAGTGGTGCGCCGGCGTACGGAGTTCGAACTGCGCAAGGCGCGCGAGCGCGAGCACATTTTGCTCGGCTTCCAGAAGGCGCTGGACCACCTGGACGAAGTGATCCGCATCATCCGCGCCGCCAAGGTGCCGCGCGAAGCCCGCGAGGGTTTGATCGCCGCCTTCCAGTTCAGCGAGAAGCAGGCGCAGGCGATCATCGAACTGCAGTTGCAGCGCCTCACCGGGATGGAGCAGCAGAAGATCCTGGACGAGCTGGCGGACATCCAACGCCGTATCGCGGAGTACCTGGAACTGCTGGGGTCCGATACTATTTTGCTGCGCGCTGATCGTGAAGGAGCTCAAGGAAGTCCAGAAGAGTTTCGGCGACGACCGCCGCACCGAGATCATCGAGGACACGGGCGAGATCAAGCTCGAGGACCTGGTGAGCGTGGAGGACGTCGCCATCACGGTGACGCGCGGCGGCTACCTGAAGCGCACCAGCGTGGACACCTACCGCCGGCAAACGCGCGGCGGCAAGGGCCGGATCGGCATGGGCACGCGCGCCGAGGATTTCGTGGAGCGGCTGATTGTCGCCTCCACCCACAGCTACCTGCTGATCTTCACCACGCGCGGCCGGGTCTACTGGCTGAAGGCCTACGAGATCCCCGACGCCACGACCACCGGCAAGGGCAAGCACCTCACCAACCTGATCAACCTGCAATCCGACGAGGAGGCCAAGGCCTTCCTCAGCGTCAAGGATTTCGTGGCCAACCAGTACATCGTGATGGTGACCAAGCACGGCGTGATCAAGAAGAGCGAGCTCACCGAGTTCGACAACCCGATGTCGCGCGGCATTATCGCGGTGTCGCTGGACGAAGGCGACGAACTGATCGGCGCCAAGATCACCCACGGCAACAACTATATGTTCCTGGCATCGCACGAAGGCCAGGCGATCCGCTTCCGCGAGGAAGACGTGCGGCCGATGGGCCGCCAGGCGCGCGGCGTTCGCGCCATGACTCTCGATCGAGGACGATTACCTGATCGGCATGGAAGTGGCCGAGGAGGAAGGTCTGCTGCTGTCGATCTCCGAAAACGGTTACGGCAAGCGCACGCCGCTGGATACCTACCGGCTCACTTCGCGCGGCGGCAAGGGCGTCATCAATATGAAGACCACCAGTAAGACCGGGCGCGTGGTGGGCGTCCTGCTGGTGAAGGAAGATTCGGACGTGATGATTGTCAGCCAGAACGGCAAGATGATCCGCATCGAGTCTTCCACGATTCGTCAGGCGGGGCGCTCCACGCAGGGCGTCCGGCTGGTGAACCTGGATGAAGGTGACAAAGTGGCAGCCGCCAGCGTCCTGCCGGAGGCCGAGGAAACTCCCGACGATACGGAGACGCTTCCGCTTCAGTAAACTATGGGTGGGGCCCGGCCCCGCCCAACGCCATGCCGACATTCGTAGACCTGACAACTCGCAGCGGGATTGAAGAGAAAGAGCGCAAGCTACTGGCGAATCTCTCGGCCATGGGCCGCGTGATCGTGGCCTTCTCCGGCGGCACCGACTCCGCCTATCTGGCGTGGGCGGCGAACCGCGCGCTGGGCGCCAATGCGGTGGCCATCACGGCGGATTCCGCCTCGCTTCCGGAATCGCACAAGCGCGATGCCGAGGCCTTCGTGGAACGCTTCGGCATCGTCCACGAGTACGTGGCGACCCAGGAGTTCGACAATCCCGATTACGTGCGCAACGGTCCGGACCGCTGCTTCCACTGCAAGGACGAGCTGTTCACGCGCCTGGAAGCGGTGGGCGCGAGCGCGGCTACCAGCACATCATCTACGGAGTCAACGTGGACGACCTGGGCGATTACCGCCCGGGCCAGAACGCCGCGACTGCGCATCAGGTAGCCGCGCCGCTGGCAGATGCCGGATTGACCAAGGCGGAGATCCGCGAACTGTCCCGCCTGGCCGACCTTCCTACCTGGGACCGCCCCGCCTCGGCGTGCCTGAGTTCCCGGATTCCCTACGGGACGCCGGTGACGATTCAGAACGTGAAGACTGTGGAGACCGGCGAAGAAGAGATCAAGGCGCTGGGCTTCCGCCAGTTCCGCGTGCGTTTCACGGCGAGGTGGTGCGCATCGAGATCGCCCGCGAAGAGATGGAAGCGCGCATTGACGATGGAAATGGCGCAACGCTTCACGGCGATTTTCAAGGCGCTGGGATTCAAGTATGTGGCGCTCGATCTGGAAGGCTACCGGCAGGGATCGCTCAACGAAGTCTTGAATTTGAAGAAGTAGGGTGGATTGGTCCCGAGATCCGGTGGCGCGTCTTATTTTCGCGAAGCGCCGGCAGCGTTTCCCGGATTATGGCGATGCTCTGTTCGACCGGAGCGGTTTGCGGTGTCGACTACGAGATGCTGGCGATCCCATGGATGATATTCCCGCGAGACTACATCTTTCCATGACGGCAGCTTCAATCCGGCAATGATCGGTGAGGCGCGTCTCTCACGCGGCGTCGATGTTCGTTGACTGTCGGAGCAGGTGACCTCGATTTCAATGCTGCAACCTGGGCGCGGGCGGCCACTTCGACCCACGCATCGCGCGTCAACTGAATCGGATTCACAGAATCCGCGATTACGGTGCGACCAACTCGTCAGGTTATCCTCAGCGACTGGCATAGGCGACACGGTACCCTGCATCGTTGAGCGGCTGGCTCACGACACCGGACAATCCGGATGGCTTCTTCATCGAATCGATACGCAGGTGCACTGCGCCGATTTGGCGAGCCAGCTCGCGCGCGATGGCGGTCTTGCCAACGCCGGGCAGTCCGCCGAAAGATAATCAGCACCAGTCTTATGCCGCCTTCCAGGTGAAGCTGAGTGCCGGCCTTCAACGGCAATGCCGAGCCCGCGGCGGCTCATCCCTGACACGGTCAAGTCTAGCTGAGCCATCCCTGCCCGCGCGCCGCATACCGGCAATGCGGCCTGCACCCGCCACGCCATCCGCAGTGGTCGCCGTGAATGGGTCGCCAATCGCCGCATCCTCGCCGATATCTGAATCGAGCGCCGCCCACCAGTTTCGTCAGCCGCCTGGCAGGCGCTGTTGGCGCGTGGGGGCCGGAGCTGGCCGGAGGATCTGCCGGGCAGGGCGCGTACGATACGGTCGCGCTTCCTGCGTAGCGACGATAGCGATCGAACCGCGAACGATTCAGTAACGTCGCTGTCCATCGCGATCGCGCAGCAACAGTTCGGAGATTCCCGGCACCACGAACTCTACATCACCGATGCGTGGCGCGCTGTATCACGGTGGTTTCCCGCGTGGCCGCAATGCGCACGAACGCGGCGCCTCGTCCACGCGGACTTCCAGGCGCGCAATATCGAGACTGGCCGCGTCGAACCACGCCGGAGCCCGACCAGGGGAGCCGGCGCGCTGCCGTTACCTGCCGAGGCGAGTAGGCCGCTCCGCACGGCGGGGATCTGGAAATCCAGCCTGACGCAGGGGCGGTCCTCGCATTTCTCTCGTCGTGCGGCGCGGAGAATTCCGCAACGTCCCGCAGAAAGAGATTGCGAACGTGCAGGCGCGTAACTGCCGTTAGAGACCATGCCGATCGCCCTGGCAACAGGGTCCTCGATGCCGGCTTCGAAACGATCGTCTCCCGGCCAGGAGTATAGTTCCTGCCGCCGGTGTAGGCCACTCCAGGCGCAAACGGTCGCTGAGATGCCAACGGGACGCGCGCCTTGGGGCGCTTGAATCGTTCCAGGGTGATGCGGCAAGTGTAATCCGGCAGATGAGCGATGTACTCGCGCATATGATCGCGGATTCGGCTGACGCAGCGGCGGAGCTGGCGGCGCTGGAGCAAGCGCGCGGCGCAGGCACAAGAGGAGCGAATCGGCGCTGCGCGATTTGCACTAGAACTCGTCTTCGTCCTTCTTCTTGCCTTTGCGTCTAAGGATGATAATGGCGACGAGCACTCAAGGCCAGAATACCCGCGACCAGTTGCACTCGTTCCCTGCGTCATGATTTAGCTCCCCGTGCGTCCGAATCGGAAGTATAAAAGCAAAACGTCCGGTGGATGCCAGTTTTCCGCTCCGCACTCCATGCCGGTGGGGTTACCATCGACGCCAGTCCGGCAATCGGGGCGGCGCACCGCGTGCGGACACGGGTGTCGATAGAGCTGATTCGTCCCTGCGTCAAACGCTGCAGTCCGGCGCGCGGATTCTGCGCCATCGGAATCCTGTTCCGGCCCAAGAGCATCTAACATGCGTGGAGCTACGCTCAGGCCAATCTCATCGCGTGGTCATCATCGGAGGCGGATTTGGCGGGCTGTATGTTGCCAAGGCTCGGACGGGCGCCGGTATCGGTTACGCTGATCGATCGCCGCAACTTTCATCTCTTCCAACCGCTGCTCCTATCAGGTGGCGACAGGCGGGCTGTCGCCGGGCGAGATCGCCTTCGCCGCCCTGCGTGTCGTAGTACGGGACCATCGCAATACGCAAGTGCTGCTGGGTGAAGTGGTGGACTTGGACGTGGTCAATCGCCGCGTCATTCATGCGCGATGGGGAGGTTTCGTAGTGACACGCTTGTGGTGGCGACCGGAGCCACACATCACTACTTTCGGCAACGACCAATGTGGAGGCCCTGGCGCCGGGCTTGAAGACCATCGAAAACGCCACCGAGATTCGGAGTCGCCTGCTGCTGGCTTTGAGCGGGCCGGAGCGGGAACAGAACGCCGAGGAGCGCCGCGCGTGGCTGAACTTCGTCATCGTCGGCGGGGGCCCACTGGTCGAACTGGCGGGCGCGCTTGGCGAGATTGCCAACGACACACTGCGGCACGATTTCCGCCGCATCAATCCGCGCGAGGGCCGCGATCATGGCCGCAGTGGAGGGCGAGCCGCGCGTATTGCCCACCTTGCCGGAGGATCTTCGGCCAACGGCCGAGCGGCCAGGTTGGCATCGCGCTCGGTGTGCGGACCCGCACCTGGCGCGCGTGTGACGCGCAGATCGACGCGAGCGGTGTGACCGTGACTGATGAACGGCAGGGAGGAACACATCGCTGCGCACACCGTGCTTTCCGGGCGGCTGGTTTGTGCGCGCTTCACGGCTGGGCAAGGTGCCCGGCCGAGACGGGCAGGAAGCGCAAGCCAGATCGCGCCGGACGCGTGGTGGTGGAACCGGACCTCGAGCGATCCCCGGCGTCCCGAGATCTTCGTCATCTGGCGATCTCTCCGCCTTCGCTCTCATCGGGAGCGGCGAAACCGCTGCCCGGCGTGGCGCCCGGTGGCGATGCAGCAGGGGCGCTATGTGGCGAGGCTGATTGCCGCCGGGCGGCCGGCTGCGCAACGGCAGCGCTCTTCCACTATTTCAACAAGGGCAATCTGGCGACGGTGGACGCAACAAGGCGGTCGCCGAATTCGGCAAGCTGCATATGCGGGCTTCCCGGCATGGTTCACGTGGGTCTTCGTGCACCTGATGTACCTGGTGGAGTTCGACAACCGGCTGCTGGTGTTTGTCGAGTGGGTGTACAACTACTTCACGCGGAATCGCGGGCCCGGTTGATGCGGCTGGAGGCTTGAACCGCTGCCGAAATGGATTCAACCCAGCAGGGCGCGGGATAAGCGCCAGTATAAGCCGGGCGCAGAAGACCAAGCGCGTCGCCTGCTATTCCTTAATGCGCGTTCATTACCTGGAGCATGTCGCGGTGGGCCAGGACTGCGTTGCCGCTTCGCGCTGCATGATTTCGAAGTAACTGCGTGCGAACCCGGTGCCCTCTTCCGCCGGGGACAGCAAGCGCGCGCGCCTGGGAGATCAGCGCGGTCCGCGTCCTCGTCGGTCATCGGAGGCGTCTTCTGCGCCAGCGCTGCTCGTCGATGATCACGATGAAGGCCGAAAGCTCGCGGAGCCAACTGAAACGCCGGATCGTCCAGGACCAGGCTGAGGTACTGTCCCGTGGCTGTGATGGGCGCGCACATCGCGTACGTAGTCCGCCTCGCTGGAGTTCGAGGAGCGATTGTGCAATCGGAGCAATCCGTCGCGAGCGTTCTGAGGCGGGTGCGGAAGTCGGGCACGCGACTATCGTAACCTGAAAGAAGATGAGTTTTCTGGACAACCTCGAGAATACGCTTAAAGAGCCTTGAATCGGGCGAGCAGGGCAAGGAAGACGCGGAGCGCGCGCAGCGCAAGCGCGAGAGCGAACGCGCCCAGGCGCAAGCCGTCTGCCCCATTCGCCGAACAGCTCAAGCAGAGCCCGTACACCGCGGAGCTGCTCAAGCAGGCCGCGCGCGTGGGTTTCAGCCTGCGTACGAAAGTGCACTTGCTGGCTGGGTTCGACGCTACGGCTGGAAGCCCGCGACAAGCGGCTGGAACTCCGTCCGACGGCGCAGGGTATTGTCGCCGGCTATATCGAGAATGGACAGGAAGTGCGCACGGAACCTTGCGACCTCACGGGCAATCCCGAGGAGCTGGTTCGGCGGTGGCTCGGCTAGGAGAGACTCGCTTTGACAGACCGGAGGTCTGTCCTACTGGGGGAGACTATTTCATAAATGCAGAAACCCGCCTTTGATCCGGGCCTGACGCAAAAGTACACCGGCAATTTCCGGCGGGTGATCAACAAGGACGGCACGTTCAACGTCACGCCGCCGCGGCGCCACGTGGCGGGGACTTTCATCCCTATCTGCACCTGATCAACATGCACTGGGCCCCGTTCTTCGGACTGTTGTTTCTGGGCTACCTGATAGTGAATACGCTTTTCGCACTGGCGTACTGCGCGCTCGGTCCGGGCCAGCTAATGGGCGCCGGATGCGTCCACGGAATCCGGACGATTCCTCAATGACTTTTTCTTCAGCGCGCATACCCTGAGCACGGTTGGGTATGGCAGCATCTCGCCGAAGAGCCTGGGGTCGAACATTGTGGCGGCGGTTGAGTCAGCTGGTGGGCGTTTTGGGATTCGCTGTGGCTACCGGTCTGTTGTTCGGGCGCGTGTCCCGCCCATCGGCAAAGATCGGCTTCAGCGAAAGCGATTCTGATAACGCCATACCAGGACATACAGAGCCTGCAATTCCGCGTAGTCAACCGGCGGCGCAACGATCCTGATGGAGATTGAAGCCCGCGTGCTGCTGATGACCGTCGAAGAGAAGGAAGGGCAGCCGACGCGCCAGTATCGCCAGCTCAAACTGGAGCGCGAGCAGGTCCTGTTCATGCCTGCTGACGTGGACTGATCGTACACCCCGATCGATGGGAAAGCCCGATGTTCGGGCTGACCGCGGAGGATCTCGAGCGGTTGCAGGCCGAGGTGATGATTCTGATCAAGGCGTACGACGACACCTTCAGCCAGACCGTGCTGGCGCGCTATTCCTACCGGCTACGATGAGATCGCGCTGGAACGAGCGTTTCGCCCCGGCCTTCTCAGTGGATTCCGCGGGCGACCTGGTGCTGGAATTGCAAAAGGTGGGGAGATCAACGATTCGAGCACCTGAGCGCCGCGCCGCGCGAGGTTACGCATAAAATGAGTCACGTGGAAATCCGCGACGCGTCCGAGGAGGATCTGCCGGCGGTGCTGCGCATACTGGCCGGAGAGCGGCATTGATGGCGGCGAATCGTTCACGCTGGAGGAAGCTCGCCAGCACTTTGCGCGCATTCGCGCAGCGGCCGGGCTTCCGCCTGCTGGTGGCCGTAGCGGATGGCGAGATCGCCGGCACGTTATGTGCTGCAGATCATGGAGAAGTCTCGGCAAGCGCGGCACACCCGCCGGTGTCGTGGAGGACGTCGCGGTACTGCCAGTGGCGTCAAGGGCAGGAATTGGTCGCGCCATGATGGAGCACGCGCGCGAAGCGTGCCGCCAGGCGGGATGCTACAAGCTCGCGCTTTCCAGCAATCTGCGGCGCGAAGACGCCCATCGTTTCTGCCGATTCGCTGGGCTTCGAGCGTCACGGCTTCAGCTTCGTGACACGTTTCTGAGCAGTTCCCAAATACATGAGCAGCAGGGCTGCGACCGTTTCGAGTTGCCCGCCCACCGCCAGGACGCTATCGGCGATGGCGAACGCGGCGCGGGAATGTGTGACGGCCTGCACGCGATCGAGCACCAGGAACATCGCGGCGAGGTCCAGGATCAGCATGGGCAGCAGGACGAAGAAGATGCGCCGTATCGCCGGCCCCTGCGCCAGTTTCCGGCTGCGCCCCAGCACATCGTGCTCGAGGTCGGCATCGATCGCCACGATCACGTCTACAAAGATCAGGCGCACCATGGCGACGCATGCCTGGAATCACCAGCAGCGCTCCCATAGAGTGATGGTGATTTCGACTTTGATTCTGTTGGCCAGGGTCTTCTAGCCATTGCCTCCGCCCCCATCGCAAGGACTCGACCAGCGAGGGCAGGCTGACCTTTGCGGAAGCGGTTGGACGAGCCCGTAGACAATCGCGGGGACGACCAGGGCGCTAAGAAGCAGATCGCTGATTAGGAGGAAAAGTAGGAGAGCACACCTTCGAATGGAACATCGAGCAGGTAGCACAGCAATTGTGTGGCTAGTTTCCCGGGAAGATAGATGACGAGCGATTACGGCGGCCAGAAATGGCAGGTTGGCGAAGAATACCCGGATCGAGTCGCCGTAGCAGCGGAAGCGGGGAAGCGAACGGCTGTGCGGGAAAATCGATTTCGAGATAGCCTTTTGCGAAAATCGCGGTCCATCGCTTCTTAGGGTGGCATACGACGGCATTTTTGTACAAAGATGGAAGCATGCGTAGTCTGATGGTTGTGTTGCTCTCCACGGCGCCCTCGTGCAATGAGACGGAAAAAAGTGACCAGACGAATCGTAGTGATCCTTCCCGCGCTGCTGATGCTTGCCGGGTGCGCTTCAAAAAGGCGGAGAAACGCTATCCCATGCAGGGGCGAAATCATGGCGCTGGACGCATCCGCCCACACTGCCACGATCGCGGCGGGGAAGATTGCCGACTGGATGGAGGCGATGACCGTGGAATATCCCGTGAAGCCGGATGCCGAATTCCAGAAATTGCATGTTGGCGACCGGATCGAAGCTACGGTGGTGGTCGGTGACCCGGTGTACTACGTGACGGAGATCAAGGTCGCGCACAAGTAGAGTCGCTCTCATGGTTCCCTTCGAGCCGCTATTGCGCAGTCCGCACCTTCAAACCATCGCCGCCCACTTTTGAGGCGTCCGGATGCGGCCGCGGGTTTCCCATCGAACGCCGGCTGTACCGTACCGAGCCGGACGTGCAGGTGTTAGTGTGCTCACCAGCGGCCCCACAGCGCTGCCCGTGGCGAGATCTTCATGGTCCACGGCCTGGAGGGTTCTGGCGCCGCTGGTTACATCCGGAGCCTGAGCACCGCGGCCCTGCGGGCGGGATTCGCGGCGCATCGCTTTCACATGCGCACCTGTGGTGGTACGGAACACCTGTGCCGGACCCTTTACCACGCCGGCCTGACCAGCGATCTGCTTGGCGGTGTTGCGCGAATTCCGCAAGGAAGGCCGCGAACCGGCATTTCTCGCCGAGTTTTCCACTGGGTGGGAACGTGGTGCTCAAACTCGCCGGCGAGATGGGGGAATCGGTGCGCGGACTCCGTGCAGGGCGTCTGCAGCCTGTTTCGGCGCCGCTCGATCTGGCGGCCTGCGCGCGCCGCATCAGGGAGCGCGACAATCGCGCTGTACGAGGCGCGATTTGTGCGCGCCATGCGTGAGCGGCTCTGCGCGATGGGCCGTTACCAAAAGCGCGATCTTGCAGGTTTGCGCAGCGTGTTCGAACTGGACGACCGGTTCACCGCGCCCTCATTCGGTTTTGGCGATGCAGCTAACTATTACCGCACTCAGTCCGCTGTCGGCTATCTCGCGGGACTGCGCGTGCCGTCGCTCTCTCATACAAGCCAAGCGACGACACCTTCGTGTCCGCTTCGCGATCTATGAATCGCCGGCCGTGCGCTCCAATCCGTGGATCCGACTCATGGCTACCGAATACGGCGGCCACCTGGGATTCATCGGACGTGGACCTAACCGCTTTGTGGTCGGATGAGGTAATAATGGAGTGGATTGCCGGTGTGGCTACTAAGAATACCCGTGGCGAATCGTCGAAGGTTTAACGTCTAAATGAACTCCCATTCCACGCGTCGTTCTGGGAGGCGGTGAAGGGTGCCACTCCATTCGCTTCGCGGCAGCAAGCTGCGGAGCTTTTCTCACGCTGCTCGGAATCATTCTGGCCACCACGACTCTGATCGCCGTGATGTCCGTGATTTCGGGCATGGACGTCTATATCGCCAAGAATGTTTCCAGCATGGGCGCCGACGGATATCGCGTGCAGCGCATCGTCGATGATGAACTTCGATCCCAAGAAATATATCGAAATGCTGCGGCGCAATCCCCAGCTTGAGCCGCGAGGAGTACGAGTTTCTTGCGCGAGCGGCTGACCTGACCAAAGAGATCGGCATCACGCGCCGGCCGCGGTGTTACGGTGCATCGCGGTACCGAAGTCTCACGAAGGCGTCGGCTTGCAGGGCGACGTCGCCGAATATCGGCGTGATCACCAACCTGAGGCGGAAGAGGGACGCTTCATCTCCGAAATCGAAAACGAGCGACACATGAACGTGGCGTTCATCGGGCACGACCTCAAGGACAAGTTCTTCGCCGGGCGTGAGTCCCATCGGACAAACCATCACCGCGGAGGGCGTGCGCGTTTGAAGTCGTGGGTGTGTCAAAAGCGAAGGGCTCGATCTTCGGCCAGTCGCAGGACAACTTCCTGATCATTCCCATCAATACTTATTTCAAGATTTGGGGAGCGCGCAACGGGATGGGTTTCGCAGCGCACGGCCCTGGATCACGATCATCTCGCTGCAAGCGCAGGAAGAAGCGCGCATGCTGCTGCGCTCCTACCGGCACCTGCGTCCCGAAGGAAGACGATACATTCTCCATGCTGACCTCCGACGCGCTGCTCGACTTCTGGAATCAGTTGACCGGCGCCATCGCGGCGACGGCCGTGGCTGTGGTGTCGGTCTTCCTGGTGGTGGGCGGCGTGGTGATCATGAATATCATGCTGGCGGTGGTGACGGAGCGGACCCACGAGATCGGTATCCGCAAGTCCGTCGGCGCCCGCAAGCGCGACATCCTGAATCAGTTTCTGGTGGAATCGGCGGTGCTGTCGGCGAGCGGCGGCGTAATCGGAGTGATGATTGCGTGGATTGTGGCGGTGTTGGTGCGGAGCTTTACGCCAGTGCCTATGTCGGTGCCCGTGACGGCGGTCGTCGTGGGTGTGACACTGTCGGCGGTGGTGGGTCTGTTCTTCGGCATCTACCCGGCGCAGCGCGCGGCCCAGCTGGATCCCATCGAAGCGTTGAGGGCGGAGAAATGACCCTGAGTCGCTGGTATCGGGAGTCGCGTCTGGCGCTGGACACGATACGCGCGCACAAGATGAGGTCGTTCCTGACCGTGCTCGGCGTGATCATCGGCACCGGCGCCGTGATCGGCGTCGGCTCAATCATCGCGGGCCTGGATGGCGCCATCACCAACCTCCTGCGCAGCTTCGGGCCGAATACGGTGATCGTCACCAAGACTGCCGCGATGGGCAATGCCACCCGCGAAGAGCGCCGGCGCAAGCCGCTCACGCTGGAGAACGCACGATCCATCGCCGAACGCTGTCCGGCGGTCGAGCACGTCAGCCCCTACCTGTTTCCTCCGGCGGCATGCATACTGCGCGAAGTACAAGGGCAACGATCTTTACAACATTCAGATTGGCGTGGCACAGAAGAGGGCTACGCCGCCGGCGGCACCACGCATGAAGGCCGGCCGCTTCTTCACAGACCAGGAGAGTTACCACCACATGCCGATTGCGGTGATCGGCGCGGACGTGCAGAGAGCAGTTGATGCCCAACGCAGACCCGATCGGCAAGAGGATCACGCAAGTGGATGGGCACGAATTGGAAGTGGTCGGCGTGATGGACCGGCCGGCGGCATCGCTGCCCGGACAGGACGACACGCGAATTCTCATCCCGTACTTCACGATGCGCAAGATGTTCCCGAACGTGCAGCGAGCACATGCTGATCGTGATCGCCTATCCAGGCATGATGGATCAGGCGCAGGACGAAGTCCGCGCCGTGCTGCGGATTGCGCGGCGCGTGCCGTTCAATGGCGCCGGACACCTTCTCCATTACCACGGCCGAGCAGATGATCGAGCAGTTCCACAGTGTAACGGCGCACCGGTGGCGCTGGTGATGGTCATCTCTGAGTTCGATCGGCCTGCTGGTGGGCGGTATCGGAGTCATGAACATCATGCTGGTGAGCGTCACGGAGCGCACGCGCGAGATCGGAGTGCGGCAAGGCGATTGGCGCGCGCAAGAGCGACATCATCGTGCAGTTCCTGACCGAAGCCGTGGTGCTGACGGTGATGGGCGGAATGCTCGGCTTGTTGCTCGGATGGACGATCTCGCGCGCTGCCGGACTGGTATTTCCGAATCTGCCGACCGCGGTTCCCATGTGGGCGGCGGCATCCGGTGTGGCGGTTTCCGTCGGCGTCGGTCTGTTCTTCGGCATCTGGCCGGCGAGCCGCGCCGCGCGACTGGATCCGGTGGAAGCGCTGCGGTCACGAGTAGGGATCTCCAGCATCGCGGTTCCAGCCGACACTCTGCCATACTGATAGTTCAACCCGGAATGAACTCACAGGAACCGATTTTGTTGCGAAGCGCCCGCTGGCTTGCGTTTGGATCGGCGTCCGCGATCATGCTCTGGGATCGCGCCTTCTCAGATCCTGCTGGCGCTCCCGTTTGCCGCGCTGCTGGCTTGTGGTGAGAAGTTACGTTTACCGCGCATCTGGCTGCCGCTTGCGCTCTTCCTGCTCGGCACTGTCATTTCCCTGTTATTGTCGGATGACCCCGCCGCTGGACTCCCGCAGATTCGCAAGTTTTACGTGTTCCTCGAGCTGTTGGTCATCTTTTCGCTGCTTCGCAGCTTGGCGATGGTGCGCCTCCTCTTTCTCACCTGGGCGGGAATCGGTGCGCTTACGGCCATTCGGGGATGCGTCCAGTTTGCCGGTAAAGTGCAGGAGGCGCATCGTCTCGGCCGTGATTTTTACGAGTTCTACGTCGGCGAGCGGATCACCGGCTTTACCAGCCACTGGAACACCTATTCCGCGGAAGAAATGTTCGCTTTGATCATGCTGGTGTCCTTTCTGTTTTTCGCCCCGCAGTGCAAAAAGCGCCTTTGGGTATGGCTGCTTTGCGGTGCGCTTGATTGCTCTCGCGATTGTGTTGGGACAAACGCGCGGGATCTGGATTGCCGTGGCGGTCGCCATGCTCTATCTGATTTGGTTTTGGCGCCGCTGGATGGTCGCGCTCGCGCCAGTGGTGCTGCTGGCGGCGTACTTCGTCGCACCGCCTGCAATGCAGGATCGCGCCACCTCGATCTTCAAGCCGAAGGGAGCTGATTCCAATCAGTTCCGCGTGGTGACCTGGCGCACCGGGCTACGTATGGTCGAGCGCCATCCGTGGTTCGGACTCGGACCGGAAGGCCCGAAGCTGCACTTCGACGAATACTTGCCGCCCGACGTTCCCCGCCCGCTGCCTTCGGGTTGGTATGGGCACCTGCACAACATCTATCTGCACTACGCCGCCGAACGAGGCATCCCCACCATGCTGGTCCTCATGTGGATGCTGATTCAGATATCTGGTGGATTTCTGGCGCGGTCTGAAGTCATTGGCGCCCGGCCCCAGCAACCGGAGATCCCTGCTTCACGGTGGGATCGCCGCCGTGCTCGCAATCATGGCGGAAGGCTTCGTGGAGCTGAACCTGGGCGACAGCGAGGTACTCACTATGTTCCTGGTAGTGGTCGCCTGCGGTTACCTGGCCTTGGAGAAGGACCTCGCCGTAGAGTCCGTGCCTGCCTAACTTCCCATATACTGCGAACGTCGCGCCCCGCGATCCAACGGCAGTTGATACCCGATCAGGCAGAACTGATCCAGTGCGAACAGCACTACGGAGTCGAGTTGTTCGCCTACGGCCATCCGCTGTTCCTTGCTCCAGGGCGTCGTGTACTCGCCGATTCCCACCAGGTGGCTGCTTTGCGATCGCCCGAATCCCAATTGCATCGGCAACTGTATCGACGCCAATGCTTTGTTAAGATCGCGATCCCCCGTATAGGTGAAGTTTTCAGTCTTCAGCGAATCCAGAATGTCTGGCGTCCAGTGCGCGCGCGGATAGTTCACTAGCTGGTTCAGCGCGGTATCGTTCACGTCCGGGGATAGAGCACCTCAAACCGCGCGTCGGGGTAGGACTGCCGGACGTGCGCCATCACTGTGCTGGTGAATTCTCCGATCAACTGCGGCAGGAATGTGCATTCATCGGGAAGCTGTTCGGGTCCGCATTCTGGCTCAGGATCGCCGCCATCTGCTCGCCCGTAGCGCGCCTGAAAAGTTGCCGTCGTGTAGCTGTCATAAAACGGCATTCCGGATGCCCCAGCGAAGTACCACCACTGCACTTCGCCGAACTGCACGTAGGGCGGCACGCCGGCACTCTCCATCAGTTCCGCCATCTCGCTGTAGACCTCTTGCCAGAATGTCGTGCTCTCCGGGCCAAAGTTCGTTTGGAGTGCGGGCGTGTTCAGCCAAACGGCATCGCCGTTCGGATAGCGTTGCGCAAGGTGCGCCTGCGGCGAGTCGTCTCCGTGTTGCAGTTCCATGCTGAACGCCGCCGTCACTGGAATTTCGTAGCCCTTCAGTGCCTCAAAAGAACGTCCTATTCCAGTCACGGGCTGCGCGATTCAGTTTCATCGGTGCCGCGGTGTCCGTCCGCCAGACGCCGTCGATCCCGCCCGTGGAGCGTAGCGCCGCTTGCCGCGGCCGTGAATTGTGTGCTGTTTGTGTTCGCGCCGATTGCCACCGTATTCCCGGCCGACCCCATCAGCCGCGATGTGAACCGTCAGCGCTGCGCCGTCCGCTTGCGCCCAAACGCCCGTGGACCCGGCGTTGATCAGCAAGCTCGAAGCAGGTGGCGATACTCTCCGCCGTGTCGCCAATCAAGTTTAGGTGTTCGATCGGTGTCGGTCCCGAGGGATACCTTGGTCTTCTTGCCGAATTCCGGCAACCTCGGAAAGTCAGGTTCCCGCTCGCGTATACGTGTGTCCCATCCGGTGCAGTTCGTAAAACCACATCGCGCCTGCGTAGTGGTTCGCCCGGCCGCAGAAGCCCAGTTTTCTGCATCAGCCACGCGGTTCGCTCCGGTGCGATGGCTATCGAATGGTCGGTATCCCAGTCGGTCGCCAGTGTTGTGCTGCGAATCTCCGCTCGAAATCCGGCAGCGTGACGCTCGGGTAAGCAATCTCCAGAAAATCGGACGGCACACCGTCCCGCCTACGCCGGCGTGCGTGATCGTCACCGTATGCTGTGTCTGGCCGGATACCGCCTGCGACTGGTAAACGCACCAGTACATCCTCAGCGTCTTCCTAAGCCCCAGCGTCACTGGCGCACATCCATCTACCCGCACCGCCACCTGCCGCCGTGGTCCGCCAGACGCGTCCCAAGATAGAGCCAGTGATCTCCATTCGCGGAATACGTGCAACTTACTCGCGAGCACCCGGCGTATCCGTCCAACGGATCGATCCGCCCTGAGTAATTTCCCCGCGCTTCCACCCAAGACCCTCATAGGCCACTGCGGCGTCATCCTCGATCCGGCGGCTCCCGGTTCCCGCAACGGAGTACGCAATTTCGTCCCCGCTGACGCGCCAGTTCGTCACCGCCACCGCAAACTCACTGCGCTCGAAATTGCCGCCTGCAGGTCCGCCGCCCACGTCCACCGCATCTTCCGCACACGCGTGGTCGGTACCAGCGCGCCTGTCGCGTCGTGCAGTGCGGAGAAATTGAGTTCCACCTTCCAACGCTCCGGAGATCTCCCCACCTGCAAACCTCGCCGCGGCTCGGCGACCATGATTCCGTGCCCGCTCCGCTGCACCGTCCCGTACACGCCGATCCGGTTTCCATTCGAGCCCGGCGCGCCGTGGTAGGTCGAGCTCGATGTCGTGCCGCTGGCCGCCGCACTCACCGCTCCCGTCAGCCTGATTCGCCGTGATCGCCGTCGCCAGCGCATTGGCCGCGCTGTCCATTGTGTCGCTGCCAGTTAGGACGGTAGTTGAAGTGTTGATCCAGCCATGCCAGCTCGATGTAGTCGCCCGCTGTCGGCGTTCCCGCAACTCGAATTTACCGTCGCCCGGCATACTCGCCCCGACGCGGTACGCATAGTTCTTCAATGGGCACCTCTGTATAGCGTCTCCGTACTGCCGCGATTCCGCCCAGATCCTCAGGTACGGCCAGTCCACTCGGTAGGATAGAGCGTCGAATCCAGGGGAATGCAATTCGTTCGCACTTCTTCATAGCTGAGTTCCAGACCGCTCGAGTCGCCATCCGGCAGGATTGCGCAGTGCCGGATGTTCAAACGACCATTGTCTCGATTCCACTCGATCACCGCCCAATCGAATTGCTGCCGCCAGCATCCCGAAACCGTGAACTCCGTCGTCGATGCGCCGCTCAACGCCGCCGATTGCCGAGGGCCGTTCAAATAACACTGCAGATCGCGGTCCGGACGCAGCTTGGTAAGTTGTTCCGCCATTAGAGTCGAACTGGCACTGTCAGGTTTCGCGCCCGGATAGGTCTGTCCGACGCTGGCATCGTTACCGCAACGTTGTTGCGCCGGTACGGCGCGGTCGTTCCTGCGATATCCACCCGCGGCCGCCGATGGCGTGCCGCTGCCCGCTGGAATCGATAGCGCGCAATACTCCGGCAGCCATCCACGTCCACATCTGAGCGCACTTCGGCATCTGCCGCACTTCCCAATACCGGCGAAAACATCGCGCACCGAGCGTAGCTGCCTCCACGACCAGCGATGCGGAGTCACCGGCTCTTCCACTGCCAGATAGCCGTCCACGCTGTACCGACGTACTGGTCCTCCCTGAAAGCGTCCGCAACTCCGGTCCAGCGCGCTGGTCAGGCAGATACTTCACCGGACTGCGTGCCGCTGATCTCGTGCGATGACACTGCGCAGCTCGCACCGGCACGAATCCGGCAGGGCTTGGCACCGCCTGGCTCAACTCCCGGCTATACGGGCTGCCATGAAGTGCGGCCGGAAACGCGCGCGATCACCGTCTTCCTGGCAGCGCATAGATCGCGCCGTACGCCGAATGCGACGCCGCCAGGCTGGAATGCATGCCCGCGGGTCACCTGGTATCGCGTACCGTTGATTTTCAACCGCGTCCACTCGGATCACCTCGCTCGATCCGCACTAATAAGTTCTCGGCCGTGGCATCGCCGGCGCGCATCACTCCGAGCAGAGCGGTCATCGCGCGCCGGCGTTCGTGCGCCAGGCGCCAGTTGTCGGCGCCCGCGCAGTCGTCCCGGTAGTCAGATCGTCAACGCCGCGGCGCCGAAATCGTGCTGAGCACCGGTCAACTCGCTGAACGCCACTCCGCTGAGCCCACCGTGCCGCCGCGCTGCCCCGCGCCCAACCCGAAGTAGGGTTTCGGGGGAACATCCACGTCGGTCGTGCCGCTCCCGCCAATCTGCCACCGCGTCACCGTGGATAGCTCGGCGGAGCACTCCAGGTCGTTTATGTTGGCCGCGACGACCGCACATATGTACTGTCTCGCCGCCGCGGTTCGGCACGGTCGAACTGCACCGGGCTGCTCTTCGCCAACGTCCCGAACTGCCACCCCGCTCGGCCACCACGAAGAAACTGCTCGCATCCGGAATCACCGCCCATCCCGGCGAGACCGTCAGCTCAGTCGCAGTATTCGCCGGCGATTGCCCGCTCTTGTCCCGCGCCCCGTCCCCTCGTGATGCGGACGATCATGCCGCGGTACCGGTTTTCCGTCATCTGCAGCCCGTTCCGTTTCCTACCGACGAGGTACTGTGAATCGTCGCCGCACTCTCCGACTGCAGTTCCATCCGCCAGTAGAAGTTCGCGTGGTCGAAATTGGGGTCTGAGCGGCGCGATCAGCCTCCCGGTTGCAATCCCGTATCGGTGAACTGCGTGGCGATCTCCTGATTCGATGCAATCCGGAACAATTGCGACGGGGTGCGTCCCGCGGTAAACGTGGAAGCTCGTCCGTCCCTGGCGAGAAGCCTCAGGCCGTCGATCCTGACGCTGCTGCCGTCGCTCAACGTGACCGCGCGGACAATAAAAGACAGCAGCTCTCATTCCCCAGATCCACTGCCTGGCCACGGCATAATAAAGCGTCTGTCCGCCGTGCAAAGACCCGCCCGACCCTGGTGTCGTCGCCAGACTTAGCAGCGGGATCCCTGGTCCGCCCGCCGCGCGGCGACGGCTGGTGCGACGAACCCTACCTCAAGGTTCGTCTGCGTACCGAGCCATCGCCCGACATGGTTACCGACTCTTTGACTCCGAACTGGATGTCGCCCAGATCATCCAGAACCGAGCCGGGCAGCGGACGAGGAACGCCGATGCCGGCGCTGCCCTGGCGCCGTCCGCCGCTTGCCGACGTTACCTGTCCGTTGCTATCGGCGTACCACGAATCGTCATGTGAATCTGCGCCGTAATCTTGGAGATCCGGTGGTTCGCTCCGGGCGCGATCTTCAGCACCCGGAATGCCTGCCGGTTCAGTCCCTCTTTGAGATAAGTCACCGTGATCAAATCTCCCGGCCGGATCCCGAATGCGCTTTACGCTTGTCTCGAACTCCACGTAGGTATTGCCGCCGACGGAACGATCCAGGTTCAGCTTCAAGATTCGCGCCGCCTGGTCGAAATTCGGGATTCCCACCGCAGCCAGGCGTTTGCGACACTTCCTGCCCGCTGCGCGACACGTCGTCGGCGTCCACCAGCGAAAACTGTCCTGCTGGTATTCGTTCAGCGAGTCTTGAACTCCACCGCGAACCGGTTTGGCGTGTCCGCCATGCCGCGCGAATACACGCGGAAACTCGGCTCGCCCGAGGGCTTCCGTAAAATGCCTGAGAATCCGTTACTGCCATCGCCGAATTCGTAGCTGGGCCAACCGCCCTCTAACGGTTCCGTGCTGTTGGACCACTCTGGCTTGGCCGGCATCTCCAGCGCCATCGAGTTCTCTACCCGCAGTTGCAGGGCGCCGTTCGTTCCATAGGTCAACAGCATCCTCGCTGAGTTGCGAATTCCGCGCACCAGGTCGCCGGCTACTCTTGCGTTTCTGAAAAACCACGTTGCATTGGAATCGCGCCAACTGAATTGCGTTCCCGTAGAGGTCCATGAGCTTCAATCGGCTCATCGCAGTACGCCGCCGCCGAGGCGAAGCTCGCGCACGTCGATTTCCGACAGGCTCCAACCCGAACGCCGCAAGATGTCCAGCAGGATCCACGCCGGGGTTGTTCGAAAACTGCTCTCCGCTATAGCTCCCGTCCGCTCCAGTATACCGGTAGCTTTGAGACCCTGCACGAGGATGACAACCTTGGGCAGGCTCTGTACCATTGTTGATCCGATTGGGCACCACGCACGGAAAGATACGCCATGCTGCCGTATGGATCTCCGGCGGGTTGTGCCGCTGCCATCCAGGAAATCGTAGTTGAAGCCGCCACTGCGTTTGCCTAGCGTTGGGATGTTATACCAGCCGGTGCCGGTCATGTTGGTTCCGATAACGCCTGCCGGAATCTCGACGTCATTCACCAACACCTTCAGCACTCCCTCGAATTTCGCCCAACCCCAGCAGCACTTCCATGCGCGTCAGGTTGCCGTCATTCGCGTGCGAACACCACCGGCGGCTGATACCACGCCGTGCCGTAAACCATCGGCACAAAATCGTTATACCCGCGCTTCATTCATCAGAGACCGCGCGAAGTGTGTGCGCTCTTGTCTCCGTACGTCCTCACAGAAATCGCCGGAGGCACAAACTCGATTCCCCTGAAGTTCGAGAACATCCCCCGCGCCTGCGACAATCCGCTCGCGTGTAGCCGCATCCGGTGAAAGCCGCACCGTCGCCGTTCAGTCCCCCATGCCGCCAGCTACACCCGCCGAGTAGCCGCAGCGGTAATACCGCGAGTACTTCCGCTCGTGCCGCCATCCACCGCCTCGATGCGCTGCGGCTCGTCGCGCCTGGGAACTCCCACGGACAGCGTCGTTGGATCCGCACCTGCGGCAGCAATAGTCGCTGCAGGTTCATGCGATTCGTCGCCGTGATGCGGAACGTAGCTTCCAGAATTTCGTCCGGAGGGTTGCAGATTCCTTGGAACAAGCACCGGATCGTTCCGTTAACGCCACGCCCATTCCGCAAATCGTAGAACACCAGGCCGGCCGTCAACCGCGCGCCCTTCCAGCCGGTCGTGCGTTCGATCTGCGAACAATGCGAGTCCGCGTTCGCCAGCACCAACGAAACCCGCGGTACACCGTCCACGCCTTGATCCGGACGAAGCCTGAAGTTCGAAAACATTGTGGCGCAGCACTCTCGCGCTGTAGCTCACGTCTCCCACGGTTACCGCGTGCGTACTCCAGTGCTCTGTCCGTCCATCGGGAAGTGCGCAGTCGAACAGCAGCAGCGGCGTGTCTGTGACGGCTTGTTCCTTGAGTTCAAAGATGGTTTGCATGAATGATCTTTACCGTGCAGGAATGGCGATTCACGTCGGTACTTGTAATCGTCAGCACATCGTCGCCCAGGTGAGCGTCTTCGTAGACGCCGCCGCGTGTGCTCGCTTTGTAGCCCGACGCTGCGGATTTGCGCCTCCGCTTGAAACCCGTACACATCCACTACATCGCCTGCCCCGATCTCGATTGCGAATCGTACCGAGGTGGCCTGCTCGTCTCCGCTTGAGGTCCAGGCGATCCGGGTCCACTCGGACGTCACCGCCCGTCGTGCGGTCTCGCTGCCGATCATCAACCGCACGCTGGTCGCCGCCGCGGCCCGTACGTATGCGCTCAGGCAGTAACGATATTCTCCGGGCGACGACAGAGTCTGGCCAATCGTCTGCTCTGCGCCCCCGCTGTTGCTCAGCCGCCACGCTCTCGGGTCCTCCTCGCGGATCGCTGATCCCCGAGGTCAAACTCAATAGCGGGCCTGTCTGCCAGGCGGCATTGTCGAGCTGGTCGCTCCACGCCAGGAGATTGCCCGCCGGATCCAGGAACGTAAACCCGTTCAGCGTGCCTTCCGCGGCGTTGAAAAATCGCCCGCAGGGCTGCCGCCTCCTCATCGCTGAGGTCTGTGTAGGTCAGCAGCCATTCCGTGACCTCAGCTGCCGGGTCGGCCAGCTTGATCATGCTGCCATCCGCGGCTCGGATTGACTACCGTCCGCGCCCGCCTGTTTCTTCTGCACCGGGAATCTGGCTGAGCGCCCCGCTTCCGAGTTGTGGATATGCCGCCATAGGATTCAGATGTTGCGCACCACGGTGAGCCTTGTGCTCCCGCGCATCTCCGCCGCCGTCACTAATGCCAGTCCGTCCCCGGCCACGCTGCAGTTGTCGTGGACCTTCCCATCCCATGGGTCGGTGAAGGAGAAACTGCCGAACGCCCCTGGCTCGCCAGAAAGAACTCCTCGATCGCGGCCAGTTCACCCTCGTCCAGTTGGCTCAGCTGGATGTCCCACTCCAAGCCGCGCGCCCGCCGAATCGCGATAACGCTGTTCGCGACCATCCACGAAGCGCGACCGTCTGATTCTGGAACTGCTCGCGTCGTGCCAGCGGATACTGCGCGATCGCATTGGTCTTTCAATTTAGGAAAGGTAGCCATATCAAAGCTCGTTCACCACATCGTTGATCGCGTTCAGATTCAGCATTGCGTCCTGCACCGCCAGCGCGATGTCGCCGCTACGATCCATGAAGCGACCGCGCATCCATTGCCTGCACGTTGACCGTGATCTGCGGCGCTGCGCCACTGCCGTTCACACTTGCGCTTCCGCCATCCCGCTCTGCATAGGTCCGTGCCATTCCCGTCTGGTCGTAGTCCAGATCGGTCACTCGTCCGTTGCTCTGCGCAGCCTGAAATCGATCGCCGGCGGCAGCGCGTATTTCACCAGCGGCGCCGGCGTTTCTTCGCCTCCCCCGCTAAACAGGTTCACCAGCCCACCGATCAGCGGCGCCAGCCCAAACCCGCTCTTGAGCACCGTGGATGCCACCGAGCCTACCGTAATTCCGCCATCCTGCGATGTGGTTGTAGTCGGCGTCTTATTCGTCGCCACCTGTGTTGGGGCGCTGCTCCGTACCGCCGAGCTGCGCGATTACATCGGCGAGCATCGCACTTTGCGTCCCCAAGGGCTGCCGCTTGCTGCGCCTGATGCCGCCAGAACGCCCGATCCATTGTTAGCTGTCCGTCTGTCTGTTGCCGTCGGCATCGCTACACTGCTCGCCACGTCGCGGCAGCTGTGCGGCTACCTCGCGCAGAATCGCGTTTGCATCGCCGAATGGCCGGCGCCTGCTGTCCCGATGCCGCCAGAAACGCTCGGTAAACCTCGTCTTGTGTTGTGCTCGCCATATCTATCCTCTCCGCTCGCCGCTCGGCGAGATCCTCCGCCGCCAGCGCTTGTTCCAGAACCAGGAATGCCTCCACCTGCCGCGCGCTCAACTCACCGGAAGTCGATTCCGCCCAGCCGTCGTCGTACCAGGAACTCCTCCACCAATCCTTCACTCTCCGCTGTAATATACGACTTGAGGCAGCTATCGATTGCGATCGTCTTCCGCGCCCATACCGGCGCCGCTCTGCCGGTGTCTGATAACCCCAGCCAACCGCAACGCCGGCGTGACCTCCAGGCCGGACTCCTGCAAGCGTCGCACTCCCAACCGGCCTGGTTGGAAAATTGAAAATGGAAGGCGACTAGGAGTTTTTTTCTTTCTTCTTCGCTTAGCCCGGTCTCTCGTGCGGACCGCCTGCCAGCGCCTCGCGGAACAATTCCTCCGGCCCCGCTTCCGCCAGCAGTTCCGGGCCCGCCTCGCGGCTGTCCACTACGAGTCCTGAGACTGCTTTCACGCCCCACGCCACGTACATCCGTTCGATTTCGGCCCTCAAGAGCACCGCGTCCATCTGGTCGCCCGGTGTCTCCGCTCGCCGCCAGAAATTCCGTCCGCCGCGCCAACTCTCGAACTCGCCGCATCAATTCCACCCGCCGCGCGAAGGACATCTTCGCGATCGTGAATGTTACTCCCGGAACCACCCGCGATTCCACCACCGCCTCGCTGCGTAGTCGCCTCCGGCCTTACCGCCGGCCATCCTGGCTTTATCCGAATGCCAGGTAATTTCATCGTCCACAGTCCCCTGCGCCCGCGATGCCCGGAACCGCCACTGCAACCGGTTCTCCCCGTCGTCGAACTCCAGGCACTTCCGGCACCACGCTCTTCAGGTAAACGCCCATCAACTGTCGCTCTCGACCACGCCCAGTTGGAACATCACGCTGATCGGCGATTGCTGGCGCGCTGCCTGATACAGCTCCTTTGTGGCATCGTCGTCGCGCGTATAAAGGTCGAATGACGCCGTCACCGTGCGCTGACCCGGTGAAATCGCCATTGCGCCGCAAGGTCCAAATTCACGCTCTCTTACGTCCAGTCCATTCTTCACTGCGATCGTCGCCGCTGTGATTGTGCAGAACCGCGAGGGCCCCGTGCCCAGCCACGCCTGCCCCATGTGCCCCGGCACAATCGAGTAGTCGAACGCCGCCACCGGTGGCTCCTCCGGGAAGCTCTGCAACTGCGCCGTGCCGGCCTCGAAGCTCGCGCTGTCCAGCAAGTCCTTTGCGATTCCACTGAAATGGAATTCGTGGTAATCCCCATTCACCAGGATCTCCATCTGGTCCACTCCCGCCCCTCGAAGCAGCCTTTGCACTGCTGTTGCAGGACTCCAGTAGTCGAAGATGCTCACGCTCTTTAGTTCCGTCGCTGGAACATACGTTACCGTCGCCGTGACTGCCGCTCCCGCCGCGGGCGACACCAGGAACGGCGCGTTCAACTGCACCGTCTGAGGATCTACAATCGCCGCTACGAACCGGATCTCGCCTCCCACGCTGACTGCCTGTCCCGGCGCCAGTCCGTGCGGCGCTCCGAAACCCGAGCCGCCCCGCTTGCGTGCTCGATGCCACCGTCCCGCCTCCGAACCGCACCGGACGTCCCGCCCATTGCCGCCTCGAACAGCGGACCGTAGCCAGGACCTGCCGCCGCCTTGTCCCAACTGGTCAGGTATGTCTGCAGGTCGAATGCGGTGCGCCGCCTCGCTCCCGGCCGGCATCCGCGCGAATGTCCGGCTCCCCGTCTTATCGCGTCGCGTCCCTGTCTCGACCTGCTGCCGGATCGCCGAGCTTGACAGCCGGAATCCGATTGGTGGCCGTGATCGATTCCACTCTTCCCGTACGCACTCTCCAACGCCGTGTAGAATCGGTTCGCGTTGGAGGAGATATATGAAGCCATACTAGTTCCTGTTCACTCCGATCTCGAAAGTGACTTTCGCCACCTGCATGAAATTCTTCCCGCCCTGCTTTACCGGACCGAATGCCACCTCGTATCCGCCGCCGTAGTACATTCCATCGCCCCAATCGCCCCGGCTCCCATTCAGCATCTGCATCGTCGCGTCCACGTAGAGTTCCAGGCGGTCCTGAATGCCCTCCAACCGGTCCTGCGATTGCCGTAGCTCAATCGCCATCTGCACTCGTCCCCGAGAATGTTCGGAACTTCTCCCGCAGTTCGTTCACGATCTTTTCGCAGTACACGTTCACTCGCGGGTACTTCATACCCAGTGCGCGCTCCGCCATCTCGGCCGCCACGTTTTGCGCGCGCACCTGTGAGTTGTCCACCAGGCCACGCGAACTCCCGGTCCGCCTGTGTCAGTGCCCCAAGGCCTGCATTCACTCCGGTCGGTCCTGTGATCCGCTGCAATACCTTGCCCGTCACCGCGCTTCCGATCTTGTCTGTCATCAGCCCCTCTGTATCGTCCGCGGCACCGCTAACCGGAAAGACGGTGCTTCGTCGCTGCCGGCGAGCCGTCCCGCTCTGGACAGCGTGTCAGGTTGCACCCAGGATTGGCCTGGCGCCAGCGTCCCACTTTGTAGCGTCATCGCCGCCGGATCCGTCCCGCAGTACACAGTCCATCCTTTGACGTTCGGCGGCGCTGTCGTCTGTACTGCGAAGGAACTGCCCGGATACCTGGATCATCGTCGGTATCGAACTGGCCCCCTCTTCACCCGCCGCGTTTATCCATGCGATGGCGACGTAGTAGGCGCCATCCGCCAGGCCGCCCGCCGCCGCCCGCACGTCCGGTGTAGCCGCCTGTACCACCGGGTCTGCGGCGATCCCCAACCCGCTCTGCACAACCTGATGGTGCGCCCACTTCGCCATCTCGCGGTATTCGTCCCGCTTCCCGCATACCGGTCGTTCAGTTGACTGTTGTATGCGTCCCGGTAGAACATTTCCAGCGTGCGGAAAATATGCCAGAGCTTGAGCGGCGGCGTCACCACCACCTGCCCGATCGCCGGCGGCGCACTCAGTTGCCCTGAAAGCATCGCCTGCCCGAGCAGCCCCGCCACCTCTACGCCGAGTTCCTCCTGTGCCAACGCCAGCTTCCGTGTCACGTCGATGCCCTCGACGGTGGCCACATTCAGTAGCTGCGTGTCGTGCCCCCTCAGATCTTCGATGCTCGCAATCGCGCCGTCCGTGAACAGTGCCATCCTGTGCCGCCTACTCCTTGGAACTCCGCGCTACTCGCTCCGCAGCCGGTCAAGCTCCGTGCTCGATAACACCGCATCAACTGGAGCCTTTCCGCCGCCGCTGCCCTCTCGGCCAGCCGCTTGGCCTCCGCCAGCATCTCGCGATATGCCTTCAGCTCGTCCTTCGTACGCCAGGCGGGCCAGCCCCTCGACCAGTAGCGTTGGCCGCCAGCCGCCCCGCGGTACCTCGGTCTTTGTCCCGCCCTTGCCCCCATCAGATGTCTCCACGCTCACCATGAGCGGAAACTCATCCGTGATCTTTGTCTCCATGTCGCGAATCTTCTGGTAGTAAATCTGTAAGTCCATTTGCCTTTCCTCCCGGATTTCTCTCTTAGGTTCTTCGCTTCTCGCCAGGCATCCCGCCCCTTGCGAGGCAGGGATGCCGTTCCCGAGCCCTAGACTAGTATTACTGGGTCACAAAAATAACATTTTGTTGTAGAATTGTTTTGTGAGATCGAGACTCTCCGCGCCAGGCCCGCAGGAGAAGCGCTTCACGGCATATATGGACAGCCTGGCGAACGCCGCGGGGCACGAAGACCGGCATCTGCCTTTGAAGAGTTACTGCAAGGGATTGCTGCTGGAGGGAGATCGAAAGAGCATCGAGCCGATGGCGGCGCGTCTAGCTCCGGATAACGTTCAGCCGATGCGCCAATCTCTGCATCATTTGGTGGCTAAGGCGCCGTGGAGCGATGAAACGATACTGGAAGAAGTGCGCAAACAGGTGTTGCCGGCCATGCAGAAGCAGGGACCAGTGGTGGCGTGGATCGTGGATGACACTGGTTTTCCGAAGAAGGGAAAGCATTCGGTCGGTGTGGCGCACCAATACTGCGGGCAACTGGGCAAACAAGAGAACTGCCGAGTGGCGGTGAGTCTGTCGGTATCAACGTGGAGTTCGAGTCTGCCGATTGCGTATCGCCTCTACCTGCCAAAGGAGTGGGCCGAGGATGCCGAACGTCGTGAAAAGGTGGAAGTACCCGAAGAGATTCAGTTTCAGACCAAGCCGGATATCGCCATGGACCAGATCCGCGCCGCAGTGGCAGCCGAGGTAGTTCGCGGAATCGTTCTGGCCGACGCGGCTTATGGTGGCAGTAACGAATTTCGTGACGGTGTCACCGAACTCAGGTTGCAATATGTCGTAGGCGTACAAAGTTCCATGACAGTCTGGGAGCCAGGCAAACAACCGCTGCCGGCAAAGCCGCGAGGCAAAATGGGACGCCCTCCACGGTTGTTACACCGTTCGCCGGAACATCAACCGGTATCGGTTAAGCAATTGGCAATGAGTCTGCCCCCTACCGCTTATAAGGACATCACCTGGCGTGAAGGTACAGAGCAGAAGTTACGATCGCGCTTTGCCGCCGTTCGAATCCGTCCGGCTCATCGTGACTATTGGCAGGCGGAGCCTCATGCAGAGGAGTGGTTGTTGATCGAATGGCCGAAAAGCGAGAAGGAGCCCACTAAATACTGGATCTCGACATTGCCTGAGAACACCACACGCAAAGCTCTGATCAAGATCGCCAAGCACCGCTGGATTATCGAACGGGATTATGAGGAACTAAAACAAGAGTTAGGACTGGGGCATTTCGAAGGTCGCAATTGGCGGGGTTCCACCATCATGCCACGCTATGCATTGCAGCTTACGGGTTTCTGGTGGCAGAGCGAAACCGTTTTTCCCCTCTGCCCGCGCCGGTCATCTTGGATTCGTTGCCCCCAAGTCAGCGCCGGAATTCCGCCCACGCGGTTCGCCGCGTACGCCCCGAGCGGCATAACCCCCACTCGATCGCAACACTCCGCATTAACCTGGCGCACTGGTTAACGCAGCAATTGCCTCGCTGTCCTTATTGTGGATCTTCGCCGGGCTGAGCGTCGGCGTCGAATTCAACCTCTTCTATGCAAGTCTGCCGACTCGATCGCGGCTCTGTGTGCCATCCCCCAGATTGCAACTCGACTTGGCTGAGTTTGTCGACGACAATGCAGCGCCAACCGCCCACTCCCGCCGAAACCGTCCTTAAGCCGCTGACACTTGCTCCTCCAAACTGATAACAGAACGCGTTCCGTCGGCCTTGCTTACTCCTGCCCAACAAGTGCGGGCAAAACAGTCGAGGGTGCCCTTCGTACATGGCCGCAACCGGCTGCTTACGCGCACCAGCCGTGCGCAGAAGCGCGTAGATCTCGTCCACCGACTGAATTCTTCCAGAGTGCGGAGACATTTCACTCAATAGAATACGCGTTTAGATCGATTGCGTCGATGTTACTGATTTGCACGACTTTTATGACCCAGTAGTACTAGCAGCCCGTGGTAGTAGTCAGATTTCCGGCCAAAGCATGTGACCTCGGAAATGTTCTGATCGTCTATAGGACATGGCGATGGGAACGCGGCGGAAGCGGGAGCGGCAGCAGGATCTGTGGATTGCGACCAAGCGACGTGGTGGAGACCCTGGCGAATGCGTTCTACGACCGACTGAATCGAGATCCTGGATGAGCACAAGTTCGACGCCAAGGTGGAGCGGCTTGTGCTCAGAAGTATCTACAAGAAGAGCCCCTACGGTCGGCCGAGCATGGCTCCGGGCGTCTACTTTCGCTGTCTGTTGATCGGCTACTTCGAGGGCTTGGATTCGGAGCGAGGAATCGCTTGGCGGACGACCGACTCGCTGTCGCTGCGGAAGTTCCTGGGATACGCAGCTGGACGAGGCGACGCCGGACCATTCCACGATTTCGCGCACGCGCCGCTCTGTATTGGCTGGAGACGCACAAGGCCGTTTTCCGCTGGGTGCTGAAAGATCCTGGCGGAAGAGGGGTTGGTCAGTGGGCGGACGGTCTCGATCGATGCCACAACCGCTGGAAGCCAATGCGGCGATGAAGAGCATCGTGCGGCGGGACAACGGTCAAAGCTACAACGACTATTTGAAGGAACTGGCCCATGCGGCCGGAATCGAGAACCCGACGCGGGAACAGTTGGCGCGGCTGGATCGGAAGCGCAAGAAGAAGGGATCCAATCAGGTGTGGAAGAGCCCCAGCGATCCGGACGCGCGGATCACCAAGATGAAGGATGGGCGCACGCACTCTGGCGCACAAGGCCGAGCATGCGGTGGATCTGACCAGCGGGAGCGCTCCTGGCGATGACCCTGCAACCGGCCGATCAAGGAGATACCACCACGATTCACACAGACGCTGGAAGAGGCGCAGAGCCGCGGCGCGCGAAGTCAATGAAGCAGGGAGTGGAAGAGGTGGTGGCCGACAAGGGCTATCACAGCGGCGCGGTACTGACGGAAGTGCACGAACAAGAAATCCGGAGTTACATTCCCGAACCGGAGCGAGGACGGCGGAACTGGCAGGGCGAGGGGAAGGCGGAAGAGCAGAAACGGACGTACGAAAATCGGCGGCGTGTGCGAGGAGACCGCAACAAGCGGTTACAGAAACTGCGGAGCGAACTGACGGAGAGAACCTTCGCGCACCTGTACGAGACCGGTGGGATGAGGCGGGTCCACCTACGAGGGCGCCAGAACATCCTGAAGCGACTGCTGGTGCACGGAGCCGCGTTCAATCTCTCGCTGATCCTGCGGAAGATCATGGGAGTCGGGAAGCCCCGGCGGTTACAGGGGCTTTGTTTGCAGCTTTTACGCTCTTAGGGCGCGCATTTGCGCGGTTCGAAAGGATTCGGGGCTCCCGGACTCAGCCGAAGGCAACTTTATGGCGCAAAGTAGCCGAATTCGTTACTCTAATTCTGCAGGCCCAAAGCTACGCCGCCGCCTGGAAAAACTGACTACTACCACGGGCCGTTAGGTATTCACCTGGACGCCCGGCAGAGTTCCGCAGCACTCCGCAGCCGTACAGAACGTCAACCGTGAACTGTTGCGCCAGCGTGTTCGGCTGATAGCTCATCACCACCCGCATCCCGAAATTGCCCAGTTCCGCGTACTCCGCGATGGCGCCCGTCCCCGGCAGGGGCTGCGGCAGTCGCCGGATCACCAGCCCCAGCGCATTCTTCGTGAACGCCATGTTGTGCGTCGTCACCGGACTGCTGCCGGTCTTCTGCACAAACTGCGAGCGGAACACGAAGAAGTCTTTGATCTTCCCAACCGTGCCGTCGATCAGTGCCCGCAGGCCCGCGTCGCCAGCCGATCTGGAATTCGCTGAACCGCTGAATCTGCCGCCACGCCGAGTACGTAGCCGCGTCCACCACGATGAACTTCTGCTCGCTCGGCCGGAACCTTCGCCAGAAACAGCGCCGTCTCCAGCCTCGTCGATCGTCTGTTCGGTGATCGGCGTCCCCGCCGTCCCAACCGGACTGTTCGCCGTAAAGCCCGCGTACAAGCCCAGCAGATCGCTCTCGATCTTCTGCGCGATCGCCGCCACCGCCGGCTCCATGTAGAGCTTCAGCAGATCCGGCACCGCCAGCACTTTGGTCACATCCGGAATCTGGAACGTCGCTTCCGCGTGCGTGTTCAGCACGATCTGCGCGTTTCCCAGACTCGGATTCTGCGTCTGCACCGTGCCGCCCTCGGCGATGTTGTTCGCCACCATCGTCGGCGGAATCGGCACGTTCACCGTGTCGCCGGCCTGCGCCAGCACCGGTTCGTAGTCGCGATTCACCAGGTTCCCCATCACCAGGTTCCCCACCAGTACCGGCAATGCGTCGGCCGCCACCAGTTTGACAATCGCGTTCGCGACGTTACTCGAAGTAATAGCTCCCATTCGTTCTCTCCCTTAAACTTTTGTTCTTTCACTACACCCACACGCAGGCATTCCGCCCTGCCAGGGGCCTTCACAGCCCTTCAGGGTCTGCGACGCTACGCGCACGATTTCCTCTCGTACCCGCTGCATTTCTTCGGCGCTCATTCCCGGACGAATCCGTTCCATGTCCACCGCTTCCCGGCCTGCCGCCGGAGCTTTGAAGGTGGCCGTCATTCCCGTGCCACCCGGCAATCCGCGCCGGAAGAAACTCCGGATTTTCGTTCACGAAAGCGGTCAGGTACTCCTTCAACGGCGTTTCGCCGGCCTCGTTGCGGGCTACCAGCCGCCCGTCCTCGGTCCGCACGATCCCGTCCTGTACCGCTCGGAACGCAAGATCGATCTTGCCTACTCCCAAACCGCTGAAGTTCGGCGCGCACCGTCGAACTGCGCTCCGCTTCCGCCGCCATCTTGCGGGCTGCGCTTGTTCTCTTCCACCAGTTCGTTCAACCGGCGCTCCAGTTGCTCCCGGCGTTTCCGCTCCTCCTGCAACTCTGCCTTTGTGCGCCGGCTCCGTCTTCGCCTGTTCGTTGTTCACGAACTCCTGCACTGCCTGCCGCACAATCGCCTGAATATCGATGCCTTCCATATATTGAGAATTGCAACTGTTGATTATGCGTAAAGTGTCTACAACGCAAGAAAAAGCAATAGATTGGTACCGACGTAGGGCGTATTGTCCACTTCAGTATTGTCCACTCGATGGAAAACGCCGCTCTCCCGTTTCGCGGCGGACGCGATCCTCCACCAGCTGGCGCAGCAAATCTGCGACGACGAATCGGGCGAAGACGCGCTTTACTGCGATGGTCCGGGCGATGCTGAAGCTCGGCGAGTCTGGCCGTCCCCCTGCGCAGACGTTGCGGCGATGGCGATCGCTACAAGTACCTTTGATATGGGGACCAATTTCGGTTTAGGCCGACACAAAAAGCCCGCCTGTGAAGGCGGGCTCTTCGGGTGAAAATGGAGGCATGCCGCGGAAGAAGTCTACTGCGAAACCTGCAAGAGAAACGAGCCTCTGTAGAGCACGAACCCCAATCCGACGATCGAACTTCGACCCCCTGGTACGACCTCCAATGCGGCACCTGCTACCCGTCAACGCCACAATCCAGATCGTACCGAATGACAAACCCGTAGAGCCCTCCGCAGCGGTCACCGACACGCCGGTTCAGCCATCATAGTGCTACGCGCCACCGCATGAGGGCGGATGCCCGGCTGCGGCCATCGGTCTTCATGGTAGGATTATTGCCGCTGTGGCAGATGAAAAGCACTCGCGATTTTGAAGCAAGGGATTGAAGTCTGAATGAGTGGCGAAAGCCGGCGGTGAACCTCCCGAAGCGAAGCTCAGCTGGGTGGACTCGTCGGGGCGGGACCTCGGCTGCGCACTCCGAGGCGAACCTCGGCTGGGCGGACCTCCGCGAGTCAAAGCTCGTCGGGGCGGACCTCAGCTGGGCGGGACTTCCGCGCGGCGCACGGGGAGGGGCGGACTCCGCGGGCCCAGTCCGCGGGGTGAACCTCCGGTCGGCGGATCTAAGCGGGGCGGGACTCTCCGCGCGGCGCACCTGTCCATGGCGAATTGGCAAATTGGCCTGAATACGGTGCGCCTGTGAGGTATTGTTACCATTGCCGGGATGCGCGACTTCATCATCCTGTTCATTCATGTGATTGTTACCGTGGCCCGACTGGCAGGGCCGGGGGAGCTCGTTCCGTGGTTGCCGAGTCCGCGCTGATCCGGCCATCAACTGCTGATCCTCAATCGCGGGCGCAAGCGTGCGCCCAACCTGCGGGTTCACGGATCGCATCGCCGCCGGTTTGCTCACCCTCTGCATGAGCCCGGCACGCATCCTCCGTTCCGCCATCGTTCGGTACGCATGGCGAATTAACAGGATCAAGCGGCTATCGGAGTTTGGTACAAGCCTCGACAGTGCCTCCGCCACCGGTACGAATCGAGACCAGTTGGTGATGCCGTTCCTCCCGCAGGCGGTTCCGGCAGGCGCCCTTCCAGCCCCGCATGCGTTCGATGGCCGTTATAGTAATGTTGAAAATCGATTAGCTTCGCCTCCAGATCGGCTGTGGTCCAGAATAAAATGCGGTCGAGATACTCGCGGCGAATCGTGCCGATCAGTCGCTCCACGAAGGGATGCGAAAGCGGCACGTAAGGAACACTCTTGATTTCGGTGACCTCGAGAATCCGAAGATTAGCCTCCCATTGGTGGAATCGATACAGCGGATCGTGATCCGAGCTGAGATATTTGGGCGGACTGTGCCCGCGAATCGCACGATGGAACATACGGCACAGCGCCACTCCATCAACGATGCCGTTGTGCACGCCAAAACCAATGATGCGACGCGTAAACTGGTCCATCACAACAAGAACCCAGTGGGTTCGCAGCGTTGCCGATTCGCATCGGAATAAATCGCAGCTCCACAAACTGTCTTTTGTGTGACCGAGAAACGTAAGCCAGGAAGGACCTTCGCGAATCCGATTCCGGCCGGTAATGAACGCTCAGCACACGGCGGACAACGTCCTTATCGATCTCCACACCGAAAGCCAACGAGATCTGCTGCGCAATGCGGGGACAACCCCAGCCGGGATTACGCCGTTTCGTTGCCACGACGGCCTCGATGAGGTCTTTGTTGGGTCCCTTCGGGCCAGGCCGACGGCAGTGCCTGGGCGAAAACAACATGCGGTACTTTCGTTTGCGCAGCACACTGTGGAGATGCAGCAGCGTGGAAGGCTTCAGAACGATGGCGGAACGAACGACACGTGCCGGGCGCATGAACAGGGCGCACAAGCCGGCGATGATCCGATCCGTGGCACGCAGGTTGGGCGCACGCTTGCGCCCGCGATTGAGGATGAGCAGTTGATGCCGGACCAACACGGACTCGGCGACAACGGAACGGAGTCCACCCGGCCCCGCCAGTCGGGCCAGGGTGACGATCAGATGAACGAATACGATAGCGAAGTCGCGCATTCCGGCAATGGTATCAACACCTCAAAAACCACCGCACTCAGGCCAATTTGGCAATTCGCCATAGACAGGCTGCGCGCGCGGCGCTGGATAAGCGCAAACAGCCAGAGCGCCTCTTCATCCGGATACGCCTGCGGCACAGCGCCGACGCCGATGGAGTCGTTCCAGGTCGCTGGTGACCACCGCTTTTTTCGCCGCAAGTTCTCTGTTGAACCAGGATGGCGGTGGTTGGGCAAGGCCAACGGTGTCTGCGCAGGTCTGCCTCGAGGAGGTCGGCGGCTGGCGGTGACGGTGACGGAGTCGGTGGCAGCACCGACATCGAGGGTTAGGCGGAGGCTGAGCACGTCGTCCACTCGCAGGACGATTCCGGTGCGCACTAGCTTCTTGAAGCCCGACGCGGTTGCCTCCACAGTGTAGGTCATAGGGCGCAGCAGCGGCGCCGTGAAGTTGCCTTCGACGCCGGTGGTGATCTCGCGCACCACCTCGCCGGTCTGAGCGCCGATCAACCGGACCTGCGCCTCGGCGATCATGGCTCCAGAGGGATCCTGCACCGAACCTTCGATGGTTCCGGAGGAAGTCTGCGCGAACATGGCAGCCGGCAGACCAAGGAATAGAACGGACGCCCTGAGTCTCATCAGGCCGGATTCTATCACTTCCGGAGCCGCGTTACGCGCACGACAGCGTACGAGTGGGGTGTTCAAGTGAGCACGTGCGGAAATCAACCCGCGTCATTGTTCATAGGCCGCCACCTGTGCGTCCGCGCCAATCGAGGAGTGCAGGATTGACAAGAAGGCTACCGATAACACCCGATATCACACCGGGACAAGCGGGCTTCGGCAGGCTGCTCCAGGATGCAGGCCAGTGAGGTTCTGTGCGTCCTCCATGCGTCACGCTGGCACGGGCATGAGGCCGAGCGATCCGTCGGTTTGCGGAAAAAGGGGGATGGTGCTTGTTCACCTGAACGATGGAACCAGCCGCTCATTTAAGGTGCTCTGCTCTCAAGAAAACTCGTCACATGTGACAAATCGGTTGTACAAAGAAGGCATTTTGCCCAATACGTTGGACGCGTTGCAACAAAACCAATAACATCCAATGTTGTCAATATCCTGCTCGGGTCCGAATCCTACCTGAGGGAGCCGGCATTGTGGCAAAGCGCACCGAACTTGCAGCAGACTAACGCGCACCCTGGTGGAACCAGCTTACGTGGTGGGATCACTTCGGTGCGGAGGCCACCCTCACAGTGATCACAGTGAGACACGACTTTAGATTCAGCACGGAGATTTGCCGTACACTGATGGGGAGCCTCAAAAGGCGAAATGCGACAGACCGCACGAGGAAGCCGATGCTGACTGCGCGGCGGGTCACCGCCGCCGAAAACGTATCGGTTTGATGCCCGCCTGAATGGAGGATCGTGAAGCTACTTATCCAGCGAGCGGCCGACGGAGGGACGCACCATGACCGATTTCACCCACAGCGCCGAAGCCGCCGCAGAACGACGATCGAAAATCGCGCCTTGTTGGTTTTGACGGCACGTGAGACCGAGGCGTTCGCGGACGCCATCCTGAACCCGGCTAGTCCCAGGTCGGTCCCTGGCGACGCTGCCGCGGGTACCGCGAAAGATTGCCAAGCGGTGACGCGTGCCGGCTGAACCTGATCATCTATGATGCGAGCCGCTGGGCCCTCTCGATCGCAGTGCGTTTTCCTCGGGCGCTACTAGAACTCGATGACTACTTTCACCATCAGGCTGGCCAGGACGCGAAGCGGAGGGGGTCGCCACGCCGTTCGTCCTGGTAGTTGATGCCAGCGGTTCCATTCTCACGGCTACTACACCCTTTCCGCATACGGTATTCGGCTCGACGCCTCTCCGAACGCGATCAGCAAGCGACTCCCGCGCTATCCCCTGATCCCGGCTACGCTCCTGAGCAGATTGGCCGTCGGCGGGTGCCGCCCGCGGCAGAAGAGCTTGGGAGACTTCTCTTGATGGACGCCTGCGCCGGAGTTGGCGAGAAACACAGCGGAAGTTGCTTCAGTCGGTGTAGTCGTCGACGCATTGGATGACGCTGCCCGTTCCTTCTACCTGCACCACGAGTTTGTGACCGTTGCTTGATCATCCCAACCGGCTGTTCCTCGCCATGGCCACTATTGAAAGGGAGCGTTTCGGCCGAGATGAAGACTCGGTTGTCTTCTGGACGCATGCCCTGAGCCTTGAGACGCCTGAGACGAGATCGGCTTGGACAGAACTGAGGCCAAATACCATACTGAAGCACCTGCGCCCGAAAGCTAGCTCGCATCGGTTGAGGGCTAAACACCCAGGGGAAACTCGTCACCAATTGTGTCACCAACCTGATGGGCAACCGAGGCAATGCAGGGCACCTGTCTATGGCGAATTGCCAAATTGGCCTGAGTGCGGCGGTTTTTGAGGTGTTGATACCATTGCCGGAATGCGCGACTTCGCTATCGTATTCGTTCATCTGATCGTCACCCTGGCCCGACTGGCGGGGCCGGGTGGACTCCGTTCCGTTGTCGCCGAGTCCGTGTTGGTCCGGCATCAACTGCTCATCCTCAATCGCGGGCGCAAGCGTGCGCCCAACCTGCGTGCCACGGATCGGATCATCGCCGGCTTGTGCGCCCTGTTCATGCGCCCGGCACGTGTCGTTCGTTCCGCCATCGTTCTGAAGCCTTCCACGCTGCTGCATCTCCACAGTGTGCTGCGCAAACGAAAGTACCGGATGTTGTTTTCGCCCAGGCACTGCCGTCGGCCTGGCCCGAAGGGACCCAACAAAGACCTCATCGAGGCCGTCGTGGCAACGAAACGGCGTAATCCCGGCTGGGGTTGTCCCCGCATTGCGCAGCAGATCTCGTTGGCTTTCGGTGTGGAGATCGATAAGGACGTTGTCCGCCGTGTGCTGAGCGTTCATTACCGGCCGGAATCGGATTCGCAAGGTCCTTCCTGGCTTACGTTTCTCGGTCACACAAAAGACAGTTTGTGGAGCTGCGATTTATTCCGATGCGAATCGGCAACGCTGCGAACCCACTGGGTTCTTGTTGTGATGGACCAGTTTACGCGTCGCATCATTGGTTTTGGCGTGCACAACGGCATCGTTGATGGAGTGGCGCTGTGCCGTATGAGCAATACGTAACTGAACGAAGCAT
>ERZ1370068.5661-contig-4679_pt1 | contig 51119 bp, 60 predicted proteins | sample MGYA00561227_ERZ1370068 | MGnify/ENA primary metagenome ERZ1370068 (study PRJEB38410, sample SAMEA6850437) | metagenome | study: Metagenomic assessment of the ecological functions of the soil: analysis of the soil microbiota associated with the... | reverse complement strand
GTGTACTTCGTTCAGTTACGTATTGCTATCTCGACCGGCGCCTCGGGATTGGCGAGCGAGAACACCCGCATGCCGGTGTAGTAATAGTCGGAGTTGTTGCCGGCGTCGTTCTTGGTGCCGTTAAACACCAGGAGCGCGCGCGTCGAATCGACCGTGACAGTGTGGGCCGAGGCGAGCGTGCCGTTGGCAGTGTACGTGGCGGCGAGCACCGGCTGCTGCGGGTTGGTCATGCGGATGATCTGAAGCCCCTCGCCGGCGCCGTGGCCCTCGCTGACCACGTAGATCCAGTTGCCGTACTGCTTCATCTCGCGCCAGATCGAGGGTGGTCCGGGAACGAAGCCGACCTTGATCGGCGAGGAGGGATTGCTGACCCGGTAGATCGCGGTCCCGGTCGAGAGTGCCGATCACCGCGTACTCGCGACCGTCCGAGTGGACGTAGGACCAGCACGCGGAATAGGCGTAGGCCTGGCCGGGCGCGGCGACCCCGTACTCGTTCACGTGGGCGAGCAGTGTGGCGTTGCGGGTGGTGACCTGGGCGATGGAGTTGGCGGGAAGGATCGACAGCAGGATCAGCGTGGCCCCAGGGCGGAACCTCATTGGATCTCCGGGTCGGCAACGATTCGAAATCGGACGGCCGCGCATCGACGTTAAGGGTTCCGCCCACCCCGGCACCAGGGTCTTCTCCATCTCGTCCCCGCTGCCAGAACGCTGGTATCGCGCCAGTCTCCCTGCCAGGATGATGTCACGTCCAAGGTGAGCCGCCACGCGGCGGACGGGTGTTCACCGCCTCAGAGGAGGACGGGTGCCGAAACCCTTAGCGATCGCGATACGGATCACCGCGCTCCTGACGCTTTCCAGCGCGAGCGCCGGCGCCGGTGATGCGGGCCATGCGATCCAGCTCGACGGCATCAGCGGGTACCTGGGATGCGACCTCCCGGGTGCGACCCGCAGCAGCGAGCTGACGCTCTCGGCGTGGATCCTGCGCGCGGGTCCGCGCGGCGAACTGATCTCGCCCGAGCCGCGGGGCCAGGCGGCGGTCGGACTCGGGTTCCATTTCGGACTCTCGGCGGGGAAGGTGTTCTGCGCGAAGGGCAACGGCTCGGGCGTCTACATCGTCCTGACCGGCAACACCTCGGTGCCTGTGAGCGAGTGGCACCACGTGGCGGCGACGCTCGACAACGGGACGATGCGCGTCTATCTCGACGGCCTGCTGGACGGCGAGCTCGCCGATGCCTCAGCGGTCGAATGGGGCGATTTGCCGCCGACCTTCCCCCGGGCCAGGACAACTATCCGTCTCCGGCGCAGCTCTACCTGGGGGCCGACAAGCACAATCAGTTGGGTCTCGGGCCGACCATTCCCGATTTCGACTTCTTCGAAGGGACCGTCGACGAGGCTCAGGTCTGGAATCGCGCTCTGACCCAGGGCGAGATCGCCTTCTATCGGCGGATCAGCCTCACCGGACTCGAGCCTGGCCTCATCCATTACTGGAAGTTCGACGAAGGCGCCGGGACCGTGGCCGCCGACGAAGCGACGCACCAGGCCGACCTCACGCTCTACCCGGCGCCACCTGGGTGGCCTCGACAGCGCCCGTGAACGTCACCGCCGTAGGTGAGCCCGGTCCCACGAGTTCGCGTGCTCGGCTCATCGCGTTTCCCAACCCGACTCGCGGCGGAACCACCATTCTTCTCGAGTCTACCGAGCGCCGCGATGGGGCGCGTGGTGGTGCTCGACATGGCCGGTCGCCAGATCGCGCGCCTCTGGTCGGGCACGATGACCGCGGGACGGTTGGAGCTGCGGTGGGACGGTCGCGACCAGCAAGGACGCGCGGTCGCCAACGGCGTGTACCTGCGTGCGCGCGGAGACCGCGGGCGCGAGCTTCGTGACGCGTCTCTTGATGCTCCGCTAGCGCTCGGGAGGCATCAGCGACCCGCGGGCGCGGTCGCTTCAGCCCTCGAAGCTGAGCCGACAGCTCTCGAAGGGCTCGGTCGCCCGGTCGGCGCGCTAGGCCGCACTCCACCACCGCGAGCCAGGAGATCCTACGCGATCAGCGGGGGCCTTCCGGTGGAATCGGCTGAGCCGGGGAACACGGTCGCCCAGTCGTCCTTCATGCTCACCACCGTCCAGCCCCTTGGCCTTCGCTTCGTCCGAGCGCCTTGTCGAGCGTGCCGACGCGTGACTTGCGATCGTAGGCCCACTCACGCACGTCATCGTCGTGGTGAACGATCAACGCGAAGCGCGGGCCAGCGCCGGCTGGTCGTCCACTGGAGCATCTGGAGGTCGCCGTCCGGAGTTGCCGAACGCCGCGATCGGCCGGCGCCCGATGAACGTCTCGATGCCGACGGGTTTGCCTTCCTTGTCGTTGACGAGCTCGACCTCGGGCAGCTTCACCAGCACCGGCCTGCCGTCGCGGACTTCATACGTGAGCTTGCCCTGGCTTCCCACCACCTGCTCGGGCGGAATGCCGTAGACCTGCTCGGCGAAGACGCGCATGAACTCGGCACCGCCACCCGAGACGATGAAGGTCTTGAAGCCGTTGGCGCGCAGATAGGCGAGCAGCTCGAGCATCGGCTTGTAGACCATCGCGGTGTAGGGCTGATGGGTCTGCAGGATGATTCGAGGTGCGCAGCCAGTCCTTCACCGTCTGGTCGAACTCGTCGGTGGTCATGCCCGAATGCGCGACCTCGACCACCGATACCACGGACTTCTCGCCCGAGGCGGCGAAGCGACCGCATGTCGCCCGATATGATGTAGCGGAACGGCTCCTGCGTGCTCCACTCGGGATGCTGCGGCGCGAGCGCCTTCACCCGATCGATCGCGAACTGGAGCTGGAAGTAGACCGGCCACTCGGCCCACAGCGTCCCATCGTTGTCGAACACCGCGATGCGCTCGGCGGGGGGACGAAGCCCGGCGAGCCCTGCTTGGTGACGCTGTCGACGAACGCAACGATCGCGTGCTTCGGCGCGGTGTCGTTCCACGAGGGAGCAGCGGTCGTCGCAGGCGCGGCCGGTGGCGCGGTCGCGGCCGGCTTGGCTGCCGCGAACGGTGCGACGGTCGCGACGGCGACGCAGCCGAGGACCACGTAGGCCGCCAGCTTGAGGTTGAAGCGCATGGCTGGGCTCCTTCCGCGATGAGAGTCCTGGGCCAGCCAGTGGGGAGTGCCTCGCGAAGTGGACGCTGGCGGTGGGGTCCGCTGGTTGTGGTGCCGGGCCGGGCAAGTTAGTTCAACCAATCCTGAACCTCAAGCGGCTCCCGGCTCACGTGGCCACATCCGGCTTCGGCTCGACGTTCTCGACAACGCGATCAGCGCGCACTCGCGCGTCTCACTCTTACAAGACTCCAACTCTCCGTGGAACGTCGCGCCGCGGCTTCGCCGCCATGGATCCGGAGGAGCAGCGGGAGATCGCGCGGATAGGCGGTCGCGCCAGCCACGGCGGCCGCTGAGCCGACAAGGAACGACGAGGGCCTCCGTCTCGGACAAAGGCCCTTCGCGTTGGGTGGAGGAGTCCTACTTCGCGCCGCCCGAGGGTCCGCCCTTGCGGAGGCGAGCCTTGTCGGCGCGGATGTCGCTGAAGAGGATGTTGACCACCATGAAGACGCCGGTGATCGCGGCGAACAAGAAGAGCAGGATGGCGATGCCAGGGTAGCCGAGGATCCGGAAGCGCGTCTCCACGCGCATCATCAGGGCCGCTCCCACCACCATCGCCGAGATCACGAGACCCATGGTGATGCGATTGGCGACCTTCTGCATCCCCTCCATGAGCACGGCCTCGTTGAGCGCGTCGATCCGGAAGCTCACGCGATTCTCGGCGACGTTCTCGAAGAGCTGGTTGAGGCGGCGCGGGAGCTTCTCGAGGAATTCCTTGGTCTCGTAGGTGCCCGCCAGCATCTTGCCCAGCGACAGGCTCTTCAGCATCCGCCGCCGCGCGATGCGCGTGACGTTGCGCCGGATCGACGCGTTGGGATCGAAGTCGGGATCGAGATGCCGACCCACTTCGTCGAGGTTGAGGAGCGCTTTCGCGAGCAGCGTCAGGTCGCTGGGCATCCGATAGCCCGCTTGCGATGCGACGTTGACCGCTTCGAACAGCATCCGACCGAGGGCGTTGTCGCTGGTGCGCCGACCCTGAAAGCCCGTCACCTGCCTGGCGATCTCGTCGCGGGCCTGCATGGAATCCGCATTGGGCCCCGGCCGGCCGATCTGGAGCAGCGCCCGCGCCGGCTTCGTCGCCCCGGCCCTCGCTCACCGCGATCACCAGCTGAGCAAAGCGCTCCTGCATGCGCGGCGCCACCGCGGCCACCATGCCGAGGTCGAGGAGCGCCAGACGGCAGTCGTCGGTGAGCAGGACGTTGCCCGGATGCGGATCGGCGTGGAAGAAGCCGTCCACCATGATCTGCTGGAGGTAGGCACGGCACAGCTCCTCGGACAGCTCCCCGGCGTCCATCTCGAGCTTGGCGAGCGGGCCGAGGGTGTTCACCTTGCGCCCGCTGACGGAATTCCATGGTGAGGACGCGCGGCGTCACGTAGCCGTCGATGGGTTGCGGCACCACGATCAGCTCGAAGTGCGCGAGATTCGCGCCAAGGGTGGCGAGGTTGCGCGCCTCGAGCGGATAGTCCAGCTCGCGGGTCAGGCTCTTGCGGAATTCCTCGACCATTTCGGCGAAGACGAAGCGCTTGCCGAGGTCGGTGTGCTTGTCGAGCATGCTGGCGACCTCGAGGAGGACTTCGAGGTCCTTACGGATTCGGTCGCGCGCTCCCGGCCGCTGCACCTTCACCGCCACCTGACGCCCGCTGCGCAGCTGCGCGCGTGTGCACCTGCCCCAGGGAGGCCGCTGCGATCGGCTTCTCCTCGAATTCGCGGAACGCCTTGGAGAGCCTGATGCCGAGATCCTGCGCGACGATGTGCTCGACGTTTTGGAAGGGGAAGGGCTCCACCTCGTCCTGCAGGCGCGCGAGCGCCTCGCAGTAGATCACAGGCAACAGGTCGGGACGCGTGGACAGGAACTGCCCGACCTTCACGTAGGTCGGGCCCATTTTCTCGAGGTCGTCCGCGAGCTGAGCCGCCAGCTTCTGCGGCGCGCGCTCGCCCGGCTCCACACCGACCAGGAGTTCCTTGGCCTTCGCTTTGGGCTTGCCGTTCTTCTCTTCCTGCGCCCGCCGCGCTCCGAGCTCGAGGATCTCACCCGGTTTCTCGTGGACCCGCGGGCCGGACATTTCCCCTGAAACGGACGAGACCTCCGAGACTGCTCGAGGTCTCCATCCAGTCCCGCGGCGCGCATCAAATCGCCGCGCCCGTATTTGACGAGAAGCCGCGCGATGTTTCGATAGCGCCTCAGATGTGCCGGCTTGAGGGAAATACCCATCGCCCCTCCATCGTGGAAACGCCGGTCAGATCACAGGACGCGGTCGTCCGCGGACCAACCGGTAGATGGCGAGCAAGATGATCGCACCCACCACCGATGCGATGACTCCGGCGCTCTGTCCCGCCGCGTACCAGCCCATCGCTCTTCCGAGGTAGCTGGCCAGCACCGCGCCCGCGATACCGAGCAGAATGGTGACCAGGACGCCACCCGGGTCGCGACCAGGCATGATCAGCTTCGCGAGCGCGCCGACGACCAATCCGACGACTATCGCCCAGAGTATGTTCATGACTTCCTCCTTGCTTGGTTCATGCGACCGCTGCGCGACCCCTGCGGGGCCGTGTGACGGCTTTAGCGATTTCCATACCAAGCGATCATGGGAGGAGCGCGTCGCCCGTTGTCCCTTTGCCGCCAGGGGGATGGTGGATCTCACCGACCTCGAGCCGCCGGAACGTGTCGACGTCTCGTCTGCATCCGCGCCGCCTTCCGCGGACGTTTCTTCAAAGCGGACGACGTCAAGCGCGGCACAAACAATCAGGACAGGTGCGCGGGACTCTACTTCTACAAAGCGACCTCCCAGCCTGCGTCTCATCGGGCCGCGGGGCTGAGAACTTCGACCGATGCGGCGACGGCACGCCCTCTGCTTGATATCCACGCGGGGTCGCCAACCAGGAGGTGCATATGAGAAAGCGAACACTCGCAGCGGTCGCGACGGCGGTCGTCGCCCTCGGAACGCTGGAGTGCGTGGTTGGCCACTGCACAGAACCGTCCGTCTTGGTAACGACCGCGATTACCGATACGAGCGCGATCGCGATCGAGACTTCTACGGCAGCACGCTGGTCCCGGCGGGAACTCCGCTGGAGGTGGCGTCTGGCGACGGAGATCTCGACCGAAGATGCGAACGTCGGTGATCAGTGGACGGGTACACTCGACCAGCCGGTGATCCGTCGGGGCCAGGTGTTGATTCCCGAGGGGAGCCAGGTGGTCGGTGCGGTGACCGCGGCTCAGCAGGGCACTCGTGAGACGCGACCCGAAATCGACCTCGCGGTGCGACGCGTGATGGTGAACGGCAGGATGCGTTCGCTCACGGCCGACACGGAACCGATCATCGGCGGCTCGAACCGAGCCAAGAAGATCGGTGCGATCGTCGGCGGCGCCGCGGTCGGTGGTCTGCTGGGTCACGCCATCGATCACGAGCACGGTGGACTGATCGGCGGTCTGCTGGGCGGTGCGGCAGGCTACGGAGCCACGGCGGCACGCGCTTCCGGTACGCTGACGCTCAGGCCGGGTCAGCCAGGTCATGTTCACGACCAGCCAGGAGCTGATGGTGTGGCGCTAGCCCGCAGTGGGGCGATCACGAGGCAGGTGAGCGATCCCCGCCTCTTGCTTTTCGCTCATTCCTCGGCGGCGTGAGGCGGCTCGATCACATGGCCCGGAGTGACCGGCTCCGGGCAGCGGCACGGGCTCGTCGGGAACGGCGGAATCCTGGGGCTCAGCGGGAACCGCTGACGGAGCCGGCTCGCCGACCGCGGCCGCCGCGAGCGTGGCGCCAAAGCTGGCGGGGGCTGGGACCTCGGCAGCGGCGGGCGCCGGGGCGTCCCGGGTTTCTCCAGGCCCTCGCGTCTCGACGCGCGCTCCTCCTCCGGGCGCTCGGCCAGCGCGCGAAGAACGACGGGCCAGCACGCGAATCACCTGCTGCAGCAGCGCCAGGTCTCCGGCGGCGATCGCCAGTAGACTCCTCGCGCGTCAGCGCCAGGAGCACGCCTGACTCGACGCACTCGGCGCGTTGACCGCGCCTGGAGCCGTCACGACCAGCGCCCAGCTGCCGAACGCTCTCGCCCGGTCCGACCTCGGAGAAGGTGCGGTGGCTGGCGCTGAGGCGCACCCGGCCCTCGACCACGAGGTACATCGGCGTCGGCGAGATCGGTTTCGTCGTAGATCCGCTCGTCGCGCGAGATCTCGACCTCGCGCGCCACCTCGGCCAGACGCAGGAGCTGTCGCGGCCCCACGTCGCTCAGCAGATCCGCACCCTTGAGGATGAGGACGCGCTCCACCGGCGTGAGCACGTCGAGTGTTCCAGCCGTGCGGAAGCGAATCGCAGGCTCCCGCCGGTGTGGTGCGGGGGCGTCTCGCGCAGGGACTCGATCTCGGCGCGAAGGGATCGCGGCGCACGTCCGCGTCCGCCGGCCACTCATCGGGATCGATCACGGGAACGATGCGTGACGCTCTCAGCGCGCACGCGCGGAGCCATGGATCATCGGATGCCCACGCGATCCGGATCCACTCGGCGATCCGCGCGTCGCCCGGGCCCGGCGTCTCGTCGCGCCGGACCTGCTCGAAGGTTTTCGAGACCGATCGGAACACCGCTCGCGGCAGCACGTGTCCAAGGTACTCCAGAGCGGGGTTTCTCGTCTCCGGCGCTCGGCGTTCAGCCGCTCGTTGACCACCAGCAGCGGCTTGGGGTCGTACCAGCAGGCCAGTGCCTTGATGGCACGCTCGAGCGCCATCTGCGCCGATTCGCGAAAACTCTGCCCAGCAACCGCACCTGGGCGCGGCATGCGCCTCGAGCGCTTCGACGGGCGCGAGCGCGCAGCGATAGTCCTCCAGCTCGCGCAGGAACAGCTGGTGCGCGGTCGACCGCCACAAGATCGGTCGGCCGGCGCGCAGCCGCACCCGCGCCAGCGACTGCAGCCCGAGATGCCGCAGGCGCACGTCGCGGCTCATCGCCAGGGGGCGGAGCGCCTGCACCGTCGCGGGGCTGGCGATCTGTGCCATCGTCCGCGCGGCGATGGTCTGCGAGCGCGGCGTCGACCGGGGTGCGGAGCAACGCACGCAGCGCAGGCACCGCCGCGTCTCCGATCGCCACCAGCGCCTGGCGCGCCTCGTATCCCAGCTCGGGCTTCAGGAGCTGGGCGAGGAGATCGCCGAGCAGGGTGCGACTCGGCTGCCGCGCCGCGGACCGGAGCGCCGCCCGCCGCACTTCCAGGTCGGCGTCGTCGAACAGGGCGCGAGGATCGGGACGCGCCCGCGCGACGCGACCGCGCCGAGCGGCGCGCCGCGAGCCAGCGCTCCTCCGCCGCTTCGGACTTCATCCACGCGCTCGCCCACTGGAGCACGCGGCCGGCCGGAACCCGATAGGGGTGTTCGAAGCACGCGTCCACCACGTGCCGGCGCAGGGTCGCGTCGCCACGCTCGAGCAGCCCTGCGCCAGGTCGGCCGGCGCATCGGCGCACGCGAGCAGGTAGCTCACCGCGGCGTGGCGCACGCCTTCGTTGGCGTCCTGGAGGCTCAAGCTGCGATGTGTCCGCCCGAGTCCGGCTGACCCGCGGCCTCCATCGCGCGAATGGCCGCGGCCCGCACCGCCGTCGCGGGGTGGGAGAGGCATTCCCGCACCGCCGCGAGGATCTCGGGATCGCGCGATTCCTCGCTCAGCTCGAGGGCGAGCACCATCGCACCCTCCTGATCGCCGCGCAGCACCTGCAGCACCGCGTCCCGCGCCGAAGTCAGCCTCATCGAATCGGCCGCGGCCTGTGGCTCGATCCAGCGATTGGTGAGCGCCTCGCGGAACGCCTGCCCGTACTGGCGATCGAGCACCCGGAGCAGGATCCAGCCACACCACCGCGCAAGCCGGCGGTGAGCATGGCGATCACCGAGAGTGGCACGCGGAACGAACGCAGCGCCACGATCAGCAGCACGCCGACCGCCGGCGTCCGCGACGCGCTCCACGATGGTGTCGGTGGCCGGCTTCATCCGCCGGCGCTCGTCGGGCCGGATGGCGGCGTAATAGATCTCGGATGCGGACTTGCCCAGCGTCTGGAAGAGCACGCCCTGGATCCAGCGCATCGCCACCACCACCCACCAGCCAGAGCTCAATGCCGTCCAGGACGCGAGCAACGACGAGCGCGACCGGTTGCAGCCCGTTCGCGGCGGAGAGGCCGATGCGCTGCAGCAGCCATCCGGCGATGACGAACTGGAAACAGCAAGGCGAGGGTATTCAGGCCGACGTAGAATCGTCCTGGAATTGCGCGAGCGCATGAGGCTCCGGATACATGAGCTGCGCGTAGTACTTGAACTGGAAGTCCACCAGCGGTCGAGACCGCCACCGCGAGGCCGAGCGCGAGCGCGAACACCTGGAGGTACGACGAGCGGCGGAACAGGGTCCATCCCGACTCCGTTGTTTCCACCGCGCTCGGCGGCGGCCGGTCCCCGCGATAGCGCTCGACGGCGCGCGTGAGCCCGTGCGCCAGCACCAGCAGCGCGACCAGCGTCCACAGCAGGCCGAGCCGCTGGGTGTACGGCATCGCCCAGGCGACGAGCTGCGCCGCCGGCGATGCCGCCCAGCAAGCCGCATCCGGAGAGCAGCGGGAACAGGCGCGCGCGCGCGGCGTGAGTCCCAGACCTCGAGGGCCAGGACCCAGAAGCGCGGCAGGAGCATCATCGCCTGGCTGCCGGTCCACAGGTAGAAGGCCGCCACCGTCAGCTTGTGCAGCGGGTGGTAGCGCGAGCGCGGCGAGGATTCCGCAGGCGATCGCCAGCGTATTGGCTCACGTAGCGCGGAGGCTACGTCGCTGAGGCGTCGGGTGAGCCGCGACTCCAGCCACACGAACAGGACGGTGGCGAGTGCGACGCCGATGTGCGCGTAGGGAAGCGACATCGCTCCGAACTCGGCGAGGAACAGGGCGTCGCGCAACACCTTGGCGAGGGTGTACGCGCACAGCAGCACGGCCACCAGGGCGCCCATCAGAGCGAGCACACGCGCTTCGCGTGCGTCGAGACCCAGACGCGCGCGCCGCGCCCGTCAGGAGACGTCTGGCCGCGGGGCCATGGCCTCAGCCCACGGCGCGATGGCGGGCGAGTCGCTGGAACGAGCGACCGATCACGACGGCCAGGATCAGCCAGATCGCCACCAGGACCACGTTCACCAGCGCGAACTGGCGGGGCGCGAATCCCAGGGTGGTGCCGACGAGCACCACACCGGCCGATGCGACGTCGCCGAAGCGAACGAAGAAGGTGTCGTTCGCCTGCTTGGCCTTGTACTTCGCTTCGGTGCTGGTGGGAAGGTAGAGCGCGTTGCGGGACGTGTTCTGGAGCGAATAGTCGAGCGAGTTCTCGGCCAGCTTGACGCCGCGGATCAGCGACAGCAGCGGCACGATCGCCATCGACGCAGTAACCGCACAGCGCCACGACCGGAAGCACGAGCAGCGCGCCGCCGGACGCCAAAGACCTTGATGACCCGCGAGACCACGAACGCCTGGATCACCGGCGGCGATGATGTTCACCCACGTGAAGAAGCTCCCGTAGAACTCGCCGATGACTTTCTTCTCGTCGAGTCCGCCGGCCGCGGCGCCATGGTGGGCCGTGTAGAGACCGATCACCGTCTTGCCCAGGATGTACTCGCCGTTCGTGTTCACCAGGTTGTAGATCAACATCAGCATCGCGATCAGGAAGAGGTAGCGATCCGAGAGCACCAGGCGGAAGCCGCCCTGCGCGCGCGACCGATCGTTCGCGCGGCGGCCGATACGCTCCGGGTCGTGGTCCGACCGCCGGGCGGGAGCGCGCGTTCCGGTCCGCCGCGGCGCTCGCGGACGTTGATCAGGTTGGTGATCAGGAGCGTCACGGCGAGCAGCAACGCCGCGCCGAGCATGAACGGATACGGACCCCACTGCTTCACCAGCTGCCCGGTGAAGAATGACCCCGCGATCGCTCCGAGTGAAGCCCCGAACCCCACGATCGCGAACAGCCGCTGGCCCTGCTCCACCGTGTAGACGTCGTTCGCGAACGCCCACGCCTGAGCGATGATCACCAGGTTGAAGATGCCGACCCAGATGAAAAAGGCCACGCCGACCGGCACGCCGATCTGGTTGAGGGCGAAGAACGCCACCAGGCACGCGATGAACACCAGGGTCACGCCGTTGATGAGCCGCACGCGCGACACCCGCGAGGCGACCGCGCTGTAGGCGGGCACGATCAGCATCAGCAATCCGGCGGTGGCCGCCGCGGAATAGCTCTTCACCTCGGCGCCGCCGGGAATGCTGAGGATCAACGGCTCGCGGATGGTCTTGAGCAGGTAGTACGCGGCGAGCAGGAGGAACACGTCGAACATCAGCAGGAGGGCGGTGAGGCCCTCGCCGGCCCGCACCTCGGCGAATACCCCGAGGACGTGGTCGAGCCACCCGCGGGTGTGGCGGGTCCGCCAGTCGTCGGAGGAGACCGGCTGCAGGGGCTCTTCTTCAGCCCATTCGTGCATGTGGCGCGAGGATCTCGCCATCATCCGGCTCCCCGTCGAGTCGACGTCGGCTTCCGCACCGTCACGCGCTTCTTGCCCGGCGCCGGCTTCGTCAGGATCCGCTGCCCCGCGGCGGTCGAGTCGGACTTACCCTTGCCGACCGCCTGATTCTTGGCCGACTCGTGCATGCTCGGCTCCTGCGGGCCCTTGGACGGCGGGATCGGGATCTTGTGCTGATCGATCTTCGGAATGCCGTAGCGCTTGAGGTCGACCTTGACCTCGTCGATCTGGGTGGGACGTCCCTGGGCGTCCACCGCGTAAGCGAAGAGTGCGCCACCGCCGAACCAGAGGCGCAGCAGGACGAAGTTGAACACGCTGTTGGTGTAGACGTTCTGCGGCTTCACCACCGCGCCCGCCACCTGGTACTGAGCGTAGAGCGCCGCGGCTTCGGGTGGGGGCGGCAGATCGTGGAGCGGTGCGCCGCCGCCGCCGGTCACGACCGAGACGAGCACCCCGTCCGGCCAGGTGAGCAGCGCGCGCTGGTAGGCGTGCTCGTGGCCGCTCACGATCACCGAGATCCCGTTCTCGTGGAGCGCCCGCACCATGCGCGCCCGGCGTTCGCGCAGCACCGGATCGTGCTCCCACTCGTGGCGGTGGATAGCCGGCCGAGAACGGCGGATGGTGCATCATCACGATCACCGGGCCGTGGTGCTCCTTGACCCGATCCACCAGCCAGCTTGAACTCCTCGTCGGAGTACTTCACCTGGACGTCGCGGCTCCAATGAGTGCCGGGATCCACGATCGGGTTGGTGTCGATCGCGATGAAGCGCAGCCAGCCGTCGGCGCTGTCGAAACAGTAGTAGAGACGGTCGGTGCCCACCGGCAGACCGGTGGCGGCGCGCCAGTTCTGCGACGCCGTCCTCGGTGTCGGTGCGCTCGTGGTTGCCGGCGACGGCGAAGTAGGACACCCGGTTGATGAGCGGCTGGTTGAGGCTGAGGAAGCGCTTCCAGTGGGCGGGGTCCGCCCGTCGTCCACCAGGTCGCCGCTGTTCACCACGGCCGACACGATCTGCCCTTGCCTGTGAGCGAATCGATCTTGGCGAGCATCGCGCTCATCACCTGCTTCTCTCGTCCCCAGCGGGGCATGTTGGTGACCTTGTCCGGGATGTCGCGGATCAGGGCGAGATCCGGCCACAGGCCCTTGACGAGCCCCACCGGGATGCGCCACGAGCCCGTTGAAGAAGTCCCTCGGGCTGACGAACATCTTGTGCACGGCGGCGTATTCGGTCTGGAGTCGTGCCGAGCGCCAACCGGGGCGGTTGTCGCCGAACAACATCACGTTGATGGTGTCGGCGGCGTAGCCGTCGCGCAGCCGGCCGAGGTAGCGGCGCGTGGAATCTCCGGTGCCCGGCACCAGGCCGATCAGCGTGTCGCCGAACATCGGACGCCACGTCTGCGCCACATGCAGGCGCCCCGTCACGTCCCGGACGGTGGTGTCGCGCGGCACCGGCGCGACCGTCGTCGCGACCGGAGCGAGACGGCCGTGACCGGCGCATCCGCCCGGCATCGCGAACAGGACCAGGACCAGGCCCTCGACGATCGACCGCCAGCACCGTCGGACCGGAATCCCGCCTCGAGTGCTCATCGCGCACTCAGCGCCGGCGGTCCTCCGCGAGGCCCGAGCCAGCGGGCCACGATCTTGTCGCGGCGCTCCATGAGGACCTGCGTGATGTATTCCCTGGCGCGGGGGTCGGGGTACTGCGCCATCGCCACCGCGGCGCGGATGTGATCGTCGGTGAAGCCGGCCACGATGCGCGCGCCCCAGACCGGCGTCACGGTCGGTGCGCTCGTCGAAGGCCGGGTTGGGCATGTCGGGCTTCCAGCGCTTGGGGTCGAAGTTCTTGGATTCGACGAAGCCCACCGACGGGATGTGCGGATCCTGCACGTCCTCCCAGGTGGGCTTGGCCAGACCCGCGGTGAACACGTTGCGCGCCATCGCGCCGAAGTCGACGTAGTACTCGCTGCCGGTCGAGTAGTCGCGCTCGATGGTCGTGGCGCTCGAGCCGAGGATCGAGCCGAAGTCGATCAGGTAGTGACGCACGAACGAGCGACCGCCTTCGGTCACCCACATGTCGAGCGAGTTGGGCCCGCGGCTGTCGGCGTGGTTGACCCAGGCCGCGATGGTCCACATGCCGCGCAGCTCACGGCGCAGCTCGTGGGGAATCCGGTCCTCGGGATCGTCGGGACGCCGTCCGGTGTACTTGAACGGGCCGAGCGGCTTGCCTGCGAGGTACCTGCTCGCGACGCAGCGGATCCGGCCGTCGCTCTCGCGGTCGGTGTGGCGAGGATCTCCTCCATGTATTGCTGCGTGATCCGGATGCTTCTTCCCGCGCCAGTCCTCCCAGTTCGCCTTGGGCGAGATGTCGAGGTCCTCGAGGCGGAAGTGTGCGATCGCGTTGTCGGGCACGTTGTAGCCGGCGGCCCAGAGGAGGCGCGATCCGATCACGTCCGGGCCGGTCGCCAGCCCCGACTCGCCGGGCGGATCGAGCTTGATGATGTAGTGGTCGCCCTGCGAATCCTTGATCTCGAAGCCCGGCGTGACGCCCTGGCTCTTGGCCTTGGTCACCGTCCAGCGCCCGGGCGCCGGCCCGGTGCCGGGGCCCGGACCGGCCAGCATCTGCGCGACGGTCACGTTGCGGAAGCCGACCGCGCTGGCTGCCACCAGGTGCTGGGAAGGCGAACCTGATCGTTCTCGTCCACGTTGGCCGCCTCGCGCGGGTGCCCGGACACCTTGCGGGCCAGGCGCGCCACGTCGAACGCGCGTGGCCGGACGGACCACGCTGTTGTCCACGATGTCGTAGGAATACGAGTAATCCCGCTCCTGCGGCGGCTTCGGCGCGCCGCTCGCCGGCGCCGGGCCGGCTGCCACCAGCAGCGAGCGCGGCACTCGCGATCGTGATTGCATTCAGGCGATTCATCGGGTCGTCCCCAGCGAGTAGCTCACGCGGTAGCCCTCGCGGCTGAAGTCTGCGCCGACCGCGCCCACCAGCCCCAGCTCGTAGCGTCCGCGTAGCGCCACGCCGTACGAATGCTCGAGGTTCCGGAACTGGGCGTCGGTCCAGACGTCGTGGTAGCACGGAACCCCACTCCGAGTGGGTATCCAGCTCGAAGCGGCGTGAGAGCGGGAGGATGTAGCTGACGCGCGTGAGCGCGAGGTCGAGGTCATGGAAGCGGCCTCGGTCGAAGCCCGCGAGCCCTTCGCGATCGCCCAGCATGGCCAGCCCGACGGCAGCAGCGGCGGACTGCCGGGATCCGGGTGCTCGTCGACGACGCGAGCCATCACGCGGAGGGTGCGCGGATCGCGGGAGAAGAACGAGAAGCCGGCCTCGCCGACGCCTTCAGCCGCGTGAACCTGGAGGCCGGCATGGAAGCGTCACGGAACCTGAGCGCGTCCAACGGCGCGTCGTGTAGCGCCGCGGAGAGCATCAGGCGACCGCCCTGGTACCAGTGCGGCACGCCGTGGCGCTCGTCGACGGAAACGCTCCCGCCATAGACCAAGTGATTGACGCGCTGGCCGAGACTCGTCGCCGCCACGTCGGGATAGGTCAGAACGTAGCTGGGAAGATTGGGGCTCGGCCCGTGCTCGTCACGTCGGTGCGGGATTCGGCCCACAGCGAGAACTTGGTGCCCTCCGAGCTCCGGGAGTCCGGGGTCCCTGCCGGACGTGATCGAGCCGCGCGCCGAAGTGTTCGCTCTGAAGGGCATAATCGCTCAGGAGCCGTGGCGTGGCCGGACCGACTCCATAGAAGTGCCTCGCGCGGCCGCCACTCGTAACCATATTGAAGGGTGAGCGGCTTGCCCGCGAGCGCGAGCTCCGCGGCGTTGTAGCCATAGATCGTCGCGCCGAAGCGGCCGTGGAGCGTCGTCTCGAGATGGTTCGGGAACACCGGCCGGTTCACCTCGACGCCGGCTCCCAGTCCGTAGAGATCCGAGGAGCGCAGGCGCACCACGGGATGCGTGCTGTGTGGGCGGGTTGAAGCCTGCGGGAGCGAAGCCCTGCTGCTCCACGTAGTCCATGGTGCTCTGGGCCAAGCGACCCGCGCCCGCGAACGGAAGCGACAGGATGTGCCCGGGTACGAGGACCACGCGTTCCCAGCGCCGGCGTCGGTTCATGGGCTCCGGCGGATTCCAGGGCGGCGCGGTGGTGGGCGCGAGACTGCGTGCGTCGCGCACCGAATCCGCGTCCGTCGTCGCGGCCACAGCGAAGCGATGGATCTCCGGTAGGCTGTCCGAGGCGGCCGCACGGGTCGCTGCGGCGGGTGGATCGGCTTGCGCCGTCCCGATGCCGGCGACGACGCACAGCATGAGGATGTAGGTGCGCACGATGGTTCCCTCCGGCGAATGGCGACACGATGCGCGGCCCGAATCTGGTTGCAAGTATTGGCAGTTAAAGCAACCGGTATGCCGCCGAGGCCTGCGCGGCGTCCGCGGTTCAAATACATGGGCTTGATGGCGCCATGACTCACGAAGCTGCCGTCCACGCGTGTACGTTGTGCACGCGATTGAAGAAGGGCCGTTCATGCGCGGGATGAGCGGTTTCATCCTCTTGTGCTCCTGGGTGTCGTGCCTCGCGCTGACCGGCCTGCCGGTGCGGGCGCAGGCGGCGACGCGCCCCACGACCTCGACGGGCAGCGACTCGCTCCGGGTCCTGGTCGATCGCTGGGTGACGTCCATCGGTGGTGGGCAGGCGCTCGCGCGGATTCACGGGATGCACCTGCGCGGCCGTGCCGTCGTCGGTGGCGTGCCCAGCACGATCGAGACGTGGATCACGCGCGACGGCCTGCGCGCCGTCACGCTCCAGGATTCCGATCGCAGCGAGGCGTGTGCGGAGCGGATCGACGGTCTGGATCCGTGACTGGAACGGAAGACGCGCGCGCTCGACGGACGCGATCGAGCCGACGCCGTCGGCGATGCGTTCCTGCGCGCGCTGGCTTTCCTGGGGCCGTCGCGCGACGCGCTGGCGCGTGCCGGCGCGCGCGACGCGGGAGCGGACAGCAGCGGAACGCTGCGGCTCGTTCGTCTCGCCTCACCGGACGCTGGGGTGGGCTGCGACCTCTGCTCGACCGCGCCAGCGGCCGACCGGTACGCGCAGTCCGCAGGCCCTACGACGATCCGGTCGTCATCGAGTTCCGCGATTGGCGCGCGGTCGCCGGCGTCGCGATCCCGTTCACGATCCTCGACGTCGACCGCGAAGGCAACGAGGACACCACGTGGATCACGCGGGCGGAACCACTCGCGGCTTCCGCCATGCCGGCGTTCGCCCGGCCGGCGGACGGGCTGAGCGACGTCCGCTTCGCGAACGGCGACCGCGCGCTGGGCATTCCTTCAACTTCGACAACGACCACATCATGGTCGAGTGTCGCGTCAACGGCACCCCGCCGCTGTGGTTCCTGGTGGACAGCGGCGCCGAGTACAACGTCATCAACGAGCCCCGCCTCGCCGAGATGGGCCTCACAAGTTTCGGCGCGTCCACGACCAGCGGCGGCGGCGGCAGCACCGGACTCCGGTTCTCGCGCGTGCCACGACTGGAGGTCGGAGGCGTCACGCTGCTCGGCCAGCGCGCCGGCGTGCTCGATGTCTCGGGGCTCGAGAAGCTCTACGGCATGCCGATGGGCGGACTGCTGGGCATGGATTTCATCGATCGTTTCACGCTGGTCGTGGACTACGACCGCCACGTCCTCGACCTCTATACACCCGGCCGCGACGCCGGGATCACCCGGGGCACCCGGGTGCCTTTCGTCGTCGAGAAGGCCACCCGCACGTGCGCGGCGGCGTCGTGGTGGACGACGCGGGCGAGATCCCGGCCGACTCATCATCGACTCGGGCGCCGCGGAGTCGGCCAACCTCACCTCGCCCTTCGTGCGGGAGCATCGCCTGCTCGAGCGGGCGCGTCGCGCGCCGGCGCCCGCGGCGAGCGTCACACCCGGCACCGAGCACCAGTGGTACACGCAGACCACGGTGCGCGGATTCTCCGCTCGCTCCCGCATCGGCGCGGTGACCGTGCACGATCTGCCGGTGAACCTGCAGCAGGGGACCACCGGCGCCTCACGCATCACCGAGCTTCTCCGGCACGGTGGGGGAGCGGTTGCTCTCACGTTTCAACGCCGCCTACGACTACGCCCATTCCGGCGCTCTACCTCGCGCCGAACGCCGCGGCGGCGAAGCCTTTTCCTCTCCGCACCACCTTTGGTGTCTCGCTGATGGCCGACGGCGCGGACTACACGCACTTCCGGTGGCGGGGTGCGCACGGGCTCACCGGCCGATTCGGCGGGATTCGTGAAGGGCGACGTGATCGCCGCCCTCGACGGCAAGCCGGCGAGCGCCTGGCGGCTGGCGAGTCTGCGCGCCGCCTGGCGGAGGAGGGCACACGCCATCGCGCCGAGATCCAGCGCAGGCGCGGGCGCCACGGTGCCGCTCGAGTTCACCGTGCACCTCGTGTCGATCGAGGACCGCTAGACCGCAACCTCCGACGAATCGAGTCGTCTGACGCTCGCGGCACGGGCGCGGGGGCCCAGCTCGGCGATGCACGCCAGCAACGCGTCGGGATCGACCGGCTTGATGAGATGCACATCGAATCCACCTCGATCGAGCGGCGGCGGTCGCGCTCCTGACCCCAGCCGGTCGCGGCGATGAGTCCCAGGTCCCGTCCCCAGGTCTCGGCGCGGCGGCGTGCGGCGACCTCGCAGCCCGTCCCGGTCGGGCATGCCGATGTCGAGGATCACGACGTCCGGTTGCCGGGAACCGGCGAGACGCCATGCGGCCTCGCCGTCGTAAGCTGATCTGCACGTCGGGCCATGCAGCCTGAGCAGCATCGCCATCGAATCCGCGGAATCGCGATTGTCGTCCGCGATGAGAATGCGCCACGCGCCGGACGAGGGAGGCATCCGGCGCGAGAGCGCGCCGCTGCCGGCGCGGCGGTTTGCACCACCGGGAGTCGGACGACGAAGCGGCTGCCGCGCTCGGGCCCATCGCTGGTCGCGCTCACCGAGCCGCCGTGCTGCTCCACCAGGCGCTTCACCAGGGTGAGACCGAGTCCGAGCCCGTCCTGCGCGCGGGCGCGCGGGCTGTCGCCTGGTAGAACAGCTCGAAGATCCGCGCGAGATCGATCGGGCGCGATGCGCGCCCTGGTCCGCGACGGTGATCGCGACCTCGTCTCCCTCTCGCCGCGTCTCGATCTCGACGCGCGCACCCCGGGCGCTGTACTTGCTGGCGTTGTCGAGGAGGTTCACGAACACCTGGGAGAGACGCAGCGCGTCCGCATGCTGAGCTTCGTAACGCCGGATCGCCGGCGGGGGCCACCAGGGTCTGGCCGGCCGTCTCCACCACGGGACGGATCGCCTCCACCGCCGCGCTCAAGACCTCGTCCAGCGCGACGGTGCGCGAGCGTGCAGCTCGAGCTTGTCCTGGGTGATGCGGCTCACCTCGAGCAGGTCGTCGATCAGTCGGGTGAGGTGCGCCACCTGACGCTGATCACGCCCCAGGGCCGAGCGGCTATCGGAGTCGGGCAGCTCGCGGCGGCGCAGCACCTCGACCGCGCTGCGGATGGGATTGAGCGGATTGCGGAGTCTCGTGGCCCAGCATGGCGAGGAACTCGTCCTTGCGACGATCGGCCCGGCGCAACGCCTCCTCCGTCTCACGGCAGCTCGCGCTCGGCGCGGCGGCGCTCCTCGAGCTCGTCCTGGACGCGGCGAAACAGCCGGGCGTTCTCGAGCGCCACGGCGAGCAGCAGTGAGATGCCTTCGAGCAGCTCGAGGTCGGCCTGACCGTAGGCGTCGACGACGTCGGCCATCACCTGGACCACGCCCACCACCGCGCCTTCGAGCCGCAGCGGCGCTAGTGAGCGCGCTCTTCGACAGCGGCGGCGGCGCGTTCCGCAGGTCGCGGACACCGCCACCGGGATCCACCTCGTAGAAGCGTCCCTTGGGGATCGCGCACGCGCTCCGTCACGTCGTGGAAGATCATCGGGCGCCCGGTGCGGATCACCTGGCTCTGCATGCCCGCTGAGTCCGGGCGCCACGTCAATCGGCGGCAGGGTGGAGGATCGAGCACGTTGCCGCCCACCCAGGCGTAGTCGCAGCGGATGGTGCGGGTCCCGGCGTCGAACGACGACACGATCAAGCCGTCGCAGCGCATTGCGCCGCGCACGCTGTTCACCATCCGCGTGAAGATGGCGTCGGATCGAGGCTACCGCCGAGCTGGCGCGCCGTATCGAGCAGGATCTGCTGCGCTCGATCGAAACCGAGCGGGCGCGGTGAGAGATCCGCCAATGGTGACCGAGAATCGAGAGGCATTCGTCCTGCGGCGTGAGAGGGAATCGCGGACGACTGGGACGAGAATGCTAGCACGCGCGGGAGCGCGGCGTCAGCGCCGATCTCGCCGCGCGCCCTGCGGCTTGCCGGTCACGACTCGCGGCGCGGGAATCCTCACTTCTTCGGCTTGTAGCCGAACTTCTGACCGCCGATGGTCGCTTCGTACATCAGGCCCCCGTGCCACGGTAAAGATCGCCATGCCGTTCTCGTAAGCCCCGGCGGTCCTGGCTTGATGCTGGGTGCCGCTGGCGAGGCTCCGGCGCCGCTGCCGCTGGACGCCTGAGCCGAGGCTCCCGCCGTGATCGCCACGGCCGTGGCCTGGGCGCCGAACTCGAAGCTGCCGCTCGTGAACTTGTCGAAGGCGGCCTTGTCCTCGAAGAACACGATCTGGCGGTAGGCCTGACCGCCGAACTGGAAGCCGATGGTGACCTGATTCAGCGAGGCATCGCCGACGTACTCGCCCTTCTCATAGACGTGACCCGAGCCGTGCGCGCGCCGCCGATGCCGATGCCACCCTTTCCGATCGCGGGAAGATCGCGTAGCCGTAGCTCCGAGTCGAAGAACGTCGCGCTCTGTCCCGCCTTCTTGAAGACGTCGATCGTGTCCGTGTACTTGTCGGCGAGTGCCTGAGCGAACCACAGGACGCCAAACAGCATGATCGAAGCGAAGAACCATCGCGTGCGCATTGCAGGCACCTCCGTGTGGGTCAAGGAGCGGGCCGCCGCGACGCCGTCGCGAGTCGGGCGCTCATGGGCCGCTCGTTCAACTCTCGTACGACCGGGATCAGATCGCCGACCTTGTAGAAATCCACGGCGACCAGATTGGGGACGTGACCGCGCTCGCGCTCGAACCCCTGGATCCGCGCCAGCAGGGCGTCACGGGCGTTGACCACCGCGGCATTGCTGCGGCTTCGGCATCGCCGTTTCGATCCAGTGGTTGAGCAGGTAGAGCGACCCGGCGGTCCCGCCACGATTGGGAGCATTCGAGAACTCGGAGGGATCGCGAAACGTGTAGGGCGTCTCCTGCATCACCTCGAACGCCGGATGGTACCAGTCCACCCCGGTGGCGACGTGCTCGGCGGTGACCAGCACGCGCTGGTCGGTGTCGACCATCTCGCGCAGCGTGGGCCACGGTGGCTTCACCGGGCCGCGGTAGACGAAGTCGATCAGTCCGCTCTCCTCGAAACAGCGCGCCACGTCCTGCGGCGTGACCCGCTTCGTCCTGGATGCAGATCATCAGGACCTCACCGGGATTCGCCACCATGAAGTCGCGGATGTCGCGCAGCACCGGATCAATCGCAACGCACCCAGCTCGCAGAAGCCGTGGCAGAGGTAAACGTCGCGCGCGCCTTCCTTCTCTCCGACCATGCGATTGCGGATGCGCACCGCGGCCTCCATGCCCTCCTTGCCGACGACCGACTCGTACTTGGCCATCGCGGCGTGCTCGTCTTCCAGCTCGGTCTTCACGCGATCTCCGATCGGCACGCCGTAGTGGACGTCGATGAGCAGCCCGCGGATCCCGTCGTCGAGCTGCTGCCGAATGCCGGCGCTCTGGCTGGGGAACATCCAGCCCGGCACGTCGGCGCCACCCATCGCGTTGTGCGCGGTCGGAAAGATCACCTGGTCGAGCGGTCGGTCGCACAAGATCGGAGAGCCGTTGCAGGCGACGAGCTCGAGCGGCGCCGAGCGGGTCGCCTGGGGACGGAAGATCACCCACGCCGCGACGGCGAGCAGCGCGATCGCCAACCCGCTGACCAAGACCACGGCGCCGCGCGAGGCGGGCGCTCGCCGCAGGCGTGCGCGGCGCGGTGCTCGATCTGGGGAAGGAGATGCAGAGCGGCCACGAACGCCTCGCGCAGTCCTCCGAAGGCCACCACCAGTCCGGCCAGCCACGCCGCCACCATGAGCGATGAGAGCGGCCAGAGAGAGCGCCGTGCCCACCGCCGCGCCGAGCGCGCCGCGCAGCAGGCGAATCCGCATGTGGGGCTGCGGCTCGATCAGCCAGCGCCGAGTCTGCCCGCTCCATGCCTGGAGGGGATGCGCTCGAGCAGCGAGGCCGAGGCCGCCGCCAGCACGAGTCCGGCGAAACCCAGCCCGGCGGCCCACAGCACGAGGCCACCCAGGAACGCGCCGGCCACCCCGGCAATCGCCTGGGCGAAATCGACCGGGCGCGCGAAGTGACCCAGCACCGGAGCCCCGAAGCGCGCGACGATCGCCAGCACCAGGCCGAGTCCGATCAGCGCCATGCCGAGCCGCACGATGGCGCGGCGCCTCTCCACGGACAGCCACACGCCGGCGACGCAGCCGATGAGGCCGAGCAGGTAGAGCGCGAGCGTCGCCGCGCGCATCCGGTTCGCCAGGCGCGCGAGCCGCAGCATCTGCTCGCCGGCCGGAAGCTGGTCCAGCCGTCCGAGCGCCGCCGACACCCGCGCCGGGATCCGCTTCGCCAGCCCGGGTTGGAGCGCTGCGGCGCTCTCGATGAGGATGCCCAGGTCCTTGACGCTCAGGGCGACGCTGCGCCCCGTTCCGTTGAGGATGGCGCGGTGCATCGCGCGCGCACCGCGGCGCACCGCGGCGCGAAACGGCGCGGACGAGACCAGGCTGCGACCGACGCCGATCAGCACCGGGCGCAGGCCGACCAGATCGGGCTTGGCCGCGATGGTTGCGTCCGCGATCTGCTGAGCCACGAAATCGGCCACGCGCGGATTCTGGAGGCTCGCGGCGATGCGGTCGGAGAACACCCACTCGTTGAACAGCGCGTGCGTGGCATAGCCGAGCACGACTCCCAAGAGGACGAGCAGGATGCCGAGCGCTCCGGCCATTCCCGAGGCGATGCCACGCCAACGCGACGCGACCATGGTGGTCATCCGCGCGCGCCGAGGGCGTACACCACACCACGGTGCGATGCGCGTCTCGCTGCGCCACACCACGGGCTCCTCGCCGGTGGCCAGCGGTCGCAGCGTCTCCAGCACGGTGAGTCCGACCTGGCGATAGAGCTCGAGGTAGTCGGCATCGGTACAGAGGATGTCTTCCACGGGACGCCGATCTTCCACGTCGAGCATGACGATCCGGACCGGATCACCGCTCTGCGCCGCGCGATTCTCTGGATAGTCCCGCGTGCTGAACGAGGACCATTCGTTCACGTAGATCTCGGAAGAGGAGACCACGCTGATCAAGCGCCCGCGTCCGGAGAGCAGCCGCCGGAGCAGTATCGAGGGCCGAGCGCTTGCGGTCGGGAGCGCCGAGGTTGTCGAACGTGAACGCGGAGAGGATCAGGTCGAACGATCCGGCCGGAAGCGTGCGCGGCCCGTCGGGAGGCACCTGGCGGTAGTCGCCGCCCGGATCCAGGTGCCGCGCGCGCTCCAGCATCGGCGCCGACACGTCCACGCCGATCGCCTGGAAGCCGAGATCGCGCAGGAAGCGCGTCGAGCGGCCGGTGCCGCATCCAAAGTCGAGCGCGCGCAGACCGGTGACCTGCCGGGCGAACAACGCGGGAAGATCGCGGAAGGCGAGCGAGTACGTGCCCGGAAAGGCGAGCTCCGCATAGGCACGGGCGCGTCGTTCGTCATCGTAGACGTTGCGAAGTTCCTCGCGGCTTTCCATCGCGCCGCGATGCTAGGCGGCCATGGACCCGGTGTCCATGATGGACGATCAATACCGGAACGGATCGAGGCACGCGGCGCACCCGGACTGCTCCTCGCGCCCCCGGGCGGCATCGGCGAGGTCGCGCCGAGCCGCGTCGTGGTCGCCGACCCGGTCGAGCGCCTGGGCACGCGCCTCGATCACGTAGACCAGCTCGGGCCGGATGGCGGCGGCGCGATCGAAATCCTCGACCGCCTCGCGGTCCCGGCCGAACCGCATGCGGGCCACGCCCCGCGCGTACCAGGATTCTGCACGCTGGGGTTCCATCGCCACCAGCCGCTCGGCGTCGGCGAGCGCCCCATCGAGTCGTGGACGGCGGAGCGCGCCAGCGAGCGGCCGCGATAGAACTGTCCGTTCGAGGGCTGGCGAGCGATGGCCGTGTCGAAGTCGCCGAGCGAGCGCTCGATCTCTCCGGCCTGGCAGGAGGCCAGTGCTCGCCTGAAGCGCGCGTAAGGCCGGTCGAGCAGCTCGATGGCGCGGTCGAAGTCCTGGCGCGCGCGATCGAAGCGCCGCAGGTCGACCCAGTAGCCGGCCCGGGTCTCATAGAGAAATGCCCGCTTGGGGGCCAGCAGGATGGCCTGGTCCATGTGAGCGATCTGTTGCTCGCGGGTCATTCCGGTCTCATCGCCGCGGAGCGCGGCGAAGTATTCGAGATCCGCGCGGTCGTGACCACAACCGGGGAAGAACCAGGGGAAGAGCCAGAGGAGCAGGAAGCCGATCAGCGGCAGCACGAGGATCGCGGCAGCCACGACACCGACCCAGAGCAGGGGCGCGCGAGGGCGGGAGGGTGTCGGCCGAGGCATGTCCACTGTTGTCGTCGGCGGCAAGCGGACTCTGAACCTCCGTCATTCGGTCGATCAGGAATCGTTTTCAGCGAGAGAATGCGAAATCGTCTTGACCCGGAAGCTCCGTACTCCAAAACTTGAAGGCCATCGCATAACTCGTTCCCCAGGGCCCGCAGAGGAGACGGCGAATTGAAGACGGTCGGCCGAGCGCGCTCGACCCCCGGGCCCGATCCGTCCGCCCCGCCCTGCTCTGGGTCCGGGTCCATGCGATCCGTGGGCGGTCTGGCGCTGGCCGTGGTCCTGGCCGCGGCACTCTGGTGCGCCGGCGGGCGCGCGCGGCTCGTGCCCGACGCCGCAGCCCAGATGCACATCGTGAGGGTGCCCGCGCCAGCCGACAGCGCCCCGGTAGAGGGCGCTCCGGCCACCTCGGACACTTCGAACGTCTCGCCGGGGGCGAACGTCGAGGCCGCCCCTTACGACAGCACGGCGCCCACACCGGACACCACCTTCGCCGCGCCGAGCGACACCGCCACCGCGGCGCCGAGCGACAGCCTGGGCGCCGCACCCGGCGTGGGCGCCGGGACCGTCCGGGACACCGATGGGGTTGCGCCGGTCGAGAGCACCACCGTGGCGCCGGCGCCAATCGCCCCGCGATCCCGCTGGGCGCTCGTGCTCTCGGGCGGCATCGCCCGCGGCTTCGCGCACGGCGGGGTGATTGCCGCGCTCGAGGAGGAGCGGGTGCGACCGGATCTGGTGGTGGGGAGCAGCAGCGGCGGGTTGATCGGGGCTCTGTATGCCGCCGGATACAGCGCGGACAGCATTCACGCGGTGCTCCGCCACATCCCGTGGGACGTGGTCTTCGGCGGCGGGCTCGATCCCCGCAGTGGCGAGGGCTCTGGCCGTCGCCCTGGATCGAGTTCGTGAACACCAGCGGCAAGTTCCATGTGCCCGCGGCGCTGGTGGACAACACCATCATCAACACCACGCTCATCGATCTCTTCCTCGACGCCGACGCCGCCGCCCAGGGCGACTTCGACCGCCTGCCGATCCCGTTCCGCACCGTGGCCACCGACGTGCGCACGGGACGGGCGGTCACGCTCGATCACGGCAGCCTGGCGCGCGCGTGTCGCATCACCTGCGGTCTGCCGCTGGTGTTCCCACCCGTCGCCGATGGCAAGGCCCTGCTGGTCGATGGCGGAATGTCGAGCAACTTCGCCGATCACCCTGGCGCGCGCGGCCGGTGCGCAGCGCGTGCTCGCGGTGGACGTGGCGCTGCCGCCTCCCGAGCTCGACGAGTCATCGTCGGGGCTCCTCGTGTTCCTGCAGCTCTGGGACATCCTCAACAAGCGCGGGCAGAGCGACACCATCTCGGTGGCCGCGGGGGATACGCTGGTGTGGCTCCGCCTGCCCGACGCGAATCCGTCGGATTTCGCCGGCGCCGCGTCGATCTTCGAGCAGGGCTACGATGAAGGCGGCGACGCGATCCGCTCCTGGGCGCGGCGCTCGGGGCTGCCGCGCGCGGACACCGTCACTCGCGCCGCCCGCTCCGGTCATGCCGCCGCTCGCCGAGAACGTCGGAGTGGCATGGCCCGGCCCCGCTGCTGCGCGAGGAGCTCGCGCGACGGGTGCTGGGCACGCTCCCGAGCGGCCCGTTCCATCCCGACGACCTGAAGCCCGCGCTCCATCGTCTGGCGCGCAGCCGGATTGTTCGAGAGCGCATGGCCCACGCTCGCCAACCGCGGCGACTCCACCGTGCTCTCCTTCGAGGTGCGCGAGCGGGCCGCTCTGGACCGTCGGTCCGACGCTCACGCTCGGCAGCGACGAAGGCGCGCGCCTCCACGTCGGCGCCACCTACCGGCCGGTCGACGGACCGCTGCCGGCGGTGGCCGATTCGGCCTCGCGCTCCGGCGGCTCGGGTGGTCAGGTGCAGGGTGGTCTCGAGCCTCACGCGCTGGACTACGGGGATCGCGGATGGTTCGTGCGCGGCCGCTACCACGAGCTCGATACACGCGTGTTCTCGGGAGGCGACGAGATCGATCGCCTCAAGACCCGGCGCGGCGAGCTGTTCGCGGGCGGGCAGGTCAGTCTCCTGCAGCGCCAGGTGTTCCTCGCGGGGCTCGGGCTGGGGAGCGCGCGCCATGCGGTCGACTGGAGCGGGCCGATCCTGGCGCTTCACAGCCAGGCACTCGGCCGGCAGCGCCGCAACCTCGACGCGGAATGGGCGGCCGGCGACCACGGCTACTCACGCGTCGACGCCGTTGTCGAAGCCGAGCTGCGGCGCTGGAGACTCGCGCTCACACCTGGCGTGCACGTGGGCGTTGTGACCGGCACGCCGCCTCCGGACGCGCTGGTCGGCCTGGGCGGGCCGCATTCGCTCTCGGGTCTCCACTACGACGAATGGCTCGGCAAGCGCGCCTACTCGGGCTCGGTCGAGCTGTCGCTCGAGTCCTCGCGCCTGGCGCGCCTCTACGTCGCGGCCCAGCTCGGCAAGGTCGAGGACGCGGTGAGCGGGCTCGACATGGGAGCGGGAGAGACGATCGGCGGCTTCGGCATCGGCGGCTCGGTGGATCTGCCGATCGGACCGCTGCAGATCGAATGGGGCACCGCGAGCGCGGGGCGAAGCCGCGTGGACCTGCTCCTGGGGACGCGCTTCTAGATCTCGAGGCTCAGGGGCGAGCCGGACCTGACTCTCTGCCGAAAGACAGGCCCGGCTCAGCTCCGAGCGCTATTCGCCCAACACCGTGCCGAGTCTCACCAGGATCTGGTCGGAGGTGTGGCTGCGCGCGATCCGCGGTGACGCCTGCACCACTCGCGTGCACGTCCTCCGGCAGCAGGAAGTGGTGCTCGAGCCCCGAGCGGTATTCGACGCTGAGCTCGACCATGTTGCCCGCGGACACCATCTTGCGCACACCGGCGCCGGCCGCCCAGGCGAACGCGATGCGCGAGTCACCGTGCTCCGCCTCGTAGGGGAGGCTGTTAGCCGTGCCCTGGAGCGTGCTGCTGGTCCAGTAGGTATCGAAGCCTGCGGTGCCATAGAAGAAAGGAGAGACGGTGTTCGAGGGCTTCGAGAACTCCGGTCCGAGACCGAAGTTCAGGCTCCAGTTCTTGGTCTCGATCTCGAGCTTGTCGGTGGGGCCGACGTTGCCCGCCGGCACGTCTACCGTACGCGCGAAGTTGTAGAGGATCCCGAGACTGCTGCGGATGGCAAACGCCTTGCCCGGTTTCCGGATCACGTCGGTGCCGTCGAGCGCGAGCCCGAAGCCCGCGGTCTTTCCCCAGTCGCCCATGGGAAAGGCGCCCACCAGGTATCCGCCCGCCAGTTGCTTCATCTGCGCCGAAGCACTGGTCACGCCGGCCGCCGACGTGGCGACGAGCAGGCCGACGAACACGAACATCCGAGCGAACCTCATGTTCTCCTCCTGGTGGCACGAACCTGGACGATTTTTCCGCGCGTTGGATGCGCGAGACCGGGGCGCAAGCGGCCGCCACGCTACGCCGTCGTCCGGACGGGCGCAACCGGCGCGGCGCGATCTAGAAGAACAGGCCGAGCGAGAGATGGAAGTTGAAGCGCATGCGCTCGTGCACCGGTGCGCTCGAGGCGGGGCGGCCGGCCAGCGTGGCGGCCAGCACTTCGCCCGGGTCGCGGACGTCGAAATCCGACGGGTTGAGCTTGTATCCGACGTCGAGTCGGATCGCGCCGACCGGCGTGTAATAGCCGAGGCCGCCTCCGGTGGTATAGAAGGCCTTGTACTCCTCCTCGGGCACGGTCGGGAGCGCGAAACGATCGTCCGTGTTCCACACGCGGCCCATGTCGGCGAACAGATGGCCGAACACGTCGCGGCCGAACCACGGGATCCCGAGCCTCAGCTCCGCGGTGGCGGTGGCGCGGCGGCAAGCCGCCGACCGGGAGGTAGTGGTCGGAGGTCAGCACGGTGTCGCCGTTGATCTCCTCGGCGACGATCGACGGCACCTTGGGACCGAGCAATCGGCTGCCGTAGCCCCGCACGTCGTTGGCGCCGCCCGCGGTCAGGACCTGATCGCGGAGGCGGAACCATTGGAGGACCGCGCTGCCTCCGGATTCCGGGATGCTGTGTCCGAAGGGCCAGAGCCCGCCGAGGGTGCCGCGCAACATCAGCGCGATTGGCACGCCCGGGGATCGGCGCGAAGAACGTGCCTGAAAGTCCGCGCGGGCGAATTCGATGTTCCCGGCCCCGGCGGTGCGGTGACGGACAGGTTGGGCTTCAAAACGAAGCCGTGACGGAGGCGCGAGAGATTGTCGAAGCCGCCGAGCGTGGTGAACAGGATGAATTCGGCTGGTGCGGGTCCCAGCCTTGAGCGAATCGACCAGCGTGCCGAACGCGACATCGGAGCCGAGGATTCCCTGAAGCCCAGCTCCTCGAGCTTGCGATAGAAGTGTATAGTCGCTAGCGGAGCGCCGCAGAGCGGAGGGGGTTGAAACGATGAGACCAGCGTCCGCCAGCGCCGACCAGGCCCGCGACTTATCCACCGGACCGTCGCGCGCCTCGATTGCGGGGCCGAGGCTCAGCGTGACCACCGGCGAGCCGACGTATGGGCTGCGGTCAGGGTGAGTGACGTGCAGCAGCATCGTCCGGCACCTCGCTGCCCGTGGCGCCCCAGCCGGTCTGTACCAGCAGCGATGGCGTCCAGGCTGCGCGCGCCGCCGGTGAAGCTGGGATGGGTCCAGCGTGCCTGGCTGGCGACGCCGCGCCGTCGGTGACGTACCCCAGCTCGAGGTTGGTGAAGCGCGCCGAACCCTCGGTGACCGCGACCTTCACCGGCACCAGGCTGTCGCTCCCGACCGCACCCAGCGTGACATCGGCACGGCGGAACAAGGCGACCGACTGGAGATTGGCGCGCCCCTTGGCCAGCGAGCCCCGCGAGACCACGTCGCCGGGGCGGAGCGCGAGCTGCCGCGTCACGAGCCGCGGCGGCACCGACCGCGTGCCCGTGACATCGAGCGAGGCGATGCGCAGACGCGCCCCGGGCGAGACCCGACATACCACGTCCACGGCGTACGCCGCGGAGTCGATCTTCACCAGCGGCTCGACCACCGCCAGCGCGTGCCCGCGATCGTCGAAGGCGCTGAGCAGGTCGGCGCGGAGCGCCGTCCAGCTCCTCCTCGCGGAAGCGGCTGCCGAGATGCGCGGAGCGGATCTGGTCCCAGCGGGCGACCATCTTCGTGTCCTGCGAATCCGGCTCGAGCGCGGCGCCGCCGCTATCGGCCAGGGCCAGCGAGCGCAGCGCGAGCGGACGTCCCTCGCTCACGGTCATCTTCACCTTCACCCAGCGCCGGCGCCGATCGGTGCGCACGCGTCGTAATCCACGCTCGTCTCGAGGGAAACCCTGGCGGCGGTAGTAGTGGCGCAGGCGCACCACGTCCTCCTGGAGGACGCGCGGGTTGAACGGATGGCGCGCCGGGTCGGGGATGAACGGGACCCACGCCACGAGTCCCTGCGCCTCGTCGAGCATGCCGGGCGCCGTGGTCGCCATGCGCGCGGTCAGGTCGGCGTCGATCAGCTCGTGCTTGCCCACGAAACGGAACGACAGGGCGCGCACCTCGACGTCCGAGGCCAGGCGCGGGACGCGCGCCGCTTCGGCGGAAGCGACGAGCGCGAGCGCCAGGAATGCTGCGAATGCGGCACGCCGCAGCACCCGGTCCGGCACGCCTACTTCCCCAGCCGTGGGGCGGAGCAGGAAGCGATACTGCGTCCCGCCGCCTTGCACGCTTGAAGAGCAGCCGCCGCGCCGCCTCCAGCTCGACTTCGAACTCCGTCGTGTAGGTGTCGCCCTGCGTCACCCCGGTCGTGCTCCGCCCCTGGACCACCGGCTGGCGGAATCCCAGGTAGATCCGCGGATCGACGTAGTTGCCGGCGCTCAGGGTCTGTCCGCCGTAGGCGTCCCTGGGTGACCTGCACGACCCTGGAAGCCGAGACTGCGGCCGGCCGCACCGCCGACCGCGCCGAGCGCCATTCCCACCGCGAGCCCGCCGGCGGTGCCCGCCGCCATCTCGCCCTGGGTCTGTCCGGTGGTGAGGTAATTGATGAGCGACGCGTGGTCGCACGTAGGGCACCGAGCGCAGGTCGATCGAGGTGCCAGTGGAATGGACCGTCACGAGCTGCCGTGACGTCCGGGGCGTCCGCGCTCTGCGACGCCTGGGATCCGTAGCGCGCCTCGATCTCGGCGCTCATGTCCGGGATCGGGCCAGGCAGCTCGATCTGCGCGCGGGTCAAGTCGAAGCGGCGCCCGAGGAAGCTCAGATAGCTGCGACCGGTCCGGATCTCGGAGCCGGCCGGTGGCCGTGAGCGACTCGGGGGCTGCTTGCGGAACCGCACGTCGCCGGCCAGCTCGAGCGCCAGCACCGGATCGGAGCGCCGCCGCACCCACACGCCCGCACCGATCTTGGCGCGTGACGTCGACGCCCAACGAATCGAGCAGCGCCGTGCCGCCCGGGTTCCCGGTGCCGGCGGTCTCCGAGAAGCGCGTCTCGAGAGTCCGCAGATCCTGCTCGGTCAACACCACCTTCTCCACCTCGTGCTCGCCTTCTCCGGCTTCGATGTAGAAGGTGGAGTTGGTCACGTCGAGGGCGCCCGTGAGGCGCGGCGCGGTCACATGGCCCGACGCGCCCAGGCGTCCCGACACCTGAAGGGTGACCTCCGAGGTGTTGAGCAAAGGGAAGCGCTGCGGTTTCGCCTGCAGTTCCAGCGTGCGTCGCCCCGCTTCCAGGCCGATCCTTCCGGAGACCTCCACGCGGCCCTTACCGGACCGGATCACTCCGGGTTCGAGCCGGAAGTCGCGGCCCGAGAACCCGAGCGCGAGTCGATCGCTGTCGTAGCGGGTGCCGAGGCTCGCCAGCTGGATCCGGGCGTGCCCGAGCACCATCTCGCCCTGGTAATCTGGAGCCGACGGCACGCCACCGGCATCGATCCGGCCGTTCAGCTCGCCCCTGAGGTCGCGCGCGACCCGCGGCGAGATCAACGGTCCGAACCAGGCGAGATCGAACCGGCGCGCCTCGAGGCTCCACGACATCGGCCGATCGCGCGCGGCCACCGACGCCTGGCCGGCGGCCGGGGAGAGGGAGAGGTCGAGCGGGAGGCGAGCGCTGAGCACCAGGTCCTGGCCGTCCCGCTGCACGAAGCTCGCGTTTCCGTTCAGCTCGCCGGCCGCCCAGTCGAACGTGCCGGTGAGCGTCGCCGGCCGCTTCTGCACGCTGACCGTCCCGTGCCACGAGCCATGGACGACCGGCTGCCCCCGGGTCCCGGTCAGCGCCGCGTCGAGCGACATGCGGCCGTGGAGACCAGAGACCCCGAGCAGGTCCAGGTAATCCGTGATCTCGAGCGAATCGACCTCGAAGCGGAGATCCGCGCGGTCGTCGGCGCCGATGCCGCCATCGACGCGCAGTCCCGTGGCGCCGTTCTGCAGCAGCACCAGGTCGTCCACGTGGAAGCCGGTCCTCCCGAACGTGATGTCGGACGGTTTCTTCAGCTCGATCCGCGACGTCCCGCGCGCGCGAGCTCGATGCGATCGACTCGCAGGCGCGTGCGCCGGGACCCGGCATCAGCGCGAACGCGAGCGCCTCGCCAGCGGCTCCGTCGACGACCGCGCGGCCCTCCACCGCGAGCTCCCGCCCGTCCCAGCGGGCGTGCGCGTCCATCGTCGCGCGGCGGAAGTCCGGCACGCACCAGCGAAGACCTGGACGCGCGCGTCCAGCGCCGCGAGCGCCGTGTCACGAACGGTTCCCTGGAACGAGGCGCCAGGCTGTCCGCCCGGATCTCGTCGCGCGCCACGCCTGCGCCGTGGAGCTCGCCGGAGACCTCGGTCGCCGCGCGAACACCGGACGCCTGGACCGCGAACCTTCCGCTCCCCGCCATCGAGCGCGCGCCGAGCAGCGGCGCGAACGGGCCGAAGTCGCGAAACGCTCCCGTGAGCTTGAACGACGTCGAGTCGCCGGGAGCGGCGAACGGCAGTGCCACGCGTCCCGCGCCCGTGACCTCCATGCCCCGCCCGCGGACCTCGAGACGCGGCACGTCCAGCAGTCCGTGCGCGAGCGTGAAGGCGCCGCGCACGCTGTCGATGCGCGCGTGGCCGAAGCGCCCGCCGCCTTCGATGCGTCCCGACCCCGAGAGCCCGGCGGCACCGGAGTTCCGCGCCTGGGAGGCTCTCGACGTCGAACAGAGATCCGAGCCGGCCTCGAGCGAGTCGCGGCCGAGGAGCCCGCCGAGATCCGCGATCCTCACGCGACCGCGGGCGCTGAGTCGCATCGGCTCGGCAGGTCGCGTGCGGTCGGGAAGCGCTCCCTCGAGCCGCGCGTCGACGAGATCGGTGGGAGAGGAGCCCAGCACCTGGGCCTCGAGACGCCCATTGACGAGGCGTGCGTGCGCGGAGAGCCGGTCGAAGGTCGTGCGGTTGATGCTCGATCCGTCGAGCACGGCTTGCAGGGCCAGCGACGAATCCCGAGTCGCGGCAACGATCCGCACATTTCCCTTCAGGCGCGTGGCGAGGTCCGTGCGGCCGAGCCAGGCGCACCGAGATCGAGATCATCGATGGTTGCGGGATCGAGCCGCAGCGAGGGCGCGGAGGCGAAGGGGCGCGCCGTTCCCGCAAGCCGCACGCGACCGAGCGAGGATTCCACCCGTCCCTGGAATCCGAGATCCGAATCGCGCAGGTCCGAAGACACCTCGAACATGGAAACCTCGTGACCTCGCCACGAAGACGGCTCCAGCTCGAGCCGCAGCGACGCGCGCGTGCCCGCCGGCGCCGGCGCCTGGCCCCAGGCACCTGGGAGCGCGCCGAGGTCCGGGCCTTGCGCCCGGGCTTCGACCGTTCCGTTCAATCGGCTGGCCAACGTGGTGTCACCGGTCAGCTTCGCGAAGTCGAGCCCGCGGAAGGCGAGGTGGAGCTCGCCGTCGCTCAGAGGCGCGCCGAGCGACGCGAGCGCGGCACGCAGATCCAGCTCCGCCCCGTCGAGCCGCGCGGCGGCCGTCGCGCGCGCGCTCCGTCGCGCAGCTCGAGGTCGATCGCTTCCGCGTCGAGGCGATTGGGGCCGTACTGGAGCGCGAATCCGCCGACGTGCGCCGACGCCCGCATCTTGGCCGGGAAAGACCGGCGCCCTCCAGGCGCCATCGCGCGTCGAGCCGGCTCGCTTCAGGGCTTCCGAGCAGCGCGGCGACGTCGACGCCCCTCACCTCGCCCGCGTCGACCGCATAAGGCGATCTCGCCCCCTCGCTGCACGACTCCGCCCCGAGGCGCTCACCCGTCCGCCGGCCACATCCAGGGCGGCCTTCAAGCGCGCGGCGCCTCCGTCGAACGTCACGTCGACGCGGCCGTCGCCGAGCAAGGGGTCATGCGCGGACTCGGGGTGGAGCGCGAGCGCCACCGTGCCCACCCAGTCGGCGAACGAGCGGCCGCGCAGCTTCACCTCGGAGCTCAACGTTCCCGCGACGAGCGCGCGCTCGCCGGCCCGTGGAGGGGCGCCGCCAGCGGTGCGCGCGGGGATCGTGAGCGCCGGCGCGAGCTCCCAGGTCGGCGGATCCGCGAACGGCTGCGCGGCGCCGCTCGCCTGCAGAACCAACCCTTCCGACCGAGCTTCGACGTGGAGGGCGGCGCGTCCCGCTGCGAAGCGCGCCGATCCGCGCGCGCGTTCGAGCGCGATGACCGCCCACCCGCGAGCCATCGAGCGCCACGTCGAAAGATCCGTCGACGCGATCGAGCGCGGGGCCGTGCAGGTCCGCGTCGATCGTTCCCTCGAGGACCAGCTCGCCCGGAGTGCCCCCGGTCCAGGCTCCCCAGTCGATCGCGTGACTTCGCCGCGCGCCCACAGCACCACCGGACCCGAAAACGTCGGCGTGGCGCGCGCGTCCAGGTCGAGCCGTGCGCCGCGCGTGCCGCGGGCCTCGACGTGCGCGATCAGCAGCGAGCCGTCGCCACGCAGCCGCGCGTCCACGGTGACGTCTCCGGGATCGACGGAGGAAGGGAAGTAGCGGCGCACATCGCGCGCCGCCAGGGGCGCGAATCCGACCGCGAGGTCGGTGCCGGCGAACGGGCGAACCGAGTCGGGCGCGCCGCACGTGCCCGTGGCGAACACGTGGGTCGAGTCCCCGTCGATCCGCAGATGCAGGTCGCGCAGCGCGTCGCGGCGCAAATCGCCGCTCGCCGCGAGCGCGAAGCGTTGCGCCGGAGCCTCCCGCGGACCGAAGTCCGCCGCAAGCGTTTCGACGCGGCCGGTCACGCGCCCACCGGCGACGCGCACCGATCTCGCCCGCCAGCGCGACCTCGCGACCCCACCACAGCGAGTCGCGACGCGCGGCGGCATCCACCATTCCAAGGCGCCACGGCGCAGCTCGAGCGCGTCCACCCAGCAGCAGCGTTCCAGTGGATGGCGGTCGGCTCGGTGGCCCGGAGCTCGGCAACGCCGGCCAGTGGGTCAGGTCGATCGTCAATCCCGCGATCGTTGCGCGGCGCAATCGGTGGCCGGACGCGATCGCCTCGAGCGCGCGATATTCGACCCGCAGCGTGTCGAGGCTCGCGAGCGCTTCGCCGCGGCCGGTGGAGAGCCGCACCCCGCGCAGCTCGAGGCCGCCGAGGAAGCCTCCCGCGGCGTCGCGGACCTCGACGCGCGTGCCGGGCCAGGGGTTGAAGGTCCCGAGCGCCCAGCTCGCGACGGCGCGCACCCCCACGGCATCTCGAGCACGAGCACCGCCGCCGCCACGACCCCGATGGCGATCGCGACCGCGAGCAAAGCGACGCGGGCGAGGGCGGGGAGGACGCGCGGGGAGGGGCCGGCGGGTCCAGGTTCGAGGCCATGGCGCTCCTGGGAGACGTTGCCTGCTCGTCGAAACGAAGATTGACGGTAGCACAAGCCTCCGCGGCTCATCGTGTATCGTGACGCCGTGGCTCGGGATTCCAAGGCCTACGACCAAGCCTATTTCGAGCGCTGGTATCGCGACCCGCGGTACGCGCTCTTCCACCACGGCATGCTGCCGCGCCGCGTGCAGCTGGCGGTGGCCGCCAGCGAATATCTGCTCGAGCGCCCGATCAGGAGCGTGCTCGACGTCGGATGCGGCGAAGGCCGATGGCGCCCGCTGCTCAAGCACGTGCGACCGCGGATCCGCTACGTGGGAGTGGATTCGAGCCCCTACGTGGTGGCGCGCTACGGCAAGCGCCGCCATCTGCGACTCGGCCGGCTCGGTCAGCTCGGGCAGCTCGGGCTCGAAGGTTGCTTCGATCTGATCGTCTGCTCCGACGTGCTGCATTACGTCGAGCGCGACGAGCTGCGCCGAGGCCTGCAGGCCATCGCCCGGCTGCTCGAGGGGTGGCGTTCCTCGAGCTCTTCACCTCCGAGGACACGACGGAAGGGGACGATCTGGATTTCCAGCGCCGGAGCGGCGCCGTGTACCGCCGGTTGTTCAAGGAAGCCGGGTTGATCCCGCTGGGACTCCACTGCTATGCCGGCCGCGCGTTGCGGAACCGGCTCGCCACCTTCGAGCGCGGCTGGAGCTAGGCTTCGCCGCTGCGGATCGCCGCGAGGTTGTCGGCGGCCAGCGCGGTGTGGGGGTGACCCGCGCCGAAGGCCTTGGCGCTCGAGCGCAGCGCTTGCTCGGCAACGGTCTCCGCCTCGAGCGTGCGTCTCTGGGCATGGAGACACGCCGCGAGATTGACGAGCGCGGCCGCGACGTCGCGGTGATCGGCCCCGACACGACGACCGAGGATCTCGATCGCGCGCCGGTGCGTCGTCTCGGCTTCCTCGTGACGCCCGCGTCCGTCCACGATCGCCGCCAGCGCAGCCAGATCCCGCGCCACGTCAGGATGCTCCGCTCCCAGCAAGCGCGTGCGAATGTCTGCCGCGCATCGCGCGAACGGCTCTGCGCGCGCGTGGCGCCCGCGCGCATGCTCGAGGCCTCCGAGGTTGTGGTAGAGAGCCGCGAGTGCCAAGGGATCGGTACCCGGTCGCCGCGCCAGCGCCAGGGCCTGGAAATAGGCACGGCGCCCCGCCGTGTAGCTCCCTGATACTTGTGAGCCATGCCCAGGAGGTTGAGCGCCATCACCCGCAGACGATCTCCGTCGGCTCCGGAGCTCTCGATCAGCGCCAGGGCCCCGAGAGCCAGATGCTCGGCGGAAGCGTAACCGCCCAGATCGAGCTCTCGGCCGGCCCATCGACACAGCCAGCGGGCGCGAACCGCGCACCACCATCGGCGCATGACCGGTGCCGCGAAGAGTTGGTCCGGAGCGGGCCCGGAACCGTCCCCGGGCCCAGGACCGAGTGGCCTACCCGCGCACTTTGGTCAGGTTGTGATTGGTGGCGATACGCGCCGAACTAATGCTGGGCATGAGCGCCAGCGCTAGCGCCGCCATGGCGAACACGACCATCTGCAGCTTCCTCATTGGAACCCCTCCTTTCGCCTCGACCGCGGGACGGTCTCGTTCGAGACCTCCGCGGCTTGTCCTCCTTACGTCCGAGAGCGATCCCGCCGAACGGTTCTCGGCGGTTCTCCTGGCCATGACCGGGCATTTCGCAGTATCCTCGTAGCCCTTGGCAGCAGACGGACCACGCTGGGGCCCGAGGTCCTGCATGAGGCCCGGCCCAGAGCCCGGCGGAAACATCCAGGGATGGAGGTCCGCATTTCCAGTGCCTCCCTGGTGTCTGAATGCCTTCAAGCCGCACAACCCTAGTCCTCGCCGTGTTCCTGTTGCTCGTTCGCCGCGCCCCGCCAATCTGGCGCGGACTCCCGCGGCTGGCGGCCCGAAGATCCCCTGGGGGATCCTCCGACGTCCCGGATCTCGGCGTCGTCGGTTTACGACCCCAGCCGAGACCGTCTGGTGCTCTGGGGTGGGTACGCCTTCGGCGAGCCGCTGCGGGGTTCCTGGCTGCTGCTGCTCCGCGGGAGGCCCAAGTGGACGGAGTTCTATCCCGCGGGTGAGCCGCCCCCGGGTCGTGGGATCACTCCGCCGTCTACGATCCCGCACGGGACCGAGTGCTCGTGTTCGGTGGCGTCGGGGCGGCGGGGACTCCACTCGGGACGTGACCGGAGTCTGGGCGCTCGATCTGGCGACCGCGTCGTGGGAATCGCTGGCGGTGACGGGCCCGGAGCCTCCGCCGCGCGACTCGCACAGCGCCATCTATGTGTCGGCCGCCGACGAGATGATCCTGTTCGGCGGAGGCGGGGACGGCGGCCTTCTCAACGACGCCTGGGCGCTGACGCTCGGCGATGAACCGCAATGGCGCCTCATCCAAGCGGCGGGCACGCCGCCCTCTCCCCGTGCGCGGCACTCGGCGATCTACGATCCGGTCGGCAACCGCATGGTGATCTTCGGCGGAGCGAGCTACTTCGGCGAGATGACGAACGACGTCTGGGCGCTCTCCCTCGGCTCGGCGCCTGAGTGGACCCAGCTCGAGCCGAGCGGCACCCCGCCGAGCGCGCGAGCCGGCCATCGCGCGGTATACGACCCGGTGCGCCGCAGCATGCTGGTGTTCGGCGGCTATCAGAGCGGCGACAAGCCGTACGGATCCGATCTGTGGGAGATGACACTGAGCGGCGCGCCGGAATGGCATCAGATCGCGGCGCTCGGCTCGTCGCCGGGCGGGCGATTCGCTCCCGATCTCGTCTTCGACGGGCGCAAGCAACGGATCGTGCTCTGCGGCGGCACCGAGCGCGCCGCGGGACTCGACGTGTGGAGCTTCGGCTCGGTGGTGCGCGGCGCCGACGAGCCGGAGGCGTTCTCCATCGGCCCCAATCCCTTCAGGGCGGGGTCGGTCGCTCTCGTTCTACGTGCCCGTGGCGGGCGCCGTCACTTTCGAGGTGATGGACATCGCCGGACGCCGCCTGTGGAAGCGCGAGATCGGGCACGTCGAAGCCGGTTGGCGCTCGACGGTGTTCGATCCTGGGCTCACGCCCGGTCTCTACTGGGTCCGCGCCATCCAGGACGGACGCACCTCGAGCGCGCGCCTGACCGTCGTGCGCTGACCTGGGGTGAGCGACGCGATCCCGTCGCTCGCTGCTCCCGGCGAAACTTGCGCGCTCGCAGCCCGGACGCCACACTGCGCCGGCGGCGCTCGCTCGAGCGCCGGATCCAGGGAGGGAGCCATGGCCAACGGTCCCGAGCGCGTGCCAGTGGTGGTCGTCGAGGACTACGACCAGCTCACCGCGCAGGTCGCCGGACGCATCGCCGAGGTCATCCAGTGCCCGCGCCGCCGAGCAGCGACCCGCGGTGCTGGGACTCGCCACCGGATCCACGCCGATCGGCATCTACCGGGAGCTGATCCGCCTGCACCGCGACCAAAGCCTGGACTGGTCGCGGGTCGTCACCTTCAACCTCGACGAGTACTACCCGATGGCGCCGGACAGCCTGCACAGCTACCGGCGTTTCATGTGGGAGAACCTGTTCGAGCACGTCAACGTCGATCCGCGCAACGTCCACATCCCGCGCGGCGACCTGCCACGCGATCAGGTGGAAGCGCACTGCCGCGAGTACGAGCGCGCGATCGCCGCGGCGGGCGGGATCGACTTCCAGATCCTCGGCATCGGACAGACCGGCCACGTCGGGTTCAACGAGCCGGGCTCGAGCGCGGACTCGCGCACGCGCCTGGTGACGCTCGACACCCTCACGCGGCGCGTCGCGGCCGCCGACTTCTTCGGCACCGAGAACGTCCCCACCGAAGCCGTCACCATGGGTGTGGCGACCATCCTCGAGGCGCGCGAGATCGCGCTCCTCGCCACGGGCGAGCACAAGGCGGCGATCGTGCGGCGTGCCGTCGAGGGCGACTTGGATCGAGCGGTGGCGGCCACGTACCTGCAACGCCATCCGCACGCGACCTTCTGGCTCGACGCGGCGGCCGCCGCCGAGCTCACCCGCATCAAGACTCCGTGGCTCGTGCAGGAGCTCGACTGGACGCCGGCGCTCGCCACGCAGGCAGTGGTGTGGCTGAGCGAGACGACCGCCAAATCGATCCTCAAGCTCGACGAGGTGGATTATCGCGAGCATCACCTCTCGGGACTCCTGGCGCGCTACGAATCGGCGTGGACCCTGAACGGGATCGTCTTCAACGCACTCACCGCCAAGGTGCGCGGCCGGGGCAAGCTGCCGAGCGGCGAGCGGATCGTGGTGTTCTCCCCGCACCCCGACGACGACGTGATCTCGGCCGGGGGCGTGCTGCTCAAGCTGCGGCAGAACCACAACCACATCGTGGTCGCCTATCAGACCTCGGGCAACATCGCGGTCTTCGATCACGAGGTGCGCCGCTACCTCGACTTCCTGCGGCGCACCGCTCAGGACTTCGGCTACGGCAACGATCGCCTCGAGCCGCTGCTCGCGGAGGCCGAGACGATGCTGAGCCGGAAGCGCCCGGCGAAGTCGACGGCGAGACCGTGCTCCAGCTCAAGCGACGCATCCGTGAAGTGGAGGCGGTCTCGGCGCTCCAGACCCTGGGGCTGGGTCCGGAGCAGACCCGCTTCCTCGACCTGCCCTTCTACCAGACCGGCAAGGTGCGCAAGGATCCGCTCAGCGAGCACGATGTGGAGATCGTGCGCGAGCTGCTCCAGGAGCTGCGGCCGCGCATCGTGCTGGTCGCCGGCGATCTCTCCGATCCGCACGGCACCCATCGCATGTGCAAGGAGGCGGTGGAGAAGGCACTCGAGCGGCTGGACGGCGAGCGCCCCGGAGATCTGGTACTACCGCGGCGCGTGGCAGGAGTGGTCGGTCCCCGAGGCCGATCTCCTGATCCCGCTCTCGGAAGAGGAGCTGCGGATCAAGATCGCGGCGATCTTCAAGCACCAGAGCCAGAAGGATCGTGCGCCGTTCCCGGGCGTCGACGAGCGCGAGTTCTGGCAGCGGGTGGAGGAGCGCAACAAGAGCACGGCGCAGGCGGTCGATCGACTCAGGCTGCCCGAGTACTACGCGATGGAGGCGCTGGTCGTGCGTCCTGCCTCGCGCGCGGCGCTCGCCGCATCGCGGGCCTAGCCGCGATGGCGCGCACGGTCTACTACGCGGCGGTCAGCGCCGACGGCTTCATCGCCACGACCGACGGCTGGTGTCGCATGGCTCGACCCGTTCGATTCAGTCGATCTGGGGTACGAAGCGTTCTTCGCTCGAGTCGGCGCGGTGGTGATGGGCCGCGTCACCTACGAGCAGTCGCTCACCTTCGGTCCGTGGCCCTATCCGGGCCGGGGCGGGCTCATCGTCACCCAGCGCGCCGTGGCCGACCTTCCCGCGGGCGTATCCGCAGTGGCCCCGCGGATCTGCCGCAGGCGCTCGCCACCCTGCGCGCCGGGTCGCCTGGCGATCTCTGGATCGTGGGTGGGGTCGCACCGCGCGGGCCTGCCTCGATGCGGGGGCGATCGACGAGCTCGAGCTCTACGTGGTGCCGCGACTGCTCGGCGCCGGCATTCCTCTGTTCGGGCCGCGCGCGGACTGGTGCCGCTGCGCCTGATCGAGACCCGAGCCTTCGCCAACGGGATCGTCATGCTCCGCCACGCCGTGGAGCCGGGGCCGCGCCCCGGCTGATCGAGGACCAGCGCCCCGCCGTTCGCCCCGTTCGTGCCGTAGGGAATCGGCTTTGGTCCGATCCGGACGTGCATTGACGCGGGCCGCGTGATACAAGGAGCCCCTTCCGTCCTGCGAAGGAGGCGCCTCATCGCTACCGCTCTCAAGATCGTCCCGCCCGCCGAGCCCAAGACCTGGTTCGGCCACCCCCGGGTCTGTTCTTTCTCTTCCTGACCGAGATGTGGGAGCGCTTCTCCTACTACGGGATGCGCTCGCTCCTGGTCCTCTACATGGTGGACCACCTGCTGATCCGGCCCGACGTGGGGCAGCACGTCCTGGGCTTCACCGCGGTCAAGGGATTCATCGAGGCGCTGCCCTGGGTGCGCGCCCTGGGACCGCTCGGGCCACAGCCGCTCTCGTCGCAGATCTACGGCCTCTACACGGCGTTCGTCTACCTCACCCCGTTCTTCGGCGGGATGCTCGCCGACCGCGTGATCGGACAGCGCCGCACCGTGATCCTCGGCGCGATCCTCATGGCGATCGGCCATTTCCTCATGGCGAGCGAGCACCTGTTCTTCCTGGCGCTCATGTTCCTGATCGCGGGCAACGGAGCGTTCAAGCCGAACATCTCGACGCAGGTCGGCCTGCTCTATCCGCAGGGGATTCGCGCCGCGACGGCGCCTTCACCATCTTCTACATGGGCATCAACCTCGGAGCGTTCTTCTCGCCGCTCGTGTGCGGCACGCTCGGACAGAAGGTGGGCTGGCACTGGGGATTCGGCGCGGCCGGCGTGGGCATGGTGGCGGGACTGCTGATCTATCTCGCCGGGCAGAAGTACCTCGCCGCGGATCAGCTCGCGCAGCGGCGGCAGGCCGAGCAGGTCGCCCACGTGGAGGAGAAGTTCACCCGCGCGGAGGCGCTGCGGGTCCTGGTGCTGGTGGTGATCTGCGCGCTCAACATCGTGTTCTGGGGCGTCTACGAGCAGCAGGGGAACACGCTGCAGCTGTTCGCCGACCGCAACACCAGTTGGAACTTCCTCGGCTTCGAAGTGCCCTCGACGTGGTTCCAGGCCTTCAATCCCGCGATGATCTTCATCTTGGCGCCGCTGCTGAACGTGTTCTGGGGATGGCAGGCGAAGCGGAAGCAGGAGCCGTCGAGCGTGGTCAAGATGGGCATGGGGTGCCTGATGCTCGGCCTGGGCTTCATCGTGATGATCCTCGCGTCGCGCGGCATGAGCGAGTCCACGCGCATCAGCGTGCTGTGGCTCGCGGGCGCCACGTTCGTGTTCACGATCGGCGAGCTCTACTTGTCCCCGGTGGGTCTCTCGTTCGTCACCAAGATCGCCCCCATGCGGATGGTCTCGATGCTGATGGGGGTGTGGTTCCTCGCCAACTTCTTCGGCAACTACCTGACCGGATATCTCGGCACCTTCTACGAGCGGATGCCGCACGATCGCTTCTTCATGATGCTGACCATCATGGGCGTGGCGACCGGGCTGCTCATGCTCGCGTTGAGCCCGCCGCTGCAACGGATCACGGAAAAGCACGATCGCGGTCAGGCCTGATCGCGGAGTCTTCGAACGAATCCCAGAACGATCGGAGCGCTCGGCGCGGCGCTGGGCGGGGTGGGTGTGGCCGCCGGCGCCTTCGGGGCACACGCTCTGAAGCCGGTGCTCGCGCCCGCGATGCTCGAGGTGTTCGAGACCGGCGCGCGCTATCAGCTGGTGCACGCGGTGGTGATGGTGGCCACCGCGGTGGCGCTCGAGCAACGGCCTTCGGCGCCGCTGGTCGCGGCCGGCTGGCTCTTCGGCGCCGGGATCGTCCTGTTCTCGGGCAGCCTCTACGCACTGTCGCTGCTCCGCCAGCCGCTGTGGGGCGCGGTCACGCCGCTCGGGGAGCGAGTCTCCTGGCCGGATGGGGGTGCCTCGCGCTCGGACTCGGGCGGCGGCGCTGACCCGCATGCGCCGCGCACTCGCGTCGCTGCTCCTGATCCTCACGCTCGCGCCCGTCGCGGCGCGCGCGGTGGAATCGGGTCCCGACAGCCTCGGACGCTTCGTGTTTCGCAGCGTCACGGCCGAAGGCGCGCCGCGGCGTTTCGCGGTGTTCTTGCCAGCGGGCTACGACTCGACCCGCCACTGGCCGGCGATCGTCTTCCTCCACGGCTCGGGCGAATGCGGAAGTGACGGCGAGCGACCGACCCGAGTCGGTCTCGGCCCGGAGCTGACGGCCCATCCGCGCCGCTGGCCGTGCGTGGTGGTGTTCCCGCAGAAGCTCCGCGAAGACGAGCAATGGGAGGAGCACGAGGCGCTGGTGCTGGCCACGCTCCGGCAGGCGACGCGCGAGTTCCACGTGGACGCCCGGAGCGTCGCCCTGGCCGGCCTGTCGCAGGGCGGACACGGCACGTGGACGCTCGGCGCGCGCCATCCCGAGCGCTGGACCTGTCTCGTGCCCATCTGCGGCTACGGGACCGCCGCCGGCATCGCGCCGCGCGTGGCGCGGCTTCCCGTGTGGGCGTTCCACGGGCTGCGCGACGACGTGGTGAACCCCGACGAGACCCGCGCCATGGTCGAAGCGATTCGCGCCGAGCGCGCGCGGATCGGCCTCGATCCCGACGGCGCGCGCCTCACGCTCTATCCCGACGCCAACCACGGCAGCTGGGACTCGGCCGTCGCCGAGCCCGAGCTGGCCGGCTGGATCCTCGCGCAGACGCCCCATTCGAGAAGGGCGCTCGCGGTCATCGTGCTGGTTCTCGGCGGCGCGGGGCTCGCGCTCCATGCCGAGGACGCCGGCGCGGACCTCACCTTCCGTCGCGCGGTGGATGCGTTGCGCTGGCCGCTCGGCACCGACACCGTGCGAGTGCGCATCGTGGACGGGCAGGTCCTGGTCCCGACGACGCTGCGCAGCGCATCGGGAGAGTCCGTCTCGGGCCTCCTGACACTCGACACCGGTGCGCCCGTCCTGGCGCTGCGCCGGTCGGTCTGGGACCAGTTGAAGGTCGACACGCTCGCGCTCCACGGGTCCTACTGGTCGCGCGTCCATCGCCCGCTGGCTTGGGTGGAGATGGGAACCGCGCGACTGCCGGATCTCTGGATCGAAGACGTCTACGCGGATTCGCTCTTTCCCGACGAGCTGGGGCTCTTCGCTCCGTTCCTGCTGGTCGACCGCGCCCTGGTGCTGAGCTACGCGGATTCGGTTTGGGCGATGGTGCCACCCCGGTTCTCGGTGCTGCCCGACGACTCGGCGACCGCCAGCGAGACCAGCATCGATCGGCAAGCGCGGATCCGGCGCTCGCGCTCGGCCTACGCCGCGATCCTGGACAGCGCCTTCGATCGCGGTGCCTTTCCGTCTCTACGACAGCCGCATTCTGATCGATGCCCGCGTCAGCGAGCCGGATCAGGACTGGCGTGGCGGGGTGGTCACGCTTCTCCTGGACACGGGAGCTTCCGCCTGCGCGCTGTTCTCGGAGGTCATCGCCGAGCGCGTCCGTCGGGCCCCGTCGTGGCCGCGCCTCACCGACGCGACGGTGCGGACCATGCTGGGGACTCGAAGCGCGGAGCTCACCGTGCTTCCGGCTCTGGATCTCGAAGGCGCGCGCCCGCCGTTGTCGGTTGTACGGGTCGAGGCCCAGGTGATCGACCGCTCGGCGCTGCCCGACTTCTCGGGGGAGCTGCCCGAGCGGATCCACGGCGTGCTGGGCGCCAACTTCCTCGACCGCTTTCGCGTGACCATCGACTACCGCGATCGCGTGTTGTGGCTCCGACCGAGCGTCGCCCGTGTCGTGCACACGCCCGGAGAGGACTTGGTCGGCATGCGGCTCGAGCGGCGCTGGGGGCGATGCGAGTCCGGTCCGTAACGAGGGCCTCGGCCGCGGATCAGGCCGGGATCCAGTTCGGCGACGTCGTGTATTCGATCGACGGGCACTCCATGGCCACGGCCGAGATCGAGGATGCGGATCGCCTGCTTCAGGGAGCATCCGGCTCGGAGGTGGTCGTGGTTATGGGCCGCGGCGGCATGCACCGAGTCCTGCGGCTCCGCCGAACCGCTCCCCGCTGAACCCGCGGCCCGCTCGAGAGGCTTGGGCCCGACACCCGCTTCGCCTAGGATGGCGCGCGAGCTCTCCATCCTGGTCGGTCACACGGAGGTCCCGAACCCCCATGAGCGGCGGGCTCGAAGATGTGCTCGAGCGGTTGAAGAAGTGGTTCGTGCTGGCATTGATGGCCGCGCTGCTGCTTTATGGCCTCTGGCCATGGCTCCCGGTGCGTGCTCGTGCCACCGCGCCGCGCACCGTGGTGTTCTACGGCTTCAGCATCCTCGACCATGCGATCACCCAGGACGTGTTCCCGGCCTTTCGTGACCGCTGGAGGCGCAGCTCATCACGAGCCGCTCGAGCTGATCTCGTCGTTCGCGGGCTCGGGCACCATCACCAACCAGGCGATCATGGGCGTTCCGGTCGAGCTGACGCTCCTGGCGCTCGAGGCGGACGCCGAGCGCATGGCGCAGTCCGGCGTGGTGCCGGCCGGAAGCTGGCGCGCGCTTCCTCACCAGGGCGTGGTGAACCGCACGCCGATCGTGATCCTGGTGCGCCCGGGGAATCCGAAAGGCATCCACGACTTCTCCGACCTGGCGCGGCCCGGCATCGGCGTGGTCCATCCGGATCCGCTCACGTCGGGCGCGGCGAACTGGGCGATCGCGGCCGAATACGGCGCCGGGGTGCGCGCACACCCCGGAGACCCCGAGGCCGGTCACCAGATGCTGCTCGGCATCTGGCGCAACGTCGTGTGCTCAGGCGGCCTCGGCGCGCGCCGCGCGCACGCAGTTCGACCTGGGCTTCGGCGACGCGCTCGTCACCTACGAACAGGAGGGGTTGTGGGACCGAGCGCGCGATCGCCTCCACGGCGAGATCGTCTATCCACGCCACACCATCCTCACCGAGCACACGCTCGTGATCGTGCCTCGCAACATCGACCGCGCACGACCGTGCGCTGGTCGACAGCCTGGCGTCGTTCCTGTGGTCGAGGCCGCGCAGCGGCTGTTCGTGCGCAATGGGTTTCGCAGCGTCAACGACTCGCTGGTGCGCCGCGACTCCGCGTTCCGCGCCATCGAGGACCCGTTCATGATCGGCGACCTGGGCGGATGGAAGCGCGCCAAGCGCGAGATCGTCGAAGGATTGTGGAGGGATCGCGTGCTCCAGGAGATCCGCCGATGAGCGGCGCGGTCGGGCCGGTCGCCGCGCGCTCGCCGCCGTGCGGCTGCCGGAGGTGGTGGTTCCGGTCGGCCTGCTGGTCGTGCTGCTGCTGCTGCTCCTGCTGATGCCGCTCTCGGCGGTGTTCGTGTTCGCCTTTCGCGGCGGCCTCGGCGCCTTCCGCCAGGCGCTGTGGACGCCCGAGTCGCACTTCGCGATGCGCTTCAGCGTGCTGGTCGCCTTCGCCACCGCGTTCGTCAATGCCATCCTCGGAACGTTCGCGGCCTACGTGCTGAGCAAGTTCCGATTTCCCGGCCGCGGCGCCCTGAACACGGTCGTGAACCTGCCGATCGCCATCCCCACGGTGGTCGTCGGCACTTCGCTGCTGCTCCTGTGGGGCCGATCGGCCTGCTCGGCCGCGTGCTCGAGCCGCACGGACTCCAGCCGATGTTCACGCCGATGGGCGTGCTGCTCGCGCACCTGTTCGTGACGTTTCCCTACATGCTGGGCGCGGTGAAGCCGCTGCTCGACGAGCTCGAGGTCACCTACGAAGAGGCGGCCTGCGACGATCGGCGCATCGCGCTGGCAGACCGTTCTGGCACGTCACGCTCCCGGCGCTGCGCGGCAGGCATCTTCACCGGCGCGCTGCTCACCTTCGCCCACTCGCTCGGCGAGTTCGGCGCCACGGTGATGGTCTCGGGCAACCTGCGGCTGCGCACCCAGACCGCGCCGCTCTACATCTTCGCGCAGTTCGAGGCCGGCAACCTGGCCGGCGCGAACGCGGTGGCGGCGGTGCTGGCCTCGCTGTCGTTCGTGATCTTCTTCCTGCTGCTCAACCTCTCGCGTCGCTCCGAGCGGCCCCGCTGATGGCGATCCGGATCGAAGAGGTCTCCAAGCGCTTCGGCGTCCAGAGCGTGCTGGACCGCGTGTCGCTCCACGTCGCGCCGGGGCGAGATGTTCGTGCTGCTGGGACCGAGCGGCAGCGGCAAGAGCACGCTGCTCCGACAGATGGCCGGCCTCTCGACGCCCGATCACGGCCGCATCGTGCTCGCGGGGCGCGACGTCACCGCGCTGCGGCCACAGGAGCGCGACACCGGCTTCGTGTTCCAGAACTACTCCGTGTTCCGGCACATGACGGTGGCGCAGAACATCGAGTTCGGCCTGCGGCTGCGGCAGGTCCGCGCGCGGAGCGCGCACGCCGCCGCGACGCCCTGCTCGAGCTGGTCGGCCTCCCGGGCTTCGCGAACCGTGAGGCCGCGCGAGCTGTCCGGCGGCCAGCAGCAGCGCGTCGCGCATCGCCCGCGCGCTCGCCTACGAGCCCAAGGTGCTGCTGCTCGACGAGCCGTTCGGAGCGCTCGACGTGAAGATCCGCACCCTGCTGCGGCGCAGTCTGCGCGAGATCCACGATCGGCTCGCGCATCACCACCGTGCTGGTCACGCACGATCAGGAGGAGGCTTTCCAGCTCGGCGATCGCATCGGGCTCATGGACCGCGGTCATCTGGTCGAGATCGGTCGCCCGGAGGACCTGTACGCGCGCCCGCGCACCTTGTTCGCCGCGACCTTCCTCGGGAGCGGCACCGTGCTGGTCGGGCGGATGGAAGCCGGTCGCGTGCGCTTCGAGGGATTCGACTTCTCGGTCGCCCCGGTGCTCCTCCACGAAGAGGGCGCGAGCGCGCACCTGCTGCTGCGTCCCGAGGACCTGCAGGTCTCGGCCACCTCCCCGGCCCCCGATCGCATGACGCTCGGGAGCGGCACGGTGATCGAGCAGACCTCGCGGGGGCGCAGCGGCGCGTGCGCGTGCGCCTGCCGCGTCACGCCGACGTGCATCCCGCCTCGACGCCCGGCCCCGCGCCCGACGCGGTGATGGTGGACGCGCTGGTGCCCGCGCATCAGCTCGCTGCCCGGAGAGGCGACGTGTGGGTCACGGTCGAGCGCTGGCATTTCCTCGATCTGCCCCCGCCGTCGCTGCTGGTTGCGGATGACGGTACGGCGCGCCGCGCGCGCTCGAGATGGCGCGCGACGTGGCTCACGCGCTGGAGGCACGCGTGACCGTCGTGTGGTCGCACGCGATGCGGGACTCTTCGAGCCCCTGGGCTGGCGCATCCAGCGCCGGCTGCGCGCGGTCGGGCTCGACGACGCCGAGCTACGCCTGCGCTTCGGACAACCCGCCGAGCAGATCCTCCACGAGCAGACGGACCTGCTGAGCCAGATGATCGTGTTCGCGCCGCGCCCGAGCCGCCGCTCTGGCTCGAGTGGCTGCGGCTCGTTCCGCGGAGTGGCGAGAGGATCGGACGGACCATCGCCGCCGTGCTCGAGAACGCCCGCGTGCCGGTGCTGCTCGCGGCGGATCGGCCTCGAGCGCTCCGCAAGGCCACCGTGGTGACGCTGGGCGAATCGGACGGCACGCACCTGCTGAGGATCGCGGCGAAGATCGCGCGACCGCTGGGCATGAGCCTCGACGTTCTCGAGGCGGGGAGGAGAGGGGATCGCGCGCCGCGGGATCCATCGACGGCGTCGCGATCGCGGCGCCGCGGCGGATCAGAGCCGCGTCGCGGCCGAGATCCGCGACCAGGTGCTGCGTGAGGACTCGGACTGGATCGTGGTTCCGGTGCTGCGGCGGGGCCTGCGTCAGGTCAACGAGATCTCCGCCACGGTCCAGAGCATCCTGGGGGCGCCGACCGCCCGGTGCTGGTGGTGCCGGTGGGACCGGGCTAGGGGTGGAAGCGGCCAGGGAGTGCGGCCACCCGGCACGGGGAGCGGCGCCGATCAGAAGGGCACGTTCACGTCGAGCTGGGTCGTCCATTTCCACTCACCGTTGATCGCCTTCTCGTTGAACCACACCGGGCCAGTGAGCAGGCTCACGTTGCTCGCGAAGTACCAATAAGGACCCGCGCCGCCGCCGCCGAAGGCGTTCTCCCCGGAGGCGTAGTCGCCGCACAGGACCAGCCGGTTGTAGGTGGCGCCCGCCGCGTCCTTCACCGGCGCGAACCCTCGATCGAAGGCGACCACGAAGCCCGAGGCTGCGGCGTCGCCCTGCCCGTTCCGCAACACCTGGTCATTCCCCACGTAGCCGCCCGCGAACAGCCGGCAGAATCCCAGGACGGTCTTCCCGACCAGCCCCTGGACGATGTTCTGGTTCGTGGAGCCGGATTCTGTACCGGCATTGAAGATGCCCACGTTGAGCGCGGGTGCACCCTCGAAGATGGCGCCCTCGGGTATTCCAATCTTCGCGTTGAAGTACAGGGGATGGTCGCTCGGCTCCAGCGTGTCGATGCCGATCTCCATCTGGACTTTCTGGTAGGGAAGCACGCCGACCGTGAGCCCGACGTCGGTGGGGAAGTCCCCGGCGCCATCGGCCGCCTCGCGGAACACCGTGAAGTAGTTGTCCACGCCGATGTGAACCGTGCGGAAGGCTTGCACGTCGGTCGTGGCCGGAGTCCAATACGTTGAGGACGGCGTCGCTGCGGCCGATCCCACCCAAAGCGCGACCCCGCGACAACGAGAACGAACCATGTCGACCGGCTACCGTTGTGCATTTGTCGTTTCCTCGTCCAAAGCCAAGTTGAGCTCGAGCACGTTGACGACCGGCTCGCCGATCACGCCAAGGAAGCGCCCGGCGGTGTGGGCGGCGACCGCGCGCCGCACCGCCTCGGCCGGCAGTCCACGGGACTTGGCGACCCTCGGCGTCTGATACTCCGCCGCGGCGACGCTGATGTGCGGGTCGAGCCCACTGCCCGAGGCGGTGACCAGGTCGACCGGGATCGGCAGCTTCGCCTCCGGGTCGGCTGCGCGAAGCGCCGCGACCCGCGCCTTCACGGCGTCGAAGAGCGCGGGATTCAGCGGCCCGTATCCGATCCGGTGGAGGCCCCCGCGTTGTAGGCCGGGGAGGTCGCCGAGAGTCGGCCCCAGAAGTACTGGGGATCGGAGAACTCCTGCCCGATCCAGGCCGAGCCGACCACGACTCCGTTCCTCACGATCAGGCTGCCGTTGGCCTGGCGCGGGAACACGAGCTGGGCGATTCCGGTGACCACCAGCGGATACAGCACGCCGGTGACGATGGACAGGACCAGCAACATCAGCAGCGCGGGACGGATCTCGGAGCGCATCGTGTCCTCAGGTCAGTCGCACGGCGACCAGAGCATGTCGATCAGCTTGATCCCGACGAACGGCGCGATCAGCCCCCGACGCCGTAGATCAGCAGGTTCTGGCGCAGCACCGCCGAGGCGCCGAGCGGCCGGTAGCGGACACCCCGCAGCGCCAGCGGGATCAGCGCGATGATGATCAAGGCGTTGAAGATCACCGCGGAGAGGATGGCGCTCTGCGGCGTGGCGAGGTGCATGACGTTGAGGGCGCCGAGCGCCGGATAGGTGGCGGCGAAAGCCGCTGGAATGATCGCGAAATACTTGGCGACATCGTTGGTGATGCTGAAGGTGGTGAGAGATCCGCGAGTCATCAGGAGCTGCTTGCCGGTCTCGACGATCTCGATGAGCTTGGTGGGGTTGGAGTCGAGGTCGACCATGTTGCCGGCCTCCTTGGCCGCCTGCGTCCCGGAGTTCATCGCCACCGCCACGTCCGCCTGCGCCAAGCGCCGGCGCGTCGTTGGTGCCGTCGCCGGTCATCGCCACCAGCTTGCCGCCTTCCTGGTGCCGGCGGATGAGCGCGAGCTTGGCCTCGGGCGTCGCTTCGGCCAGGAAGTCGTCGACGCCCGGCCTCGGCAGCGATCGCCGCGGCGGTGAGCTGGTTGTCGCCGGTGATCATCACGGTCGAGATGCCCATCTTGCGGAGCTGCGCGAAGCGCTCGCGGATGCCGCCCTTGACCACGTCCTTGAGCCGGATCACGCCCAGCACGCGCCCGCCGTCCGCGACTACCAGCGGGAGTGGCGCCCTGGCGACGCGACGCCTTCTACCGCCGACGCGCGCACGGGCCTCAGGCAAGACGCCCGCCGTGGGCCCGCACCCAGGAATCCACCGCATCGGCCGCACCCTTGCGGATCATGCGTCCGTCGAGGTCCACGCCGCTCATGCGCGCGTCTGCGCGGTGAACGGAACGAACGCGGCGTGCTGCTC
>ERZ1370068.7543-contig-6455_pt1 | contig 51122 bp, 63 predicted proteins | sample MGYA00561227_ERZ1370068 | MGnify/ENA primary metagenome ERZ1370068 (study PRJEB38410, sample SAMEA6850437) | metagenome | study: Metagenomic assessment of the ecological functions of the soil: analysis of the soil microbiota associated with the... | reverse complement strand
ATGGCCTTCTGGTTCGATTTACTGTGTTATGGGGGCGCGAGATCCGCACGCCCGCGCCGGTCCGCGTCGTCGACGCGAGCGCGCCAGGCGATACGCCACCGGCGGGCTCATCAGCGGCTTCACCACACGTTTGAGACAATCACCGATACCGAGGATAATGCAACCGCCACGGCCGTCGCGCCTCGAAGTGCCGCTCGCTCTCGGCTGCGTGACGTTTCTGCGTGCGGCCTGACGTGGACACCAGTTTCTGCCGGCGGTGAGCGCCTCAACCTTCTGCAAGCCGGGCAGTCTAACCTCGTGAGGCGAACTTCAAGCGAAGCTCGCCGTCCGGAACAGGAGGCGCTTGACTGGTCCGGGACGGGCGGATTGGGGGGCTGGGATCTGGCCGGCGACGTGCCAGGAGTGGCGGGTGAGGTGTGTCGCGCCGATTTCAGCGCCGCCCATCGGCGTTGCCCGCACCGCTCGACGGCCTCCCGGCTGATGGGGCGCTGGTGGCCGGCACCGTGCCGGGGAAGGCAGACGCCGACGCCTTCGACCTGCTCGTGCGACGCCACCAGCGGAGCCGTCTATCAAGTTCTGCTACCGGTTCGTCGGCAATCACGCCGACGCTAAGCGACCTGGCGCGAGGACGCTTTCCTTCGCGCCTGGCGCGGCCTCGCGAGGTTCAAGCGCACGATCGTCGCCTGTCGGCACGTGGCCTCTATCGGCGTCGCCCGTCAGCGCCTGCCTGAACCGCCTCGCCGTGAAAGCGCCGCCGACGCGGGACGCCGATGGCCTCAGGCTCGTCGACCGCGCAGAACAGAAGGCGCGTCGGAGCTGCGTCCTGCGGCTGCAGAGCGCGCCGCGCGCGTGCGCCGCGCGATCCTGGCTCATGCCCGACAAGCAGCGCGCGACGGTGATTCTGCGCATGCACCACGACCTGCCGCACCAGCAGATCGCCGACGTGCTCGGTAACTCCGGTGGGCTCGGTGAAGGCGAGCCCGGTTTCACCGCGCTTCGAAACCCGCGGCGCATTCCTCGGGGTGAGTGCGTGACGTCTCACCTGAGCCCGGCCGAAGGCATCGGCGCGCTGGACGGCCGCACGGTCTCCCTGATCGCCAGGCGCATCTCGACGGTAGTGTCCGCGGTGCCGCGCCGACGGCGGCTGGCGCTCAACCGAGACGGCGCGCGACCTCGGACTCGGTGACGATGGGCTCCCCGAACCGTCTCCGCTCTTCTGGGATCACCAGGCCGCGCGGATCGCAGAGGCCGCCGCCGCCGGTTGCCGGAGCCCGCAGTAACCCTCGGTCCTATTGCCTTCCGCTCGCATGGGGCGGCGCGGTCGCGGCAGCCGTCTGGTCGCCGGGCACCGTCGTGTCGTGCGCTCTGCCGCGCGCCCTCCGGCGCGGCGGCGCCCGGCGCAAGGATGCTCTGCCCGTCGCGCCGCCGGCGCGCGTCCTGGCCGACGCAGAGGGAGCGACCACGCGCGGACGCTGCCTTGCCGGCGTGGTCGAGCGCGTCCCGATGTCCGCCGAAACGAGGAGGCCGCGGTGGACGCCCTGCATCCCGCGCCGGGCACGGTGGATGAAGCCGTCGGCGAGCTGGACCCCGACGAGCGCGGGTGCTGGCGGCGCTGTTGCGCGACCGGCTGAAGCCGCGAGCTGAGCGCATGCCGAGACGACTCGCAGGCTTGCTCGTTACGCCGGTCGCTGAGCATGGGCCCGTCTTGCCGGCTTTGGCGGCGCCAGCGCGCCAGAGGGCCGGCGGGCGCCGACGACCAGCGGCTCGCGCGCCCGTGACGTCCAGCGCCTGTTCGGCGCCTACGTCCTGATGCGGGCGCAGGAGCGGCTCAGTGCTGACCGATCAGCATGCCCGCGGTTCTCTCAGCGGCTGAAGGCGCTGCAGGACGTGGCGGCACGACGGCTGCGGCTCGGCGCGGCGATCATCCGGAGCTGGCGCGGCGTCTCGGGAAGCCCGGGCTGTCGCTCGACGGAGGCTTCGGGCTCCGCGATCGCAGCGCCGCCTGCGCGAGATCGATGAGCGGGGCATGGCTGACACACGCCGCGTGCGACACGATCGACCAGATCCTGACGTCCAGCAGCAGGCGCGCTTCCGCGTCTTTGAAGAGCAGATGGAGCGCCGTAAGGTCGAGGCTCGTCCTCCGCGCCCGCCAGGCCGCCCAGCCAATGCGCGGCGCGCTCACGCAGCCTGAGCGCTAACCGCATCGCGCCCACGCGGCACCCGTGTGCCCATGGCCCGGTCCGGTGCCTGGCCGCCTTCGACGAGACGGAGGTAGTTCCATGCGCCGCATGATCTTCGGCGTGATGGCCATCCGAGCGTGGCGGCGATGGCCCTGGCCGCCGATTCCGGCATCGGAACGCGCGCAGACGCCGACGCACTGCAGACCGAAGCTGCTCCAGGATCGCCGCGCAACGGGCTCGCGCAGAAACCCGTCAGCCGCAACACGCCGGTGACTGAGCGCGAGGTCAACGCGTTCCTGCGTGCGCATGCTTCCGAGGCCTGCCGCAGGGCGTCATCGATCCGCTCGGTGACGATCCTGGCGGACGGCCACCTACGGCGCGCGCCATGGTGGACCTCGACAGATCCGCAGCTCCAAGGAGCGCGGCACGTTCAGCCCGTGGACGATTCTGCGGGGCCGTGTGCCGGTTGAAGCGTCAGGACTGCTGCGCACCGAGAAACGGCGTTGGCGCGGTTCACGCTCGACAGCGCGACGGTTGGCGGCGTGCCCGTGCCCAAGTCGGTGCTCCAGGAGCTGGTCGCCTACTACTCGAAGAGCGAGAGCCAGCCGGGAGGGCCTGAACTTCGAGGCGCCCTTCCGGCCCGCCTGCCCGCATCCGCGAGGATCCGCACGACGATCGGTCAGGCGCTGGTGGTGCAGCGTAGGCCGACCCGGTCGATGCCAGCCTCCGCCGACTTCCTGCAGACGCCGCTGCAGTTCCTGAAGGGAGTCGGCCCCGCGCAAGGCCCGCCGACTTCGCGCGCGCCGGGCTGAATACCGTCGAGGAAGATCTGCTCTTCCGTTTCCCGCTCCGCTACGAAGATCGCAGCCACCTGCAGGCGGATCGCGTCGCTGCGCGAGGGCCAAACCGTGTCGATCGCCGGCGAGGTGATCACCAGCGGCCTGCGCGGCGCGACGTCCGGGCGTGCGCATCTTCGAGGCGCTGCTGCGCGACGCCTCGGGCACCGTCCGCCTCTCGTGGTTCAACTCCGCATATCTGAAGGACCAGATTCACGCCCGGCACCGAGATGGTGGTGATGCGGCACGTTCGAGCGGAACCAGTGGACGGGACTCAGATCACGAACCCGCAGTTCGAGATCGTCGACGGCGACGAGTTCGAAACGCTTCCACACCGGCCGCATCGTCCCGATCTACGAGCGCGCGCGATCGATCACGTCCGGGAAGATGCAGCGGGCGGCTCGTCGCCGACGCCATCTTGCAGGTGCCGCCGGACCTGCCGGAGCCATCTGCCCGGTCGGGTGCGCGCAGACGCTGCGGCGTGCCCAGCCGGCGCACGGCGCTCGAGGCCGCGCACTTCCCGCCAGGCCGATGCTTCGCTGGACTGCTCAGATCGCGTTCCGACGCTCCGCGCAGCGTCGCCTGATCCTCGAGGAGTTCTTCCGGTTTCAGGTGGGCTCTGCCGCTGCGACGTCGCGAAGCGACGCCGGCGGCGCAAGGATTCACGTCAAGGTCGGACGACCGGATCCGCCAGGTGATGCGCGCCGTGCTGCCGTTTCACTCGACGGCCGGGCAGCGGTCAGGCGCTCGAAGGACATCGGCGAGGACATGCAGCGGCCGCAGCCGATGAACCGGCTGCTGCAGGGCGACGTCGGATCGGGCAAGACGATCGTCGCGCTGATGGCGGCGCTCGTCGCGATGGAGAACGGCCTGCAGGTCGCCTTCATGGCGCCGACCGAGATCCTGGCGGAGCAGCACTTCTTCAACGATCCGCCGGCTGCTGGAGCGCGTCGCGGTTCCGGATCGCGCTGCTGACCGGCGGCACGGCCGGCGCGCAAGCGGCGCGAGGCCGCTCGCCGAGCTCGCCGGGCGGCTCGATCCAGATGGTCGTCGGCACGCACGCGCTCGTGCAGGAGGACGTCGCGTTCCGCGAGCTCGGGCCTCGCCGATCATCGACGAGCAGCACCGCTTCGGCGTGCTGCAGCGCGCGACGCTGCGCGCGAAGGGGCTGCAGCCCGACGTGCTCGTCATGACGGCCACGCCGATTCCGCGCACGCTGGCGCTGACGACCTACGGCGACCTCGACGTCTCGGTGATGCGCGAGATGCCGCCGGGCCGCCAGCCGATCCTGACGACGGCGAAGCCCGAGTCGCGGCGCGGACGAGATCTACGCCTTCGTCCGCAGGCGAGATCGAGCAGGGCCGCCAGGCCTACATCGATCTATCCGCTCGATCGAAGAGTCCGAGAAGGTCGATCTGCAAGGCCGCGACGCGAGATGGCGGATCACCTGTCGCAGGACGTGTTCCCGGAGTATCCGCGTCGCGCTGCTGCACGGCCGCATGAAGCCGGACGCGAAGGACCGCGTCATGGGCGCGTTCGTCGCGCGGCGAGTTCGACGTGCTCGTCTCGACGACGGTCGATCGAGGTCGGCGTCGACGTGCCGAACGCCACGGTGATGGTCGGTCGAGCACGCCGAGCGCTTCGGGCTGTCGCAGCTGCACCAGCTGCGCGGCCGCGTCGGCCGCGGCGCGCACCAGTCGTACTGCGTCCTGCTGTATCAGTATCCGCTGACCGATCAGGGCCGAGGCGCGGCTGAAGGCGCTGACCGAGACGACCGACGGCTTCGAGATCGCCGAGCGCGATCTGCAGCTGCGCGGTCCCGGCGACTTCTTCGGCACGCGCCAGTCGGGCATGCCCACGCTCCGCGTCGGCGACCTGCTGCGCGACCATGCGCTGATGGTCGAGGCGCGGCGAAGCCGCCGAGCGATGGCTCGCGAGCGCGGCCGGCCGCCGATCTGCTCGACGGCATGCGCACGTGCGTGGGGCGAGCGGTTCGGCCTGGTCGGAAGTGGGCTAGTGCGGGGGCCGGGCCTGCGCGTCATCGCCGGCGGGCATGAAGGAGCCGCCGCCTCGACGACGCCTCGCTGGCCGGGCCTGCGTCCGACCTCCGACCGGCTGCGCGAGACGCTGCTTCAACATCCTCGGGCCGCGCATCCTGGCGCGCGCGTGCTCGACGCGATTCGCCGGCACGGGCGCGGTCGGCATCGAGGCCATCAGCCGCGGCGCCGCGCACGTCACGTTCGTCGGATCGTGACCCGCGGGCGATCGCGCTCATCGCCGCGAACCTCGAGCTCGTGCTGGCGTGACCGGCGGCATGCGCTATCATCCGCGCAGGATTACGGACCGCGCGTGGCGCGGCCGTTCGGACGTCGCTCGTTCGACTCTCATCTTCCTCGATCCCCGTACGGCATGAACCGTCTCGGCGCGCTGGCCGTCACTGGCGCCGCGCTGCGCCGATGGCGTGCTGGTGCTCGAGCACGCGCGCGGCGCGGGACGCGCCGGACGCGGACGGGCTGCGCTCGACGCGCGCGGTGACGTCGGGGACAGCGCGCTCAGCCTCTACCGCTGAGCTGGGCGGCAGCCGACCCGGCTCGAGCGGTCGACCGGAGCTCATGGCGCAGATGCGATCATCGGCCGACGCGTCGCCGGCCCGGTCGTTCGATCCGCTGACGGTCGGGCCACGTCGGATCTCGTCGGCGCGCCGCCGCGCTCTTCGATCGCGTCGTCGTGGCGATCCTGGTGAACGCGAGCAAGTCGCCGCTGCTTCACGAAGGACGAGCGCGTCGCGATCGCGCGCGAGGTGTTCCGCCGTGACGACGCCGGCGGTGGAGGTCGACACCTTCGACGGCCTGCTCGTCGAGCTATGCCGCATCGCAAGCGCGGCGCGGTCGCGATCGTCCGCGGGCTCCGCGAGCGCGGCGGATCTCGGAATACGAGCTGCCGATGCGCGCTGATGAACCGTCACCTGCGGCCGTCGGTCGAGCACGCGTGTTCCTTGCCGACGGCGGCCGCGTCGGCCACGTCAGCTCGCGGCTGGTGAAGGAAGTCTGGCGTCTCGGCGGCGAGATCGGCGATCTTGGTGCCGCCCGCCGTCGAGGCGCGGTTGCGCGCGCTGCAGGGGCGATCCCACCCCGGCGCGGTAAGGAGCGAAGTACTCGCATGCTGGCGGAACGGATGAGTCGTATGTCGGCGTCGCCGACGCTGAAGGTGCTGGTCGAGGCCGACAAGCTGCGGCAGCAGGGCGTGGACGTCGTGGAGTTCGGCGCCGGCGAGCCCGACTTCCCGACGCCCGACCACGTGAAGGCCGCCGCGCACGCGGCCATCGACGCCAACTTCACGAGCAATACGCACCGCGGCCGGCACCGGCGAGCTGAAGCAGGCGATCGCCACGCTGCACAAGAACATACGGCGTCGACTGCAAGGCCAACGAGGTCATCGTCAGCGCCGGCGGCAAGCAGGCGCTCTACAACGTGGCGCTGGCGCTCTTCGGCGCCGGCGACGAGGTGATCACGCACGCGCCGTGCTGGCCGACGCATCATCGAGCAGGTCAAGCTGGCCGACGCGACGCCGGTCGTCGTCGCAGACCTGCGCCGAGGACGGCTTCACGCTGCACGCGCAGACCGCTGCTCGACGCCGTCACGCCGCAGACACGCGCGATCATCATCAACTCGCCGTGCAATCCGACCGGCGCGCTGATGGACGAGAGCGAGATGGCGAGCCTGGCCGACGGCGCGCCAAGGCACGAGCATCTGGGTCATCGTCGACCTCTGCTACGAGCAGCTGATCTACGAGCCGGTGCCGCACAACCTGCCGAAGATCCTGGTCTGACGAGATGCGCGACCGGACGATCCTCTGCGGCTCGGCGTCGAAGTCGTACTCGATGACCGGCTGGCGCTGCGGCTGGACCGTCGGGCCGGCGCGAGGTGATCGCGGCCTGCAACGCGCTTCAGAGCCACTCGACGTCGAACGTCTGCTCGATCTCGCAGAAGGCGGCGCTCGCCGCGGTCACCGGACCGCAGGGTTGCGTCGACGGAGATGCTCGACGAATACCGCAAGCGCCGCGACGCAGCTGCACGCGTGGCTGACGGCCGATCCGCGCATCAAGTGCGTGAAGCCGGACGGCGCGTTCTACCTGTTCATCGACATCTCGGCGCTGCTCTCGCCGGACGGCATCCGGACGTCGGCCGAGTTCGCCGAGCAGGCTGCTGCACGAGGAGCCACGTCGCGCTGACCGCCGGCGAAGGCTTCGACGCGCCGGGCTTCCTGCGCATCTCGTACGCGACGTCGATGGAGCAGCTGAAGGAAGGCACGCGAGCGGATTCAGGCCTTCATCAGAAGCTCGAGCACGAGGGCAAAGTGCCCGCGGTGCAGCGGGCCTGACGATTGTCGATGCGCGATTGAGGATCGAGCGTCGCTTCGCGCGCCGACGTCATCGGCGATGCTCCACCGCTTGTCGCCGCAATCGGACGATCGTCGGCGCCGAGCGTCCGCGCCGACGACGCGTCGCCGCTCGCATACGGCACCGACGCGCTCGAAGCGGGGCCACCCGGCCGACCTCGTCGTCACTCCCGGGCTCGACCGCGGAGATCGCCGCGATCGCGCGCCTCTGCCACGACATGCGCGTGCCGCTGGTCGTCGCGCGGCGCCGGCACCGGCTACACGGCGGCGCCGTGCCCGACCGAAGGCGGCGTCGTCGCTCAGCGTCGAGCGGCTGAACCGCATCCTCGAGATCGACGAGACGAACCTGCTCGCCGATCGTCGCAGCCCGCCGTCATCACCGGCGATCTGCAGGACGCGGTCGAGGCGCGTCGGGCCTGTTCTATCCGCCCGATCCGCCGAGCCTGCAGCAGTCGTCGATCGGCGGCAACGTCGCCGAGTGCGCCGGCGGGCCGCGCGCGTTCAAGTGCGGCGTCACGAAGCGCTACGTGCTCGGGCTCGAGGCCGTGCTGCCGACCGGCGAGATCATCCGCACCGGCGGCAAGACCGTGAAGAACGTCGTCGGCTACGACCTGACGCAGCTGCTCGTCGGATCGGAAGGGACGCTGGCGATCATCACCGAGATCATCCTGCGCCTGGTGCCCAAGCCGCCCGACGGTCGCGACGCTGCGCGCCTGCTTCGGCGAGCGTGCGCGAGGCAGCCGATGCCGGTGACGGCCCTGATTCGTCAGGCGCGTCGTGCCGGCGACGATCGAGCTGATGGATCGCCAGTCGCTCGATGCCGTCGCCGCGTACGTCGGCGAACGGCTGGCGCCCGAGGGCACCGACGCGCTGCTGCTCGTGGAAATCGACGGCGTCGCGGAGGCGATCGAGGCCGGAAGCGAATCAGGTCGCTGCCGCGTGCCGCGAGTCTGGTGCGCTCTGAGGTGCTCCGCGCGCGCGATGCCGCCGAGCGCGAGGCCTCTGGCGCGTCCGCCGCGAGACCGTCACTGCGCTCTCGCACGATCGCGCCACTGAAGCTGAACAACGACGTCGTCGTGCCGCGCGGTCGAGTCCCCGGAGCTGTTCGCGCTGGTCGAGCGGCTGCGCGAACAGACATCAGCTCCGCATCCCGTGCGTTCGGCCATGCCGGCGATGGCAACATCCACGTCAACGTCATGGTGGATCCCGCCGATGGCGCCGCCGATGGCTCGGGCGCAGGCCGTGCCGCTGAAGGAATTGTTCGAAGGTGTGATCGCGCTCGAAGGCTCCAATCAGCGGCGAGCACGGCATCGGCTGTCGCGAAGAAGCCGTATATCGGCCTCGAGCTTTCGGATGACGTGATTGCGCTCATGAAACGCGTGAAGACCGCATTCGATCCTCACGGCATTCTGAATCCCGGGAAGATCTTCCCGTAGCTGATGGCACGGGCAGCGGACTGCAGCGGAACCCGGGAGCGCTCCGTATTCTCCGCGTCTCCGTGGCGCAGATCCTCCTGTCGTCCGTGGCGAGGTCTCCGTGCGTTTCCGTGGCGGTCACCGGTTGCGCGACGAGCAGCACGCGCTCGAGGTCGCGATGCTGGTCGGGGTGCAGGAACGTCCGCAGCTTCACCGCCGACGCGTTGAAGTAGAGCACGCTCGCCCAGCACGATCGTCTTCGAATCCCGCGCCTTCTTCAAGCCGCTCGAGGTGTCTCTCGTCGATGCACGCACAGCACGCGCTCGGTCGAGCGCAGGTAGTCGACGACCTGCTGATCGCTGCAGCAGGTCGGTCGTTCTTCGACGCCGGTGTAGAACACCAGGTTCTGCACGAACACGCGATACGTGGCAACCGGCTCCTGCAGCGTCCGGTGGTGCCGCATGACCAGCATGCGCCATGTCCTGCACGGGGTCGCGTCCGCCGGGTGACAGCCCATGCTGGAGCCCGGCCAGCGTGAGCGCGCCGGCAACGGCTCACGGCGGCGGGCACGACGCGGGCGCGCGGTCGCGAGCGCCGCGGCCAGCACGATCGACCGCGCGCGACGGCGATCGCGATGATTGCCGCGCAGATGAAGACCGCCGGCACCACGACGACGAAGGTGTTGGGCCCGGTAGAGCAGGAACGGCAAGCGCCCCAGGAGCAGCGCGGCGACGATGGCGGCCGGTCCCTGCAGCAGCACATCGCGGCCGCTGCGGCGCGCGCAGGCGATCCATGATACGTCGCGGCGAGCAGCACGGCGAGCGGCGGCAGGATCGGCAGGATGTAGCGCGGCTGCTTCGCCGATCGAGGCCGTGGAAGAACGCCAGCGGCAGGAACGCCCACGCGAGCATGCGCCACCGTGCGCGACGCCATGCGGGCGCGCGCCGCTTCGCCCAGTTCACGATCCGGGGAATCGCCGCGAGCGCCAGCGGGCGTCCACGGCAGCATGCCGCCCACCGTGATCGGCAGGTAGAACCAGCATCGGCCGCGGGTCGTTGAAGCGCGTCGTCGCGAACCGCTCCGAGGTTGTCGCCGACGAAGAAGCTTGTCGAGAGTACGTGCTGACCGTGGACGAGCGTCATGGCGGCGTACCACGGGACCGCCACCAGCGCGGCCACGACAGCGACGCCAGAGCGGCCTGCGGCACCGTCAGCCGGAGCCGCCGGCGCTCGAGCGTCCAGATCGGGACCAGCGACCAGCGCCGGCAACGACGACGCCCACCGGGCCCTTCGTCAGAAACGCGCATCCCGCGGCGACGCCGGCCAGCAGGAGCCACCTGGCTCGCGTGCTCATCCTCGTCCACGCTGCCCCGCCAGCGCCGCGAGGATCGCCACCGTGATGAAGAAGGCGAGCGGGCAGGTCGGGCAGGGACGAGGCGTCCGATCGAGAAATACCCGAAGGCGGTGGCGACGATGGCGCCCGGCGAGCAGGCCCGTGGATTCGTCGAGCGATGCCGACGCCCGATCGCGAATGTCGCCGAGCGCCAGGCCGATGCCGGCCAGCGCCGCACCACAGCCGCGCCTGCGCTTCGCCGACACCGAGCCTCGCAAATGAGCCGGCGACGAGCCAGTAGAAGAGAATCGGCTTCGGAAGCGGTATTCGTAGTTGTAGTGCGGCGTCAGCCAGTCGCCGACGCTCGACCATCTCGCGGCCGGCTTCGGCGTAGAAGCGCTTCGTCCGAGTCCCCGATCGCCGGCACGGCCCAGGCCAGCCAAGAACGTGATCGACTGACAAGCAGGACCAGCAGCAGGATCGAGCGGCGCACAAAGCACGATTGTATATTGCTGCGAAGGGGAGTGCAGCCGCCGATGTCCACGCACGCGTCGCCGTCATCGGCGCGTCCGACCGATCGCCGCAAGCTACGGCAACAAGGCCGTCCGGGCCTTTGCCTCGCAGGGCTACGACGTCGTCCCGGTGAACCCGCACGAGGCGTCTGTCGAGGGCCTCGCCGCGTATCCGTCGGTGCCTGGCGGTGCCCGGGCGCGATCGACATGGCGACGATGTACGTCCCGCCGGAGGTTGGGATGCACGTCATCGATGAGCTCGCCCGGAAGAGCATTCCGGAGGTGTGGTTCAACCCCGGCAGCGAGTCCGACGCGCTCGTCGCGCGCGCACGGGCGCTCGGCTCAACGTGATCGAAGCGTGCAGCATCATGGGTATCGGCGATTCGCCCGGCGCGGTACTGACGGTCTCGTGCGCAGGTCTACTCGACGGCGCGCTTCGACAGCCGGTCAGCGGCGTCCCCGGCGCGCGATGCGACGTCGTTCATCCCCTCGAGTCCGAGCGGCTCACTTCCCGCACAGAGCACCATGGCAACGAACAACCACAAGCGGAATCCGTCCGCCGCGTCGCGGCAACGACCCCGGCGATGCCGCAGAGGCGCCCCGTCGCCGGAGCCAGCGCCCGACCACGGAGAGCTGAGCAGCCACCGGCTTGAACATCACCGACCTGAAGGACATGAGCATCCAGAAGCTCACGCAGGTCGCCAAGGATCTGAACGTCGCCGGCGCGACCGGCATGCGCAAGCAGGATCTGATCTTCCAGATCCTCAAGGCGCAGACCGAGCAGAGCGGGTTCATCTTCTCGGAAGGCGTGCTCGAAGTGCTGCCGGACGGCTTCGGCTTCCTGCGCGCGCCCGACTACAACTACCTGCCCGGCCCCGACGACATCTACGTGTCGCCGTCGCAGATCCGCAAGTTCGACCTGCAGACCGGCGACACCGTGTCGGGCCAGATCCGGCCGCCGAAGGAAGGGGAGCGCTACTTCGCGCTCATCAAGGTCGAGGCCGTCAACTTCGAGGCGCCGGACGCAGGCGCGCGACAAGCTGTTCTTCGAGAACCTGACGCCGCTCTACCCGCAGGAGCGCCTGCGACTCGAGACGACGCCGGAGAACCTGTCGGGCCGCGGTGATGGACCTGATGACGCCGATCGGCAAGGGCCAGCGCGGCCTCATCGTCGCGCCGCCGCGCACCGGCAAGACGATGCTGCTGCAGAGCATCGCGCAGTCGATCGCCGCGAACCACCCCGAGGTCTACCTGATCGTGCTGCTCATCGACGAGCGGCCGGAAGAAGTCACCGACATGCAGCGCTCGGTGAACGGCGAGGTGATCTCGTCGACCTTCGACGAGCCGGCGCAGCGGCACGTGCAGGTGGCCGAGATGGTGATCGAGAAGGCCAAGCGCCTCGTCGAGCACCGGAAGGACGTGCGTCATCCTGCTCGACTCGATCACGCGCCTGGCGCGCGCCTACAACACCGTGATTCCGCCGTCGGGCAAGGTCCTCTCCGGCGGTCTCGACAGCAACGCGCTGCAGAAGCCGAAGCGCTTCTTCGGCGCCGCGCGGAACATCGAGGAAGGCGGCTCGCTCACGATCATGGCCACCGCGCTCGATCGACACCGGCTCGCGCATGGACGACGTGATCTTCGAAGAGTTCAAGGGCACGGGCAACATGGAGATCCACCTCGATCGCAAGCTGGTGGACAAGCGCGTCTTCCCGGCGATCGACATCCAGAAGAGCGGCACGCGGAAGGAAGAGCTGCTGCTGGCGCGCGAGGACCTCAATCGCGTCTACGTCCTGCGCAAGGTGCTCACGCCGCTGTCGCCGGTCGAGGCGATGGAGCTGCTGCTCGACAAGATGGGCAAGACGAAGAGCAACGCCGACTTCCTGTCGGCGATGCAGAAGATGGGTAGTGCACCTTCGATACGCAGGAAGACGAACGGTGACGCCAGTTTACTCCGCTCTGAGGCGCGGTCGTCGGGTCGACCATCGCCGCCCGCTGTGCGGGGATGTAGCTGGCGGCCATGCTCACCAGCGCGAGCAGCACGGCCAGGCCGATCGCGAGCGTCAGGCTCAGGTTGACGATACCGAACAGCGCCTGTTCCATCAACCGCCCGGCGGCGTAGGCGAGGACGAGGCCGACGACGATGCCGGCCGCGGTCAGCTTCACCGCGGTTGTTCCCGTCAACCGCACGATGTCCCACCGCGTGGCGCCCAACGCGACCCGCACGCCGATCTCGCGCGTGCGCCGCGACATGAGAAACGACATCAGGCTGTACAGGCCCACCGACGACAGCGAGGCACGAGACCGCCGCGATGATCGCCAGCGTGTTCGCCGCGAATCGCAGCCCGACTGTCTTTGTCCTCGACCACCTTCTCCATCGTCCGCACGTTCAGCACTGGCTGATCAGAGTCGGCCGACTGCACCGCCGCCCGCAGGTTGGCGGCGAGCTGGTTCGGATCGGGGACCGTTCGCAGCAGCACGTCGAACGAGGCCGGCGGGTGCTGCGCCACCGGCAGATAGACGTTCGGGGTCGAGTCGCGGACGATCCAGTCCTAGTGCGACGTCCCCGACAACGCCGACCACGGTCACCGGCGGCGCATCGGGTCGCAGGTAGAAGCGCCGGCCCGACATTCGTGGACTTCCACAGTTGCCTCGGCCAGCGCCCGGTTGACCAGCGCCACGGGCGGAGATCCTCGCGATCGGTCGCGGCGAGCATCCGGCCATCCAGCAGCGGTGCAGCTTCAGCAGGGTGAGTGCCGTAGGCGTGATGGCCTGCCGGACGACGTCCACGGCGGTCGATTCGGCGCAGCGCGACACCCTCGGGCCAGAAGTGCACGTGGCTGTAGGCCGCCGCCATACGGCAGAAGCTCGTGATGACGGCCGCGTCGACGACCGACGGCAGCGCCGAGAGCGGTCCGGAGCACGGAATCGATGAACTGGCGTCGCTTCTCGACCTCAGCGTAGGCGCGTGTCCGGCAGTGAAATGCTTCCTGTCAGGATGCCCAGCGGTGTCGAACCCGATCGGCCCGCTGCTCACGCGATGACAACGCCGACAGGCTCAAGCCCGCCCGTGGCGAGCAAGGCAAGCGTCAGGGCGATCTGTGCGGTGGCCAGCACCGCGCGCGGCCACGACTGGCGATTCGCCCCGTCGCTGACACGCGTGCCCGGCCGGAGCGATTCCACCGCTGCTCCCACGGGAGGCGCGCAGCGCGGAATCATGGCCGCGAGTGACGGTTGCGCACACGGCCAGCAGCGTGGCGTCGCAACGAGCGTGGCCAGCTGCATCTCGCATGTAGTTGATGCCCTGCACGAACCGGATGACGGCGTCGGGCATCGACACTCGAATGGCCCGGCAGGCCAGCCCAAATCAGCGGCAGTGAAAGCGAGGCTCGCAGCCGCTGCGAGAATGAGCGCCTCGAGCAGAAGCTGCCAGGTGATGCGGCGGGCGCTCGCGCCAAGCGCCAGTCGCACTGCCAGCTCGCGCTGCCGTTCGGTGTTGCGTGCCAGCAGCAGGTTGGCCACGTTCGCGCATGCCACGAGGAGCAGCAGCAACGACGCCACTTGCCAGACGGCGATGAACGGACCCGAGCCCTGGTCGCCGAAGCCTTCTGTGAACGATCGCACGCTGACTTCGCGCCTGGCGTGCGTCTCCGGGTACGCCTTCTTCTGCTGGGCGAGGATCGCCAGCAGGCGCTGCTCCGATGCTTCGGCACTGACGCCGGGCGCAAGCTGCGCGACGACCATGAGGTGCTGGTCAGTGCGGTCGCCGCGCGCCTCAGGCGTGAACGGCAGGGGCGCCCACCCTCGGCGCCGAACGGCACCGTGAAGATCGGCGGCATCACGCCGACGACGCGGTGAGGCCTGGTGTCGAGCCAGATGGTCTTGCCGAGTACGTCGGCGCGGCTGCCGAACTGCCGCACCCAGAAGGCATGGCTCAGGACGGCCACCGCCGCGTCGCCCGCGGCGTCCGACTCGAGCAGTGTGCGCCCCAGTTCGGCGCGCACGCCGAGAATGTCGAACAGGCTGGCGGTCACGCGGAAGCCGGCCAGCTGCTGCGGCGGACCATCGTGCGAGTAGGCGGGATCCCACCATTCGAGCGCGGCGAGCCGGCTGAACGCGTCGCCGGCCTGCTCGCGCCAGTCCATGAAGTCCCCGGGCGTCACCGACTGACGCGCGAAGAATCGCTTGTGCCCATCCGAGGCGAGCACGACCGCGCGATCCACGCCGGGGTAACGGAACGGACGCAGCACCAGCGCATCCGCCACCGAGAACACGGTGCCATTGGCGGCGATTGCCACCGCGAGCACGAGCACGACTGTCAGCGACAGCGCCGGCTGATGCCGCACGACGCGCCACGCATGACGCAGGTCGTGCCACAGCGCGCCGGAGAGGCCGTCGCGCGGCTCGGTTGGTTCAGGCAGGCGGTCGGGAACAAGCGATCGTCCGGTGAGGCGGCGCGGCAAACCGTCGCGCGGCGATGCCGAACGCCTGCTTGCGATACCAGGACCGCGCACGGCGGCGCGCCAGCTTCGGTCGTCATCGTGCTGAACTCCTCGGAGAGATCACCCAGGACGCTCTCGCGCCACACGGGATCGCGCATGGACCACGCCAGCAGGCGTTCCGCGAGCCGGGGAGGCGTGGCGGTCACGGCTGCTCAGGATCGTTTCGAGTCCGGTCGAGAGGCTTCGCAGGGCCACGTGGGTGGCGCGCAGCGCCTCGAGCCCGCGTGTCGTGAGCGCGAAGTAGCGGCGGGGCCGTCCGCCGCGTGCCTCGCTCGCGCTCGCGCATCGCCGGGAGTCACGCAAGCCCTTCTCCTCGAGGCGCTCGAGCGCGCGTGTAGAGCGCGCCGCGTGCGATGGCGCGGCCGGTGCGGGTCTCGATCAGGCTGCCGGACCGGGACGGCGTGCGGCGTCCTCGCGCAGGTGGAGGACGGCCAGGAGGACGGCATATTCAGATTCACCAAGGTAGAGCGGCCATGTCTGCAATGCAGGCATACTACGCCTGCAATGTAGACATTGTCGAACTGCTCTCGAATGGCGGGTTGAGTCCTCTCGGAACGACGACCGGGTCTGAATCTGGACCGGAAACGCGCTCCGATCCATGGCGCCGCTAAAAAATTAGCATTTTGTCTGGACAGGCTCGTAGGGCGGTGCTATGTTTTTGCAGCACTTCGCCGATCCGGCGCGTGAAGTCGGGGTCGCGCCATCGTGCCAGGAGATACCCGTGGTACGTCGCGCCGGTCTCTGGATTTTCACCTTGAGCTTCGCCGCCGCGCTGCCGTACCTCGTCGGCAGCGGCGGCGCCTCGCGCGAACGCCGTCGTGCCCCGTTGGAACCGGCCCGGCGGCGCGTCCTCGTCGGTGGCGGCGCTCGGCTCCGATCTGCAGTCCGCCGATCCTGGCGCGCGCGTGCGCGGCGCGGGAGCTCGGCGCACGCGGCGTGGAGTCCATCGCCTCGGTCCCAGGCCTGGTGACGCTCCTGGCCGACGACACGATCGTCTCCATGCCGGAGTGCATCGACGATGGCAGTGGCACGGCGGCATCGATCGTCGTGTGACGACGTGATCGACCGCCGACATCACCCGCACGCGAAGCTTCGCGTGCCCTGAGCGTGATCGGCGCGGCGGCCGTGCAGCCGCTGGTCAGCCGCCCTCGGCGACGTCCGCGCCGATGCGGCGCTACGCGGTAATCGCGCTGGGCCTCATCGACGACCACACCGTGGTGAAGCCGGCCGTGGCCCGGCTCGAGACGACGCTTGGCGACAGCGACTGGCAGGTCCGCCGCAGCGCCGTGTGGGCGCTGGCAGGAAGTGGCGACGCGTCGGCATCTCGGCGCCATCGCGGGCGCGGCTGAAGGACGACTACCCGCGCGTGCGGGAGATGGCCGCGCGTGGATTGGGTCGAATGGAGGACCGCCGGAGGCGGTGAGTGCGCTGACAGGCGCCCTCGGCGACCCGAGTGGAGTGTGCGCCGCGAAGAGAGTCGTCCATGGGCTCGGACAGCTGCACGCAAACGAAGCGGTTGACGCGCATCATCGCAGCGGCTGGACGACGAGCATCCGGAGGTGCGGCAGATGGCGGCGTGGGCCCTCGGCGAGATCGAGGATCGCCGCGCCGCGCCGGGCTTCGGCACGCGCTCGGCGATCGCGACGCGAACGTGCGGCACCAGGCTGGCTGGGCGCTCGGCCAGCTCAGAGACGGCGCGAGCATCGACGCGCTCGTCTCGGTAATCCGCCAGGACGAGGCCAGCACTCGGTGCGCGAGATCTCTGCTGGGCGCTTGGCGAGATCGACGACGTTCGCGCCGTGCCCGGGCTCACCTGGCGGCGCTGACAGGACCGCGATGGCAGCGTGCGCGACATGGCTGCGTGGGCGCGCGGCGAGGATCGGGAGCGCGACGGCGGTGGACGCGCTGATCGGCGCGCTCAGGATCAGGAGTGGAAGGTGCGCGCGAAGGCGGCGTGGGCCATCGGCGAGATCGCCGACGGAGGCGCGGAGCGAACGCGCTGGCCGCCAGCCTGAAAGACGAACGAGCTGGAAGTCCGCCAGATGGCGGCTGGGCGCTGGCCGAGGTCAGCGAACACTGGGGAGGAACATCGTGATTCAGAGACTTCGCCACACTCGCATTGTCGTCATGGCCGGGACGCTCGGCGCTGGCCGGCGTGGCCACGCTGCGCGCCTCAGGGCGCAACCCCGACACCGACGCCCACACCGATGCCGCGACCGATGCCGATGCCGCCACCGACTCCGACACCGACACCGCATGTCAGCTGGAACGGCCTTGGCAGTGGGAGAAGGGGAGCGCATCCCTGCCGCCAGCGACAGTCAACGCGCTGGTCGAGGCGTTGAAGGACGAGGACGCCGACGTGCGGGCGCAGGTAGCTCGCTCTGCTCGCGCGGCTCGACACGCCGATTCCCGCGGCGGCGCTCGCCGCGGCCGTGCGCGACCCAGGACGCCGACGTCCGCCAGCAGGCCGTCAGGTGCTGGCCCATTCGAAGGATGCGGAGCAATCGGACGCCCTGCTGGCGGCGCTGAAGGACGAAGAACGCCGACGTGCGGGCGCAGGCTGCTGGGCACTCGGCGAGACGCGGTGCGGCCTCCGCGGTGGATCCGCTGATCCAGATGCTCAAGAGCGAGCCGAATGGCGACGCGCGGTCGCAGGCCGCGAGCGCCCTGCGGCGCCATCGGCGATGTCCGGGCGGCCGACGCGCTGACCGCAGCGCTGAAAGACAAGGAACCGGACGTGCGCCGGGAAGCCGCCATGGCCCTGGCGCGCCTGGACTGCGGCAAGCCACGGCAGCGGGTGGAGCAGGAACTGGACGGGGCGGTTCTCGTCTGCTAAATTGTTAGCAGTGCCGGCACGGCGGGTGACCGCCCGCCGTGGCCGGCAGGTTGACGCGTGCCAGAGTCAGTTGGAAACCTGAGCCGCCGCAGGCGGCAAATCATGGACGTGCTGTTCCAGCGCGGACGGCGCGACGAGCCGCCGGGTCGCTCGAGGCGCCTGCCCGACGCCCCCAGTTATTCGGCCGTCCGCGCCCTGCTGCGGATCCTCGAGGAGAAGGGGCACGCCCGTCATGATGTGGACGGGCCGCGCTACGTCTATCTGCCTCCTCGCTGGATCGTGACAAGGCGCGGCAGTCCGCCATGCACGGCACCTGGTGCAGACGTTTTCGACGGCTCGGCCGGCGACGCCGTGGCAGCGCTGCTCGGCAGCGAGGGCGCGCGCATGGCGCGCCTGAAGAGCTCGAGCGGCTCGCGGCCATCATCGCCGACACGCGCAGGGAGGACGCATGATCTCCGCCGACGCACTCACGTCTCGAGGCCGCCGCGCTCGTCGCGCGTGCCACCATCGTCTTGTCGCTGACGTGGCTGGGCGCGCGAGTCGCGATGCGCCGGTCGGCGTCCACGCGCCACGCCGTGTGGGCCGCCGGGTTCATCTGCGCTGCTCGCGCTGCCGTTCGCGGCGCGCGCCGTTCCTGGCTGGTCGCTGGCCGTGCTGCCGGCTGCAGTGGTCGAGCGCATCGCGGCCCGGCTGACCGCATCGTGGCGCAGCCGCCAGCGCAGGCTGCGGCGCTGCCGAGCATCAACGTCCTGTGCCGCCGCACGTCGCAAGCCGGCCTTCGACGCCAACGGTCGACGCGGCCGGGAGCAGCTGGCTGGCCGATTTGACGACGCGACGGGCTGGGTGCTGCTGGCGTGGGCGTCATCGGCCTGGCGTTGGCTGCTGCGCGCTACGTCGTCAGCCTGGTTGCGGTATTCGCGTTGACGCGGCGCGCCGAGGCCGTCAAGCGACGCACGCTGGCGAGACGAGCTGGATGTGACGACTGCCGCCCTCGGGATCACGCACGATCCGCGTCTCGTGATGACCGACCGCGTCACCGTGCCGTTCACATGCGGGTTCCTGCGCCCGACGCTGGTCGTGCCGTCCTCGGCCCTCGCCTGGACGGACGATCGCATCCGCGTCGTGCTTCTCCACGAGCTGGCGCACGTGGCCCGTCGCGATTGCCTGCGTGCAGGCCGTCGTGCAGGCGGTGATGCATGCGCGGTCTACTGGTTCCGCCCGCTCGCCTGGGTCGGCGCGCGTCACCTCCGCGCCGAGCGGGAGCGCGCGTGCGACCCTAGTGCTGGCGGCTGGCACGCGGAGTGCCGCGTATGCCGAGCACCTGCTCGACATCGCGCGCGCCGCGACCGGCACGCCGCGCATGGCCGTCGCCGCGCTGGCGATGGCGCGGCCCTCGGAAGCTCGAGGGCCGGCTGCTCGCGATTCTCGATCGCGGCCGCGATCGCGCGCCGGGCCGAGCGCGGGCTGGTCTGGAAGGTCGCCCTGCTTTCGGCAATCGTCGTGTTGCCGCTGGCAAGCGGTGAAGCTGGTCGCGCGCGCCGTGGTGCCTGACCAGGCTCGTGGCCGATCGTCAGGAGACCGTCGCGGCGCAGGCGGATTCGACCAGGACTACGACACCCCCGCGACGCCGTCCGTAGCGCCGACTCGGGGCGTCAGCGGCGGCGTGGGCCGCGGCATCAGCCACGGCGTTGCGCGCGAGGTGTGCGGTGACGGCGTCGGCTCCGGCGTGTCCGGTGGCGTGCGCGGTGGTGTTGCGACCGCTATCCGGTGGCGACAGTGATAACGACCGGGACGCTTCGCCGACTCCGCGCGCGCGGCACGAGGAAGGCGAGCCTGCCCATCAGATTCCGCCGGCCGTGCTGCAGGGGCTGACCGAAGCGCTGAAAGACAGCGACGCCGAAGTGCGGAAGCAGGCGATGCAGGCCCTGGCCCGCATCCATGCCCCGGGATATGCCGACGTCATCGCGCCGGCGTTGAAGGACCCCGATGCCGAAGTGCGCCAGCAGGCCGCGTTCGCGCTGTCACAGATGCGCGATCAGCGTGCCGTGCCGTCGCTCATCGCGGCGCTCAAGGATACGGACGGCGACGTCCGCCAGCAGGACCGCCTTCGCGCTCGGCCAGCTGCGATCGGCGGAGGCCGTGCCGGGGCTGTCGGCTGCGCTCAAGGATTCCGATGACGACGTGCGCGAGCAGAGCGCTGTTCGCGTTGTCACAGATTCGCGATGCGAGCGCGGTGCCCGCGATCACGGCCGCGCTGACCGACAAGGCCGACAACGTTCGCGAGCAGGCCGCGTTCGCGCTCAGCCAGCTTGGCGACTCGAGGCCGTGCCGGCGCTGGTGGCCGCGCTCAGGACAAGGAGCCCAGCGTGCGGCAGCGAGGCCGCGTTCGCGCTCAGTCAGATTGGCGATGAGTCTGCGCTCCGAGGGATTGACCGCCGCGCTGAAGGATGTGGACGCCGAAGTGCGCCAGCGAGGCCGTGTTCGCACTCTCGCAGATTGCCGATGGCAACCGGTCCAACCACGCGCATCCGCACGCGGCCCCGGTCATTGCTCCACTCCGACGCCGAGCCCGAGTCCCTCACCGACGCCGACGCCGCGCCGGTAGGAACCAGGAACCAGGACCAGAAACGATCAGCCAGGAACGGGAAGCAGGAGACCGGAGACATGCGCTCCGCGTTTCCTGCTTCCGTTTCTTCTCGTTCTACTTGCCGCTTTGCGCTCTTCGGGACTCGCACCGTCACGTTCGAGAAGTCGACATGTTGCCCGCGCCGTCGGTGCACTGCACCGTCAGCGTGTAGAGACGCTCGCTCCCGTTGGACTTCGAGGCGCGAAGCTGCGCGGTCATCGGTCCCGTGATGAGCATGTCGCCGGGGTGCGGGTCGCTGCTGGAGAGATGTGCCAGCGCGCAGGTCGGCGCGGCCCCGGAATCGTCCGTCGCATCCACGGTCAGCGGTCACCCGCGACCATCTGAGTTGCTTGGCGGCCACAGCACGTCCGGTGACGCCTTCGCCCAGCTGATGGCCGGAGCCGTCGCATCCAACGGTCCCGTCGCTGATCGTCAGCCGGAAGCCGCGCGTGGCGCCATTGAGATATCCGTCGCCCACTATGACGCCGGCGTCGTTGATGCCGTAGGCCACGGCCAGTGCCCAGCCCGACGCCGGATCGACCAGGTCGTTGAGGTCCTGCATCACGCCGCCCTTCCACAGGAATGCGTGCGGCGTGCCCGATGCGTTCGGTGACTGTCCGACGATGTCGCCGGACGTGTTGACCGCCCACGCCATGCTCCACGCGCCGCCAAGCGTGCCGAGCGCGTTGACGGTGGAGTCGTTCGTCCATCGCGTCGCAAACGTCTGATTGGACGCGTTGGTTCCATGCCGCCCGACGATCAATCCACCCGCGTTGATGGCCGTGGCCGTCGTGGAGAAGCCGCCGAGCGTGGCCAGCGGGTGAAGTGTCCCGTCGTAGCGCACGCCTTTGAGGACGCCCGCCTGGGTCGCCATGCCCACCGCGACCCCGGACGCGTTGATCCCGGAAAGCGAGCTGAACGCGCCGCCCAGATCGCCCACGTCCACGACGGCACCTCCCGGCGCCTGTATGAATCCGTGCGTCTTGCCACCAGGGTTCGAGGCCCCGGCGATAACGCCGCTCGCATTGATCGGCGTTGCCGGTGGCACTCGTCGCCGTCGCGAGTAGCGGCACGTCTGTGACGACGTTGGTCACCGAGTCGTAGCGGTAAGGATGGTTGAAACCGTCCGACGCGATGTAGCGGCCCGTCGCCATGCCTGCGTCGTTGACCGCGAGGGCCCGCAAAGGCGCTGCCGCCGCGCCGGCAGCGGCACGTCCAGCGGCGCGGCCTGCTGCGTGAAGCCGAAGTCCGCGACGCCGTCATTGCGTGCCCCGACGGCAAAGCCGCCGCCGTTGACGCCGCGCGCGCCCGTGATGGTCCGGAAGGGCCCAGGTCTTCGATCGTGACCGTGGGACCGGTAGCGCTGAACGACGTGTGACGGGCCGATGGCGACAGAGCGCCAGGGCCACGACGCCGGTGAGGTCCATCGTGCGTGCATCGAAGACTCTCCACGGCTGGGGCACCCTACCTCGTGGCAAGGCACGTGCCCGCGCTGTGCGGCGCCGCCGAAGCCGCCGCGCCATCTGTCAATAGCCAAAAGCGAAATCGGACGTGCGCGGCTGAGTTGTGTGCCGAAATGGAACAGCGGCCTTGTGGGATTGAAAGAGGCGGACCGGGCGCGGCCGCGCCGATCAGGCGTTGGCCGGGGCAGGCGGCGCCACTGCGGGGGCCGGATCTTCCGGGGCCGGCAGGCCCAGGATCCGCCGCAATTCGTCGCCTTCCATCACCTCGCGCTCGAGCAGCCGCCGCGTCACCGGCCTCGAGCTGCTGGCGCTGCCCGGTCAGCACACTGCGCGCGCCGTGTCGTGCGCTTCGGTCATGATGCGCTTCACTTCGCGTCGATCAGCCTGGCCGTTGTCGTCCGCGTAGAGCCCGCGCTCCTGGCCCAGGCCCAGTTCGAGGAACCGCGGGCGCTTGTCGCCCGCGTAGTTGATCGCGCCGATGCGTGTCGCTCATGCCGCACTCGGTGACCATCGCGCGCGCGATGTCGGTGGCGCGCTGCAGATCGTTCTGGGCGCCGGTCGAGATCTCGCCGAGCGCGATTTCCTCGGCCGTGCGGCCGCCGAGCAGCACGGCGAGCTGGTGCCGCAGGTCGGTCCGCGTCATCAGATACGCGATCCTCGAGCGGCAGCTGCATCGTGTAGCCGAGCGCGCCGAAGCCGCGCTGCACGATCGAGATCTTGTGCACCGGATCGAGGCCCGGCAGCGACCGTGGCCACGAGCGCGTGGCCGGCCTCGTGGTAGGCGACGATCTCGCGCTCGCGCGCGTTCATCACGCGGCGCTTCTCGAGGCCCGCGACGAGCCGGTCGATCGCTTCGCTCGAAGTCGCTCATCTGCGACTGCCGTCTTGTCCTTCCGCGCGGCCAGCAGCGCTGCTTCGTTGACCAGGTTCGCGAGGTCGGCGCCGGCGAAGCCGACGGTGCGCGCGGCGACCATCCTCAGGTCGACGTCTGGACCGACCTTCACCGTGCCGCGTGTGAATGCGGAGCACGTCCTCGCGGCCCTTGATGTCGGGCTTGTCCACGAGCACCTGGCGATCGAAGCGGCCGGGGCGGAGCAGCGCGGGATCGAGCACCTCCGGGGCGGTTGGTGGCGCCCATGATGATGACGCCCTTTCGCGAGTCGAAGCCGTCCATCTCGGCCAGCAGCTGGTTCAGCGTCTGCTCGCGCTCTTCGTGACTGCCCATCGGGCTCTGCACGCGGACCTTGCCCAGCGCGTCGAGCTCGTCGATGAACACGATGCAGGGCGATTTCGACTTCGGCCTGCGAGAAGAGATCGCGGACGCGCGCGGCGCCGACGCCGACGAACATCTCGACGAACTCCGACCCGCTCAGGCGAGAAGAACGGGACCTTCGCCTCGCCGGCGACGGCGCGCGCGAGCAGCGTCTTGCCGGTTCCCGGCGGGCCCACCAGCAGCACGCCCTTCGGGATGCGCCCGCCGAGCGTCGTGTATTTCTTCGGGGTTCCTCAGGAACTCGACGATCTCCTGCAGCTCGTCCTCGGCCTCGTCCACGCCCGCCACGTCGCTGGAAGCTCACCTTCACGTCATCGTCGGCGTAGATCTTCGCGCGGCTGCGCGCGAACGACATGACGCCGCCTTCGGCCCCGCCGATGCGGCGGAAGAAGAAGCTCCACACGGCGATCAGCAGCACGAGCGGGATGATCCAGCCGAGGATCTCGGGCAGCCAGCGGCTGACCGTCTCGCCGGCAGTATTTGACCTGGTGCGCGTCGAGGTCTTCGACCAGCTTCGGATCCTCGATGCGCGTGGTGACGAAGAGGTCCGAGCGCTGCCGGCCCTCGCCCTGTGGGTCGCGAAGCTTGCCGTTGATGGTCTGGTCGCCCACCGTCGCCTCGACCACCTGGCCGTTGCGGACGAGCGTCTTGAACTCGCTGTGCGGGACCTGGCGCCCGGCCGGCGTGAGGAACCACGCCTGCGCCAGCGCGAGCAGCAGCAGCAGCCCGAGCGACATGCCCAGATCGAGAAGGCCGGCCGCTGCGGCGACGAAGGGTCCGCCGGTCTCCAGGTTTGCGATCGCGAGGCGAGAGTGGGGCCATACGTCAGACGGACTCCGGCACGGCGGCCTTGCGGAAGACGATTGCTCCGGCGTCGGCGTCGATGAGGATCCGATCGCCTTCGCGGAACTGGCCCTCGAGCACCTTGCGAGCCAGCGGATCCAGCACGAGGCGCTGAATCGTGCGCTTCAGCGGCCGCGCGCCGTAGCGCGGGATCGTAGCCTTCGTCGACCAGCAGCGAACGCGAGGCCGGCGTCAACTCGACGTGGATCTTGCGATCCTCGAGCCGCTTGCAGCAAGTGCCTGGCCTGGATGTCGACGATGGATGCGCAGGTCCGTCGCGGCTGAGCGGATGGAACACGATCGTCTCGTCGATCCGGTTGAGGAACTCGGGCCGGAAGTGCCCGCGCAGCGTCGTCCATCACCTGCGCGCCGCGACTGCCCTTCGACAGGTGATCCTGGGGACTGGCCCCCTTTCGCTCGCGGGGACAGTCCCCAATACTGGCTCCCGATGTTCGACGTCATGATCACCACGGTGTTCCGGAAGTCCACGGTGCGGCCCTTGCCGTCGGTCAGCCGCCCGTCGTCGAGCAGCTGCAGCATGACGTTGAGGACGTCCGGGTGCGCCTTCTCGACCTCGTCGAAGAGGACCACGGCATACGGCCGCCGGCGCACCGCCTCGGTGAGCTGGCCCGCCTCATCGTACCCGACGTAGCCCGGAGGCGCGCCGATCAGCCGCGACGACGGTGTGCTTCTCCTGGTACTCGGACATGTCGATGCGGATCATCGCGTGATCGTCGTCGAACAGGAACTCGGCCAGCGCGCGAGCCATTTCGGTCTTGCCGACGCCGGTCGGCCCGAGGAACAGGAAGCTGCCGAGCGGCCGGTTCGGGTCCTGCAGGCCGGCGCGCGCGCGGCGGATCGCGTTCGAGACCGCGACCACGGCCTCGTCCTGGCCGACGACGCGCCGCGTGCAGCCGGTCTTCCATCTTCAGCAGCTTCTGGATTTCGCCCTCCATCAGCTTGCTGACCGGAATGTGCGTCCAGCGGCTGACCACGTCGGCGATGTCTTCCTCGTCGACTTCTCCTTGAGCAGCTGCGGACCCGGAGGCAAGCCGGGCCTCGGCGTCCCCGATCTCGCGCTCGAGCGCGGGCACGCGGCCGTACTGCAACTCCGACGCCTTCGCGTAGTCGCCGGATCGCTGCGCCTGCTCGATCTCGCGCCGGACGGCCTCGAGCTCTTCCTTCTGCTTCTGCGTCGTCCTGGATGCCTCTCTTCTCCTGCTCCCACTGGGTCTTGAGGCGGCCGCGCTCTTCCTTGAGGTCGGCCAGCTCGCGCTCCAGCTTCTGCAGGCGCTCCTTCGACGCCTTGTCGCTCTCCTTGCGCAGCGCTTCGCGCTCGATCTCGAGCTGCATGACGCGGCGCTCGACTTCGTCGAGCTCCGCCGGCATCGAGTCGATCTCCATCGCGCAGCCGCGAGGCCGCCTCGTCGATGAGGTCGATCGCCTTGTCGGGCAGGAAGCGATCGGCGATGTAGCGGTGCGACAGCACGGCCGCGGCGACGAGCGCGCGAGTCCTTGAACTTGACGCCGTGGTGGATCTCGTAGCGCTCGCGCAGGCCGCGCAGGATGCTGATGGTGTCCTCGACCGTCGGCTCGCCGACCAGCACCGGCTGGAAGCGCCGCTCGAGGGCGGCGTCCTTCTCGATGTGCTTGCGGTACTCGTCGAGCGTCGTCGCGCCGATCGCGTGCAGCTCGCCGCGCGCCAGCATCGGCTTCAGCATGTTCGACGGCGTCCAGCGAGCCTTCGGCCGCGCCGGCGCCGACCACGGTGTGCAGCTCGTCGATGAACAGGATCGACCTGGCCCTCGGCGTCGACGATCTCCTTGAGGACGGCCTTCAGCCGCTCCTCGAACTCGCCGCGGTACTTCGCGCCGGCGACCAGCGCGCCCATGTCGAGCGCGACGATCTTCTTGTTCTTGAGGCCCTCGGGCACGTCGCCGCGGACGATGCGCTGCGCCAGGCCTTCGACGACGGCCGTCTTGCCGACGCCGGGCTCGCCGATGAGGACGGGGTTGTTCTTGGTGCGGCGGGAGAGCACCTGGATCACGCGCCGGATCTCGTCGTCGCGGCCGATGACGGGGTCGAGCTTGCCCTTCTGCGCGAGCGCGGTCAGGTCGCGGCCGTAGCGCTCGAGCGCCTGGTATTTGCCCTCGGGATTCTGATCGGTGACTCGCTGGCTGCCGCGGATCGCCGTGAGCGCCTCGAAGATCGCTGTCGCGCGTCAGCCCGGCCTGCTTGCAGCAGACGCGCGGCGCAGGAGCGCCCGTCCCTCGCCGGCGATGGCGATGAACAGGTGCTCCGTGCTGACGTTACTCGTCCTTCAGCCGCTCGGCTTCCGCGCTCGCCGAGATCGGTGACCAGCTTCAGCCGGGGCGAGATCGAGCGCCGCCGAGCCGCCGTGCACCTTCGGGCTGCTGGCCGATCGCGCTGCCGTGCGTCTCGTGCGATCGCGGCCGGATCCAGCTGCAGCTTGCGCAGCAGTGCGGGACGACGCCGTCCTGCTGCTCGGCGAGCGCGACGAGCAGGTGCTCGGGCTCGATCTGCGGGTGGTCTCGCTCTCCGGCGAGACTGCTGCGCGCCGAGGACGGCTTCCTGGGCCTTTTCCGTGTATTTGTTCAGATTCATGATGCGTTGCACTGAGGCCGAGACTACTAAGCTCGGTCCACCACGTCCATGCCAGCTACAGCTCTTCGCTATGTACTCGGTCCGATGCAGGGCCGAACTTTCAGTTCGGCCAATCCAACATTCAATAGCGCATCGATGCACGTAGGGCCGGAGCTTTAGCTCGTGCCACCTTCAGCATCACGCCGCCGAGGTGCTTCGTGCTTCGCCAGCTTGGCGAGCGCCTCGTAGTGCTCGCGCTCCTCGGTCGAGACCTCTCGAGGCACTGGATGTCGACCGTGGCGTAGAGGTCGCTCCGCTCGCCAGGCTTGCCGACCATGCGACATGCCCTGGCCGCGCAGCCGGAAGACCTGCCCGTTCTGCGTCGTCGGTGGCACCTTCAGCCGCAGCGTGCGGCCGCCGAGCGCCGGCACGCTCGACCTCGCCGCCGAGCACCGCGAGCGGCACCGGCAGCGACGACGCGCGTAGAGGTCGCGCCCGCGCCGCTCGAAGACGCATGCGGCTGGCAGACGCACGCGCAGATACAGATCGCCTGAGGCCGCGCCGTTCGAGCCGCGCTCGCCTTCGCCGCTGACGCGCACGCGCGAGCCGTCGCCGACGCCCGGCCGGGACGCGAACGTCCACCGTCCGCGCGTGGCCGTCGTGCTTGATCGCCAGCCGGCGCGTCACACCCTGATCGGCCTCCTCGAGCGTGAGCGGAATCTCGTGTTCCAGGTCGCCGCCCTTGCGCGTCGCGTGCGGCGCGCCCGCGCGCGTCCGCGCCGTGCACCGGTGTCGCCGGCGACGCCGCCGAAGAACGTGTTGAAGAAGTCGGAGAACGGGTTCTCCGTCCCGAAGATCTCCTGCATCTCCTCTTCGGACATGGTGCTGGAAGCCGCCGGGCTGGCCGCCCATGTTGACGGTCCAGCGGCCCTGCTCGAACGGGTTCGGAGCCGCCCGCGCGCTCCGCCTGCTCGTCGTACGCGCGCCAGTTGGCGCCGAGCTCGTCGCATTCTCCGCCGCTTCTCCGGGATCGCCGAGCGACCCTCGCAGGCCTCGTTGATCTTCCTTGAAGCGCGCTTCCGCCGACTTGTCGCCCGGGTTGACGTCCGGATGGTGCTTGCGGGCCAGCTTGCGATAGGCCTGCTTCAGCTCCTTGTCCGTGGCCGTCTTGGCCACGCCGAGCGTCGCGTAGTAGTCCTTGAAATCCATCGCCTACAGCCCCAGAATCCGGTTCAGCGCTTCCAGCTCACGCGCCAGCCGCTGGCGTGCGTCGGCGCGCGACGGGGCCTCGTCTCCGAGCGAGCGGCCGCAATCCGCTCCGACGATCTCCGCGACCGAGAGCAGTCGCTGAACGCCGGCGAGGTTCACGCCCAGCTTCGTCAACCAGGTGCTTGATCAACCGGAGGCGCTCGAGCTCATCGCGCGTGTAGACGCGCATGCTGCCGAGCGTCCGGCTCGGGCTGCACGAGCCCCAGCCGCTCGTACTTCCGCAGCGGTCTGCGGGTGCATGCCGAGCATCCGGGCCGCCATGCTGATCAGATACAAATCCTGAACCGGCGCCATGGTCAATCTTGCTACATACAAGTCGTAGTAGTTGATACGAGCGTGTCAACTACAGAGCTGTCCGCCGAACGTGCACCGTCGGCCGGGGCCGCGATCCCGATCGGTCATACTCGACGCCATCGATGTCCGTTGCTCCGTCTGACTTGCTGACCGTCCTGCTGCTCGTGGTGCTCGAGGGCCTGCTGAGCGCCGACAACGCGATGGTCCTGGCGGTCCTCGTCCTCGGCCTCCCGCGCGATCAACAGCAGGCCGGCGCTGCGCTACGGCATCATCGGCGCCTTCGTTTTCCGGACGGTGGCGACGGTGCTGGCGGTCCACATGATCCAGCTGTCGCTGGTGAAGCTGCTCGGCGGGGCGCTATTCTGCTCTGGCTGCCATACCAGCACTTCTTCCTGCAGGGCGATGCGGCGACGCGCCGGACGGCCGCTGCCGGCGCGAGCCGTGGCTGGGCCTTCACGGCGTTCTGGGCGACGGTGGTGAAGGTGGAGCTCACCGACATCGTCTTCGCGATCGACTCGATCCTCGTCGCGGCGTCGCGATGTCGCCGAAGCTCTGGGTCGTCCTGACGGGCGGCATCCTGGGCATCGTCGCGATGCGCCTGGTGATCGGGCAGCTGCTGACGGTGGTCCGGCGCTACCCGCCGCTCGTGGACGGCGCCTTCGTGATCATCGCGTGGGTCGGGCATCAAGCTCCTGTTCGAGTGGGCTCACAGCCACGAGTGGATCGCCTTCGAGATTCCTCGCTGGTTCTCGCTCGGCCTCATCATCGTGATCTTCGCCGGCGCTCACCTGTACGTGCGCGGCGTCACGCGGTCCCGATGGATGCGGCGGCAGAGGCGGGCGCTGAGCCTCCAGACGACGGAGGCGCGTGATCGTCCAGCGCGCGCGACAACTGCGCGCGCGACGTGGCCAGTGACCTGACGGCGCTGGCGCGCGCGATCCGGCGGCCCCTCGATGTGGTCGCGCTGCTGTTGCTCGTCAGCGTCCTCGCCGGCGCGGTCGTGGCGGTCGTCTCGAGTGGTGCGCTACGCGCTGGCGGTGAACCGCCTCGCCAGCGGCGTAGGCGACGTCGTGTTCTACGGCGCCGACGGCCGGCCGTGGTTCCGTCTCGACGAACAGCGGCGCGACGTGCCGCTGGAGCAGATCTCGCCGCTACCTGCAGGAAGCGCTCATCGCGACCGAGGATCGCCGCTTCTACTATCACCCGGGCATCGATCCCGTCGGCCTGCTGCGCGCCGTGCGCGACAACGTGAGCGCAGGGCGAAGCCGTCGAGGGCGCGTCGACGCTGACGCAACAGCTCGCCCGCACGCTGTTCCTCTCGAATGCGCGGACGGTCGGCCGCAAGCGCAAGGAAGCGGTCATCGCGCTGATGCTCGAGGTGCGGCTGAGCAAGTCGCAGATTCTCGAGCTACTACCTGAACCGCGTGTTCCTCAGCGCCGGTCTCTACGGCGTCGAGGCGCATGTCGACGAGCCTGTTCGGCAAGCACGCATCGGATCTGACGCTTGCCGAAGCGGCGCTCATCGCAGGCCTGGTGAAGGCACCGTCAGCGCTCTCTCCGTGGTCCAATTTCGATGGCGCGGTCCGGCGAAGCGATCACGTGCTCGCCCGAATGCGGGCCGCCGGCTTCATCACCGACGCTGATGTGAAGACGGCGAAGCAGCAGCGGCTGAAGATCCGGCCGCATCCGGCGCTGCTTCGAGGCGCGCTACGGGTATGCGCAAGGAATATCTGCGCCAGCAGTTCCGCGACCGCTTCGGTGGCGACCAGCCGCCGGACTGGGAAGTCCACACAACCGTGCTGCCGGCGCTGCAGGACATCGCGGAGCAGTCGGTGGCGAACGGACTCGCCCGGCTCGGCATTCCAGACCTGCAGGCCGCGCTCGTCGCGCTCGATCCCGACACCGGGCCACGTCCTGGCCATCGTCGGCGGACGCGACTTCCGCGTCTCGCCGTTCAACCGCGCCGCCCGCAGCCGGCGTCAGCCCGGCTCGGCGTTCAAGCCGTTCGTCTACGCCGTCGCGCTCGCAGCGTGGGATGACGCCAGCCACCGTGCTCCAGCGGGCTGACGGCGCTTGCTCCACAGGGCGCAGGAAGAGTGGACGCCGCGCAACGTGTCCGGAGAGATCGAGGACCGGCTGACGCTTCGCCAGGCGTTCTTCGAGTCGAACAACCGCGCCGCCGTCGCACTGCAGCAGGAGGTGGGCACTCGGCCCGTGCTGCGGCTCGCCTCGTCGCTCGGCGTGCCGGACCAGCCCGACGTGCCGTCGCTCGCGCTCGGCACGGGACTGGTCACGCCGCTGCAGCTCACCGCCGCGCTACGCGCGCGTTTCCCAACGGCGGCAACGCCGTGACGCCGCATGCGATTCTGCGCGTCGTGGACGATGCCGGCGGCATCGCGCTGGAGGAGTCCGACGAGCTGCCAGCGTGCCATGCCCGAGGACGTCGCGTTTCAGGTCGTCTCGCTGATGACCGACGTCATCGATCGCGGCACCGGCACCGCTGTGCGCTCGTGGGGCGTCCGATTTCCGGTTGCAGGGAAGACCGGCACGACCAACGACTTCAAGGATGCCTGGTTCGTTGGTTACTCCCAACACCTCGTCGCCGGCGTCTGGGTGGGGTTCGATCAGCCCGCGACGATTCGAGACGGCGCTTCCGGGCGCCGCGTGGCACTGCCGATCTGGGCCGAGTTCATGCGCCGGGCGAGCCGCCTGGTCCGTCCCGGCGCGTTCGCGCCGCCCGACGGCATGCGTGCGGTCGAGCTTTGCCGAATCTCCTACTCTGCGCCCGGTGGACGGATGCCCCATCTACACGGAGTACTTCAAGGCCGGCGATGAGTGCACCCTCGGCGCACTGCCAGATCCACGGCGGCAACCTGCGCCAGAAGGCGGAACGCGTGATCGAGCAGCGTCGTGCGGCGGCCTGCTCGGCAAGCTGTGGTCGAAGATGCAAGGGACAGTGACGGAGTCGTCCGATGGCGCGAGGCTTGACAGCAAGGCCGTCGAGTCGCAGCAGGACGATCTGCGCGCGGCTCGCGAGCGGCGCGGGGCAAGCGCCGCTGCCGCCAGACCCCGCGCGAAGCGCGATGGACAGCTGGCCCGGGCGCGAGTCGCGGCCGACCTTGCAAAAGCCGCAGCCGGCCCACCGGCAGATGCTGGAGGCCGCGCTGGCCGACCTCGATCGCGCGCTCAGGCGTGAAGGGCCGGCCTGAGGCGCCGCAGCCGATCGACCTGGGCGCGGAAGCAGCGGAAGCACAGCGTGTGGTAGCGGTCCCACTTCACCACGCCGTGATACCTGAACAGGGCGCGCTGCCGCTCGCAGCCCGCGCAGATTTTCCGGACGGCGCGCCGCCGTGGCCGCGTGGCCACCTGCAACCCATGCGTTCTCACCGACTCGACGACGTCCCCAAGAACCAATGCCAGCATGGCGGCCTCCAGCTTGGTGGCCGAGCTAAAGCTCGGCCTACGCTGATGCTGTCGGACTAACTGACATGTAGGCCGAGCTTTAGGCTCGGCCGACGCGCGAATTCTCGCGCCGGCGCGGACAGGAGAGGTCCGAAGTGTTCAGTTCAACCGGTAGGTGGCCTTCACCAGGTCGTAGGTGAGCGCCCGCATCATCTCGCGGGCCTCGTCCATCGACACGACGTGGCGGCGAGACCAGATCGGCCAGGAAGTTGGCGTCGACCCGGCGGCACAGGTCGTGCCGCGCCGGGATCGACAGGAACGCGCGCGTGTCGTCGTTGAAGCCGGCGGTGTTGTGGATGCCGGCCGTCTCCGTCGCGTGGCTACCGGAAGCGCGTCATCCCCTCGATGCTGTCGTGGAACCACCACGGCGGCCCCAGGCGCAGGCACGGGTAGTGGCCGGCAAGCGGCGCCAGCTCGCGCGAGTAGGTCGTCTCGTCGAGCGTGAACAGGACCAGCGTCAGCCGGGGGTCGTTGCCGAAGGCGTTGAGCAGCGGTTTCAGGTTTCGCGTGTACTCGGTCTGCAGCGGGATGTCGCAGCCGCGATCGGGGCCGAACTTCTGGAAGACCAGCGCATTGTGATTGCGATCCGATCCCGGATGCAGCTGCATCACCAGCCCGTCTTCGACGCTCATCCGCGCCATCTCCGGTCAGCATGTGGCCCGTGAAGACGCGTGGCGTCCTCTGCCGATGCCTTGCCGGCGAGCGCGCGGTCGAACAGCGCGGCCGATTCTGCCGCCGACAGCCGGCACGTGAACGGCGTCTCCGCCGCATGGTCGGTCGCCCTGGCGCCCATCGACGTGAAGAACGCCCGCCGGTGCTCGAGCGCCCGGATGTAGCGCTCGAACGTCGCGATCGCTTGCCTGTCGGTCTGCGCGCGCAGCCGATCGATCTCCGCGCGCCAGTTCGGATGGAGGATGTTGATCGCGAGGTCCGGCCGGAACGTCGGCAGCACGACGCCCTTCCAGCCCGATGCGCGGATGGCTGCGTGGTGCTCGAGCGTGTCCGGTCGCGGCGTCTGTCGTGCAGAGGACCTCGATGTTGAAGCGATCGAAACAGCGCGCGCGGCCGGAAGTCGGGCCGACCGAGGCAATCCGAATCTGGTCGTAGATCGCCATCGCCGTCCGCCCGTTGAGCGGCTCGGTCACCCCGAACACGCCCTCGAACTCGTGGCCAAGCCACGCGCCGCTCGGCGTCCCGCGGAACAAGTGAAAGTGATCGCCGAACACGCTGCCAGATCCGCCGCGGGTCCTGTTCCACCGCGGCGCCGTCGACGCGAGGATGCCCAGCGACTCCATCGGGACGCCCTGCGAGTACGAGCATCCGGACGATGTAGTGATCGGGGACCACGATGAGCGTCGCGGGATCGGGGAACGGCTCGTCATGCGCGAGCAGCCGCGGATCGACGTGGCCGTGCGGGCACACCAGCGGCAGCCGGCCGCGCACTCGGCATACAGCGCGCGTGGCGGCCTCGCGGACGACGGGAACCGGGCTGAAGTAGCGATCGGCGTTGAGCATGGGGTCCTGATCAGGGCGCGGCTACGAAGCGATAGCCCACGCTCCGCACGGTCAGCAGATGGCGCGGCTGCGTGGGATTGTCTTCCACGAGCGCCGCAGGCGGACGATGAAGTTGTCGATCGCGCGGGTGTCGGTGTCCTCGCGGACGCCCCACGACCTGCTCGAGGATGTCCTTCCGCGAGACGATCTGGCCCTCGCGCTGGACGAGGAAGCGCAGCAGGTTGGCCTCCATGAGCGTCAGCGGGGCAACGCGGTCGTCGCGCCGGATCTCCAGTGCCGCGAAATCGATGCGCGCGTCCGGCGAACTCGAACCGGTCCGGCGTCGCGGAGCGGCCGGCTCGGGCACGCGGATCACCGCGGCGGCCCCAGGCTTGCCGCCGCAGCAGCGCGGTGATCCGGGCGATGAGCACGCTCAGGTCGAACGGCTTCGGCAGGTAGTCGTCAGCTCCCGCCTCGAACCCTCTCACCACGTCGTCGGCGTGCCCACGCGCGGTCAGCAGCAGGACGGGTACGATAGCGTCCCGACTCGCGCAGCCGGCGGACGACGTCGAATCCGCTCAGCCCGGGAGCATGACGTCGAGGACCACGAGGTCCACGGGATCGCCGTCGCCGAAGAGGCGATCGAGCGCCGCTTCGCCGGTGTCGACGACCTCGGCGTCGTAGCTCTCGGCTTCGAGGTTGAACCGCAGGCCGTCCGCCGAGGTGCTGTTCGTCTTCGACGACGAGGATGCGGCTCATGCCGAGCGGCGCCACCGGAAGCTGGAGCGTGAAGGTGCTGCCGCTGGCCGGGGCCCGGGCTTTCGGCGAAGACCTGTCCGCCGTGCTTGCGCGCGATGCGAGCTGACGATGAACAGGCCGAGGCCGGTGCCCTTGATGCGCATCGCGACGGCCTCCGGGATGCGGTAGAAGCGCCGGAAGATCCGCTTCAGCTCCGCCGGGAGATGCCGATGCCCTGGTCGGTGACGCGGATGGCGACGCGGCGCTCGTCGCATCGGGGCCAGCTCCACGCTCCACGTGCACCGCCGTTGCGAGTACTTGATCGCGTTGTCCACCAGGTTCGAGAGCGGCCGCCTTCAGCTCGTCGGGGTCGCCGAGCACGGTCGCCTGCTGCGGATTGCCCAGGCGATCGAGTACAGAGCGCCTCGGCCTCGAGGTGATGGCGCATGCGCGCCAGATCGAGGCACTCGCGGACCGTGTCGCGCAGGTCGACGCGGCACCTGGTGGAGCACCACGCGCTCGCGCGCTGGTGCGCCGCCGCCCGCAGCACCTGCTCGATCAGCTGAAGCAGCCGATCGATGTCGTCGATCATCACGCGGTAGAACTCGCGCCGCTTCTCCTGCGGCAGCTCGCGGCGCTCCAGCGTCTCGAGGTACAGCCGGATCGAAGCGACCGGGGTCTTGAGCTCGTGCGTCACCGCGTTGATGAACGCGTCGTGCTGCTCGCTGCGCCGCACTTCGCGAACCAGGAAGACCGTGTTGAGGACGAGGCCCGCGATGCACCAGCGGGAACAGGATGAGGCCCGAGCGCCAGCAGCAGGCCTTCGCGCCAGTTGATGACGATCCAGCTGACGTTCAGCGCGACGGCGAGCCGCGACCAGGCACACGCCGAGCGTCGCGAAGACGACCGACTTGCGCTTCGGGGCCGTGATCATGTGGCTAGGATGCCACATGGGAAGTGCTAAGTGGGAAGTGCCAAGTGTGCTGGAGTGCGGCTAAGCGGCTGAGTGGGGAGTCGACTGACGCGCTATGTCTAGGCTGCCGTGCGGCCCTCGCCGCGCTGCTTGCCCGTCGACGGTGACCAGAGCGGACGCGGTCGGCCACGCCGAGAGCAGCTGCAGCAGGCGGATCTGGATCCAGGTGATGTCGAACTCGTACCAGGCCAGGCCGTGGCGCGCCGAGATCGGGTGCGCGTGGTGGTTGTTGTGCCAGCCCTCGCCGAAGGTCAGGACGCGCGACCCACCAGCTGTTGCTTGCGAGTCGTCGCTCGTCTCGAAGCGGCGCTGGCCCCACATGTGCGTCGCCGAGTTCACCAGCCACGTGCGCGTGCAGGCCGACGGTCACGCGGAAGAAGACCAGCCACAGCACCATCGGCCAGCCGCCGAGGGCGAGCACGGACGAGGCCGAAGACGGTCAGCGGCACCCAGTGCCACGTGTTGAGCCAGCGGTAGAACGGGTCGGCGGCCGAGGTCCGGCGCGTAGTCGCGACATCAGCTCGGTGTCGTTGTGATGGCCTGTCGCCGAAGAGGATCCAGCCCATGTGCGCCCAGAAGCCGCCGTCGATGCGGCGTGTGCGGATCGCCGTCGGTGTCGGAGTGCTGATGGTGGATGCGGTGCGTGGCCACCCAGAAGATCGGGCCGCCCTCGAGCGTCAGCGTGCCGCAGACCGCGAAGAAGTATTCGAGCACCTTCGGCACGCGATACGAGCGGTGCGTGTGCAGCCGGTGGTAGCCCATCCCGATGCCGAGGCCGATGAACATCCAGTAGAAGAACGCCGTCAGGGCGGCCGCGGTCCACGAGAAGTAGAACAGGCGCGGCGATGGCGCCGGCGTGGAAGCCGACCCATGGCGATGACAGGTGATCCAGTTGATCACCCTGTAGCGATCGTTTGACGGCGCAACCAGGCTGGTCTCGGCACTCACCACGACGGATCCTCTCAGATGTCTTGGCCCGTCTTCATCGGCGCACGGGCCCTCTGACACTAGCAACGGCAAGCCCGGCCGTGTGTAAGAGTTGTGTAATCTCGGCCGATTTCAGGCAGATTCGTCGTGTAAGACTTTTGTAATGGGAATACCCAAGGCCACACGACGCCGCCGCCCGACAGTCCGTGCCCGCGCCGCTCTTATCTGGCGCGCACCGTAGCCGTGTTCGAGTAGGGTGAGTTTCCGATCGCGTTCGATGCTCGCACCCGGAACACCCACTGTCCGGCCGCGACCGTTTGCTGCCACGTGGTGACGTTGGCGCCGACCGAGCCCACGACGGCGAAAACGAGTGTCCTGGCTTTGGCGGCGCGTTCAATCGTGAACGCGGTCTCGTTGGTGGAGGTATCGGTCCACCGCAGCGTGACCACCCGGCCGGTGCCGACCGACGCGGAGAGGTTGGTTGAGGCGCTCGGCGCCGCTGGCGCAGCGTTGACGGTGATGCTGGTGATCGTGGTGCCGGTGGCCCCCTGGTTGTCGGTCACGGTCAGCCTGGCGGTGTAGGTCCCCGCCGTTGAGTAGGTATGTGCGATGCGCTGACCCCGCTCCCGCCGTGACGCCGTCGCCGAAGACCCAGGCATAGCTCGAGATGGCTCCGTCAGGATCGGAGGACGAGGCGCCGTTGAAGGCGACGGCAAGCGGCGCCTGGCCGGAGGTCGGCGCCGCCGTGAACGACGCTGTCGGTGGTTGATTCGACGGGGCCGCCTGCGCTCGACACCACGAGCAGCGTGATGCTCTGCGACGGCACGGTCACGGTGAAGCTGCTGCCGCTGAAGTTCACGTCGGACAGGCGCGCGATCGCGTTGCTCGACGTGAGCTGCCAGACTCGGCGATGCCCGAAGGCGAGAAGTTCCTGCAGGCTCACCGTCACGGGCGTCTGACCCCGAGACCTTGTTGATGACCATGAGCGTGGCGGCGCTGTCGCCCGACCGCTGCGCGCCGAAGGCCGCCAGCGTGTCCGGATTGGCGGACGAGGTCGTCTTCACGCTGACATCACCGAAGGTGGACTTCTGGCCGTCGTAGTTCCGGTAGATCTTGATGGCCTTGTACGTCGGCGTCGTCGCTGTCGGGCGTCGTCCAGCGTGCGGCCAGGTCGAGGCCTTCGCGGCCGAAGATGCCGAGCACGTCGGCCTGCGCCGTCGCGCCGTTGATGTGGCTCTCGGCGCCCCAGTTGTATTCGGTGATGCCGATCTGCGTGCCAGGATAGTAGGCGTTCACCCAGTCGCGCAGCTGCGGGATGCAGCGGATGACTGACGCGATCCAGCTGTCGTCCACGTAGCTCGGATCCCACAGCGATCGCGTCGACTTGTTCCGTCGTGCCTGCATGCGTCGACGAGGTGTCGTTGCTGAACTCGCCGCCCTGCGGGTAGTAGTGCGCGGTGAGCACGTCGACGCAGGCGGCGGCCCGGTCTGACGTTGTCCTGCTGCTGCATCTGCTGCAGCAGCCATGGCAGGTAGTCCATCTGGCCGTGCGACGATCGATCGGGCAAGCAGCGACCAAGTCGGTCCAGCCGTGAGTGCTGTCGCACCACTGGTCGTAGCCGCTGACAAGCTTCGTGCCGAGCCAGCCCCACTCTTCGCCGCCACGACGAGCGCGCCGGATCCGCGTTCTTCACTTCGCGGGCGCACGTGATCCACTTCGTCACGAATCTCGTCCATGCCGGCGCCCGTCGGGTGCACGTCGCGATGCGTCGAATGCCAGAGCGAGGGCTCGTTGTCGAGGATGTAGTAGCGAACGCCGCCGTTGACGGCGAGGCCCCCAGCGCGTCACGAGATGCTGCAATCCAGCCACGCTCGAGCAGGTTGTCGTTTGCGCGACATTGGCGTCGGTCGGCGTATCCCAGGTGATGCTGGCGCCGTCGCCGCGCGCACGCCGTTGCCGGCATCGGGATACCACTGCGAGTCGTTGCCGGTCTGAGCGCCGCATTTGGCGATTGGAGTAGCTGGCCAGCTTTCGAGCGGTTCGTCCCGAGCTTCGCGACGTAGTCGATGATGGGAATCGTGATCATCGGCTGGACGCCCGCGCCTTCGCCGACGCGACGAAGTCGTCGCCGCGCTGGCCGGCGGTGCTGCTGGTGTCGCCGATGCCTCGAGCATCACCAGTCCTGTCCGCGATTGTCGGCGTTGAGCTGCCAGTTGTAGCGGGATCGCTGTTGCCGCCCGTGACGGTTCAACGGCACGTTCAGATCGGTGTGAGCTGCGCCGGTCGCGCGTAGCGACGCCAGGTAGATATTAGTCGATAGCGTGCCGCGATGGCGGCGACATCGACGACCACCGTCACCGCGCCGTTCTGCGCGGCCAGCTCGCCGCCGCCGCGCGATCAGAGCAACCAGCACTCCCGCCGACTTCATCGGCGCTCGCACATCACACCTCCGGGCATGGCCGGCTGACTACGCCACGCGCCAGTATTCAGGCTCGTGCCACCGAGACCAGTTGCTGGGAGTGTCGGCGTGGCCCGTCAGATACGGGGAGTTGCTCGAGGATACGCCGATCGGGCGAAATTCCGCTCCGCGAAAGACGTGGGCACCGTGCGATTACGAAGCTGGCAGCGTCGTGCTAAACTCCGCCTCGACGCACCGGCGCGGTGCGCGTCGTCACGCAGAAGCGCCCGCAGGCGAACCGGGAGCGCGGCACGATGGCGAGAGCGGTATCCAGCACGTCCAGCCGGGCCAGTAATCCAGTGCCGCGCTGGCGTTCCCTCACACAACACGCGGCGGGACGCCGAGCTCACGATCGATGTGCGGCTCCTTCGCGAGGCGCCGCCGACGACCCGGCGCGCGCGCTCGCGGGCGCGCGGCGCGACCTTCGGCGTCAGCCGGTATGGGTTCAACGAGCTCTGTGGCCCGCCCGGCCTGCGCCGGATGCTCGCCCGCGCCCGCGTCGCGCCCGCCTCACCCCCTGAGCCTCGAGGCCGCGCGCGCGGCGCGCGCCTCGCCTTCGACCATGTGCCGACGACCTGCGCTACTTCGAGCCGGTTGCGCGGATGCCGGGCCTCGCGGTCTCGTGCGTCGCACGCACGCTCGGCGAGCTCGCGCTTGCGCGGCGTCGAGGCAGGCCGCCTCTCGCCGCCTTGGCGACTCCGGCGCCGACCTGGCGGACCTCGAGCGCGCAGTTGCGTGCCGAGACCGAACGGTCTGGCCTGGTGGGTCGCGCCGATTTACCCGCGCGCGGCGTCCGCGCGCTGTCGCGACGAGCAGCCCTCGTTGCGGCAGGCCGGCCCCTCGTTCTGCTCGACGTCCCGATCGACGGGCCACTGGAAACGGCGCTCGTCGGTGCGCTGCTCGCGCGCGCGCAGCGCGCTCGTTCACCGTCGCGGCAGACGATCGCGCGACGACTGCGATGCGCTGAAGACGCTCGATTTGACCGGTCGACGTCGTGCGCGATGGCGTAGGTGCCGCCGGCGCCGCTCGGACGGCTGGGCACGTACCTCTGTTCTCGACCGAGGCGCCGCCCGGAGGAAGAGGAAGACGAGTCGGTGCAGCTGTTCTCCGCCCCTGGCGAGGGCCGCGAGTGCCTCGAGATCGTCCGCCGAATCCTGCAGCGTGCCGCGGACGGCGTCCGCTTCGACAGATGGCCGTCCTCGTCCGGTCGCCCTACAGCATCGGCTATCGAACACGCTGCGCGCGCGTGCCGGCGTGCCTGCCTGGTTCGATCGGGGCACACGGCGGCCCGATCCGGCCGGCCGGGCGCTACTCGCGCTGCTGGCCTGCGCCAACGAGGACTCTCCGCGCGGCGGTTCGCCGAGTACTCTTGTCTGCTCGGGCAGGTGCCGATCCTCAGGCGAGACGGAGGCGGGGAGCGCCATCTGGGGTGGGGACCGGAGCGCGAGAGGACGAGGAGGGTGAGAGCAGGCCCTGCCCAGTGCGAGGGACGAGTGGACCGACAGGACCCGGCCGCGCCGATTGCGGCGGGCTCGCTGCGAACGCCGTGGCAATGGGAGCAGCTGCTGGTCGATGCGAAGCTGATTCACTACCGCGATCGGTGGCATCGCCGGCCTCGACGGGCCTCGATGCGGAATACGCGCGCAAGCTCGACGCGCTGGTCGCCGAGGAGCCCGGAGTCGCCGCGGATTCCGCGATTGAGCGCGAGCGCGACAATCTCCATGCGCAGCAGTGACTTCCGCCCTGCCGCTCTATCGACACATCTGCCAGCTGGCCTCGAGAGCGATCGCGTGGGCGGGATGGCTGTCGCGCCTGCACGCGCTGCGTGCCGAAGGTGCTCCGCGCCGGCCGACGCGCGTGCTGCGCGTGCTGGCGGAGCTGGCGCCGCTCGGCGACGTGGGACCGGTCACCCTGCGCGAGGCCAGCGACGTCCGGCTCCAACGGTTGAGCCTGCTCGACGTCGAGCCACCGAACTGGCGCTACTGGGCGCGTGTTCGTCGGCAGCCCGCACCAGCGCGCGGCCGATCGTTTCGCGTGGTGTTCGTCCCCGGCCTGGCCGAGCGGCTGTTCCCGCAGCGCTCCGCATCGAAGACCCGCTGCTGCTCTTCGACAATCGCCGCCAGCAGGTCGATGCCGGCCTCGCCCTGCGTGACGCGCGGCGCCCGCGAGCGCCTCGCTGCTGCAACTGGCTGCCGGCGCAGCGCGACGGAGCGGCTCTGCCATCTCGTCTCCCAGCCTCGAGCTGGGTGAGTCGCGGCCGCGCGTCCCCTCCTACGCGCTCGACGTCGTCCGCGCCGTCACGGGCATGCCGCCGGGCCACGACACGCTGGCCCGCAAGGCCGCGGCGGCTTCCGGGCGCGCGACTCGCGTGGCCCGCGCCGCGTGACCCAGACCGAGGCCTTCGACGACTCTCGAGCACGACCTCTCGGTGCTCGCGCGGCTCTTCAAGGCGAGCGGCGCTGCGACCGGGCACGCGCACTACCTGCTGAAGTTGAACGCGCACTTGAAGCGCGCAGTGATCGAGCGCTGGAGCCGCTCCGATGAAGCAGTGGTCGCCGGCCGACGGCGTGATGCGCACCGACCGATGCCACCAGGCCGCTGCTCGAACAGCACGCCTCGACGGCACGGCCGCGACTCGCTGTCTGCGCTGCAGCGTTACGCCGCCTGTCCGTATCAGTTCCTGCCGTCGGCGATCTATCGCCTCGCGCCGGTGGAGGAGCCCGTGCCGCTCCAGCGCATGGATCCGCTGACACGCGGCAGTCTCGTTCCACTCCATTCAGACGGCGTTCTTCCGGACGCTGGACGCTGAACGTGCCGGCTTCCGATCCGGTCTTCGCGGCATCGGTCAGGAGACGTTGTCCGTGCCGACGGGCACGCGACGTGGCCGACGCGTACCGCGACGAACTGGCGCCAGCCGTCGCGCGCGTGTGGACGACGAAGCGCGTGCTCGAACGAGACCTGCTGCGCTGGCGTCGATTACATCAGCCCGGATCCCGACGGCTGGGAGCCGTGGCGGCTTCGAGTTCGCCTTCGGTCTTCCGACGATCGCGAGCGCGACCCGCGGAGCGTGAGTGCAGCCGGCGCGGTGGGCGGCCGCTTCCCGCTGTGCGTGGCTCGGTCGATCTCGCCGAGCGGCACCCGCCGACCGGCAGGCTGCGCGTGACCGATCACAAGACTGGAAAGGACCGCTCCACGCGCGACCAGGTCGGTCAACGGCGGGACCGTGCTCCAGCCGGTGCTCTACGCCGATGGCGCTCGAGAACGCGCTCGATCAGCCGCGTGCAGTCACGGCCGCCTGTTCTATCTGCACGTCGCGCGGCCGGCTGAGTTCATGTCGCACGAGATACGCCATCGTCGATCGCACGCGCGGCTGGGCATCGAGTGCTGACGATCGTCGATCCGCGCGATCGAGCTGGCAGGTTGCTGCGCCGCGCGCCAGCCGAGCGACGTGTGCACTCTGGTGTGACTTCGTGCCGGTGTGCGGACTCCAGCGAGTTCAGGCGCACGCGCGCAGGAGGCACTCCGCGCTCGCTCGACGATCTCCATCGGAGCTGAGGAGCCGCCCATGATCGTCCCGTCTGGCCGATCAGCGACGCGCGTGATCTCGATCTCAGAGCGCGCTCGACGAGACGCTGGTCGTCGAGGCGGCTGCCGGCACCGGCAAGACGACCGAGCTGGTCAACGCGGATCCTCCGGGTCATCGCGCTGACGGCGCGTGGAGGTCGCCGAGATCGTCGCGGTGACGTTCACCGAGAAGGCGCGCGGGCGAGCTGAAGCTGCGACTGCGCGAAGAAGACTCGAACAGGAACGCCGGCGCGGCGGCCGATCGGGTGCGATCGCCGCGCACTGGCCGCGCTCGACGAGGCGCTCGGGCACCTCGAAGAGGCGCACGTCAGCACGATCCACGGCTTTCTGCGCCGACCTGCTGCGCGAGCGGGCCCGTCGAGGCCCGCGTCGATCCGTTGTTCGTGCGTCCTGACCGAGGGCCAGGCGGATCGCGTGCACGACGAGGTCTTCCGACATGGCTGCACGGCGCAGCTGCTGGCGCCGCGGGAAGGCGTGCGTCGATCGCTCAGGCGCACTGCGCGGCGGAACTTCGGGCGCGACGTCGACGAGAGACGGACCGGTCGAGCGCCGCGGCAGGCCAGCGGGACTCTGGCTGCAGTGGCGAGACCATCCGGCGGGCGCGTGGTCGCGCGATCCCGACCGGGACCGCGATCGATCGAGCGTGACGCGCCGCTTCAGGCCGTCTGAGATCGTCGCGGCGCCTCCGCCAGGCTCCGCATGCGCGACGATCCGGTCTACAAGAACCTCGCCGCCGTGCGGCTCTCGCGGCGCCGAGATCGCCCGGGCATCGTCCTGCGAGGGCCGCGCTCCGACTATGACGGTGTGAGGGCGACGCCGTCGACCTCTCGCGAAACCGCGAGTTCGGCAAGCACAAAGCGGAAAGGCAGAGCGCGTATGCGCCCGGCGCGCTCGCGGCGAGCAGATTCTCACCGCGCGCGAGCAGTTGACCGGCGCGCTGCGACGTCGTTCCAGCCGCCGGACGCGGATCTGGCGTCAAACCTCGTCCACGACGACCTCGGCCGGATCCGTCGCGGCGTATGAGGACGCTCAAGGCAGCGCGCCGGGGCGCTCGGACTTCTGACCTCCTGATGCGTGCGCGCGGATCTGGTCCGCGAGCAACCGACGTCCGGGCCGGCGCTCACAGTCGGTTCAGACGCATCTTCGTGGACGAGTTCCAGGACACCGATCCGCTTCAGGCCGAGCTGCTGCGTGCTGCTGGCGGCGGACGAGTCGAGCTCGACCCGTCGAGACCCCGACCGGGGACCGCCCGTCCGCCCGGCGCGCTGTTCATCGTCGGGGATCCGAAGCCGAGTCCATCTATCGATTTCGCCGCGCCGACGTCGGTGCTCCACCGCGACGTGTGCAATCAACTCGTGGCGGGCGGCGCCTTCAGGGCCGCAGCTGACGGCCAGCTTCCGCGCGCTGACCCGCGACGATGGCGTGCGAAACAACGCGGGCGTTCCGCGCCCTGGGGCGATGCAGGACGATCCCGTGCATCGCCATAGGCGCTGCACGCGGAGCTCAGGCTGAGGTGCCGCGGCGACCGGCCCGATCGTGCCCGTCCGCGGATCGCGCGCCAGCTGCCGGTGCCGACGCCGCGCGGCCGCGGGCAGAGCATCGTCGGGCTACGCCATCGAGAGAGCCGCTGCCCGACGCCGCGGGCGCGTTCGCCTGCGCGTGGCTCGTCAACGAGAGCAAGCGTGGGAGGTCACCGAACGGGCGGGCGAGAACCGAGAGGATCGTCCAGGCACGACACGTTCTGCCTGCTGTTCCGCAGGCCTCACCAGCTGGCGGCGACGGACATGACGCGGCCTCCTACGTGATGCGCGCTTCGCGGCGCGCGGCGTGCCGCATCTGCTCGTGGGCGCGCAAGGCGCTCCACGATCGCGACGAGGTGGAGGCTTTTCGGACCGGGCGCTCACCGCGACGCAGAGTGGCCCGACGTGATGAGCTGAGCTGTCTATGGGACCCTGCGCGGCATGCTGTTCGGCGTCGGCGAAGAGTGAGCTGCTCCAGCGCCGCCTGGCATGCGGACGCATTCATCCTTTCCGCATCCCGAAGGACGCGCCTGCGCACCTCGGCGACGTCACCGACGCGCTTCCAGGTGCTCGGCCGCCGCATCGCAAAGCGCAACGATCAGTGCCGTAGTCGCGGACACGATCACCACGCTGCTCGACAGGCCACCCGCGCGCACGTCGGCCTGGCGGCAGCAGCCCGGCCGGCGAGCAGGCCCTGGCGAACGTGCTGCATCTCGCCGAGCTGGCGGCGGCATGAGGCGGACGGTGGCATCTCTGCTCCGCTGGATTTGTCGAGGAGCTGCGCGAGGCCGCTGGGCGCGCCGAGGCTCCCGAGGCGCCGCGATTCTGGAGGAGGGCAGCGACGGCGTCCGGCTGATGACGCGGTGCGCACAAGGCCAAGGGGCCCGAGCGTTCCCGGTCGTCATCCTCGCTGCGGACATGACGGCGCGGCTCGCGCCCGGCGAGGCGCGTCGCGCTTTCTGACGTCGAGGTGCCGGCTTCGCTGCGCCGTGCGCATTGCGGGCCTGATGCCACAGGACCTCCTCGATCACCAGGACCACGAGCGCGGCGCGCGAAGCCGCCGAAGGCGTGCGCCTGGCGCAGATGTGGCCGCCAACGTCGTGCAGCGCTGATCTGCTGCTCGTCGTTCCGGCTGTTGGCGACGAGCCGTTCGGAGCAGGTGGGCTGGCCCGTAGCCCGCCTTCAGTCACGCCATCTACGTCCCGGGCCCCCTGCGCGCCGCGACGCCCAGCCGCCCGAGGGCGTCGGCGCGCCTCACCTTCGGCAAAGACACTCTGTCTGTCGAACGCACCGAAGGCGACCCGGCGCTGGGCGGCACACCGTCTGCCCCGGACGTCACCGGTTTGGAGCGGAGACGAAGAGTAGCCCACGATCACCTCGGTGGGACCCCCGCGCAGTCTTGCCCCTCGAGGTCGAGCCGCGCTTCATGCGCGGCGCGAGGAGCTGATCGTGCTAAGGACGCTGCGCCGGCGGCTGCTTCGAGGAGAAGCTCCGCGCGTATCACGCGAGTGTGCGGCAGCGACGCGATCAGGCAAGCTGATCGCCGGCGCCGAGCCGTCCGTTGTCGTCCGACGGCGGGCGAGTGGGGGCGGCGTCGGGCTTCGCAGCTGCCAGGTGGCTTCGAACTGCCGCCCGTGGACGTTCTCAAGCACCGTGGCGCGCGACGGCGAGATGCCATCGGGCCGGCGGCTCGGGACGCTGGTGCACTCCATTCCTGGCGCGTCGGCATCTTCTCGCCGATGACGCCGGGGCGCCCCGGCCGACCTCGCGGAGGTCGAGGGCCGCGTTGGCGTCATCGGCTTAGCGGCGGCCGCCCAGCGCTGGTTCGCGCGGCGCTTGGTCATGATCTCCTCGCCAGGCCGCGGCGGCGGCGGTTGACGTTGCCGGCGCGAGATACCGGTTACCTTCTGGCTGTCCTGACGGCAGCCTGATCGTGGATAAGCCGTGTCGATCTGGCTTACGAGCACGACGGGCAGTGGTGGTCGTCGACTTCAAGACCGCGCATGTCGAGATCGGCCGCTGCTCAACTCGGCGGCACGCCGTCAAGTGGGTTCTACGCAGCGGCCATCGAGCGAGCGATTATGTTAAAAGCGCACCAGGGGAACACTTCTGCGCTTGTGATGACCCGCGAAAACCGTCTGCTAGCTTCGGGTCGAGCTCAGTACAACGGTGGTCGAGGTTGAGGCAATCATGGCACAGTATTGCAGACACGCGCACTGGGAAGGCGATTTGAAGAACGGCAAGGGCAAGATTCGCCTTTGGCAGCGGCGCGTTCGGAGGGGCCGTATGCCTGTTCAAGTCGCGCTTCGAAGGCGCAGGGCACGACGCCCGAAGAGCTACCGCGCGGCACGCAGGCTGCTTCACGACGCTCGCCGGACTCGCCAGCGCGGGGTACGTCGCCACGAGCCTCGACACGAACGCGGATCGTCACGCTTGCGAAGGTGGGCGACAAGTTCTCTGATCACCCGCATCGACTTTCGACGCTGAAGGTGTCGCGCCGGGGGGATCTTCCGATGTGGACTCCCCAAGCGATTCGCCGACGACGCCAAGCAGAACTGCATCGTCTCTCGCGCGCGCTCGAACAGCGTGCAGATGACCCTCGACGCGACACTTTGGCGACGGTCTGACGCGCTGGTTCGTCACCTGCTGATGATCACCGAATTCACGCCTTGCTGTACACGTCCGAAGCGGACGAGTACGCGCGTTCGCGACGTGCCGAGTGGCTGTCCGTAGGATGGTCGGCTGGTTGATGTTCGCTGCGCCTGACGGAGCTGGGTGTTCATCCGTCGGAGGCGAGCACCGAGCACGAGCTCACTGATGTGCGACGACGTGCATCGAACCGTGGAGGAGCTGCGCGCGAAGGGCGTTCTTCGCCGATCACCGACCAGGGCTTCGGCCTGTGACGACGATCCGCCCTTTGCTTGGCGGACGGAGCTGGGCCTCTTATCAACCGAAGCATCCGTGATGGCCATCGCCGCGCTCCTGACGATGACGAGACGGGAATGGCCTGCGCGGGTCGCTTCTGCGGCGCAGCCGTCGCGTGGTCACTGTCGCGACGACGGCCGCGGCGGGAGGGATTGTCGGCGCGCGACGCGGTGGATCATCTCGTGCCGTGCTGGTGCGCCCGACCTGACAAGGGCAATGCGGGTGGAAAGAGCGCACTGGCGTGAAGGCGCAGGTGGGCGGCAGCCATCCAGGCGTCGGTACGCGGAACGCGCCGCTGTCGCGGGCGAGCGGCAGTATCTGAGATCATCGCGCCGGATCCGGCGCAATCGGCATTCAACTTTCAGATCGATCTCCGGAAGCTCACGGCGCCGAGGTGCCGTGACATGGGCCGCGTCGACACTGATCTCGAGGATGTGGTGTCGCGCGCCCGCGCCGCCGGTTTCGGCGTCGGCCCGCGATGGGATCATCGCAGGCGGTCCGCCCCGATGGCGTCACGCTGAAGTGGCGCAGCGCCGGTGTCCAGGCCGGACTGGCGGAAGCCGACATCGATCCGGTGCCCTTCTTCATTCAATGGGCAGCAGGGTCCGTGCACCCGTCCGCGGATCGCGCCGACGGTGCCGGCTGGTCTCGCTCGACGCGGCGCATCCGTCGCCATCGAAGCTGCAGGCGGGACGCTGGCGCGTCTCGGGGGTTTTCGACGACCGTGTGGGCCAGGATCAGCGGACGGTGCTGACGGCGACGCCGACACAATCGCGCGGCCGCGTGGTCATTACCTGAACGACGAGCCACGATGGGCGGCGACCGCTCCTGAGCACCAGCGGCATCGACGAGAAGGCTTTGGCGGCGCTCGCCGAGGGCTACCCGCGTCCGAGGTCTGACGCTCCCGTTGGAGATCAGGATCGATCGTCGCGCGGCGCGCCGCGCACTCCAGGGACCTCCGCGCAATGGGCACACGATCGATTCACCCAGCCGGCCGCACTCGATCCGCGCCGGATGCTCGCGATCGACGCAGTGCTGTTCGAGTCCGCAACGGCTTCGAGGCGCTCGAGCTCGCCGCTGGCGCCGCCGGCGTCTGTTTTCTCGCGCATGGCGCCGACCAGCCAGCGCCGGTGGTTTCTGGCGCTGCGGGCAATCGTCGCCGACCCCACCAACGGGTTGGCACTGAGTGCGCCTGGCGTGCTGAGCGCGACGACCCCGCCCAGCTTTGCGTGCTGGCGGCGTCGCTGCCGAGCCGTGCGTGCCCAGCCGGCGCCGAAAAGGGCCCGGCACGCGCGCAGCGCTTCCGGCTGTGCTGCCTGGCGACCGCCGGCGCGAACGCGTCGACCATGGCTTCGATCGTGGAGCACCTGGTCCAGCACATCCAGACGCATCTTCGCGGCGCTGGCCGGCTGGTTTGCGGGCGGCTACGTTGCTCGTGCCGACCGGAGGCCGCGCGTGCCGGCGACCCTGAGCGCGCGGCGCTGCCGAGCGGCCATCGCCCGCGCGGTGATGCGGGCGTCACCCTCGTCCGGGACGTGCTCCAGGGCATCCTTACTACGATGGCCTCCGTTTTACGATCACGGCACGGCCGCCCGATGGCGGCGACCGCATCCCTCATAGACGGCGGCGCTTCCAGCCTGGCTCGCGTGCGCTGACGTCGAACTCATCGGCTCGCCTTCGTCGCGAGCAGCATGGGGATCGCAGATGGTGGCGGTCCGATACCGGACGTCAGACCTCTGAAACGCAGGAATGTCTCAGGAACGCCTGTTCGCGGAACTGGTCGACGCAGCGGTGCATGACGGCCGCCGATGTGTCGATCGTGTCGCAACTGCTGCGTCGGATGGTGAGCTCTCGACTGGACGCTCCGAGGCAGAGTAAGTTCGTCGACGCTGCCACACATCAGCTCTACGCGGGAGACACGGCGCTGCACATGGCCGCGGCGGCATTCCAGCGCGAGGTCGTCGAGATCCTGGTTCGAAATGGCGCCGACAGCCGAGCCGTGAATCGTCGCGGCGCCGAGCCGCTGCACTATCGTGCCGACACCAATCACCGGGCCCCCGCGGCGCAGTTCGAGACGATCAGTTACTGCTGAGCGCCGGCGCCGACCCGAACGCAATCGACAACGATGGCACCGCCCCTCTTCACCGTGCGGTGCGCACGCGCTCTTCGGAAGCCGTTCGAGCGTTGCTGAGAGGTGGCGCCGACGCGCGGTGAAGCAGAACGGGAAGCGGATCGACGCCGTTGCACCTGGCACATTGCAGAACACCGGCCGGGGAGGTTCGGGCCTCGAACTCGCACGCGAGGAGCGGCGCAAAGATCATCGTCAACCTGCTGCAGGCGGGCGCCAGTGGCACGGACCGCGATCGCAACGGCAAGACGGTCCGCGACGCGTGTTCGCAGGGATGCTCGGATCGGCAAACACCCGCTCGAGTGATGCGCTGGCAGCGCGGACGCCCCCAGCGGGTCTCGCCGCGCGCGATCCACGCATCCACCTGCTGCTCGAGCATCTTCGAGCGGCACCGCGCCCATCTGTAAGACGACGTCGTTGAACTTGCGGAGGTCGAAGCGGCTTCCGAGCTTCTCTTCGGCGCGGCGCGCGCAGTGCCTTGATCTTGAGCTCGCCGATCTTGTACGCGAGCGCCTGGCCGGCCAGCCGATGTAGCGGTCGGTCTCGTTGGTGACATCGAGCTCGGTCTTTGCCGCGTTCTCCCATGAAGTAGGTGAGCGCGCGCTCACGATCCCAGTGAACATCGCGTGCATGCCCGTGTCGATCGCCAGCCGCACGGCGCGCCACATCTGGTAGGTGAGCTGGCCGAAGCGTGAGTAGGGGTCGCCCTGTAGAGGCCCATGTCCTCGCCGGCGACTCGGATGCAGCGGCCAGCCCTCGACGTAGGCCGTGAAGCCCGCGTTGCGCCGGAACGCCGGCATGTCCCGTGCTCCTGCGCGATACGATGCCTGCAGGCAGTGGCCGGGCTCGGCCTGCGTAGCCAGCGTCAGCATCTCCCACTTCGGCCGCGTCTCCGGCTTATGCAGGTTCACGAAGAAATAGGCCGGGCGCGAGCCATCGGGCTGCCGGCGTTGGCATACGCGGTGGTCACGTTCGGCGCGACAGCGGCCGGAATCGGCGCGCGCGTGACGCCGTAGGGGGAGCCGCGGCGGCGTCCCGATCCACGTCACCGTTCCGGATCGATGCGCTCCTGGCCACCGCGCGGTCAGCCGTCGAGCAGGTCTTCGGGCGTCATGTAGTAGAACCATGCAGGGCCGGTCCTGAGTACGTGAAGAACCCGAGCAGCGTGCCCGTGAAGCCGGCCTCCGTCTTGACCTGCTCCGTGCGGGCTGCCTTCTGATGCGCCGCGACCTCCTTCAGCCCGATCTCGTGGATTCTGCTGCGGCGTGAGGTCGGTCGTGGTGCACGCCGCGCCGGTGGTAGGAACGTAGCCGGCCAGGCCGCTGCTCGTTTTGCCACCAGCCCACCTGGTCGTAGCAGACGGCGGGTAGTCCTTCGCGATGAAATCGCGCAGCCGACGCAAAGGCCGGAATGACGGTCGCGCGCACGCGCTCGAGGCCCGCGGCAGACAGGCGTGCCTGGTCGGCAGCCGGGATGGCTGCAGGGAACCGGCGAAACGGCCGGTAGAAGCCGCTGTCGTCGGGCTTGCCGTCGAGCCGGGCGCGATCGAGCTGCAGCTTCACGCGGTTCACGATGATCTTCGGCAGCAGCATCGTTCGTGCGCATGCCCGCGCATCAGCTCGATGTTCTGATCGCGACGTAGGCGAGGGAACCCGGAGAGGCCGGGCCAGCCAGTCCCTCTGTAGTCCTTGACGCTGGTGAAGCTGAGGGTGTCGATGACCTGCTCGAGTGTTCTGGACGCCACCGTGGGCGTCCGGTGCGGATCAACTGGTAGCGCTACTGGTGCCCCCTCCACCGGCATCCGGCACCGGTAGCGGAAGAACGTCGTAGCAATCCTGGTCGGTCGCCGAGAGTTGCGCGCGCGGGATCGCGGTGACCTCGTCCAGCGCCTTCTTCCAGTCGCTCCTGCCGCATGTCGAGCGCGGTCAGGCTCATGTCGTCCTTCGTGCGATCGTTCCACCGCTTGTCGCTCAAGGCCGACGCCGTCGAAGGGCCTCTGCTGCAGCTCCCACTCCCATTCGCGATCGAACAGCGCGTGCAGCCGCGCGCCCGGGTCGGCTGCCGACGGGCCCTGCGCCAGCCAGACGTCCGCCCGGCGATCGGCGCAAGGAGAACCGGACGAAGCGAACGACCTCACGCAGCCGCAACCCGGCCAGACGTCACCGAACGTCGCCCAACGTCGCCCAACGTCGCCCAACATTTTTAACGTCACCCAACGTCCTCAGATCCGCGGAATTGATATCATACGCGCGCCGCTTGCAAGCGACCGGCCTCGCCGTTTGATCCCTACAACCTGGTGGGCTGTGCCACCATCGCCGGCCTCCTGGTGCTCGGCGCTGCTGATCTGCCGCAGCCCGGTCTCGGTGCTCTTACACCTTCACGGTGTCGATCTTCGCCGGCGTCGCCGCCGCGCTGCTCTTCTTCCCGGCTGTTCATCACGTGGAACGGCTTCAGGCTGAGCACGCTGATCGTCCCGCTCATTCAAATCATCATGTTCGGGATAGCAATGCCGTAACTGAACGAAGTACAAT